>ERZ795050.600-NODE-600-length-55149-cov-265.580535_pt1 | contig 55149 bp, 42 predicted proteins | sample MGYA00375134_ERZ795050 | MGnify/ENA primary metagenome ERZ795050 (study PRJEB30179, sample SAMN05720221) | activated sludge metagenome | isolation source: Anaerobic digester | place: Japan | collected 2015-05-26 ... | reverse complement strand
TTCTTAATTCCCCTCAATATTTTATTCTTTAACCATAAATTTCTCTTTTCTTTATCATTCTTTCACTCCTATAAGTTAAAATTCCCCTTGGTTTATAACCATTTCCTCCATCTTCATCCCATATAAAATACTAATGTCCAATAAATCTTGAACTTATGTCCCATTTCGGACATAAGCTGGACATAAGCTGGACATAAATTGGACATAAGGAAAGAGGATAATTTTAAAATTGAAAAAGGTTTCTAATATCAGAATTAATAAAATAAAAACTATTTTTAAAACTTTTACTTGACAGAACTTGCTTTAATCCATTAAGGTTTTTTAATGTCTTAAAAATAATGATAGAAAGGTAGTTAATTTGAAATGAAATATTCTTGTTTTATTATATTTTACCTTTTACTCACTTTATCTATCCAAGCTTTAGTAGTTCCTGTCTCCGATACTCCCGTTCTACAAGATGATAATATGCTAACCAATTTCGTGCGAAATGACCCAGATGACAAAAAACCAGAAGAAAATCCTACTAAAGTATGGTTATGGCAACAGGGAAATAATCTTATGATACATTTCTCTTGTCCGATAGACTCTCAATTTGTAGTTGGTCCTGTAGAAGTTAGAGATGAAGCTATGTTCTCTGATTATGTAAGTGTTCAGCTGATTACACTTCCTTATGCTTATTTTGCCTATTACTACACAGGTTATCCTAATGGCAATTTGGTGGATGGAATTCGTAAAGAGGATATGTCTGTTGATTTGAATTGGGATAGCAAATATAGCTATAAAACCTCTTATGATGATAAGAACTGGGAACTTACAATGCAAATACCTCTGGGTGAATTGAGATTCAAATCTGATCTTCCCTACAACTGGTATATAATTCTTAGCCGCTATAAATATGCCACTACTGAATATTACTGTTCTCCCTATTTCAACACTAATCAGAAGAAAGATTACTTTACTGCTGGTCATAAAATCCAGCTAAACCAAAAGATTACCCGGGAATTTAATTTGGATTTTAAACCCTATTTTGTTAAAAGTTATGATTTAATTGAAAAGACCTCCAGCTACGATCCTGATATGGTTGGTTTGGATATCGCTTATCATCCCAATCCCACTACCAAAATAAAACTTAGTATGAACCCTGACTTTTCAGAGGTCCCTCCAGATGATGCCCAGGATATCTATAATCTAAAATATCCCCCTTATTATGATGAAAATCGTTTCTTCTTTATAGAAGATCTTGATGCTTTCGGAATTTTCTCCGACTTTTTTTATTCCCGAAATATAGTTCAACCTCAATTAGCCTATAAAGCAACGGGAAGTTTAGGAAAAACCAGATGGGGAATTCTCGGTGCCTGGGATAAAAAAATTGTAAGTGAAGGCGAATTAATTAATCCAGATGACTATTTTCAGCTTCTCTCTATTATTCCAACTATCGGGAATTTCACTATGGGAAATGCTTTCATAGCCAGAACTAATACCGGATATTATAATTATGTCTATTCAGGTGTCTATGAATATAGGTTATCTAAAGTACTTTCGCTGAATACTTACCTTGCTGGAAGCCTCCGCAAAAATGAAAATGAAGAAGATAATTCCCTCAAAAAAGGATACCTGGGACAAATTGGAATTAATTATTATCCTGGCAACTGGGAAAATTCTCTTAATATTGCAAAAATAAGTAAAGATATCTTTGCTGATGCTGGATATTTATATGGAAAAGATAGGCTGGGATACTCCTTATCTTCTTACTGGCAGTCTAATCCCTTCCCTGGTTTTCTTCAATTAGTATCTGTTTTAGGAATGGCAGAAATGCAAGAATTACATCCCGATGATGATAAAAAAACTGAATATGACCTTTCTGGAATGTTAACTCTAAGATTTAAACCTAAGTTTTTCTACACCTTTAGACCTGGTTATTATAGTATTTATGATAATATCAATCAAAAACACAATGTATTTAGTATGCATAATATTTTGAATTTTAAATGCTGGAAAAATTTTTCTCTATATATAAATTGGATAACAGGAGAAACTCTGGTTTATGCCTTAAATAAAACCTCACAAATGAATACTATCACCTTTAGGATAATTGGCACTCCTCAAAAAAGTTTGTATTATCAAGTTCAAGGAAATCTTGTATCATATGACTATCCTAAAGAAAATATCATAGATATAAATGGCATTCCCCTAACTTTATACCTGGATAACCAATACGCTATAATCAATGCTTCTCTAAGATTTACCCCTGTGCAAAGATTCAGATTTACCCTCGGAGGAAGCATAACTACTTACGAAACTCCCACCTCCTATTCCAATTTTAACTATTATTCCAACCTCCGCTATGAATTCAAACCCAATTACTTTATCTACCTCGGTCTAAAAAATAATCTGCTTCAAGATGAACCTGTAACTTTGGATGAACCTCTCGGCAATTTTAACAAAACTGGCTCTACTGTCTATGTTAAGATATCGCTAAGTATCTAAATAAAAAAAAGAATTTTTCTTAAGCATTAACATGAAAGGTAAAGCGACAAATCCAGTGAATACTTTCTCTGAAGTATACTATTTACTGGTAAAACTATGTCTAAACGCTATTTAAAATAAAAAATTGTGGATTGCAAGAAAGTTGTTGACAGAAATATAGAAGGTAAATAAGAGTAAAAAAGGAGGTTTATATGGAAATTGTATATAATAATCCTTATAGAATAATAGGAATATATTCTGGGTCTTCAGAGCGCGAATTGCAAAAACAAAAATCACTTTTAAATGCTTATATGGATGCTAACAAAGAATTACACTTTGATTGCGATTTTCCATTTTTACCTAATATAACAAGAACTCAGGAGATAGTAGAAATAGCTCTATCTAATCTTCAACTTAATCAGAAGAAATTGATATACTCGCTTTTTTGGTTTGTTAAAGGCTCTTATATAGATGAACAAGCTTTTATTTACTTACAGGATGGGGATGTTTATAAAGCAGAGGACATTTGGGAAAAAGTCACATCTAATTATCAGAAGTTGCAACAGAATATTATATCATTTAATAATCTAAGTACACTTGAATTAGCTTTAGCCTGTTCCAATAATAATATAAATATAGATCTTTATTGTAAAGCTTTAAAGAATAAATTAGAATTAATCCAGTCCGATAGTTTTGATAAGTTCATCACTATTACTACGGATAATAATTATCGTCCAGACCAAAATGAAATATTTAGCCTCTTTATGGATGAAATTATATCTTTTATGGAATCATCTAAAACAATATTGAGAGAAAATTTTATTGATTTTATAAGTAAAATATTTGAAACCTTCTCTCTTATATCTTCCGAGGCTTATAATGATATTAAATCTAAATTGATGTCTATCGCTTTATATCCAATAGAGATAGAAATAAAAGATACACAAAAAAAGAGAAAAGCAAACCCTCGAGAAGGGAAAAAATATGCCCTAAATTTATATAAGAAAACTAAAAATGATTGGACCAAACTAAATTATATTTTTAGAGATGATCTTAATTTTAATAATACCTCTGACAATTTAGCAACTGAAATTATGCAATGTGCAATTGATTGTTTTAATGACTATTGTAATAATCCCTATTTAATGAATTCTGAAAATAAAGAAATATCCTTTGGAAAATCAATTGTAAAATTATTAAACTACTCTAATAAATTTGCAAAAAATATATTAATTTTACAGCGCATAGAAGAGAATAAAAAAATTATTAATAAATGGATAGAAGAAATTATTGTTAGAAATCATATCTATCTAGTTAGATCAGATATTGATGATATATTGTTAAAAATAAATCAATTTCAATCTAAATTTACTGTCGAAAATGAAATGAGTAAGGAAATAATTTATGCAAAATCTAATTTTATAGCTGAAATAAAAAATTTATGGGAAGATTGTAGCCTAAAAATGCAAAAAATTCAAAATGAATTGGGTAATAATAATATCGTTATTAATTTAAATAGTGGTGTTATAAATTTAATAATGGAATATTTAATTGATGATGTAAATTATATTTCGTTTTTATATCAGTTACAAGGTAACTATGGACATACATATATTGATAAGTCAACATTAATTTTACACATGAAAATAACTGTTGATATTTTAAATAATGCCACAAATTATATAGTATTTGATAACCTCACAAAAAAATTATGTTCAAATATTGATATATTAAAGTCTAATATCAATTATTTAGATGACAATATAATAGTCAAAATTATAAAGGGGATATTTAATGATATTTTTAATTAATAAAATTTATAGACTTATTTTTTTTATATTATTATTTATAATGCCATTTCAAATTTTATGTGTTTATGAAGATATTGATACAAGTTCTGTTTTTATTAATATAACAGACCCCACTGTAAATAAAAGATTATCTACTTTAGAAAATGAAATAAATCAATTAAATAAAGAATTAGCTAAAAATAATAATAAAATCCAGCAACAAGAAAGGGAAATTAAAAAACTTGAAGACAAATTAATTCTATTAAACAACTCATTGCAACAACAAATAATAGATAATAAAAATAATATTGATAATAAATTTACCAAATATGGGATACAGCTTGCTTTATTAAATAAGCACTTAAACACAAAATCAAAAATTATATTTTATAGTTTATTATTTATAATCATCTCATTATTTTTAGTTGTACTTTATTTTAGAAGCAAAGCCAAATTTCTAAATAAAAATGTAGATCAACAAATTCAAAATATAATATATACTTTTGAAAAGGATATTATAAAAGTTGATAACAAATTAATTGAATTATTAAGTAAACAACTAGAACAATTCAATCATAACTTAGATTCTAATAAAGAAATTGATCATTCTTTAGCATTAAAAATTGCTGATGAAGTTTCAAGGATCCAAATGAATTTAAATAATATGGATCCTGATATAAAAGGATATAAGCAGTTATTGAGAGCTGTTAATGCTATTTTAGATAATTATAATGCATATGGATACGAAATTCCAGATTTACTTAATAAAGAATATGATGCTGGTATGAAAGTTATAGCTACAATGATCCAAGATGACTCCATACCAAAAGGAAAGCAAATTATAAAGAGAATTATTAAACCTCAGGTTAATTATAAAGGTAATATGATTCAAGCTGCCGAAGTTGTTGTAGCTTTTAATGAATAATAATAAGGAGTAATAAATATATGAATAGAATTAAGATTGACTATGGGATCGATTTAGGAACAACTAATTCTGCAATCGCTAAGATAATGCATGGGAATGTAAAAATATTAAAATCTGATTTTTACCAAAAAGACACCATACCATCTTGCGTTGGATTTGTAAAAGTTAAGGATAAATGTTCTATACTTGTTGGAGACGAAGCTTATAACCAATTGGATAGGGATAGAAGATTAACATTTTATAAACCAGATTATCATAGTGAAATTTTTATTGAATTTAAAAGAACTATGGGAACCGATAAAACTTATCCAAGTTTATATATGAATCATAATTATACCTCTGAAGAATTATCCGCTGAAGTTCTTAAAAAATTAAAATCTTTTGAAAAAGATGAAGTAATCAAATCTATTATAATTACTGTACCGGCTAAATTTAAGATGAACCAAAAGGAAGCAACTGTAAGAGCAGCAAAATTAGCCGGATTTGAGTATTGTGAATTAATACAAGAGCCAGTTGCAGCATCATTAGCTTTTGGATTAGATTCTGAAATAAAAAATGGGTACTGGATTGTTTTTGATTTTGGAGGAGGTACTTTTGATGTTGCATTGATGAAAGTAGAAGAAGGAATAATGAATGTGATTGATACTGATGGAGATGCTTTTTTAGGGGGTAAAAATATTGATTATGCTATTATTGATGAAATCCTAATTCCATATTTTAAAAATAATTATAACTTGAATAGTGTTTGGTCTAATCAATTGAAACTTGAGGATTTTAGGAATGAATGGAAAGGTATGGTAGAATATAAAAAAATTGAATTATCCATTAAAGATAGTGTATACATTTTAACTGAACTGGGAGAAGATTTTGGTATGGACGATGATAATAATCCTCTTGAACTTGATATAACTTTAACTAAAGAGGAATTTGAACGGGTTGTAAGACCAATATTCCAGAAGGCTATTGATATTACAAACAATTTACTATCAAGAAATAAATTAACTGGAAATTCTTTGGAAACTTTAATTTTAGTTGGTGGACCAACCAGAACACCTCTCTTAAGACAGATGATAATGGATCAAATTACTCCTAATATAGATACCCACAAAGATCCTATGACTGTTGTTGCTGAGGGTGCTGCGCTATATGCTTCTACAGTTGATATTCCAGAAAGTATTATTGCAAATAATAGAGATAATAAAGCGATTAATTTACAGATTAAATTTGAGTCTTCAAGCGTTGAATTAAATGAATTTGTTAGCGTAAAAATAAACGAAAATAGTTTAAATAACATCCAATTAGATAATAATTTGTTTTTAGAAATTAGTCGTGGTACTGGTTGGTCTACAGGGAAAATTCCCTTTAATCCCAAGGGAGAGGTTGTAGAAGTTAAATTAGAACCTAATAAAGCTAATATATTTGAAATAAATATATATAATTCAAGGGGTGATAGATTAGCAATATCTCCAAATGAATTTACAATTTTGCAAGGTTTTAAACAAGGACAAAATGGAGCCACCTTACCTTATTATATCGGTATAGAAGTTCATGATGATATCTTAAATCGTGATGAATTCATACCTATAAAAGGTTTAGAGAAAAATGCTACAACACCTATTACGGGCATTGAAAATGGCTGTAGAACTCCAAAAGTTTTACGACCAGGCATATCAACAGATATTATTAATATTCCTATATATCAAGGAGATTATTATAATGTTGGTACAAAAGCCTTTTATAATCATTATATTGCCAATATACGAATAACCGGAGATGATGTTCCTGCTTTAATTCCTGAAAATAGCCCGATTAATTTGACTTTTAAAATAAAAAGAGATGAGCAAATGTCAGTTTCTGCTTATTTTCCTAACATTGACTACACAATAGAAAAAGCAGTTGAAATATGTTCAACTACCTTACCCGAATCTAATATGATTTTAGAGTATATAGATCAAGCAATCCAACAAGCAGAATATATATTAGGAGATTCTCACCCAGAAGAAAAAATTAAAATTACTAAAGAACTAAATGATTTAAAAATTAAATTAAAACAAGGAGGCTCTGATTATGATAGACAAAGCCAAGTGATGGAAGGATTAAAGCAACAACAAATTGCAATTGATAGATGGGAAAAAGAGCTGGAATTGCCTAAAATGGAAAAATATTTAGAAGATGTTTATGATAAATTAGAAGAGTTAATAGACAAACTTGATTCAGAGAAAGAGAATATGAATGATCAGTTAAATTCAAAATTAAATCAATTTACGTTGGCGGTAAAAGATATTAGAGATAGGAAAACCAAATTATCAAAAGACAAAAATAATAACCAATATAATTATATGAGATCTATTAAAATTCTTTCAGATGAGATTGAACAATTATATTTTATAATATTAGATTTTTTTGCTGGCATTCAAATGAAGACAGCTCTTCTTTACCAGTTATCAGAAAATTTTAATACTATAAATTGGACTGATCCTCAGAAGGCTAACTATCTAATTAATAAAGGATTAAGGATGTCAGACAATAATCCCGATGAAACAGAATTACTAATTATTCTTCAAGAATTGATACAATTAATGCCATATGAAACACAAAGTAAGTTACTAAAACAAAATTAATATGAAATCACTCAATGAACATTATATAATAGATAATAAATATTTTACTCAATTCTTATTGAAATCAGGTGAATTTATAACTATATATAGAGTTAAGGATAAGCATAATGTAAATTACTTGCTAAAATTATATGACTTAGAAAAGCTTCATAAAGAAAATTTCGATGAATACGGCAATATTTATGAAATTGAAATTGTTAAAAACTTATCCCATCCTAATATTGAGGTTTTTGTTGATTCAGGAAATACAATTATAAATGATAAAAATTACTTATATCTCGTTTTGAAATATATTAGTGGAGAATCATTAGCTGAATATCTAAGTAGAACAAAAAATATAGATTTATATGATATTTTATCTTTCACTATGCAGATATTAGAAGGATTATCTTATTTACATAATCTTTCAAGACCTATTCTCCATAATTCAATTAATATGGATAATATTATAATTGATGAAAGTAGCAAAGTCCCTTCAATAAAAATAGTTAATTTCCATTATGCCAGATATAGTAATTTCTTGGGTAATGGTATTAATCTTGATGATCTTAATCTTTTATTTGTCTCAAATGAAGGGTTGAATGGCAAATTTTCCATTCAAAATGATATTTATTCTGTTGGAGCAATTTTATACAATTTAATTTATAGAATTCCTCCCTGGTTTATTGATGTATCTAAATTAAGTTCACAAGAAAAAATAGAAGCCATAATTCGAGAAAGAATGAAACCGTTATTATTAATTAATGATATTTTATGTAATAATATTCATTATAAATCAATTTTAAATATAATTAATAAAGCTTTGAATCCAAATTTTGATGATTCATACAAAGATGTTTATAATTTTATTGAAGATTTAAAGAAAGAATTTAATTCTATAAGTTCATACGAGTTTAAAGGAGGCGTAGTATATGAAGATAATAGACTAATATTTGATAACTTAACAAATAAAGAAAAGGGATTTTCAGCAATTGCTGGTATGAAAGAATTAAAAGAAATTTTAACTACTAATGTTATAAATCTACTTAAGGATCCAGAGGGAGCTAAAGAGTATGGGTTGACTATACCTAATGGAATGTTATTGTTTGGTCCGCCTGGATGTGGTAAAACATATATTTCAGAAAAGTTAGCTGAAGAAGTAAATTTTAATTATTATTTTATAAAATCTTCAGACTTAGTAAGTCCCTATGCATTTGAAACACAAAAAAAGATAGGTAAATTATTCGATGATGCTTATAAAAATAAACCATCTATAATTTGTTTTGATGAATTTGATTCTTATGCATTTAGAAAAGATATGTCTAATAATGCAATTATGACAGGTGTAGTTAATGAAATTTTAACTCAACTTAATAATTGTGGCAAAAGAGGAGTTTTTGTAATAGCTACTACGAATAATCCCGAATTAATAGAGAAGAGTATTCTTCGTAAAGGCCGCATGGATTTACTAATATATGTTCCACCTCCAGATTATGAAGCAAGAAAAGAACTTTTTAAATTATACTTAAAGGATAAACCTAAAGACTTTAATATTAATTATGACGAGTTAGCCAATCTTACTGATAAATATGTTGCTAGTGATATAGAATTCATTGCTATAGATGCTGCTCGTGAAGCTTATAAATTTAAGACCAATATAACTCAAAAAATACTTATTAACATTATAGGAAGAACCAGATCTTCCTTATCCGACGAAGATAATAAAAAATATGATTTTTATAAAGACTTTTTTAACGGGTCTACTATAAATACTAACTATAGAAAACCAATTGGTTTTAGAATAAATAAGGATGATTAAAATGACACTTAATAATAACTTAGACAAACTAATATTAAAAACTTCTTTTGTATGTACGGTTTGTGATGGAAACATTGATGAACGGGAAATCAATATTATTGAGAATTTATTTTCTAAAACAAGTTTATTTAATCATGAAGAGCTACAATCTGAATTAGATAAATTAACTGAGGAATTTAACCAAAATACTGACCACTTTATAAAAGAATATTTATCGGAGCTACAAGGGGCAGATTTAAGCGAATCACAACAATTACAAATTATCAAAACTGCTATAGAGACAATTAAAGCAGATGAAAACGTTGATTATAACGAAATAAAATTCTTTAAACTTTTAAGAAATCAGCTCTCCATTTCAAACGAGTCAATTTTAGAGGAATTTCCTGAAATAGAAGTTTATCTTGAACCGGATGTGATATACATAAGTATTGAAGAGCAAATGCAATCTATCTTTAACAATGTCAGAAAAATAACTATGCCAAAAATTAATATACCTTAAAAAGCATGAAGATATCTATATGTTTATTGAAGAGGGATAAGGTTTTGAAAGTTGATTAATACAAAAATGAGGATTCTGCTTGACAGAAACAACATATTTAAAAATAAGTATAATTAATAATATATAAGAACCAGGGGCATTAGCTCAGTTGGGAGAGCGCATGACTGGCAGTCATGAGGTCAGGAGTTCGAGCCTCCTATGCTCCACCAAATTTTGAGGCGGTTTGATTTTTAAAAAGAAGTCAAACCGCTCTTTCTTTATTAAATGAGGTTTACAAATGACAGAGGTAGAATTGATTTCCCGCTTACAAGAACAGGCTATTATTGCCAGAACTGCCATACTCACTATGACTACTTTAGCTGGCTCAGGGCATCCTGGTGGTTCTATGTCCTCCATTGATTTATTATTAACTTTATACCAGTTTATTCATCATAATCCTCAAAATCCTGAGTTACCAGATAGAGATAGAGTAGTAGTTAGCAATGGACACATTTCTCCTGCGGTGTATACTGCTCTTGCTTTGAATGGTTATCATAATCTGGATGAGGTTATATCTCAATTCAGACTTTCAGGAAGCATCTATGAAGGTCATATAGAAAGAGATGTGAAAGGTGTGGAATGGAGCACAGGTAATTTAGGACAGGGTCTTTCAGCTGGAGCAGGATTTGCTCTCGCTTCCAGAATAAATAATATTCCCTATAATGTGTATGTCTTGATGGGAGATGGAGAACAACAAAAAGGACAAATCTCGGAAGCAAGAAGATTTGCTATTAAATATCAACTGAATAATCTCACTGCTATTGTAGATTATAACGAACTTCAGATAAGTGGAAATATCCATTCCGTGATGCCCCAAAATATCAAAGCTAACTGGGAATCGGATGGCTGGAAAGTTATAGAAATTGATGGTCACAACTATCAGGAGATACTTTCAACCCTTCAAATGACCAGAGATAAGGATTATCCTTTGATGATATTAGCTCATACCGTGATGGGAAAAGGAGTTCCCTTTATGGAAAATCAAGCTAAATATCACGGTGCTGCTTTGAATGAAGCCCAATTAGAAGAAGCTTTACACTATCTGGAACAACCCAACCGGCTGGAAGATTATAAAAAGATGAGAGCAGAATTCAAGCCAGTAAAGCAAACGCCCACTAAGGATAAATATGCTCTTCAATGTAATCTGAAATCGGGTAATCCTATGCTTTATGAAAAACCAACTGACAATAGATCCGCCTGGGGAAATGCAATTGCTGATTTAGCAGAAATCAATAAAAACAATGCTACTCCTATTGTGGTAACTGATTGTGACTTGCAAAGCAGCGTTAAAACAGCAGCTTTTGAAAAAGTGACCCCTGACCGTTTCTTTCAAGGTGGAATAATGGAACACAATACTGCCGTTCTTTCTGGAGCTCTTTCTACTTGCGGAATCCAGTCTTTCTGGTCTGATTTTGGAGTGTTTGGACTGGATGAGGTTTACAATCAGCAAAGATTAAACGATATCAATCATACCAATCTTAAAGTGGTTTTAACTCATACAGGTCTGGATGTGGGAGAAGATGGAAAAACTCATCAATGCATTGATTACATAGGAATTGTTCGTAACTGGTATGGTTTTCATTTGATTATTCCCGCTGACCCTAATCAAACTGACCGCATTATTCGCTGGTTAATAGACAAACCTGGAAACTATGTGGTAACGATGGGAAGGTCTGCTGTTCCGATAATTCTGAAAGATGATGGCACACCTTTTTATGATTTGAATTACGCTTTTGACTATGGAAAATGCGATATCTTGCGAAAAGGTGATAAAGCAACTGTGATGGTTACTGGAACCCCTATTGGAAATGCAATAAAAGCAGTGGATACTTTGAAAGAAGAAGGAATCAATCTACAGTTAATATATGTTTCTTGTCCTCTGGCAATAAACCGTGATACCTTAATTCAAGCTGTAAATACTGGTCTCATCTTCAGCATAGAAGATCACAATATCCATAGCGGTTTAGGCTCTATAATTGCAGACCGTTTAGCTGAAGAAAATCTTTCTGCTCGCTTAATCAAAATCGGAGTTAAGAACTACGGAAGCAGTGGCACTTCTAACGATTTATATAAAGTTGTTGGTCTGGATGCTGAATCCATAAAAGAGAGAATAAAACAAGAACTGATAAATAAAGATTGACAATTAATCCTTATTTAAACAAAAAGATTTTATAAAAGATATTATTTAGGAGCAAGGGATGAAAAAGTTCCTGAATACTTACGATGAAGATTGTATTGCCTGTCATGCTTGTGAAATCAGCTGTGCGCGTATTTATTTTAAAGTAGATGACCTGGAGCGTTCTCGCATCCGTATTGAAGAGCGAGAAAAATCTGCTCATATAGTAGCCTGCAATCAATGTGAGACCTGCGTTCAGGTTTGTCCAACTCTGGCTTTAACGGTTAATGCCCAGGGTGTGGTTTTAGTAAATAATCGTCTTTGTGTGGGTTGTTATATGTGTATTGCTGCTTGTCCTAATGAATCAATGTTTCGTTATCTTGGTGGCATAATTCCCATCAAATGCATTGCCTGTGGATTATGCCTGGATAGTTGTCCTACTGAAGCAATCAGAATAGAAGAAAAACAGGAGAATTAATAATGACAGAACGCAAAGTGTTGGCTGAATTTCCTTATGAACTAAAACCTGTAGAAAAAGGTTATAATCGCAGGACTTTATATATCAATCTTAGCACGAAAGCAATAGAATCCCGTCCTGTAACAGATTTAATGATAGATAAATTTGTGGGTGGGAAAGGATTTGACCTCTATTTAATGTGGCATTCAGTTAAAGATACCACCAGATGGAATGACCCTGAGAACGAAATTTGCATTGCATTTGGTCCTCTTTGTGGAAACACCAATTATCCAGGAAGTGGAAAATCCATTGTTACAACTATTTCACCTCTTACGGATATTCCTATAGATTGCAATGTGGGAGGACATTTTGGACCTTATGCCAAGTTTTCTGGCTGGGATGCCATAGAAATTCAAGGCAAATCAGAGGAAGAAATCATTGTCTTTATAGATGGAGATAAAGGAATAGTACAAATACTTTCAGCACCAGATGAAGAGATAAATAGCCATATCCTGGCAGAAAGACTTATTGCTGAATTTGCAGATAATCCCAATGGCTATCAATATGTTTCCGTGGTTTCCAGCGGAAAGGCAGCAGAATATGTTCCCATCTCTTGTTTGAATTTTTCTTTCTGGGACAAAAGAAGAAAGGTGGCAAGGTTAAAACAGGCAGGTAGAGGTGGAACAGGAATGGTCTTTCGGGATAAAAAGATTAAAGCGCTGGTGGTTAAATATTCCGGATTAAAAGGTGACACTAATCATCCCGTAGACCTGGAGACTTTGCAGAAAACCGGTATCAAACTCCATAAAGAAATAGAAGAAGGCGATGATAAACAGAATAGAATGCGTCAAGTGGGAACTGCTCATCTGGTTGAAATAATGAATGATTACGACCTCCTCCCTATCAAGAACTTCAAATATGGACAAATGGAAGAAGCTAAAGGGCTGGCTTCCTGGGAATTCAAAAAACTGTTCACGCAGGGATTACCTGATGGATGCTGGTTTGGCTGTTCTCTTTCTTGTTGTAAAGCAGTGGATAATTTTATCCCCAGAACCGGACCTTATAAAGGACAAAAAGTGACCGTTGATGGACCTGAATATGAAACCGTTGGAGGTTGTGGCTCAAATCTTTGTATCTGGAATGCCAGAGATGTGGTGGAACTCAATTTCTATTGTGATACCTATGGCATTGATACCATTTCCTTTGGTACGAGTTGTGCTTTTGCTATGGAATGCTATGAATATGGAATACTAAATAAAGAACGCACTGGAGGTCTTGATCTAAGCTGGGGAAACGCTGACAGTGTTTTTGAATTGATTCATCAAATGGGACGAGGTGAAGGTTTTGGAGTGATAGTTGGACAGGGTGTACATAAAATGAAAGAGATTTTTGCGCGTGAATATGGCGCCGACCCAAAACTATTACAGGATATAGGAATGGAAGCTAAAGGTCTGGAATATTCTCAATATATGTCCAAAGAATCTTTAGCTCAGCAAGGCGGTTATACCTTAGCCCTGAAAGGACCTCAGCATGATGAAGCCTGGTTAATCTTTATGGATATGGTCAATAATCAGATTCCCACTTTTGAAGATAAAGCAGAAGCTCTCCACTATTTTCCTATGTTCCGCACCTGGTTTGGCTTACAGGGTCTATGTAAACTCCCCTGGAATGATATAGAACCTGCCAATAATGCGGAAACTGATGAACCAGCAAAAGTTCCTGAGCATGTGCAAAATTATATTGATATCTATACTGCAATCACAGGAAGACCGCTGGATAAGGAAGAACTTATTCGCCAATCGGAAAGAGTTTATAATTTTCAAAAGGTTTTCTGTATGAGAATGGGTAAAGGTCGTCGCATTGATGATATTCCACCTTATAGAGCAGTTGGTCCTGTCACAGAGGAAGAATATCTTTCTCGTCAAGAACGCTATGATAAACTGTTAAAGGAAAAACAGGGAATAGACCCCGAAGGTAAGTCTACTCAAGAAAAAATGGCTCTCCTTCGTGCTTATAGAGAAGACCAGTATCAACAACTGGTAGATGCAGTCTATAAAAGAAAGGGATGGACTAAAGAAGGAATTCCCACGATTGAACATCTGAAAAGTCTGGGAATGGACCTTCCTGAAGTAGTAGAAGTAGTTAAACGCTTTCTATAAAATTCCATCGTTCTTTCAGAAATTACTCTAAGTAAGGAAAATAAATCCTGAAAGTGTAAGTATCATTATGAGAAAAGCATAGAGGAATATTTTTATAATTACTGTTAAAGTATTCTCCTTCAGTATATTCCCTTTTCTCCCTTAGCTCTTTCTTAGCTCTTTCTTAGCTCTCTCTTAGCTCTTTTCATAAGTGAGAGGCAGGAAAGCGTAAGGATAGAGAAACTTTTGCTGATTTTAAAGTAATATAAGCATCTATATGATTTGGTTAGTTATAACCTTTTCATAATAAAGTAAATATAAAAAAGGTCTTGCTTTTTATACCTAAAGATATATGGGCAAGACCTTTTATTTTAAGCTGTTTTTAAATGAACCAGCTTTTAATTTAAGTTTATTTCATTAAAACCATTTTACGACTGGACGAATATTTACCTGATTTCATACGATAGTAATAAACACCACTGGTAACGGGATTACCATTTTGATCCCTTCCATCCCAAACCAGATGCTGAATACCATCTTCTTTAGAATCAATATCCCAGGTTCTCACTATCTGACCTTTCTGGTTAAAGATAGTTATTTGAACAGGTTCATTTTTTGCTGTAGAGAAAGAAATGGTGGTACTGGGATTGAAAGGATTAGGATAATTTCCAATTAACTGAGCCACTTGTGGTGTCTCTATAGCATCGTTAACAGGAACATCACTCCAATCGGATAACATCCGAGCAGTTACCTGTGGAGTTTGATTGAATTGATTTACCAACACCCAGATATTGAAATTTCCTGTCGGGATGGGCTGTCCAATATAATCTACATCATAGAAAGTAGTGCGGAAGACTATTGAGCCCGTATCGTCAATTAAAGTATAGTTTTGGCCCGTAGCAAAGATTCCGGTCTCGGAGAAATGAGCGTTTCTAATGCGCACTAAGCGAGCTTGATAAGTGGCAACATTGGCATTAATTTGAGCTATAGTAACGGTAGGCACATTAATGTCATTGTTAGAAGAAGTGGCAGGACCTGGATCTATTACCGGTGTCAATTGTAGCATATTATTATAATAGGCAATAGTCCCCGTTAGACCTGTGATTCCATCCAGTAGATTATAGGTGGTAGTTATAACACCTGAAGGATCGTCAATCAGAATTCCAGCCTGATAATCTTGAACATATTTTTGATGTCTAAAGTTTTGCTGGAAAGTTAAAACCACCTTTCCTGATACCATATATACGGTTCCATCTCCTGCAGTTTGAGCTCTCAATTCAGTTAGATTACTAACTACTATGGGAAAGAAATAGTTTGCAGTAGCAATATAGCTGGGAGCATAGCCACTGGCATAAGCTCTTGCTTTGAGAGTGGTATTAGTATGTAAAGATATAGGAGTGTTATATACTGGAGAAGATTCAGTGGGATCTGTCCCATCTAAAGTATAATGGATAGTAGCACCTGGAGTAGTTGAACTTATCGTTACAGAAATAGGTCCAGTGTAGACACCCCCTGGAGGATTAAAAGTTGGAGTGGCACAATGTTGAGAACCGCCAGGATTGAAGGTATGAGAACCCAGATTATCAATATAATCTTGAGGATAGACAATCCATTCTGAATTATCCAGATTTGTACCCGCACTGGCAATCCAATCTGTGTTACCTTGAATAACTTCCGGTTTACGAATTAAGGTATGATTTAAAGTAGCACCATCAATTCCAGCTACAGGCCAAGCGGTTCCAGGGTCTTGTTGATATACACCGATGATATCAATTAAGGTTGTTCCATGGAATAGACCTATGCAATCGTTCCCATTGAAATTAGTAACATTATGAAGTAAATCTGCCACTGCTTGAATAGCTGCATTTGCTTGAGTATTAGCAATGACAAACACATCATTATTGTTTAAAGTTCCAGAGAGGGTAACACTATTAGTTGTAGACCAGGCACCTCCATTGGAAGCCAGTTTAACCGTATACTGAGAAAGGTCTACGGGAGCTCCAGTTCCATTGAATATTTCAATAGCTTTGTTATAGGAGCTACCTTCAACATATTCTGAGATAAACAGGTCTACTGCTTGAGCAAATATCAGCGATACAAAGCCCAGCATTAAAACAGGTAATAGAATCTTTTTAATCATTTTTTTTTACCTCACTTATTGTAGTATTATTAAAGAACAATATAAAAAAGAACCCGCCAGAAGGATACTGTCAAATCTATCCAGTATACCTCCGTGTCCAGGAATTAATTTAGAGCTATCTTTTACACCGCAAAAGCGTTTTATCATACTTTCCACCAGGTCTCCTAATTGTCCAAATATGCCAGCAGCAACAGCAACTAAAATCAAGTCTTGATAACTCTTTATAATCCCTATAAAATATAATATAATCATAATAATAAAAGGAGCAATAATTCCTGCAATAAATCCTTCAATAGATTTTTTAGGACTAATAGGGAAAATCCCCCGATGTCTTCCCCACTTCATTCCTATAAAATAGGCTACAGAATCAGTTACCCAGATTGAAATTACTAACCATAAAAGCAGATTGGGATGTCTAAAATTCAAACCCAGACGAAGACACATAGCAGGAATTACACCTATATAAAATAAACCAAATAACTCTAAAGCTATTTGAGGAATAGATTTTTGTTCATTCCATTTTAACAATGCTTCCAGGACTGCCAGAAAAAATATTATCCACCCAATAATTAGTTCCCATCCAGTAAGAAAAGACATAATGACAAACACGGCAAAAATAATAGCTAACCAGTACCAGGAAACAGAAAAAGAGGCTTTCCGCAACATTGCAATGTATTCGGCAGAACCAAGAATCACAATTAGGGCAAAAGTAACAGCTAAATAAGCTCCACCCAGATACAGCACTGCCAGAAGAATGGGAATAAATATTACTGCGACCAGAACTCTTTTTTGCAATTCTGTCATTCTGATTCAATACCTCCAAAACGACGTTTCCGTCCTTGAAAATCAATTATTGCTTTGAGAAATTCAACTTTATCAAAATCGGGCCAGAGTGTTTCTGTGATGTAAATTTCCGCATAAGCAGATTGCCAGAGCAAAAAATTGGATAAACGATATTCACCACTGGTGCGAATAATTAAATCTGGATCAGGTTGACCTGCAGTATAAAGGTAATTTCCAAAGGTTTGAGGAGTCAAATTATCTACCAATTCAGGATTATTTTTAGATTCCTGAAAAAGTTTCTTGATTCCCTCTATAATTTCCAATCTACCGCCATAATTAAAGGCAATATTAAGATTTAAACCTGTATTCTGCGCTGTTTCTCCTGCAAGTTGATGGATTTCTGTTAGATAAGAAGGGTCTAATCGGTCCTGAGTTCCTATAATTCTAACTTTAATATTTTCTCTATTCAGTTCTGGAAGTTCCTTAATTAGATAATCTTTTAATAGTTTTAATAAAGCTTGCACTTCATTTGCTGGTCTCTTCCAGTTTTCCGTGGAGAAAGCATAAATAGTCAAATAACCGAGTTTAATTTCCGTGGCAAGCTCTACTACTTTGCGAACTGCACGAGCTCCAGCTCTATGTCCATAAACGCGTGGACGGTGTCTTTTTGCTGCCCAGCGTCCATTTCCATCCATAATGATTCCAATATGATTTGGCAGATTTTGTAAATCAACTTCGGGTAATAGCTTCTTATAGTTCAATCTTCCCTCATTGTGCTTTTTCTAATGCTTTTTGTTTCAGCCAAGCATAAATAAAATTATCCAGATCACCATCCATAACTTTATCCACTGTCCCTACTTCATAACCTGTGCGATGGTCTTTAACCATTTGATAAGGTTGAAACACATAGGAGCGAATTTGATGTCCCCAGCCAATATCACTTTTAGCAGATTCTTCCTTTTGTTTTTCAGCTTCTCTTTGCTCTTCATAGTATTGATAAAGTCTGGATTTCAGGATTGCCATAGCCTTCTCTCTATTTTGAATCTGAGAACGCTCATTCTGACAAGAAACCACAATGCCTGTAGGTATATGAGTGATTCTTACAGCAGAATCAGTGGTATTAACATATTGTCCTCCTGCACCACTGGAACGATAGGTATCAATTCTAAGGTCTTTAGGATCAATATCAACTTCAATATCTTCTTCAAATTCGGGATATACATATACTGAAGCAAAAGAAGTCTGTCTTTTTCCTTGAGCATTAAAAGGTGAGATACGAACTAAACGATGAATTCCAATTTCGGCTTTCAGCATTCCATAAGCATAGGGACCCTTAATTTCCATACTGACACTTTTAATTCCCGCTTCTTCACCCGGAAGAAGGTCTATAATATTATATTGAAAACCATTCTCTTCTGCCCAACGCGTATACATTCTAAGCAACATTTCTGCCCAATCTTGAGCTTCTGTGCCCCCTGCACCAGAATGAATCACCAGAATGGCATCTTCATAATCATATTTATCGTTCAGATAGCATTCAATTTCAGCTTTTTCTATAAACTGCTTTTGAGCTGGCAACTCTTGCACTGCTTCTTCAAATAGAGCAGGAGAAAAATCTTCTTCTAATAACTGAAGATAGGTCTCAAGTTCCCCTTTTAAACGGTCAAGAGTTCCAATATGCTCTAATTCTTCATTTAACTGGCTAAGTTTTCGGCTTATATTCTTGGCTTCCGTCGGATTTTCCCAGAAATCTGGCTGACTCATCTTTTCTTGTAATTGATTTATCTGCTTTTGCTTCCCTTCCTGATCAAAGTAACCTCCGAATCTCAGAAATCTGGGAAAGCATTGAGTTAACTTCTTTTTTATAATCTATATATTCCATATTATTTTATCCTCATTTTTTCCATTCTTTTAATCCTTTAATCTTAAAACACTGGTATTGTCAAATAAATTATTCTTTATCTCATATCAATGTTATCCATTTCAATAGTTAAAGATGATATAATAACGAACTCTAAGCATTAGATTCTCCGATTTCCATAATATACAGTAAAATAATGAGATAGGAATTATATTAGCCCTGCTTCATTAAGTTTTAAACAGAAAAATATTGACAATAGGAGCAGATTATTATAGAAAAGCAAAAGATTAAAGTTTCTATTACATACTTACTGAATAGAGGTGATGAATATGATTCCAACACTCTGGTACATTGCACCAATTGGAGCAATCACAGCTCTAATCTTTGCTGCAATATTTTTCCATCAAGTGAAAAAAGCAGATCCAGGAAATGCTCGTATGGTAGAAATCGCAAGCTATGTGAGAGAAGGTGCCTTTGCTTATTTAAAACAACAATACAAAGTAGTGGCACTATTCTTCCTGCTGGCATTTATAGTCTTTAATATAATGGCACAGGTGCTACATGTTCTACATTGGTTAGTTCCATTTGCCTTTTTGACTGGAGGTTTTTTTAGTGCTTTAGCCGGTTTCATAGGAATGAATATGGCAACTCTGGCTTCTAATCGCACCACTCAAGCCTGTTCAGAAAGTTTGAATAAAGGACTAAAAATAGCCTTTCGGGGAGGTGCTGTTTTAGGATTAACCGTGGTTGGTCTTGCGCTCCTGGATATTTCATTATGGTTTTTTATTTTGAACTTATTTCCGGAAACTTTCTCCTTAAGACAGATTACAGTAATAATGCTCAGTTTTGGTATGGGTGCGTCCACTCAAGCTTTATTTGCTCGTCTTGGAGGTGGAATTTACACTAAAGCTGCAGATGTTGGAGCAGACCTGGTTGGAAAAGTTGAAGAAAATATCCCGGAAGATGATGTTCGTAATCCTGCAACTATTGCAGATAATGTAGGTGATAATGTAGGTGATGTGGCAGGAATGGGAGCAGACCTTTATGAAAGCTATGCAGGCTCTATATTAGCCACTGCTGCTTTAGGAATGAGTGCCGTAACATCTTTAGGTGAAAATTTTGCTCACTTAAGCATCAATTTCGTGGTTGCACCAATGATATTGGCAGGAATAGGTATTCTTCTTTCCATTCTTGGAATATTTATGGTTAGTACTAAGGAAGATGCCGGTCCTAAAGAACTGATGTTTGCATTAAATAAAGGTGTTTATGGAAGCTCTATTCTCATAGCTGTAGCGGCTTTCTTTGTAACAAAATGGCTACTTCCTGCAGATTATTATTTCGGTGTGTTTACTGCTATTTTAGTAGGTCTTACTTGTGGTGTCTTAATTGGTGTCTTTACCGAACATTCAACTTCATATAGTTTCAAGGCTACGAGAGGAATAGCAGAACAAGCAAACTATGGACCTGCTACAGTAATCTTAGAAGGAATATCTGTAGGAATGAGGTCTACGGCAGCACCTGTTATTACAATTGTTATCGGTATCCTTTTATCTTTTATTTGCAGTCATGGTTTTCAATCCATTGAAATGGGTCTATATGGTATTGGTTTTGGTGCAGTTGGAATGCTGGCAACTCTTGGTGTGACTTTGGCAATGGATGCTTACGGTCCTATTGCGGATAATGCTGGTGGTAATGCTCAGATGGCTGAATTACCGGAAAAAGTTCGGGTTATGACTGATACTCTGGATAGTGTTGGAAATACTACTGCTGCCACGGGAAAAGGATTTGCCATAGGTTCAGCTGCTTTAACGGCAATGACTTTACTGGCTGCCTATTTTGATGAGGTACGAAATGGTTTACTGCTTGCAGGAGATAAAGCTGGACAGTATATCTTTATGTATATAAATTATGGTAAGGGACTGATTGATAAAGTAAATGTAAACGATGCTACCGTAATGGATTTTATAAACTTCTACCAAATTCATGTTCTTAATCCAAAATTCTTATTAGGAGTCTTCATCGGAGGGATGGTAATATTATTCTTTGCTGCACTGACTATTAAAGCCGTAAGTAATGCAGCAGGTAAAATGGTGGCAGAAGTGCGCAGACAATTCAGAGAGATTCCTGGTATTCTGGAAGGAAAAGCAAAACCAGAATATGCCAGATGCGTAACTATTGCCACTCAAGGAGCACAACAACAGATGTTAGCCCCAGCTTTAGTAGGGATTCTTACTCCCATCATAGTTGGTATAGTGCTTGGTATAACCGGAGTTTTAGGAGTGCTTACTGGAGCTATAACCTGTGGCTTTGTTATGGCTTTAATGCTAAATAATTCAGGTGGTGCATGGGATAATGCAAAAAAGTATATTGAAATAGGAAATTATGGAGGTAAATCTTCTCCTGCTCATAAAGCTACTGTAGTGGGTGATACGGTTGGAGACCCGTTCAAAGATACAACAGGTCCCTCTTTAAATATTCTTATAAAACTTATGAGTATGGTCTCCATCGTATTTGCAGGACTGATTGTTAATTATTCCATCCAGGTAGAAAAGATTCAACCACCCTTCAGTAAACAAAAAGTGGATATATCACAACAAAACCAGCTAATCAGAATTGATAAAGCACTTTATGAACAGCAACAGTGCTTAGAAAAGCAAAGTTCACAGGAACAAAACAATGAACCTGTTCCTGTTATCATAGATAATAATATTGGACAAAGGATAGATTCAAAGAACACAGAAATAAAAACTCCTTAATCAAAAGAAAGTTATCTCATAAAAAAACAGGTGCGAAAGGAATATTTCTCGCACCTGTTTTTTATGCTTAATTTATATTACTCAGGTATATTGTTTCCCTATTTCTATCCCTTTTTTAATAGCTTGGAGATTCTTATCTAATAAATCGGGATTCTTTTCTTGCAAGAACGATTTCAGTTCATCTTCAATAGTTTCATACTTAACCAGACCAGTTTTGCCAATAATAATGCCTATTGCCAGCATATTTAATACAATAGATGAGCCAATTTCATTGGCAATATCGTTCATTGGGACGGGAAGCAATTGTACATCATCTCTGTTACAACCACGAGGACACATATTTGTGTTATAGATAATGACTCCACCTTTACGAACCATAGGACCGAACTTATCCAATGAAGGCTGATTAAGAGCCACTAACACATCAGGATAACTAACTATGGGAGATGCAATGGGTCCATCTGAAATAACGGTGGAAACATTAGCAGTGCCACCACGCATTTCAGGACCATAGGAGGGTAGCCAGGAAACATTCTTCCCTTCTTTCATTCCTGCTTGAGCAAGAAATCTACCAATAGTAAGAACTCCCTGTCCGCCAAATCCAGCACAAATCATTTCTGTAGTCATTATTCTACCCCCGCACCTTTATCACGATATACGCCAAGTTTATAATAGGGCAACATATTTTCTTTTGCCCATTCTCTGGCTTTATCTGGATCAAATCCCCAGTTTGTTGGGCAGGTGCTTATAAGTTCAACAAAGGTGAACCCTCTTTCTTCTTTATTATATTGAATAGCTTTATTAACTGCCTTTTTAGCACGAAGGATATCTCCAGGACTAAGAAGTGAAACTCTTTCAATATAATAAGGAGCAACCAGAGAAGACAGAAGTTCACACATTCTGATAGGATAGCCTATATCTTCAGGATTTCTTCCATAAGGACTGGTAGTAGTTTTCATTCCAGCCAGGGTTGTAGGTGCCATTTGACCACCCGTCATTCCATAGATAGCATTATTAATAAAGAAGACACTGATATGTTCTCCACGATTAGCTGCGTGCACAATCTCTGCAGTTCCAATAGCAGCTAAATCACCATCACCTTGATAGGTGAAAATATGCATATTAGGTCTTCCACGTTTCATACCTGTTGCAACTGCTGGAGCCCGACCATGAGCAGCTTCTGCCATATCAAAATTGAAGAATTTATAGGCAAAAACAGCACATCCGACTGGTGCAACTCCAGCCATAAGATTAATTAAACCCTGCTCTTCTATTGCTTCTGCAATAAGACGAGTTGCTATACCATGAGTGCAACCTGGACAATAGGTGAAGGGTTCAGCGGTCAAGGTTTCAGGTCTTTTTGCTATAACTTGCATCATTTCCTCCTTAAAAACAAGCTTCAAGTTTGGCTTGAATGTCTGCTGGAGTAAAGACTATACCACCTAATTTACCCCAGAAATCTACTGGAACTTTGCCATTCACTGCAATCATTACATCTTCTACCATCTGTCCTGAATTCAACTCAAATACATATACTTTCTTCACTTTAGGACCTATAGCAGAGGCAATAGCTTCATAAGGATAGGGCCAGCAGGTTATAGGACGCACTAACCCGATACTTTTACCCTGAGCTACAAGCTCATTAATTGCAGATTTAACCACACGTGCAGCTGTTCCCCAGGCAACACATAGGATTTCATTATCATCGGATAGATTATAGGTTTCATACCGAACTTCGTTTTTTTCTACTTCTGCATATTTTTCATAAAGCTTGCTTACCTTTTTTTCTAAAATTTCAGGGTCAAGCTCCAGGGAATTTATCTCATGATGGTGCTTTGCATCTCCATCCGCATTGGGACAGATACACCAGGATAAATGCTGATTTGCTAAAGCATCCAATTCTTCCTGAGTTTTTGCTGGTTTAAATTCTACGGGTTCCATCATCTGTCCGAGCATACCATCAGCTAAAATCATCACAGGATTACGATATTTATCGGCTAAATCAAAAGCATCAGCTGCCAGATCAGCAAATTCTTGAACAGAACTGGGAGCAAGAACAATTAATTGATAGTCACCATGCCCACCACCTTTAACAGCTTGGAAATAATCACCCTGGGCAGGTTGAATATCACCAAGTCCAGGACCACCTCTTTGAACATTAACAATCACCGCAGGAAGTTCTGCTCCAGCCATATAAGAAATACCTTCTTGCTTTAAAGATATTCCAGGAGAAGAAGAGGAAGTCATCACTCTCTTCCCTACCCCTGCTGCACCATAGACCATATTTATAGCAGCAATTTCACTTTCGGCTTGAATGAAAGTTCCACCTACTTTAGGCATCATCTTTGCCATATACTCTATCAATTCGCTCTGAGGCGTGATGGGATAGGCAAAATATAATCTGCAACCAGCTCTTATAGCTGCTTCAGCTACTGCTTCATTTCCTTTCATTAATATTTTAGACATCATTCACCTCACTTTTCAATTGTTATCGCCACATCCGGACAAGTTATATAACACAATCTACAGGCGGTACAATCTTCCTGATTAAAACATTCAGCGTAGTGATAACCCTTATCATTGATATCCTCAGAAAATCTTAGAATTTTTTTCGGACAAGCAATGATACAGAGCCCACAACCTTTGCAATAAAACGGGTCTACCGTTACTCTCGGCATGGCTTTACTCCTTTATTTTATTGATATTTTAATATTGTGATAAAGCTTATAAACAGCTCTTTCTGTCAAATTATTTCTTCTAAACAAAGGTTAAAGAATAGATATGCAACTTACACTCATAACTAAATAAATATTAGGACATTAGGAATCATTTCTGGTAAAATTATTTTTTCTTCACTTATAGATATTTAATTATGACCAGCTTATGTCCTACTTATGACTAACTTATGTCCAGAATATGACTAAACTTGGTTATAAGCTGAACTACATTATTTAATTATTAATAGACCAACTGGCATTTTATTAGATGAAATAAGTAATTTTATTATCCCAGAATTTCAGACAATTGGCATAAACGCATCTTCAAGATGCTTAATACTATAGGTATTGTCTTCATAATAATAAAATACAATTATTATATCAAAACGAATTTTTGGCTTGACATTTTCAGGATGCTGATTAATGTATCTTTCAGCAGTTAATGATATTCTCTTTTGTTTTGTATAAGAGATATTCATTAAAGCCATTTTCATAGAGTGTTTTTTACGGGTTTTGACTTCAACGAAAATTAGTGTATCTTCATTCTGAGCAATAATGTCTATTTCACCGCCCTGGATTCTATAATTTCTTTCCAGGATCTTAAATCCTTTGTGGATTAGATATTTAACGGCAAGGTCTTCACCCGTATGGAAAAGATTTCTGGTTTCTGTATTTTGCATAAATCAAAAATAACTTGACGAATAATAAGTCAATGATATTTTGAACATGAGATTAAAAAATCACCGAAAGGTGGAGGGAAGGAAGAATGAAAAAAATAATACTAAGTGTATTTGTTCTTGTTGCGATAGTTGGGATGGTCCAAGCAGCACCATTTCAAACTATGGGATTGTTGCGCACTCCTGATGCGTATGTTATTCCTCACAAGTCTGCTCATTTAACATTAGTAGGCTATTATCGTAATGTGGATGAGGAAGAATTCATACCTTATGGAATGTTAGGAGTAGGTCTCTTTAATCGTTTACAATTGGATGGCTTTGCGGGAGATGATATTTATTTTATGAATGCTAAGGTTAAATTGATACCTGAGACCTTATATATTCCACAGATTTCTGTAGGTATGGATAATATCTTTTCCACCGTAAATGTCCAAAGAGCTCAGGATTATAATGATCCTTCGGAATATTCCTGGGCAGATAATCCAGATAAATGTGATTATGAGCATTTTTCACCTTATGTTGTAGCATCCAAACAAGCGGTAATTGGGGGTGTCTCCTGGATGTTTAATCTGGGCGGTGGAGCTAATCGTTTCACTGGACAAGCTGGGCGTGCTAGACAATTAAGTGGATTATTTGCTTCTGTTGAATTATCACCTACTAAGAATTTTTCATTGCAGGGTGAGTTTGATGGTCAAGATTTTAATGTTGGTTTAAAATATTCGCTGGGAAATTACAGCTTTAAAGTAGCAGCTCAGGCAGTGGAAAATTATGCTAAAAATAATGGACTGGAAAATACTCGTCGTATTGCTTTTGGAGTCAGCTATCTTTTTGATAAATATTCAGAAGGGGCTACTACCAGACCCGTGATTTATCCTGTTAGCCAATATGGTGAAGAGGACTTTTATACCCTTCCCACTACCACAGTTTCTGATTTAGAAAAGTCAGTTGAATTAAATCCTGTTATAAAAACTCCAACTCAGATACCAGTAAGTGGAAGTATGTATAAAGAGTTTTCTCCTGAGTTTCAAACCTTATTGGAAGAAATTAGAGGTCTTAGGGGTGAACAGCAACAGGTTCAAAAGGAGATGGAAGAAATACGTAACTGGTTGCAAGAGATCCAACAACAAAACAAGTAAACTACGAAACATTCTTAAATGAAGAGCACTCTAATAAAGTATAGATCATGTGGGAAGAGTGAGTTTAAAATTTAAACCAATTATTTTTCAGGGTGCAAACAACTGTACCCTGATTTTTTTCCTCTGATAATGATAATGAGGCGGTATTTAAACCGATATTTTTATGCGATATAATATTAAACTCTATTTATTGTTAATATTAATAATCTTCACATTAATTTCTGTCCCTGCCAAGGACAATTCTTACGGTTTTCCATTAGATTTGGTATCTCCACCTTTTCAGGATCCAGTTGTTCAAAAAGCATCTGAATTTCTAACTACAAACTTACCAAAGTTATTGGTTGAAGATAGAGATCAAGCAATAGACGAATTCATTATGAATTTTGATGAATTAAAACAAATTCCCGATGTAGATATTCTCTATATATTTAATCAAGTATATTCTTTCCAAAACAATTATATTATACTGGATAGTCTCTTGGTATTAAATCCACAATATATTGACGATATACAAACTCTTTTTAATTTACTAATATATTCAAAGGTAATAGATTATTTAAATATAGACAATATAGAAGCAGGTGAAGAATATCTCCAATATCTCATAAATCAATTAAATACGGGAAAATACTATCCTCTTTATCTATACTTATGGGCAGATATAGTAGCAGAAAAAGGTAATTTAAAAGATGCTAAACAGTTTATTGATAAATATACAGCTATCCAAAATTGGTATCAATCAGAATTTACCTACAGCAGAGCTAATATCTTTAATGAATTACAAAATATAAAGATAGATGTTAGCTATTTTTATCATCATCCTTCAAATGAATTATTACTTAATCTGGAAAATCAAATTGAAGGGATAGAATATCAATTAAATTCACTATATACGGACTTAAAAACACAATCTAAACTTGTAGATAGTAATTTCATAGAATATATTTATTCCCAAGAACTAAAATTATTGGAAGATTTGAAACTTCAATTAAGGTGCTATTTGGATCCTCCAATGATAAACTTAGATCAGCTTGCCAAAAATGATATTGGTCCAGAAATACAACCATATAAAAAATATGTAGACTTAGCTTTAAAATTGAAGGAATTAGAAGAACATATAACAAATTCTTCTAAATTTGGACAGTCATTTAATGATTTTCTGGATCAAAAATTAGAATTTATTTTAAAGAACAAAAAAAACCCCAGTGATACTGATTTTAAAATGGTTGAGATGAAATGCTTATTGGAAATGAAGGCTACTGTTTCTGGTTATGAGAATTTAATTTCAATTTTAGATATGTTATTAGCCAATCCTGATTTTGCTCAATTGAATGAACCCCTGTTTGACTTGCGGGTGCATTATACTAAAAAGCTCAATAGAGTGCAATATCAAATGAATAGAAACATCGCTAAATTGAAAAATTCTTCTAATCTTGATGATGCCATCTTTATAGAAATATGGGATTTGATTAATGGCTGGGATAATCTTGGAAAAAATTATAGTGAATTAATTACTGAATTTGAACAAACTCTGGTTAATTTCATTCATAAGGGATTTAGAGATGATCAAAAGATATTTATAGAGAAGCAACTTCAAATAATCAAGGATTCCATACTGAATCATCCACTTCTGATTGCTAACCTTAGTTCTCTGGAACAGAATCTCGATTTTATGGACCTAATCTTAGAATATAGAGATTTAAGATATCAGGAACAAAGCTATTTTGCAGAAGCTGAAAATAAAGCTGAAATCACCTTGAAAGAAAAATATAATTCTCTGGTTTCTGCGAAGGCTACTCTATTAAGACTTTATGAAAATTATATAAAAAAACATCCCCATTTTGAAGCGTTACTTCAACCCGATGGTAACTATTTAGTGAGTAATGCAATGTTATACTATAATATGGCAGAACTACAATATGCTATAGATTTAGACCACCCTGATAAAGCTCTTACTTATTATAAAAAAGTTCTGGAGATAGACCCAAATTATTATAAGAAGGATTATGTGCTATATAATATAGGTTACTTGAGTAGTGAGAGCATTAAATCCACTCTGGATAATGCTATTGAAAATTATAGAAAGACTTACCCTTACAAAGACCGACCGAGCAATTTAAAATACACTGAGCAAGCTTTTAAAGAAGCAATAGATGCCTATACTGAATTAGTAGATTCGGGTCTCTATACCAATTCTCCTCTTTATGATGAAGCGATTTATAGATTGGGTACTATCTATTTTCTCATAGGTTCAGATGCCGATGAACCTATTAACTATTATAATGAAGCTATTCGTAGATTTGATACTTTAGTTAGCAAACCAGAAAGTGATTATTACTACCATTCTCTATATCAAAGAGGATGGGTTAAGCTTAATTTAGGTGACGAAGCTTCTCTGCAGTCAGCTATCTTTGATTTTACTAATTTAATTGAGGCTGTTGATATTGGAGAAATAGAAGATCCTTATTTAGCCTCTGATTATAAGAATAATTCTATTGATAACATTGCCTATGCCTTAGTTGCTTTAGATGGAATTGATTTTATTAACCCGGCTAAAGGAATACAATTTTTTGAAGAGATACTGATAAATCATCCTGATACTTTAGTTAAGTCTGAAATAATAGATAAAGCTGTTTCCTTAAAAATGGAAATAAATGCTCCACTCCAGGCAATTGATTATCTTGAGTTACGTCTTAAAGTTTTTCCGCTGGATTTACAGAATCCCAGTATTATTGATTCCATTATCACTATTTATCATACTCCCGGACTGGTTTTACGAGAAGGAAACGACTTAACTACCATCTGCAATGCAGAATATGATTTTATTAAGGCAAATTATAATAATCATTCATCCTGGTACGAACACAACATCAAAAATGCAAAATTAGATAACCAGGAAATAAGAAAACAATTAGATATTATAAAAAGAGCCTATGAGCAAATTCGGATTAGATATTACAATCAGATAATTGACTCTATTGCTGATTCAGATTTACAAATTTATAATCAACACCTTCAGGAATATATAGATTATTACGAACTCTTTAAAGATTCCACTGATTTTATTACCTGGCAAAAAGAAGTTCAACGCACAAATACGATTTTATATACTTATCTGGCAGAGAAACGTGATACTCCAGTGGATTATTATATTGCTATCCAAACTCTTTACTCTTATAATGAAACTAATCCCGATAACCCAGACTATTTAAATAATGAAGGTTTAGCCTATAGATATGCCAGGAAGATATATGATTATCTTGAAGAAGAATTTAAACATACTAATCTGAAAACTGATCCGCTATTACCAACAAATAAGGATGAGCTTTACAATTTCTATGAAGCTGCTGCCTTAAGATTTTATAATCATCTAATTAATACAGAAGATGAGGGTCTGAGAAAAAGTGCTATTCCTATCTTGATGGACCTTGCAGCTGTAGCTTTAGAAAATGGAAAAGCTTATATCGCTCAACAATATTATCAACAACTACTTAATAATGCAGACCAACTGGATTCTCCCACTCTAAGAACCATTTATATCAATCTGGCTAAAATAGCTGAAAATAATCTTAATTATACTGAAGCTAAATTGTATTATGAAAAGGCTAAAGATTATGCACTAAATGCTCATGATAGCCAAGAGCTGGAACATTTAATTAGATTGCAACTTCAAAACAGTTATGAAGAAGCAGAGCGCAATGGTGATTACCTCAAGATGGCTTTAGACCTGGAAGAATTAGCAAATCGTTTTACAGACGACCCTGAACAAAGTAATGCCTATAAATATCGAGCATCCGAAGCTTATAAGAAAGCTGGTAATTATCATAAAGCCATAGATATAAAACTGCAATTAGCTAAAAGTAAAAATAGTATTGAAGAAAAATACTTTTTATATTATGAAAGCTGGAATATAGCAGATTCGTTGATGAAAAATCATAGTTACGCCCGTCAATTGCAGGAAGAATTTACTGCAATGTATCCTTCAAGTAATCAAGCATTTAATCTAAAAATAGCAATGATAGAGGAACTGAAATCCAATCCTGCCCAAAGAGAAGATGCAGCTCAAATGTATCTCCAACTTTATCAGGATGTCCGCTCCGGCAAAATAGATAGTGGCAATATTCCGCTTGAGGATATCTATCTCTGGGCAGTAAATATCTACCTGGAAGACCAAAATCAAGACAAAGCTTTGGAACTGCTTTCCAATTTTATAACCCTTTACCCCAATTATAATAAAGCCACCGATATTCTTACTTTTTTAGCAGATACCTATTTGGCAAGAGGTGAAGAGGATAAATTTGAGTCTTATGCACGAAAACTCTATCAGAAAGATAAAAGCCAGTCAGAAAGGTATCTTACTATTGCACAACTAAAATTAGGCAGATTAGCTCATGAGTTTGATGATGCCTATAAAAACAAAGATTGGAACCTGGCTTTCCAGAAACGTGATGAATTTATTAAATTAGAAGCCCAATATCTAAAAGATGGTTTACCCATTAAAAATGAAGCTGCTTATGAAGCTTTTGCCTATGCAGAGGCAGAATATAAAAATGAACAAGCAAGAAAAGCTTACCTGGATAATTTTGACCGTCAACTCAAAACCATTGCAAATGGTGAACTATTAACAAGCTCAGCAAATAAATTAATACCAGTAAACACTCAAACTACCTGGAGAGGTTCTTTATTTGAGAAATCTCCACGATATATTCCAAGTCTAAAGAAAAGAGCAGAAACTGAATGTGCTAAAATTATTCACCTGCTGGAACAACCCGAAGCAGATTTTCTGGATATAGACCGTCGTTTGAAAGCCCTATGCTTAATTGCCAGAATCAATGAACATACAGCTGAGGTGATAGAAACACAGTTAGATAAATATTTCCAGATTTCAAATGAAATGGCTCCTTTTAGAGACCGTAAAAAATATAGTGAAGAAGAATATAATAATTTAGTTTACGGTCAATTAATGCCGTATGCTCAACAGTTTATTGAGCCTCTGAGGACAGCTGCAATCAGCATTTATCTGGAAATATACAATAATTACAATGTTGCTGGATGTGTTAATGACTACACTAACTTAGCTGAACTAAAACTTCTGGAACAAAATTGTTTGCCTAATTATTATGAGGTAGCCTTCCCCTTAGACCAAAACTGGAATTTAAACTTACAGCTTCCAGATGGAAAGTTCAAAAAAGTCAACCCTTATACAGAAAGTATTATGTCGCCAAAAGGTATACAACTTTTCTCAATTCAAATTCCCGCTCATAATGCATTAATAATGGAACGGGAATTTACTTTTGAATATCCTCCTGAATTTGCTTTCTTGCACATTGTATATCCTGATAATCCTGAAATATGGTTAAATGAAAATCCAATTGATTTAATTTACATACCGGTTGATACTTTAATAACTGGTGACCTATCTACCATTCATTTTGCCGCTAAAATAAACAAACAAGCTTGGAAACAGGGTTATAATGAAATTAAATATATCTTTTCTAATAATTTTGATAAACCACTCTCTTTTTACTTCAATTCCAACTTATTCTTTGATGCTGATATGATTGACGAATTCAGTCTTTTAAGAACTAAAAGAATAATAACCAACACCAACTGGAACGCCTTAATTAAGGATAATGAGTCTGGGAAAGAAACAAAGACTAAAACCATAAAAGCTTTTACCTTTGACCTTCCTCTTGATAGGTCTGAATTATTGACAGATACATCGGTTAAACCTATTTGGGTGGAAGAAAACTCTGATCATCCCTATAATAATATTACTTTTGAGACTGAATTTATACTTGATGAAGAGGTGCATTATGCTTATATAGATTTGGTTGCTCCAGAAATTGCTACTATCTATATAAATGGGACAAAAATAGTACAGAAATTGCCTCTGAATTTTGATTCTTTCCCTTTTATGGTGCATCCTTCAAGAATTGAAATTCCTCCAGAAGTGCTTAGAAAAGGTAAGAACATCTTACAAATTGAAATACAGAATAATTCTCCTTTCCGGGGAATGATGGCTGAAATGAATTTTAACCTATCAACTACAGGAGAATAAATAATGAACCGCTTTTGGTTTATTTGTTGCATGCTTATCTTTATGATGCCTTTATGTTTTGCCCAGGTAAAAAGTATTGCATCTCCAGCTTCAAACGATGGAGAAATAATAAAGGAATTGGAAATTCAGATTAAGACTATGTTACCAGATATCAATATAGTGCGTTTAAAAACTGATACCTATATTTCCGCTGGACAATATAATTATACTAAATATAAGGACCTTATTAAGGCAGAAAATATTAAAAATCTTATTAAATTACAAAAAGATATAACAAAACAACCAGAGGAGTCAAAATGAAATTTAAACACATCTTACTCGCATCATTAATATTAATTATTGGTATTGGTCCTTTATTAGCTCAGACCGCTCAGAACCCATATAATATACCTCCAGGAACTGAAAAGATTACTCTTGCTTCTATCTTCAGAGATAGCAATGCTCATGGTATATTCGGATATTTGATTCTACTGACTTTCACCATAGGTATTGTTTACGCTATTATCCGCTATATCCAGTTATATCAGAAGGAAAAAGTCAATGCTCCAAATCTATATAAAAGTCTAAAAGGTTACATTAAAAACAACCAGATTGAGGAAGCAATAAAGATAACAGAAAAACTGAAAGATACCACTCTTGGCTACATTTTTTGGAATGGAATTACTGCCTATAAGGAAATTCCTAAGGATGCTTCTAAGGAAGAGGTATCAACTAATGTTCAAAATGCCTTTGACGAAGCTGCTCTCCAAAAAGTCTATAAACTTGATGCAGGACTATTCTGGTTTGATATTCTGGCTCAAGTATGCACTTATCTCGGATTATTAGGTACCATCTGGGGTCTACTTTATGCTTTTGCTGCTATCAGTAATCCCACCGTTCTGGATACTCAAAAAAATCTTATGTTATCTGCTGGAATAAAGACCGCTATCGGAACAACAGCTTTAGGATTAATTGCTGCTATACCTTTAACTCTGATTAAGGGTGCATTACAAAGTAGAGCTCAAAAAATTATTAATGATATAGATGAATTCAGTGTTAAATTTATTAATTTCATCACTTCTTTAGCAAAAGGATAATATTATGGCTCATCCTCCTTCTACCCGAAGGGATCAGCATCATTTTTCACCACCTAAAGTGTCAGATTTGGTGCCTTTGATGAACCTGTTTCTAATTATTATACCCTTCCTCCTACTAATGATGGTGGTTACACAAATTGCTATGATAGCATTGAACTTCACTCATGGAACTGGAACAGAGAAACAAGCGGGAGGACCTTTAAATGGCACTTCGGTAACGCAGAAAAATATACCCGAAATTACCATAATTATTATGGCTTCTCAAGATTCGTTAGGAACAACCTTCCCTGGCTTTGAAATCCGAGAACCGGAAAAAACAAAGGATAAGGTTGGTTTAGTTAATGGCTATTATGATTATGTAAAATTAGATGAGAAGCTTAAGGCTATTCGGCAAAGATATCCGGACTTGCAGGATATCAGTGTTGCTCCTTATGATGATGTTTTATATGATACTCTTATTAAGACTATTGACCTTTGCAGGGAAAATAACTTCTCCAATATACACTATAAAGCTCCTCAGGTCAGATACTTTGCTCGGGAGGTTAAATGAATCAGTCAAAGTATTCGCGTGACCTTAAACACCTGGTCCCTCAAAGACATAAAGATGAATGGAGCTTATCTATCATATCTCTGATTGATATTCTAACTATTTTATTAGTCTTTTTACTGGCTAATGTAACGGTGGAAGGACAAAAATTTACTCAACCCAATCGGATGACTTTTCCCGTAAGTATGAAAAAACGAGATTTGTTGGAGAAAAAAGGAACAACAGTAGTTCAAATCTATCCAGATAGAATCTTAATTGGAGAGAAAGGGATATATTTTGGAACACTCAATGAATTCGCTAATGACCCCGTAAAAAGAACAGAAATACTGAAATATTTACAAACCACAGCTCTACAAATTCTGGAGGATAAAGATGAATCCGGAAATCCCAGAACTCCGCCAACTCTTCTTATCCAGGCTGATAGAGCCATACCTTGCTGGTATATTACAGAATTTGTTAGTTTAGGCACCAGCGCTTATTACGAATATATCTATTTTGCTACTCTTTTGGATGCTAATTGGTTTCAACATTCTGTATTATCAACCAGAAGGTAGAGGGAGATATAATGGCAAACAAAATTTTAACTTTAAAACTCTTTTATAAGGGAAAGCTTCTGGATACTATAGAGCAAGAAAAAGACTTCACTAATAAATGGTATATAGGAAGCAGTAAATACCTTTCCTGGCAAATTCTGGATGAATCTAACAAGTTTCCTCCTAAATATAAAATACTGATTAAAAAGGGTGGACATTATTATCTGAATCTTCCTCAAGGCTCCACTTTAACCTGCTGGAAAAATGATAGTCCCGTAGATGCTAATTTCTTAAAACAAAATGGTATATTGGTAGATTCTTTATTAAAACTCCGTGAAGATATGACTGGTATTATTCAGGTTCATCCTGACTATTCTATTCAATATGAGTTCATTGAACCTGTTAAGATTATATTGACTCCTCAGGAAAAGGAAGTAATAAAACAAACGGCACGTCCTGCTCCTCTTGCTCCTATGGATAAAACAACCAGAGTGGTAGTTATTTTGGCACTGATGGCAGGAATTGCATTTAGTATTTTCTACGATTTGAAATTAAAACCAGAAATGTTTAGAGAGCAGACTCTTTCTGAACTATTAGCTGAAATAGAGAAAATCAGGGAAATAAAGCCAGAAATTTCTCAATCTCAAACCCCATCAACTCCTTTAACTACTTTACCAGAAGAACCAGCTACCTCGAAAAAAACTACTGGAAATGCCCAGGTTGGAAAAGGTAAGAGCACTGGAAAAGGTGGTTCATCAACACCTTCTGGCACTCAAAGTATCTTTGGGGACCTTGGAACAAGCTCGGGTACTTATGCTGGAGGTTCCACGCAATCTGTGGTTGGTGCAGCTGTGCTTTCTGGTTTTGTTACCGCAAGACCGGGTGTTAAAGGAGGAAGCGGTATTGGAAATGCTTCCGGCACTTTTCAACCAAGTGCTGCTGCTGGTTTGGGCAGTGGTGGCTCTTTTGATCCTAACGCCATAAATCGCTTTAATGCAGGGGATGTTCCTTCGGTTGTAAGTGGAACTGCTCCAGAAGGAGGTTCCACCGTAAAACCTTCTGGTTCAGCTCAATATTACACTGGTCCTGCAGAAAAACTAAAACCTTTGGCTGGTGGTTCTTTAACTTCGGTTCCGGATGTTCGTGCAGAAACAGAAAAAATAGTCAGCCAATCTTATAAAGCTTCTGAACCTACTAAAATTCAGGAACCTGCTGTAACCATAGTTAAACCATCTACTATTGTTGCTGGTGGAGATATCATATTTAACCAAATTCGGTCTCGTAAGGGACAGATAGAGCAGGCTTATAAAAGAAATGCAGCCATCAAAAAACAGAGTGGTTCTATAACTGTAATTCTTGATATTGCTTCTGACGGAACAGTCAAAGCTACCATCATTCCAAATAGTGTTACTTTTACTGAAAGTTTCCTGAACGAGATTAAGTCCATTATTGAAAGTTGGACATTTAATGTCAGTCAGCCAACCACTTATAAATTTAAAATGAATCTCAGTCAAGGTTAGAGCATTTTTTAAAATGTATAGTCTATACCTATTTGATATTAGTTTTAACAAGAAATACAAAAAACTATATTAAAGGCTGATTATAAATATAAATAGGAAAGCTACTCACTTTCTTATCTCCTATTTAGCTGCAACATATACAATAAAGCAAGCAAAAGGCAGGAAAGAGGTAAGTAAGAGTAGTGCGAAACTATAATTTTACATTCTTTAATTATTTGAATCTAACCACAATAAAAAAGATTTGACAAAAAACTCTTTATTTAAAATTTTGGATTTAAAGAAGCTGCTTGCTTCTGCCTTAATGCGAAAGTGCAGGTAAGGCTCGATAAAATAAAATATATATAATACCAGAAAGCAGGCGGATTTCTTCCGCCTTTTTTCTTTTCCGGTAAAAGGAGGTTCTTATAATCCGGATTAAACGTGGAAAGGCACGCACAAATGAAGTGGTGCCCAAGGAAAGAATTAATGAACAAATTACGGCTAACAAAGTTAGATTGATTGGTGCGGATGGAAAACAAATTGGAATAGTAAGTCTAAAAGAAGCTTTGCACCGTGCAGAAGCTGAAGATTTAGATTTAGTAGAAATATCTCCTAATGCTGATCCACCAGTATGCAGAATAATGGATTTTAGTAAGTACTACTTTGAAAAAGAGAAAAAAGCAAAAGAAGCACGAAAAAGACAGCATGAAGTAGAGATTAAAGAAATCAAATTGGGACCTAATACAGAAGAGCATGATTACAACTTCAAAAAGAATAATGCTATTAAATTCCTTAAACAGCATAATAAGGTCAAATTTACCATCCGTTTTCGTGGTCGTCAGATGGCACATCAAGAACTTGGATTGAATGTATTAGAGCGAATAAAAGCAGATTTAGGACATATTGCAGAACCGGAAACAGAACCGGTAGCAGAACGGAATATGCTTTACATTATTATGTCTCCTAAGAAAGATATTGATCGTATTTTGGCAAAAATGGAGAAAGAAAAAGCTGCTTTAGAGGGAAAGACGGTCCCAACTACCCAAGACAAAGCTAATTCTTCAACCCCGGCTGAACCTAAAAAGGAAAACCTAAAATAAGTTACATCAAAACCAATTGATTTAGAAATTAATTAAGGAGATAAAGATGCCTAAAATCAAAACCAGCAGCTCTGCTGCTAAAAGGTTTAAAGTTACTGGCACGGGCAAAATTTTGCGTCATCATGCCAAAAGTTCTCATATTAAAACTAAGAAATCTCCCAAGCTAAAACGCCATCTGCGTTCAGTTACCCTGGTCAGTAAAGCTGATGAAAAAAGAGTCAAAAGAATGCTGGGAATTTAAGGGAGGAATAAAATGCCAAGAGCAACAAATAATGTCGCAGCTCATAGAAGAAGAAAAAAATACTTAAAAGCTGCAAGAGGAAATTACGGTAGACGGAGTAATACTTATAGAATAGCCCGACAAACTGTGGAGCGTGGATTAATCTTCTCTTTTGCTCATAGAAAACAGAAAAAAAGAGAGTTCCGTCGCCTCTGGATTACTCGTATTAATGCTGCCTGTAGAAACAACGATATGACTTATAGCAAGTTCATAAATGGCTTGCATAAAGCCAATATTGCCATAAATCGTAAGACCCTTGCCTATCTTGCTTGGCACGATAGCGAAGCTTTTGCCAGACTTGTTGAAATAGCCAAAGAAGCACAGTAATCCAACCCCCTAAAGGATAAAGAAGTTGATGATAGATGACCAGCTAAAGAATATAGCTGAACAAGCAAAAATTGACCTTAAAGAATGTCTTAATCAGAACGATATCCTGAATATTAGAGCCAAATATTTAGGGAAAAAGAGTCTGGTAAACTCTCTTTATTCTCAATTACGTAATTTGCCTGAAGAAGAGAGACCCTCTTTCGGCAAAAAGGTCAATGAGCTCCGTAATGAATTGGAAAGAATGATTGATGAAAAAGAAAAAGAATTAAAATTGCAAATTGTTAATGCCTATGATTCTGTTCAAGCTAATGACCTGACTTTACCTGGTGTCTATTTTCCTCCAGGTTCTTTACATCCTTTAACTATTATCCGAAGAAAAATGGAAGATATTTTTATAAGTTTAGGATTCCAGATTGCAGAGGGCCCAGATATTGAAGATGAATATCATAATTTTGATGCATTAAATACACCCGAAGACCATCCTTCAAGGAATCTCGCTGATACCTTCTATCTGGATAATGGTTATCTTTTGCGCACTCAAACCTCTACCGTACAAGTTAGAACTATGGAAAGTTACCCTCCTCCAATCTACATAATCTCGCCTGGACGTTGTTATCGTAATGACAAACCAGATCCTTCGCATTCTCCCGTTTTTCACCAGGTAGAAGGGTTGGTGGTGGATAAAGGCATCTCAATGGCTGACTTGAAGGACACTCTTCAATTTTTTGCTAAAGCTATGTTTGGACCGGAAGTCAAATCCAGGATACGTCCTCATTTCTTTCCTTTCACCGAACCAAGTGCAGAAATGGATATAAGTTGTGTTAGTTGTCAGGGCAAAGGATGCAGAATATGCAAAAACTCTGGTTGGTTAGAATTAGCTGGAGCAGGTATGGTTGACCCTAATGTTTTAGAAATGATGGGTATTGATGACCAGATATATAGTGGTTATGCCTTTGGCATAGGCATTGAGAGAATTGCTATGCTTAAATATAACATTCCTGATATGCGGATTCTCTTTGAGAATGATGTTCGGATGCTCCGCCAATTCAGTAGAGAATTAATATGATTGTATCCACTCGCTGGCTCAGTAAATACATTGATTTGCCTGAAACTTTAGAGGAGTTAGTCCAGACTTTAACCTTTACGGGAATAGAAGTTGAAGCAATACAAGAAATCTCCGCTTTGCCGGAAACTGTAGTTACCGCTCGTATTCTCAATTCAGAAAAAATTCCCGGAACTGAACATCTTCAAGTATGTATAATAGATTATGGAAAAGAACCTCTCCAGGTTGTATGTGGTGCTCCCAATTGTCGTAGCGGATTAATCACTGCTTTTGCTCAAGTGGGTTCTAAACTGCCAGAAATGGAGATTAAAAAAACCATTATCCATAGTGTAGAATCTGCCGGTATGCTTTGCTCTGAAAAAGAGTTAGGAATCTCCGATAATCATTCTGGAATTATAGAACTCCCTCCTGAAACTCCTGTGGGAATTTCAATAAATGAAATCTATGAGCTCCCAGATAACATTTTAGAACTGGAGATAACTCCTAATCGTCCAGACCTCCTTGGTTATATTGGAATTGCTCGTGACCTGGCTGCTTCTCTGAATAAAAGGTTAAAATTGCCATCTATAAATAACTATCCTGGCGAAGAAGATTCTTCTCTACATTTGACTTTGATTCTTCAGGAACCCCAAAAATGTCCTCGTTATACGGCAAGAATCATAGATGGCATAAGCGTCAAAGAATCTCCCCTATGGCTAAAAAATGCTCTTATCAAATCTGGTCTGAGACCAATCAACAACATTGTGGACATAACGAATTATGTTATGCTGGAAACTGGTCAACCTTTACATGCCTTTGATTATCATAAATTACTACCTATTAATCAGGAAGACCCGCATCCAGCCATAATAGTTCGTAGAGCAAAAGCTGCTGAGGAATTTATTGCCCTGGATGGAAATAAGTACCTTCTGGATGAAGAAGATCTCGTCATTGCTGATGGTCAAAGACCTTCCGCTTTAGCAGGAATAATTGGAGGAAAAGATACTGCCATCAGCAATCATACTACAACCATTGTCCTTGAATCAGCTAATTTCTCTCCTTCTACCATACGTAAATCTTCTTTAAGGCATAAAATTAGCACGGATTCCTCCTATCGTTTTGAAAGACATCTCAGTCCAGCCTATCTTGAAATGGTAAGCAATAGAGCCTTAGAACTTATTATTAATGTTGCTGGAGGAAGAGTTTGTAATGAACTTTATGACGCTTATCCTGTACCTCAAAAACCCCTCTTTCTTGCTGTGCGTCCTTCTCGTTTTGAAGAACTTATCGGTTACAAACTGGATGCCTCTCTTATAAATAATTATCTTCAATCCTTAGGATTTCAATATATCCTGTGTGGACTCTGGCAAAAAGAACCTATTAATGAATATAAGCTTTTGCCTCAAGCTATGGAGCTGGATTTAGAAACCAGTGATAATCAGATTTTTTTTGAAAATCCTCAACTGGCTCTATATTTTCTGGTGCCCTCTTATCGGGTGGACATAACTCGTGAAGCAGATATAATTGAAGAACTGGCACGTCTGGATGGTTTTGATAAGATTCCTCAAAAAAAGCTTATTCATCCCATTATGGATTGGCATGCTCATCATATTAAACGTAAAATTGAAGATTACTTTCGTCAATCCGGGTTCTATGAGATGATTAATCCAAGCTTCATTGACCCTATCAAATTAGAATATTTAGGAGAAGATAAAGCAGAATTAGAGAAAAGGCTGATAAGAATCGTCAATCCACAAAGCAGCAATCAATCTGCTATGCGTACCACTATGCTTCCACAATTACTGGATAATCTTCTCTACAATCTTAATCATAGTGAACGCAATTTAAAATTGATGGAAATGGGCAAATTATACTGGAAAGATGGTAATAAAAATTGCGAGACTTTACATTTGACCGCTCTAATGACAGGATTGAATAATTTAGACCACTGGAAAGTAAAGAATGAACCTATTGATTTATATAATGTCAAAGGAGTAATTGAAGGGTTATTAGACCAGTTAAGTATCACAATTGATGAAACGAAAAATGTTCATCATCCCTGGCTGGTTGAATCAGATAATCTTGCCTATTTTTGCAATGACCATCTCTGTACTTCCTTTGGAAGATTAAAAGCTAAGACTGCTGAGAGATTTAATATTGATATTATCACCTTAAAACAGGATATATGGGTCTTAGATTTTGAGGTTAATACATTGATAGAGCTCACCAGAACCAATAAAATTGAATTTTCCCCACTGCCAAAGTTTCCTGCGGTTATAAGAGATATCTCTTTTTTAATTAATTTTTCTGTTCCTTATGCAGATATTGTGAAGTCCATAAAACTGGTTGAACCCTATCTAATCCAGGATGTGAAAATCTTTGATGAATACCGAGGAAAAGGTGTCCCAGATGGCTGGCACAGTATTTCTTTACATATAATTCTTCAGGATTATGAAAAAACATTGACAGAGGAACGAGTAGGACAAGTGATTGATTCGGTAATAAAAATGCTGGAAAATACCTGGCAGATAAAAATGAGGTAAGTCTGGATGGAAAGTAATGTAATAAATTTACAGGAAAAGATACAAAAACTTATTGACCAATATACGGCTGATAGAAAAAGATTAGAACAGCTGGAAGAGGAAAATAATAATCTTCGTGAAGAAAACCGTCAGCTTATGGAACAAATTGAAAACACTAAAAAGTTCCATAGTGGCTCTGAATTAAAAATTAAAGAACTGGAAAATCAGGTAAAGCTTCTGCAAGCGCAATATAAGGAACTTCAGGATTCTCTGGCAGGATTAGAAGAAATTGCATCTACTACTATAAATCAGATAGACCAGCTGATACCTGATTTAGATAATAAGAAATAATAATGCAGTCTGTGGAAGTAGAGATTTTTGGACGTAAATTCCGGTTTCGTACTGATGAACCGGAACAAACTCAAGAAATAGCCTCTACGATTAATGAAGAATTAAATACTCTACGAGAACTTTACGAAAATCTTGACTTTACAAGACTGTTACTTTTACTTGCACTTAGAAAGCAAGATGAGATTATTGCCCTGCGAAAACAGAATCTGGAACTGGAAAAGAATCTGGAACGAGTAAATCAAATGGTAGAAAAAATCGTAGGGGAAATATAAATTATGGCCTGCGGAACTCGTGATATGGGTTGCGGAAAAGCTAATAAAATTAAGGGAACCGAGCCATGGGTGGCATGCATGCCGGCTAGTCCCGGATCCATAAAACCCATAAGGTAGGTGCCCACCTAGTGCTTGGCTTTAACGGACAAGCATACACGGTTCTCGCGGGTCATTTATATAAACAGTGGGGTTAACCCACCTGAATTGAATAAAGGAATAATATAATGCAATGGGATAAAGTTATTTGGTTAGCCATCGGAGTGGCTGGAGGACTTTTAATAGCACTTGTTATTTATCTGGCAAAGCGTAGCAGCTCTTTCCGTATTATCTCTCAAGCAAAAAAAATAGCTGAAGAAATCAAAGAATCTGCTCATAAAGAAATTGAAAATGCAAAAAAAGCCGCTGTCCTGGAAGCTAAAGATGAATGGTTCAAACAAAAAAAGGTTATGGAAGATGAACTAAAAGAGCGTCAAAAAGAGCTTAGAGATCAGGAAAGAAAATATAACGAACGACTTAGCAATCTGGATAAACGCCTTGATGCCTTAGATAAAAAAGAAAACAATCTTCTCGGACAGGAAAAGAAACTTAAATATAAAGAAGAAGAAATCAATCGTAAATACCAGGAATGTGAACAATTCATCAACGCTCAGAAAGCAAAACTGGAAGAAATTGCAGGAATGAGTAGAGAACAAGCCTTGCAAATGATGCGAGAGGAACTAATCACGCAAGCTCGTCAGGTGGCTGCAAATGATGCAAAGGCTACTATAGAACAGATTAAACTGGATGCCACAAAAAAAGCTTCCGAAATTCTTTCTACTGCTATTCAGCGTCTTGCCGTTGATTATGTATCTGAAACTACGGTTTCGGTAGTTCCACTTCCTTCAGATGAAATGAAAGGCAGAATTATAGGTCGTGAAGGACGAAATATCCGTACTTTTGAAAAAGCTTCAGGAGTTGATTTAATCATTGATGATACCCCGGAGGCTGTAGTTCTTTCCTGCTTTGATCCTGTAAGAAGAGAAATTGCACGCCTTTCCCTGGAAAAACTTATTGCTGATGGAAGAATACATCCAGGCAGAATTGAAGAAGTCATCTCCAAAACGAGCAAAGAAATGGAAGAGACTCTCATAAAAATTGGAGAAAAAGCTGTTCTGGATAACAATATCCATAATATTTCAGCAAATCTAATTAAGATTCTCGGGCGCTTGAATTATCGCACTTCTTATGGTCAGAATGTTCTTAAGCATTCAATGGAAACTGCCTGGATTTGTGGAATGCTGGCTGCAGAACTGGGATTAGACCAGGAAATAGCTCGTAGAGCTGGTCTTCTTCATGACATCGGCAAAGCTATAGACCAGGAATTTGAAGGAACTCATGCCATTATCGGTGCAAATATAGCTCGCAAGAATGGTGAAAGCAAAATTATAGTTAATGCTATTGAAGCGCATCACGAAGAAGTTGAACCAATTTCCGTCTATGCAGCTTTAGTGCAGGCTGCAGATGCAATATCTGGTGCTCGTCCAGGAGCTCGCAGAGAAATGCTGGAGACCTATATGCAGCGCTTAACTAAACTGGAAGAAATAGCTAATTCCGTTCAAGGTGTAAATAAATCCTATGCTATCCAAGCAGGAAGAGAATTACGAATTATTGTAGAACCCACCCTGGTTGAGGATGCTCAGGCAGCACTCTTAGCCACAGAAATTGCCGCTCAAATTGAAAAAGAAGTTCAGTATCCAGGTCAAATAAAAGTAACAGTAATTCGGGAGACCCGTCAGATTGCTATGGCAAAATGATGAAAGTGCTCTTTTTTGGTGATGTGTTCGGTAAAGCAGGCAGAAGAATAGTTTGCGATTATCTTTCTGAACTAAAAGAAGAATTTAATCCAGATTTTGTCATCCTTAACGGTGAAAATCTCGCTGATGGGCGAGGTTTAACTGAAAAAACTTCTAAGGCATTGTTCAATGCAGGAGTAGATGCCATCACTGGTGGAAATCATCTCTGGGATAGAGCTGAAAGCTGGGATTATATTAAAAATAATCCTGCCATAATCAAACCTTTGAATTATCCTGCTTCAGCACCAGGAAACCCTTCTTATACTATAGTCAAAAATGATAAAAAGCTCACTATTATAAATCTTTGTGGTCAGCTTTTTATGCCTCCAACTAATTCACCTTTTATAGCATTTGAAACCTGGTTTAATTCATCTTATATTTATAATTCCTCCTGTATCCTGATTGATTTTCACTCTGAATCTACTTCCGAAAAACGTGCATTTGGTTGGTTTGTTGATGGAAAGGTCTCAGCTGTTATTGGAACGCATACGCATATTCAAACTGCAGATGAAGAAATACTCCCACAAGGAACTGCTTATATCACTGACGCAGGAATGACTGGAGCCCATAACAGTGTAATTGGGGTAAAAAAGGAAATTATTATTGAAAAGTTTAAGCATTGTCTTCCTCTAAGATATGAATCTTCTGATCTTGGTCCGCAGATAAATGCTGTCTATTTAGAGCTGGATAATTTAACCCATAAAGCTCAAAAGATATTGCGGATTAGACGTCCTATTGAGTATAAAAACGCCATCTTTAATGAGGAATAATACTTTGGAAAAAATATTATCTGGAAAGCCATTAGCTAAACTTATTCAATCAAAAATTAAATTCTTAATCGCTCAAGAGAATCTACAGCCTAAAATGGCTTTAATACAGATTGGAGAGGATCCTGCTTCTTCCTACTATGTACAAAATATCATTAATATCGGGAATAAATTAGGCTGTGAAGTCTTATATAATCAATATCCAGCTGATTTCACCCAAGAAGATTTATTGACTATACTGGATGATGCTAATACAGACCCTTCAATTAATGGAATTATGATTCAAAAACCATTACCTCCTTCTTTTGATGAATTGAAAATAGCTGAGTCCATTAACCCTAAAAAAGATATAGATTGTTTCCATCCTGTCAATCTGGGACGCATTATATTAGAAGAAGATGGATTGTTTCCTTGCACTCCTCTGGCTGTTATATGCACTTTAAGATATTATAATATAGAGACTCAAGGAAGTCACATTGTTATTATTGGGCGAAGTAATATTGTGGGCAAACCACTGTCAAATATGCTACTCTGGAAAAAACCTTATGCCAATGCTACCGTGACTGTATGTCATAGCAGAAGTAAAAATATAAAAGAACTAACTCGTTCTGCGGATATTCTAATTGCTGCTCTGGGAAGACCTTCTTTTGTTACCGAAGATATGATTAAAGCAGAGAGTGTTTTGATTGATGTTGGAATCAATCAGATTACAGATAAGGATGGTAAGCAAAGCTATGTTGGAGATATAGATTATAATACTTGTTTTGATAAAGCTGCTGCAATAACTCCTGTACCTGGCGGAATTGGTTCCGTAACCTCTTCCCTTCTTTTTTTAAATTTACTTAAAGCTTGTTTTACAGCTCATAACATTAATAAATCTATTGACGATTTTCTTAATTACATTTTTGTTGAATAAATGAATATTATAAGCCAAACACCCGTGGGAGGTATGATGCTAACAAAGAGTAAAAGACTCTTAATAATGACCATATGGGTTTCTTTAATTCTGCTTGTCTTAACTGGTTGTGGTAAGTCCGGTCATAAATTTGCTAATCAAGAACCTACTATCCGAATAACTTCTTATGAAGGTTATGATGATTCTGAGTTGCTGGCACATTATGCGGATTCTCTTTTTATCTTTCAGCAAAAGATTTTCTGGAGTGCGAGTGATCCTGATGGAGTAATTACTGGATATGCTTATCGGGTTAAAGATCAAAATGGTAATCCCATATCTACTCCTGGTAATGAATTCATTGATTTAAATGGTGATGTTACTCCTGAAAATGTGATTGAAAGATTCGGAACTGGTTGGGTGCTGCACTATAAGCCTAATGCAAATCAAGATCTTCCCTTAAATGACCCCAATTCAAGGAGAACTATCTGGACCTCAGCAAAATATGCAGTAATTAACTTCCCTGCTGCAGATGAATATGGCAATCCTATAACAAAAGAAAGCACTTTTGAGGTGATTGCAATTGATAATAGAGGGGGTATAACTCCAGTTCATCCATTGTACCCTAAAAGAAGTATTGCCTGGCGAAATTTTAAATCAACTGCCGCAAGACCTACCTGCTTCTTAAGTACTACCAAAGGCAATCCCAATGGTGAAGAAGTCGGTTCTGGAATTCGTTTATCTTTTACAATGAAAGATGAACTTAATCCTTCTGTTCCTGCTATACCCTATAAATTTGAATTTAAAATAATAAAACTTCAACCTGATAGTACTACTATTATTAGTGAAAGCGATTGGTATGATACTTCTATCTCTCCCAATGATACCAATATAAATAAATTCCTTTTAACCAGATATACCACTCCTTCTTTGAGTTACGACATTGAAAATGGGGTTACTCAATCAATAACGAAAGTAGTAGCTCGTACCTACAATATGGCAGGAGTTACTTCCGTACCGGATACTTTTTCTACAATTTTATTTATGGTTAAAGCTGGATTCCGACCTAAGACTTTAATATACGACAAACGTTGTTATGCTCTGGGGCAAAATCATTATGTTGATTATTTCGATGAATTTTCCGCAGAAGTTATGCCATTTACCATAACTTCAGGTACGAACCGTTATGCCACCCATTTCTTTGTTGATTTAGATTCAACTCTGATTGCCATAAATAGCCCTAATATTAAAGTCTGGTTACGTTGGGGATGGCATGGTGAATATGGAAAAATACTCGCTTCTGGTGATTTTGTTGCCACTGATGATCCTTATGATAGAAAAATTGACTATCTACTGGACAGATATACTAATAAGAACTATTATTCTGAAATTACTCATTTTGACTTGAGAGTGGATGGTCAACCCTACAACTATGCTCCTCTTGCTAATGATCCAAACGCTCACATTGTGGATGAGGATGGTAAAGTCTGGCTTAGATTACCTCTATATTCTCCAGTAAGACAATCTTTAGTTCTAACCTCATTATCCAGTGGACCGCATACCTTTGAAGTCAGATGTGTTGACCTTCAAGGTGAAGTTGACCCTATTCCGGCAGTATTTACATTCTCCCTGGCAGACAATATTCCCATTGCAAATCGTAATGGTATTTTGATTATAGATGATGATCCTCATCAACAATTGGTTGCACCAGATAATATTATCCGGGATAAATATGAAGAAATGCTGGCTGATTATAATGGACCAAAAGTTTTCATAAAAAGAACAACCGATACAGAGTCGGGTGATACGCATCAAGACCTAGATTTAAGGCATTTTTCACCTTCGGATTTACAAAAATATAAACTGGTTATTTATCATAATGATAACTTCCAGAGTTCAGGTAATTTAAAGCTTGAAAATGATGGTTTAACCCTTTATCTTAGATCGGGTGGAAATCTAATCATTTCATCAACTAATTCATTAGCACAAAATCTGGAGGCTTTCGTCAATGCTACACAAAAGACTTTTGTCAGTTTTCTTGGTGTATATTATGAAAAACCACCGGCAAATATTTTGAGTAATTCTTTAACAATTAGGCCTTTCTTCCAGCAAGCACTCGGACAAAATGGATATCCTAATGTGAATCTTCAGTATAGTGCAGCAAATGAACCAAGCTTCGTGAATTTGATAAATAATTATCAAGGCTTAGCTACTATAACCTATTTCCCCAAAATTAGTGTCAATGCTACTGCTATTTATAAAATGGGAATAAAGCCTGTTGGATCACCATATGGACCTAATCAAGAACAATTTAATACTTATAACAATCAAATTATCGGAATACGCTGTGTGACAGGAAATTCTCATTGTTACACATTCGGATTCCCTCTGTCATATATGTATACACCAGATGTAAAAACAATGATGAATAAAATCTTATCTGAAGTAATGTAACATAATATCCCCCATCCTCTAAATAACCGGCTTGCTTACTAAAAACGAGCCGGTTTATTTTATCTATAAATTCAGTTCCTGATTTATAAAATAGATATGTTTTTCTAAATAAGAACGCTAACTAACTGTTTTTCAGACTGTTACACGCAATATTCTCTCTTAGCTCCTACTTGCTTCTCTCTTAACACTTTACAACTCTAAGAGCTAAGGGAGAGGCAGGATACTCTTAGACTAATTTAAGAGGTAAATTATAGAAAAAAATTTATAATTATAATAAAATAAGTTAAGAAATATCACCTGAATGAATTGCATTTCCCTCCAACTCAAATTTGTAAATTAAAGATGGTAAATCCCACATATATCCGACTTGTTCTCCCTTTACTTATCCCTCACAAAACTAAATCGTACGCAAATAAACCTACTTTCTATATTGAAAAAAAATAATTTTTGCCTCAGCATAACTTCCTATCAATAAAATTACTGCGCATTTAACTTGACAAAAAACACTTATTGAGAAGAAAGATAAAGTTATAATTCTGATTAAAGCTTTGAATGAAACAAAAATATATAATCTAAATCAGCTGACAGATAGAATAAAATTTTATCAGAACCTTTAGTAAAGAGGTAAACTATGTTTCAAGGTAAAAGATTTGAGGTAAAACTGGATGCAGAATTTCCACCAGACCCAGTTTTTGACCCTCAATATAGACGTGCTCCTCATAGAGGGTTAAATTTAACTCCATCTGAAATAACCTTAGCAGTTAAAAATGCTTTGCGTTATGTTCCTTCCGAATGGCACTCTCGTTTAGCACCAGAATTTCTGGAAGAATTATTGACCAGAGGAAGAATTTATGCCTATCGTTTTCGTCCTCAAGGAAGAATTTGGGGACGCCCTATTGACGAGTATAAGGGCATCACTCCAGCTCGTGGTATTCAGGTGATGATTGATAACAATTTGGATTTTGAGGTTGCTCTCTATCCTTATGAACTGGTTACCTATGGTGAAAGTGGACAGGTTTGTCAGAACTGGATGCAATATCGTCTTATCAAAAAATATTTAGAAATAATGACAGAAGAGCAAACTCTGGTGGTTCAATCCGGTCATCCCTTAGGTCTATTTCCTTCTCGTAAAGAAGCTCCAAGAGTTATTTCTACCAACGGTATTGTCATAGGAAAATGGGATAATCCTGAAGATTTTCAAAGACTTACCGCTCTTGGTGTAGCTAATTACGGACAGATGACTGCTGGTGGATGGATGTATATTGGACCGCAAGGTATTGTTCATGGCACTTACATAACTCTACTAAATGCTGGAAGAAAATATTTAGGTATTCCTTCGGATAAAGACCTACGAGGAGTGCTCTTTATATCTTCTGGTTTAGGTGGAATGAGTGGAGCCCAACCTAAGGCAGTAGAAATTGCTAAAGGGATAGGTGTAATTGCTGAAGTAGATTATAGTAGGATAGAAACCAGATTAAAACAAGGCTGGGTGAAGAAAGTTTCCAGTAATCTGGAGGAAATCTTTCAGTGGGTAGATGAACATCGCAAGACTAAAGAACCTATATCTATTGCTTACTATGGAAACATTGTTGACCTTCTGGAATATGTTGATTCGCATAATATCAAAGCCGAATTACTTTCTGATCAGACCTCCTGTCACGCTGTTTATGAAGGTGGCTACACTCCAGTTGGTTTAACTTTTGAAGAAGGAAGAGCTTTGCTTGCATCCAATCCTGAAGAATTCCGTAGATGCGTGGATACTTCTTTAAGGCGCCATTTCCAAGTTATCAAAAGACTTTGTGATAAAGGTGCAAAATTCTGGGATTATGGAAATAGTTTTATGGCTTCGGTTTTTGATGCTGGAGAACACTGTATTGCTCGTAATGGTATAGATACCAGTGAAGGTTTCATCTTTCCTTCCTATGTAGAAGATATTATGGGACCTCTTTGCTTTGATTTTGGTTATGGACCCTATAGATGGGTGTGTCTTAGTGGAAAAGATAGTGATTTACATTTAACTGACCAGGTTGCTGCTGAAATCATTGACCCTAATAGAAACACTATGGATAAAGATAATCATTACTGGATAACCCATGCAGAAGAAAATAATCTGGTAGTTGGAACTAAAGCACGCATTCTTTATGCTGATGAAGAAGAAAGAATTCGCATTGCTTTACGCTTTAATCAGCTTATTAGAGAAGGCAAACTTGGTCCTGTTATGATAGGAAGAGACCATCATGATACCGGTGGCACAGATTCTCCCTTCCGTGAAACAGCAAATATCAAGGACGGAAGTAATAGAATGGCAGATATGGCTGCTCATTGTTTTGCTGGCAATGCAGCTCGTGGTTTGACTATGGTAGTTCTTTCCAATGGTGGAGGTGTCGGTGTCGGAAAAGCTTTCAATAGCGGAAATGGAATTGTTCTTGATGGCAGTGAATATATAGATAATGTTATTAAATCTGGCTTATCCTGGGATGTTATGGGAGGAGTAGGAAGAAGAAACTGGGCACGCAATGAAAATGCAATGAAGACTGTCCGAACATGGAATGAAGTTCATTCTGAGGAAGGACACATTACAATGCCCGAAAATATTGATGACGAAATGGTAAATGAGATTGTGCAAAAAAGACTGCAAAAATAAAAATTACTGAGGATATATTGATGTTAAACCAGTTTATCCGAATGATGAAGGCAGAGTCCATTCCTGAAAGTGTGATTCGCACTTTCTGTATTTATTATAATCAACTGGTAAAAGGAGAAAGGGGTATCATTCCTTCTTCTGAAATCAACCCTCCAAAAGAAGACAACCTTCTTCAATATTCAGCTCTAAATGATTATAGAAAACAATCTATGCTAAAACAGATTGTGGTGATTAAACTGAATGGTGGTCTGGGAACAAGTATGGGATTAAGTGCAGCAAAAAGTCTTCTACCAGTTAAAGGCAATATGAATTTCCTGGATATTATCGTCCGTCAGATTCTATTATTACGTGTTACTACTGGTTATGATGTGACTTTAATGTTTATGAACAGTTTTCACACTGATGAGGATACTAAAAAATATCTGCAAAAATACCCTGACTTGGAGAAACAATCACTTCCCGTTACTTTTCAGCAGAATAAATTTCCTCGCATTCGGCAAGACAATCTAAAACCCTACGATAATCCTGACCCTAAAAAAAGATGGAATCCTCCTGGACATGGAGATTTATATACGACTTTATATTGCACTGGACTTTTGGACAAAATGATTGATGCAGGATTCCGCTATATCTTTGTGTCCAATTCAGATAACCTGGGAGCTACAATTGATCCAGCCATTCCTTCTTATATGGCAGCAAATGACCTTCATTTTGTGATGGAAGTATGCCATAGAACCGAAATGGATAAAAAAGGGGGACATCTATGTGAAGATAAAAATGGACAATTGATGCTAAGAGAAATCGCTCAATGTCCTGAAGATGAACTTTCTGAGTTCCAAAATATAGCGCTTTATAAATATTTTAATACTAATAATCTCTGGATAGACCTCAAAGCATTGCAGTGGTATTTATTGACTGAGGATGGGACAATATTATTACCACTAATTGTAAATCCTAAGGTGGTAGATGGGACTCCTATCTACCAACTGGAAACGGCAATGGGTGGTGCTATCAGTCTTTTTAAAAATTCTCGTGCTGTTGTGGTACCCCGAACTCGTTTCTCTCCAGTAAAAAAGAATAATGACTTACTTGCTATCTGGTCTGATTTATACGAATTAAATGACCAGTATCATATAGTTCTGAAACAGGGAATTGAACAGGTCCCTACCATAGAGCTTGATGAAAGATATTATGGAAATATAAACCAGATGATGGAACATTTTAAAGATGGAGTCCCTTCTCTAATTCGTTGTAAGGAATTAAAAATTACTGGCGATATAAGTTTTGGAGAAGATGTTATCTGCGAAGGAAAAGTGAGTCTTTATGCTGACCATCCAGTTTATATTAAAAGCAAGATATTAACGGGTGAAATCGTTTTTAATTAAAAAATGATGAATTCTATACCGCATTTAGCTGACCTAAAGCTCTCTTTAATTGTAGCAATGGACCGTAATGGTTTAATTGGATATCAGAATCATATACCCTGGCGTATACCAGAAGACCTGGCATATTTCCGTGAAAAGACCTTAAATCACACTGTGATTATGGGGAAAAATACCTGGATGTCTCTGGGTAATACCTTAGATCAAAGGGTAAACATAATTCTTACTCATGACCATAACTTTTATGTTCCAGGAGCAATAGTTTGTCATAGCGTCAGTGAATGTCTGGAACATTGCAGACCTGATGATGAAGTCTTTGTTATTGGAGGAAGTCAGATATTCAAATTATTCCTTCCCCTCATCTCAAAAATGTATGTAACACGTATAGATGCAGAATTTGAAGGTGATACCTGGTTCCCTGAAATTAACTGGGAAGAATGGGAACTGATTTTCTTTGAACAGAAAAAAAGTAAAACTGGCTATATGCTAACCTTTTCTGAATATGTTCGTAAAAATAGGAATTGGAAACCTGAATTACCTGAGGAATAGAAATTATTCAGTATCTTTACCAAAAAAATATCTTTTCCTTTGGTATACTAATGATATTAATAAAACTTTTAGATGGATATAGGAAATGAAAATATATAAAATTTCTGCGATTTTAATACTCATAGCTATTCTCTTTGGAGGTTGCGGTCAAACCGTTCAATCCGGTAAAGTTCAAGTTAGATTCTGGCATGGTTTGGGTGGTCCCTTAGGAGATGTATTAAATGATATGATAATGGATTTCAATCACACTCATAAAGATATTGAAATCATCGCCAATCCTATCAGCAGCTATAATGCTTTATCTCAAAAACTTTCCGCTGCTCTTCAAGTGGGTAAACAGCCAGACCTGGCACAGGTCTTTGAATCCTGGGCAGCAAAATATCAGGAAGATAATGTGTTGGTCAGTATTGATAGCTTAATTGCCAATGACCCTGATATAACTGAAGAAGATTTAAATGATTTCTATCCCGTATTTATGAATTCCATCACTTATAAAGGGAAAAAATGGTCGTTTCCCTTCAATAAAAGCGTTCGTGCCTACTTTTATAACAAAGATGCTTTCTACCGTGCAGGATTAGATCCTTACTATTTTCCCGCTACCTGGCAAGAATTCAGGGAATACTGTAAAATACTCACCTCACCTAAAGATGATATTTATGGAGCTAATTTTACCGTCAATGAATGGCAGTTTGTTAATCTTATCCATCAAGCTGGTGGCACTATAATGGATGAGAATAACCGTCCTGTGTTGAATAGTCAATACGGTTTAGAGGCTTTAAATTTTATTCTTGGGTTGTTAAAAGTTGATAAGACCGCAAAATCTACCAAAGAGCTGGATGGACAAAATGCATTTCTCGCAGGAAAGGTAGCTATGTATGAAGGTTCCAGTGTATCTATAACTTTTATGCGACAACAACCCATAAATTTTGCTGTTGGTTATGCACCATTACCTACTTATAGAACTAAGAAAAGCGCTATTAGCGGAACTAATATTGTAATCTTTAAAAGTGGTAATCCCAAAAAAGAAAAGGCTGCCTGGGAGTTCATAAAATGGTTCACTTCCACGGAAAGAACTGCAGAATGGAGTGCTCGCACCTGCTATATGCCTTTACGCAAAAGTGCTATGCAAACTCAGCTGATCCAGGATTTCTTGGCTGAAAATCCTCAATTTAAAGATGTATATGCACAATTGGAAAATGCTGTTTTTGAACCTCAACATCCCGCCTGGTTCTTAGGACGAGATGAACTTGCAAAAAGCTTGGAAAAAGCCACTGAAGGAATTCTTACTCCACAACAAGCACTGGATGAAGTAGCAGTTAAGTTAGAAAAGCTCGTCAAAGAGGAAGAGAAAAAAGGGAAATTGTAAAAATGTTAACGACCTTTCTAAAATCTTTGACTATCATCCCGCAAGAATACAGAATAAGCTTGACAATCATTTAGTAAAATTAAAGTAAGTTCTCAATATGCCGAAGTGGTGAAACAGGTAGACGCAGTGGACTCAAAATCCACCGGGCTTTTAGCCCATGCCGGTTCGATTCCGGCCTTCGGCACCATTAATAAAATGGAGTGATTAACTTCTAAAAAAGTTGAGACCAATAGCATTATTTGTAGAACGAAATAGTGTAACTGTTTTTTTGGGGGTGTTTCTTCCCCCTGAACTTATAACAAAGAAAAAAAATAACTCGGGGTTATTTATTGCTCTGAGTTAGCGAATATCTTTTGGAGGTATGATGTCCAAATATACCATATTAATCCTGGTAACAATGATGATTCTAATGAGCCTGCCCTTCACAGTGGAAGCAATTTCCCAGGGCGCATTGCTATTTCTCACTTTTGAACCTGGGGCTCGGGCTAATGCCCTTGGTCGTGCTTATTCAGCTGTAACTGATGATGCTTATGCTGCTTGGTGGAATCCAGGTGCAACTGCATTTAATCGTAAAACACAATTAGCTGGAACTCATATACCCTGGCTTCAAGGGGCTGGAGGTGGTTTTGATGATATGTTCTATGAATATTTAGGGTTTAACCAGTATTTCAAAGACATAGGTAATGTGAATGTGCAATTTATCCTACTTGATGCTGGAACTCAGGAACAAACGG
>ERZ795050.595-NODE-595-length-55316-cov-39.748937_pt1 | contig 55316 bp, 54 predicted proteins | sample MGYA00375134_ERZ795050 | MGnify/ENA primary metagenome ERZ795050 (study PRJEB30179, sample SAMN05720221) | activated sludge metagenome | isolation source: Anaerobic digester | place: Japan | collected 2015-05-26 ... | reverse complement strand
GATTGATGATTTCAGCCGAATGCCTGTCGTTGAATTCCTACGCTTATTCTGGGATGAAACCCGCTCGCCGTATTTGCAGGATCTCGCTGCAGCGGGCAGGCCGCTTTCTGGCCATTATATTTACAGCATGCAGCTGAACATTAAAAATTATTATTCGAAGACTGCGTTTGCACAAATACCGATGCGAGATCTGCGTTTCAGGCATATCGATTCGCTATTTCGCGAACTGCGCAAATCAAAACAACGCTCGACGCTTGAATCAATTCGGAGGACACTGCAGAAACCATGTTACTGGCTTGCTGAACGCGGCGTGATCGAGAAGATCAATTTTGCCGGGCTAATTTTGCCGAAGGAGGATAGCCACGAGCGCGGCATTCTGACGCTCGACGAGTTTCAGCGAATCCTTGATATTGAGGCTGTGGGGCCGTGGCAGGATCAAAACCGCAGGCTTCACGTGGGAACTCGATTCAGGGATCGCTTGCCGGGCGGAGCACACAATGAAGATCCGACGCCTGTCGGCTGGCGCGAAAAGCTGATCGTTTCGCTCATGGGCCTGACAGGCATGCGTCTAGGTGAGGCCCGGGCGCTGCAATGGCAGGATGTGGATTTTCATTCAGGTCTAATTCATATTCGCCGAAATTATACTGACCGCGACGGATTAAAAGAGCCGAAGGCCCGGAGTAAGCGAACAGTACCATTAAGCACAGCGCTTGAACCGATGCTTCTTGAAGCGCGCAGAATTGCGCAGGAAGTTGGCGCGGCAGGACCCGAGGGCTTCGTGCTACTCAACGCAGCTGACTTTTCCCGGCCTGTTTCTGAGACAACCGTCAAACGGGCTTGGGAGCGCGTACTGCGTGCAATCGGGATCAGCGCTGGCGAGCGGAAAGAGAGAAACCTTGTTATTCACGGCTTGCGGCACTTCTACGCAACCAGACTGATTGATGCCGGACTGACACCGCTTGAAGCGGCAAAGATGACCGGACACCGCACGCTTGCCATGCTGGGGCGATATGCTGACCATACGCAGCCAGAGACACTGGAAAAGGGCCGCGCGGTTCTGGATCAGCCAAAACGTGGCACGCCGGAGCATTGACCGATTCAGCCAGCGCGAGCGCTGATTGCCCGGCTGATTGGCGAATAGCACTTTTCCTGCATAAATAGGAACTTTCGAACAGTGGTCATGATAGGTCTACTTATATATGATGGATAATCCAGTGCAATCAATTATTAAAGATTATAAAATCTTGCAAAAATGGGCTAGAGGTGGGCCACTCTTATTTATAGGAGGCATTGAATGGTTTTACGACGGAAGAAATACAATAATTAGTGTTGCAAGACTTGACAACACCAACTTATTGTGGTATGATACAAATAAGGAGCAAGGAAAGAAATTGATTTTCCCAAAGGCTCTTGTTGGCAAGTTTGACCATGACGCAATGCTTTATCTGCGTTTGCGTTTTTCGCCAAAACTTCTGTCGCAATTACTAGGCGTTTCCGAAAGGCTTATAAAAAAAAGCGATCGCGATATAAATGTACCGTATTCCATCGGCCAGTTTGCTGCTGCTTTGTGGCTTTGTGGACTTTTTCAATATAGATTTTCAGAAGAAATTTTTAAAAATCGAAACATACTTCCAAAAATTGAGAAGGCTATATATCGATTAGTAAATGCCAAAGTTCCGGCAAACAATATTTACAAATTGATTTTTGATTTAAATCGGCCTCTAAATTCAGAGGAGGAATTAAAAAAGTATTGCGCTGAATTAGCTAAAAAGGGCACTGCTTCAGGCGCCGAAGAATGGAAATCGGCAAAAATTCAGGCCACCACTCGGTAAACGCGAGCCGGAGCCGCTTCGATTACATTCTGAGTCTGTACAGTGTCGGCTGAAGTTATCCGTGTGATTATTTCAGCCTAGCTAAGCGGACAACCCGCAAGGCTTCCTCAAAATATACGTTCCTGAAAAGGATCGTGGGGAGGTCTTGTTATGTCTGCCAAAAAACAAGACAATCTGGTTCCAATCTCAATTTCAGTACCGACCGCCGCCAAAATGCTCGGTATCTCTGCGCGCACGGTCTGGCAGCTCGTCAAAGATCACGAAATATCCTCTTTTCGGATTGGAAGCCGCGTTCTAATTCCATATCAGGCATTGACTACCTTCATTGAGCAGCGCCTTGCCGCGGCGCAGGAGGCGTGATATGGGCGCCGCGACGTATCCTGACGATTTGCGCGCCGCTGCCGTCATCGCCTGTCTGATGGTACAAAACGCGCCTGATTTATCACCTGCTTTGACTGCTGCTTTGCAGACCCGCCGCCCTTCCGAAATTCTCACTGATCCTGAATTAAAACACGCTGTAATAGAAATTTATTCAAGATGGCAAAAGCTCGAATCGCAGCGTGGAACCCGCATTCGCGCGTTGTGCGACACTGGAATGAGCAAAGAGGAAGCGCAGGAATCTTTTAATCTGGCCGTTTCACGGGCGTGTATCGCCGCAGCCCTGACTGGAGGCAAGCCATGAACCCGGAAGCAAAAAAAATCCTTGATGATTTGGCTGGATCCATGGGCGTGCATTTGGAAGCGGGTTCGGCAAAACTTGAGCATGATTTTTTCGATTCTCCGACTCATGCTGATGGCGCGCAGATCCTATACATCAAACTCAAGGACAAAATTATTTTTGAGCGATTAAGCCAGAGCCGAGGCAATTTTTGGAAACGCACGGAAGCAGGATATTTCGAGCTAGTTGAAGATATTTACAAAATCAGCTCTGAAATCCTATGTGATTCAGTCAATGGAACATTGAGCGAATTATCAAAAACTGCCGACCCGAAGACCCTAAAACTTTTATACGAACGGGCCGGCGCAGCGCTGAAGCGCGCAAAGACTAAAGAATTTCTAGTCGGTGTTTTGGCCTTTTTCGGCGAGCTTGTCTTTGAAAAGGACTTGCCTGCGGCATGGAATGCGACCGCACAATGCCTTCCGTGCCTTGACGGCGTGTTGGACTTTACGGGAGGCGAAATCGTCGCAAGGCCAGCAAAAGCCACGGAATTTTTCCGGGATCCTTTACCAATTCGCGCGGCTGATATTCTGAGCGCTGACATTGCGCCACAATTCGAACTTTTCTTGCTCGCTGTTGCGCCAGATTCAGGGGTTAGAAAAACACTTCGCGAGCTGCTTTCGCTCGCTGTTGCAAACCGCGGGCATCGAACGATCGGCCTATTCACGGGGCCGGGTAGCAACGGGAAATCGCTTCTGGCCCAAATTTTAGCGCGCGTCTTGCCCGGACGAATCGCAGAGCTTGCCAGCGCTGCGATATCGAGGGACATGACCGGGGCGAAACGGTTTGCGGCAGCAGAGCTTGAGCACAAAACGTTTGCCTTCGTTGAGGAGCAGCAGGCGCCGCTCGACACTTCGGAGTTGAAGCGGCTTGCAGGTGATGCACCAATTGCCGTTGAACGGAAGGGCCAAAATCCTTTCGAAATTCCTCAAACTTGGGCGCTGGGCATTCTTTCGAACGGTTTGCCAAGCTTCGCGCCCGCAACCGATGCGGCCTTTGTTTCAAGGCTTATTGTTGTTCCCTTCGAGACAAGTTTTTATGCAAGCGAGGAGCAGCGACAGAATTTCGTGAGACTTGGCGTGCCCGAAAATCACCTTCAACCAGCTGAAGATAAGGAAACAATCCTTGACCGCATCGAGAAAGAGCGCCATGCAATACTAAAAAATCTTATCGGGACGTGGATGCGGCTTAGGGATGAAAGCAAAGGAAGGCCGAGCGAGGCGCCGAAATGCGTGGCGCTGAAAAATGCATACCGCTCGGCGAACGATCAAACCGAGGAATTCTTTCTGACCTATTTTGAGCGCTCAGAAGGCAACAAAGTTTCATATGATGAGATCGTGGGCCTGTATCGCGAATTTTTCAACGATAAGAGTATATCAACTCGAGATTGTATAAAAAAGTTGACAGATAGGTTCAGCTGGTTGGAGCGGGGCAAGTCAAATGCCGTTTTATACCTGAAAAATATGCGTAGAATTGATTTGTTGCATCCTGACGGCAATCCAAACAGCGAGAAGCCGGAGGTTGATAAAGAGGGCGGAGGGATTGAGAAAGGGAGCGAAGGGAGCGAAAGTGCCGATTTTCAATTTGACAATAGGGTTTTTGCCAAAAAGCCTATAGCAAAGTTGAAAAGTGAAATTTCAATCCCTTCAATCCCTGAAAGTCAGAATTCGCCGCCTGAAACAGATCTTGCCTTTACTGATGCCGAGATTTGCTACCTAAATTTGCTACAGCTGCACGATGAACGCATGGCGAACCTTCGAAACGCAAACTTAGATCCTCAAAATGGCGTGGAGATCAGCGAATGGCGGCAGCGGTGCGGTGAGAAAGGCATTCTTGGCGAGCGATTTGAGCAGGCGCGCGCGGTGATCGACAAGCTAGGGATGGCGAAAACCGATGGCGTCTATATCGAACCCGTGGAGGTGAAACATGCCTAAACGATTCGAAATCGTGCTGAAAGACATTGAGGGCTGGGAACGTGTTATCGATGAGCGGCCGACACTTCGGGGCGCGCAATCTTCGGCTTACGAGTGGCAACATCTGATCATTCGGGCTGGGCAGCTTGGCAAGGATACGATCGAAATCCGGGAGAAAGAGCATGACTGACTCGCCGCGAAGGAGAATCCGGCAGTATTGCCTTGATTGCTGCCTTGGGAGCGCCGCTGAAGTTTCGTTGTGCGTGAGCACGACTTGCGTGCTGCATCCGTACCGATCAGGGCATCGAGCGCCGGGGCAAGACTTGGGACCATTGAAAGCGATCCGCAAACATTGCCTATCGTGTGGCGAGCCGGGGAGTGCCGCCAGTGTGCGAAATTGCCCGATTAAAACTTGCGCACTGCATCCGTATAGATTCGGCCATGATCCGAAACGAAAAGGGCAAGGAAACCGTGCGGCAAAAATGCCCGGCAAGCCCAATTTTGCCGAACTAAACGAGGGGTTTGAGCGCGCCGATGCGCTCGGAGGTATAAAATGACGTCTGGCATTTCGTACACTGTAAAAAAAACGAGTTTAGAAGGGGGTTTTAGGTATGAGGAAAATTAACATTGACTGTTTGGCTATCGATGAGCCTGTGGGACCGCGGCCGTTTTCGGCCGAATGGTGGGCAAGCGAAGAGATCCGCCGCCTAAAGATGAAGGCGCTCTCTCGATCAGGCGGGCACTGTGAACGCTGTGGCGAGCCCGGGAAGCTTTACCCGCGCATGTTAATTTCTGGCTATAAGGCTGCCGATGCGGGCCTACCGCTGACACCGGAGCATTTCGAATGCATCTGCGGGCGCTGCCTTGACATCGAGAAGGGACGAATCAGGTAAAACTCTGCACGTTGTGCGGAAAAAATATTTCAATACAGGAGAAAGAACTATGCAGTATTCAAAAGAAGTTATCGAAGCACGAAAGGTTTATGATGGATTGATCATTGAACGGAGGGAGCTTGCGAAGGAGCTTGCCGAGATCAAGGCAGAGATTGAAGACAAGCTTGCAGGGAAGCCGACGGCGAGGAAATTTGAAGTACTCAAAAAACGGCAGGTTGAAGTAGAAGCACGACTTGCCGACATGCCGGGCCTGATTGCCGATGCCAGAGATGCGCTTGTGATTGCACTAAAGGCAGATGTGAGCGAAAAATCCAAAGAGGGCGCGGAGGCTATCGAAGCATCACTTGCCGATATTGTGCCTGTGCTTGAAGATGTACAAAAAAGTATACATAGGCTCGATCAGGCTATGGAGCAAGCCGCAAAGAAACTCTCAGCCGTTACCGGGGAGCCTGTAGCAATCAGTGGTGAATGGCTGCTTAACGAGGCTGTGAAGCGGTATATGGCTGATGGGAACACTGATTTTATTGGGCGCCTACGGAATCGCATTGATACTCGACTACATGAGCTGCTCGCGGCTGTTGTTGCACAGATCCGCAATCAGGCTGACAGCCTGCGCAAGGAGGCGATCCGATGATTCCGGAGGAAGGGTTCGAATCGCCGCTTCGTGCGGATGCGCTTGACCTGCCTGTGGCGCCTGACTTTATCGAGCTGAATGAGGTGAAGGCACTCTGGGCGGATTCTATACGCCAGCTGCGGGGCAAGCCAAAGCCTGATCTTGCCGGGATCAGACGAACCTTCCGCGCCTTCCGGTTTCAGCCGGAACGATTGCGTGAAGTATTGCGTGTGGTTTGGAAGTTGGAGGTTTAATGCAGATGCGAGCAGGGCAGCGGCGACAGGATACCGGAATACCATTCCTAAAAAACGAGGGTGAAAAATACGCAGCCCGACCGCTGCTCTCGCACTCGCATAATTTGACAAATTTCGGACTTTGACAATATTTGTATTTTTGTCAAAATGTCAAGCTTTTACTTGACAGAATATTTCAATGCCCTGAAATGGCGAAGGAGTAAAATCATGGATTACGAGATCATTTATTCTGGGCCGCAGGTTGTTATCGATGGGCGCTCGATACCGCCGCAGCCGAAAATGACCGAGCGCGAATTCCGTGCCTGGCTGGCTGAACTGAACAAGGCTGCTGATGAAATGGTAAAACCCTTGCGCGAAAAAGAAAAAGCGAATCGAGCCTTTATTGCCGGGCTTGTGCAGGCTGCTCGCAATTGGGATGCAAAGACCAAAAATCAGCTCGAAAACCCGCGGCGTGATTTCGAAATCTTCCTGCGTTCGCTGCCGACTGACCGGGAACGGGCCTATTGGCAGCGGCGAGCTGGCCCGAATGGTATTATACGAGCGGATGCGCCGCCTGAATGCCGAACTGGGGACTGATTGACATGAAGGCCCTGCGCTGCGTGCGCGGGGCTTCTATGTAAGGAGATTATGATGCCGAGAAAGAAACTGCCTGTTGAAGAACTTTTGAAAAGCGGAACCGCGAACAAGAAGCCGATCAAAACGCGGTTTTCAGCGTTCGGAATGGACTTGCTCGATGAAGTACCGCCTGCGCCTGATTTCTGCAAACAATCAAAACTTGCTGATCGAGTATGGCGGGAGATTGTGCCGGAGCTTGTCAAAACGCATAGACTGGCAAAGGAAGATCTGCTCATTCTGGAAGAGGTGGTTCGGGGTTTCTGGTATTTGGATATGATTGATTTGACCATTGCACGCGCTGAAAGGGTTGATGCCTTGGTGATTCAAACGATTCAGCAGCGGCAACGAGTATTAGCAAAAAACCTTGAACTACTTGCAAAATTCGGCGTTACACCTTCGGAGCGGCAGAAACTGGCTGCATCCTTCCTGCTGGAGCGCGGAGCGGCGGGCGAAGACAGCCTGACCAAAAAGATCTTCGGCGATGACGAAGATCCGAAAAATTGATTTGCACTTTTCGCGTGTGTGCGAGGGCAGCAGATGGGCTTCATATTTTGAAGCCCTTTTTTTCAAAGGGGTATCCGGTTGGAGGTTTGGCGGAATGACAGACGAGGAGATAAACAAGAAGTTTGATGCAATCCTGCTGGCACTCAAGGCCTTGAGATCCGGGCAATCAAAGCACCTGCAAAAAGATCACGCAGACATAGAGCGACAATTCCTGCTCATGCAGAAGCGACTATCGCGCATCGAGCGCAAGCTTGGCATTCGAGATCACGGGCTGGATCTGCAAGCGGTTGTATTTCCGAATGATGTGCCTGATAATTTTACCATCGTGCGGTCAATATTGAAGGAACAGGAATATAGGGAGTAAGCACGGCAGCCCTTGGAAAATCGTTCCTGGGCTATTCATGCACGATCCGGGGCGGTTTTCCTTGGCCGCGGGCCGCGCCTTCTGGGGGCCGCTACAATATCGAGCGCACCTTCCGGATACAGACCGACAGGCCCGCAATATGCAATCGGATCGATGCCAGCACGGAATAAACGCATCCTGACAATTAGAATTGGATGCAGAAAGCATTCAAAAATCTATTTAAGGGAGGCTGAATTATGGAAAAGGTTTATTTTGCGAAAGCGGAATTTACCGCAAAGGAAATCGCGGATCTTATCGATGAGATTCAAGATCTCGAAGCGCTGCTTGATATATTGCAAGGTTCGCCTAAACTTCCGGAGGGCAAGAAGCTTGATCTTGCGTTTGCGCTCTGCTCACTGGCTGCCGTATGCACTCCGATTGCGGCGAACCTGATTGCAGATAGAAAAGAAGTTTGTTAAAATTGGCATAAATTAAAAATAAAGAGGGCGGCAATGGTCAAAACAACGGTTTCAATTATCAGAAACAGTGAACCGGGCTATCGCTTACCATATACGGTTACCCTTTATCGGGGCGCCGAATGCATCAAAAAGGTTGCCTGTGATACGCTGGCAGGCGCTAGGGAAATTGCGAAGAAGCTGAAGGCGGAATCTAAATCATGGAAAGAATGAGCAAAGAAGATCTGATTCTGCACTTGACCGAGATCACGCGGGCATATGATGAGGGCGTTGATTTCAATGCACTCACTAAAACAGAGCGCCATATTCTGGCACAAAGAATCATTGGCGCGACTGCTGCGCTCGAAGGGCTAGCGGTTGAGCTGGAGCAGGCAGGATCCTGAACCGATCGAGGGCGAGCTGAAACCGGATTTTGAAATCATTGCCGTGAGGCAACGAGAACATTTAGCAGGCGCTTGGGCAACCGGGCACCTGCTTTTTTTATTGGTAACACCACAAAGTAACAGTGGTATTTTTCACTGTACTGTTAACGGCAACTGTAACAAATAACAGGTCAAAAGTTGGTATTTCGCTTGCAAAGCTATTCAACCCCCTGCATTGACAATATTCGAATAATGCTGTAGATTAAAAACAGAACAGGAATCATTGCAATTCCTTGCATTATAAAACAATATTCGGGGCGCGCTTTGGGAGCAGAAGATCGGAGGTTCAAATCCTCTCGTCCCGAATACCGAATACGACTTTTTGATGTGGTAAAAGAGCGAATTTTTGTTGGCCTTATATGTTTTTTGCTTTAGAGTTTCTTTTGTTGGGATCATAGCTCAACTGGATAGAGCAACTGCCTTCTAAGCAGTAGGTCGCGCGTTCGAGTCGCGCTGATCCCATAAGGAATTACATAATATTGTTCTAGCAAATACCCATTGTTACCTGAGTTCTGTTACTTGAACTTTGTTGTCATTTCCTTGTAGAAGGTATTTAGACCCACAAGACTTGAAGCATCTAGGGATCTAGCTTTTCAATTAAGCCTGCAATGCGGTTCGCTTCCGGGCGAGGCCAGCATCGATCTTATCCAAAAATGATTCAGTTGTTTCAAAGCTCTTTGCAGGTGGGCTTATAAGGTTTATGAGGTCCTTTGTGACCACACCCGATTCGATCAGTTCAATTGCCGTATCTTCAAGCTGTTGCGCAAAGATTGTTATCTCGGGTGTTTTATCGAGCTCAGCACGTTTTCTAAGCGCTCCTGTCCACGCAAAGATAGACGCAATGGGATTAGTGCTCGTAGGATTTCCCTTGAGGTATTCATAATAGTGCCTACGAACAGTACCGTGCGCAGCCTCATATTCGAAAGCTCCTGAAGGAGATACAAGGACTGAACTCATCATGCCAAGGCTGCCAAATCCAGAGGCTACCATATCGGAAAAGACATCGCCATCGTAGTTCATACAAGCCCAGAGGATTCCTCCTTCGTTCTTCATCAGCTGAGCGACCGCATCATCAATGAGCATATATCGATAGTGAATTCCAGCGGCTTCTAGATCGGCACTTCGCGCCGAGATCTCCTCGCCAAATAGTTCCTTAAAGTGTCCATGATAATTCTTGCTAATGGTATCCTTAGCCGCAAACCAGATATCTGTTTTTTCTGAAAGTGCATATTCTATACAAGCTCGGGCAAAGGAACGGATCGAAGCGTCGGTATTATGTATGCCCATAGCTACTCCTGGGCCTTCAAATTCGTGAACCTTGAAAGAAATGGGCATACCCAGTTGTGCCGGCTGGTAGACAAGGCTTACGGTGCCCGGACCTGGTACCACAAAATCCACTGCTTTGTAGATATCGCCATAGGCATGCCTTCCTATTATGATGGGCTTCTGCCAGCTGCGGACAGCTGGGGCTATATTCTTTGCTATGATCGGTTTGCGGAAAACTGTACCATCAAGATATGCCCTAATAGTCGCATTAGGCGAAGGCCATGCTTTCTTGAGGCGATATTCCTTGACTCTTTCAGAGTCCGGTGTTATGGTTGCGCATTTGACTCCTACCCCATATTTGGCAATGGCTCGAGCCGCGTCCATCGTGACTCGATCATTTGTCACATCTCGATTCGCAATACCAAGGTCGTAATATTCAAGATGGACATCAATATAGGGGAGAATGAGCTTTTCTTTGATCATCGACCAGATGACCCTTGTCATCTCATCGCCATCAAGCTCCACAATAGGTGTCTTTACTTTTGGTTTCATAATCGTTATTCCCGAATTCATTATACTCACCAGGGAAACTGAGCCAAGCACCTCATCAGCAAATAGTATCTTTTTATCTCGATCGAAAAGCAAAAGATCTTTTGATATTTTAATCTATTTGGGATATTTATCGCAACAGACTCTGATCAGCTAGATACGGCAGCATTCTGCATGAACAAGATGCTCTATTCTATGTATATTATGCAAGATATAAGCGACCGATGGGAGTCGAACCCACGTCTCCAGCTTGGAAGGCTGGGGTAATAGCCGTTATACGACGGTCGCAATCAATTCGCGTTTCTTCTTACGACCAAAGACAAAGGTAGCCCGACCCTGCTCTGGTTTTTGCTTGTTCGTAGCTTATCGACCTGGGCGATTTAATCGCATGATCCTGTGCTTGTCAAGTAGGCTCTCGCTAATCATTAATCGCCAAACCGGCTCTTGCCCCAATCTATCTTTCAGTATAAAATTAATTTCAATTTGCAAGTATATTGGCAATAAATTCTATATTTTATCGATGTTGAGAAGAGGACGACTTATTTTTGCTGGTTCCCTGAGCATATTCTTGTAGATATTAGTGCATTGATGAGATACGATCCTTTTCTTCCGTTGTCGATTTTATGCAGAGGGAATTAATATGGAGATCCAATTACAAGAACTTCTTGAGAGAATTCATAGCGAAGGCATCGAAAATGCAAAACAGCAAGCAGAACAGATTATCCAAAAAGCTCAATCGGAAGCAGCAGAAATTATAGCGCGCGCTAAGAGAGACGCTGAGGAGATGCAAGCTGAGGCCTTGAGGCGTATCGATGCAATGGAAGCAGCTTCTCGCGAAAGTCTTCTCCAAGCATCTAGGGATACAATGATTGCTCTGCGCCAAAGTGTTCAGCGCTTTCTCGATTCAGCAATCAGCGCCGATATCAAGAAAGCTTTCGATGAGGAAATGGCCGCACAGGTTATCCCTGAAGTTTTGAAGATTCTCTCATCCGGCCAGTCGAGCGATTTCGAAGTGCTTTTGCCACCAGAGCAACTCGAGAAAATAGACAGTTCTCTTTCTGCAAGACTTGCCAAGGAACTCTCAAGAGGTGTCACATTCAAGCCATACGATGGAATCGATGCTGGATTCAGAATAGCCTTGTCTGGTTCCTCGGTGCAATATGACTTTTCTGCAGACAGCATTGCACAAATGCTTTCGGTTCGTGTAAACAGGCTCCTTTCTCAATACCTAAAAGAATCTGCGGGGAGCCTCGATTGAAATGAAGCATTATTGGTACTTTGCTTCAACACTTACATCTTTTCCATTTGGCTCACCCCCTCCCATCTCTATGCAGGCTTTTGATGAACTCTGCTCCAGGATGATGGATAAAAGTGATTTAGAAATTCTCTTATATGTAGAAGAGGCAAGGAATGGCAGGTTCTCTGACTCCATGACGAGATCTCCATTTTTGATGTCATATTATGAATTTGAAAGAGGGCTGCGCAATGCGCTTGTAGTCTATCGAACAAGAGCTACAAAGCAAGATGCTGGCCAATGGACCAGACCAGGGGATATGAATCCGGATTCTCTAAAAGCAGCGCAAGCGGCACAATCTGCTTCGGATCCGCTCCAAGCCGAGCTTGCCTTAGAGCGCGAACGATGGAACGCAACAGAAAGGCTCTCCGCGCTTTCGGCATTTGAACTTGATTATATTCTAGCATATAAAATGAAACTGCTTATTGCATCACGAATTGCTTCCTTCGATAGAAATCGCGGGATGCAAGGATTCAATGTCTTATATCAAGATATCGTAAATGCTGCAGCAGAAGCAGCGAGCGCTTTTGATACCGGAGTAGCAACATGACAGAAGGATTCATCACCGCAGTAAATGGCAATATGGTTTCCATCCAAACCGAAGGGATTGTAACCATGAATGAGGTCGCTTATATCCTGGTAGGAGAAAGAAGGCTAAAGAGCGAGGTAATTCGTATTCGCGGTACTTCCGTTCAGGCTCAGGTCTACGAAATTACCAAAGGTATAAAGGTCGGAAACAGAGTAGAGTTCACCAATGAGCTATTATCGGTCGAGCTTGGTCCGGGTCTTCTCGGGCAGATATACGATGGACTACAAAACCCTCTGCCGGAGATTGCTAACAAGATAGGGTATTTTTTAGAGCCAGGCCTATACCTCAAGGCTCTTCCTCGAGATATAAAGTGGCATTTTACCCCGATCTTGAAAAAGGGCGATATTCTGAAACGCGGAATGGGTATAGGCTGGGTTCCTGAGCGATATTTTCGGCATATCATAATGATGCCTTTTGATCTATATGGAGAATGGAAAGTTGCAGATATAGTGGCGGAAGGCGATTACACGGTAGATGAGCCGATAGCGGAAGTAGTGGATTTGAAAGGAAATAAAAGACATATCCGAATGAGTTTTTCCTGGCCTGTTAAGAGAGCCGTGGATTGCTATTCCGAGCGTCTTAAGCCTTCAGAGCCGCTTGTTACAAAAACCCGAATCATAGATACGTTTTTCCCAGTAGCAAAAGGTGGCACTTATTGTATCCCCGGACCTTTCGGAGCTGGAAAGACAGTTCTACAGCAGGTAACAAGCCGCCATGCCGAGGTTGACATTGTGCTGATAGCCGCATGTGGCGAGCGTGCGGGCGAAGTTGTCGAAACACTCAAGGAATTTCCCCAGATCATCGATCCAAAGACCGGCCGCTCTTTGATGGAACGGACTGTTATTATCTGCAACACTTCCTCTATGCCTGTAGCAGCTCGAGAAGCCTCGGTCTATACGGCTGTGACGATTGCGGAATACTACCGACAAATGGGTCTCGACGTGCTTCTTCTTGCCGATTCTACAAGCCGCTGGGCACAGGCAATGCGAGAGATGTCCGGACGACTCGAAGAGATTCCTGGAGAAGAGGCTTTTCCGGCATATCTTGAGTCTGTTATAGCTGCATTCTACGAACGCGCCGGTATAGTAAGGCTATATAACGGCAAGGAGGGATCCCTTACTATCGGAGGAACGGTTTCGCCCGCAGGCGGTAACTTTGAAGAACCTGTGACACAGGCGACACTCAAAGTCGTAGGTGCTTTTCATGGGCTTTCGCGTGAGCGCTCGGATGCGCGCAAATATCCTTCGATCCATCCTCTTGATTCATGGACCAAGTATGATGGAATTATGCCCAAATCTGCTGTTAGGTATGCTCATTCATTCTTGGAACGTGGAGCTGAAATAAGCGCGATGATGAAAGTTGTAGGTGAAGAAGGGACAAGCCTGGAGGATTATGTAATCTATCTGAAGAGCGAATTCTTGGATGCGGTATACTTGCAGCAGAATTCATTTGATCCTGTCGATGCAGCAGTATCTCCGGCAAGGCAGAAGCATGTGTTCAAGTTGGTGCTTAAGATACTTGCGGCTGGCATAGAATTCTCCGATAAAGAAGAGGCGCGTAATTTCTTCTACGAGCTTCGTCAAACGATGCTAGACTTGAATGGTACCCCGCAAGATAGCGACATGTTCAGCGCTCTGTATAATAGGGTGGAGGAGGCTCTGGTTGACAGAAAACCTGAGTTTGATGACCGTGGACTTAAATTGATTAGCACGCTGGAGTAAGGCATGAATAAGATATACTCGAGAATCGAATCAATCGTAGGTAACGTTATTGCTGTAAAGGCGCAGGATATTGCTTATGGTGAGCTAGCGCAAGTAAATACTAGATATGGTGCTTCTCTAGCGGAGACAATCCGTCTGGATAGTGAGATGGTGTATCTTCAAGTTTTTTCGGGTAGCCGCGGCATTTCGACAGGCGACGAGGTGCGGTTCTTAGGGCACCCAATGCAAGTTAGCTTTTCGGACAATCTCATGGGTCGCATCTTTGATGGTGCAGGAGAGCCGCGCGATGGAGGTCCTGCTCTTACGGAGAATCTCATAACTATAGCCGGACCGGCTGTAAACCCCTACCAGCGTATTATTCCACGCGAGATGATAAGAACCGGTATTCCAATGATAGATGTGTTCAACACACTTGTCAAAAGCCAGAAGCTTCCTATTTTTTCGGTTTCAGGAGAGCCTTACAATCCTCTTCTTGCGCGCATTGCAATGCAGGCTGAAGTCGACCTTATCATCTTGGGAGGTATGGGGCTCAAATATGACGACTACCTTTTCTTCAAAGATACCCTGGAGCAGGGGGGTTCTTTGTCGAAAACCATAATGTTCGTGCATACAGCGGCCGATCCTATCGTCGAGTGTCTCATGGTGCCGGATATTTCTCTGGCAATTGCCGAGCGTTTTGCTCTCAAAGGCAAAAATGTCCTGGTTTTGCTTAGCGATATGACAAACTTTGCTGATGCTTTGAAGGAAATCGCTATTACCCAAGAACAGGTACCATCAAACCGCGGTTATCCAGGAGATTTGTATTCACAACTAGCCGCACGATACGAAAAAGCCGTAGATTTTTCTGATGCAGGCTCCATAACCATTCTGGCTGTCACCACAATGCCCGGAGATGACGTGACGCATCCTATTCCGGACAACACTGGCTATATAACCGAAGGCCAGTTCTATCTTCGCGATGGGCATATTGAGCCTTTTGGATCTCTCTCGCGACTAAAGCAATTGGTTAACGCCAAGACCAGGGAAGATCATCGCTCTATCATGGATGCGATGATAAAGCTATTCGCTGCATATAGAGACACCCTCGAGAAGAAATCTATGGGCTTCCAGATGAGCGCCTGGGATCGTAAGCTCCTCAAATATGGAGAACTCTTTGAGCAGAGGATCATGGATTTATCTGTCAACATACCTCTGGAGAAGGCCTTGGACCTATGCTGGGAGACATTGGCTGAGTGCTTTGAGCCGCGCGAGACAGGTCTTCGTTCGGATCTCATACAAAAGTTCTGGATAGGAAAGAAATAATTCCAGCTAGCAAGAATAGAAGGCAATAGAATCATGGGGAAGATCAAGCTGACCAAGAATGAGTTGAAAAAGAAAAGAGATGAGCTCAAGATGTATGAGCGCTATCTTCCAACGCTTCAACTTAAAAAACAGCAGCTTCAAGTCGAAGTGCGCAGCGTCCAGACTCGAATGGAGGAGCTCCAAGCCCTTAAAAAGACACTCGAGCAAGATGCATCTCCATGGATGGAAGTTTTCGCAGAGCAGGGCGCAGCGAGGACCCAGGAAGGTGAGCCTCTCTTGAAGGTTGCGTTTATTAGCACCGATACCGGAAACATTGCGGGAGTTGCTATTCCTCTATTCCTTGGAGTGGAATTTGAACATAAGGGCTATGATCTGTATTCGACTTCTCTCTGGGTTGATGCTGCTTTGATACTTATGGAGCGGCTTGTCCGCACACAATTGGAGCTAGAGGTGGTTTCAAAGCAAAAAGACCTGCTTTCGCAGGAGTTACGAATAACAACTCAACGCGTAAACCTTTTCGAAAAAGTGAAAATTCCCGAGACCATCGCCGACATACGAAAGATTCGCATTTATTTGGGCGATCAGGAGACGGCTCAAGTAGTTAGGGGCAAGATCGCAAAAAGAAAGGTGGAAGGAGCTGAACGATGATAGTGCCTATGAAAAAATTCTACCTCATCGTGCTCCAGAGAGATAGAGAAAACCTTCCCGAGCGACTTCGAAAACTCGGTGTAGCCCATGTGGAGGAACTTCAGGGTATCGGAGATAAATATCAGAATCTAGAGCGAGAAAGGATGGAGGTTGAATCGGTCCATAATTTTCTTCAGAACTATATCGATAAAAAATCCAAACCAGGCAAGGCCGATTCTTCGAAATCTCTCAAATACGAAGAATGCAAAGATGTTAGGGAAATCATCAATGAAATATCTGCTGCGAAGCAAAAGCTTAATTTGCTTGAGGATCAAGTCATTGATCTAAAAAGAGAAATAGATAGAGTAGCGAGTTGGGGAGAAGTCTCGATGACAATGCTCGAGCGAGTCGTCGAAGGAGCAGGTTTCTCTCTTCGATTCTTCGATTTTCCGGCTAAGGAGCTGATTGCACTGCCAAAAGAGACCGAATATATTAGGATTTCTGCTCCAAAAGGTAGGTGCAGGATAAGCCTCATTGTCCGCGAAGGCGATCAGATACCAGATCTGCCCCCATCATTCTTAGAATTTTTGCCGCCCGAAATTCCGCTTTCGCAGATGCGACAAGAAATTGCCCTGATCGAAAACCAAAAGCAGGAGATCATAGCAAAACTTCGAAAGCACTCAGCAAATCTATCTCTTATTAAGAAATATCTGCATATGCTTGATTACAACATAATACTAGAACGATTGCGATCCGGCATGCCGCAACACGAGAGTTTTGCTTATATGAAGGGATATGTTCCTGTGCGGGATTGCGAGAAATTCAAGAAGACAGCCGCTAAATATGGCTGGGCTATTGCCTTCGATGATCCGGTAGAGGAAGACCAGCCCCCCACCCTTATAGAAAATTCACCGGCAGTGAGAATAATCCAGCCTGTATTCGAGTTTCTTGGGACAGTGCCTAATTATTGGGAGTATGACATATCGAGCTGGTTTTTGATATTTTTCTCGATATTCTTTGCGATGATATTTGGAGATGCTAGCTATGGAGCGATCATCGTTCTAGCAACGATTGCTTCGATTTATGCTGGAAAAAGAAAAGGAAAGCCAATTGTCGATGCACAGAAGTTATTTCTTCTTTTGGGAAGTGCAACTATTATCTGGGGCGCGCTGACTGCTACCTGGTTCGGTATAAACTTCGACAATCTTCCTAAATTACTTCAAAATATATCTCTTCCTCTCATAAATGGTCAGTCGCCGGATTCTGAAAACAATGTCAAGGTTATTTGCTTTCTGATTGGCCTTATTCAGCTTTCAATTGCTCACATAAAGAATTTTAAGCGAGATTTCCCAGATCTGAAGTGTATGTCGCAAGCGGGCTCGCTTCTGTTGCTTCTTGGCATGTTCAATGCAGCGTTGAATCTGGTGATTGACGCAACTCGATATCCAATAGAGAATTGGGCGATTGGTTGTATCGCCATAGGTTTCTTTCTTGTATTCATATTCGGCAATTGGAATGGTAAGTTAGGTTCTAGTCTTATCGAGAGCTTGAAAAACATAATTCCGACTTTTTTGGGCACCGTAAGCGTCTTTGCCGATATCGTTTCCTATATAAGGCTTTGGGCTGTAGGACTTGCGGGGCTCGCTTTTTCTCAGACGGTCAATGGAATGGCCTCGGGAATGCTTGGCGGGCCTTCGGGTTTTCTTATTGGTTTCGTATTGAAGTTGATCATTGCAGCTGTAATTTTAGTCGCTGCCCATGCGCTAAATTTCATGCTTACAGTTCTTTCGGTTATAGTGCACGGCATACGACTCAATATGTTGGAGTTTTCGGGACATCTCGGCATGGAGTGGTCCGGTTACAAATATGATCCGCTGAAAGAGGATGAGAATCTTTCCGCGTCTTAGCAATCTACCCTTGAGGAGAGTGGTGTATGAATATTGCGTTGATTGGTGCTGCGTGTGTGCTTGGATTTGGTGCCATTGGCTCCGGTATTGGGGCAGGAATTGCTGGCATGGCAGCAATTGGATCCTGGAAACGCTCTTATTTGAATAATAAGGCTGCATCGTTTTTGCTCGTTGCCTTTGCAGGAGCTCCCTTGACCCAGACAATATATAGCTTCATCTTGATGAGCAGAATAATAAACTCCACAAAAGATCCGCTGCTATTGCTTGCTTCAGGAGTCACTGCAGGAATCGCTGAAGCTGTTTCAGCAATTGCACAGGGAAAGGCGGCGGCCGCGGGTTGTGATGCATTTGGAGAGACAGGCAAAGGTTTTGCTAACTACATAATTGTGGTAGGACTGTGCGAAACCGTGGCTCTTTTCGTATTGGCTTTCACATTCAGCGCAATCTAATTCTTGGATAGCATTCAAGGTGTCGAGTATCAGCTTTTTTATATGAAGGAAACGCTGACAGTAAAAGTAGGGGATGTGCTCTTGGGCGGGGAATGGCCGGTGCGTATCCAGACCATGTGGAAGAATCCGCTTCCCATATTTTCATCGGCCGAAGAAGCGCAGCTTTTGCCCGTCCTTGAGCAGCTTTCTTGCCTTAAGAATCTGGGATGTGACATTATCCGTTTTGCAGTACCGGAAATATCCACGGCGGAATCGCTTGGTATACTTGCAGGCCTTTCTCCGATGCCGATCGTGGCAGATATTCATTTCGATTGGCGCATAGCGCTCAGATGCATGGATTTCCCAATAGCGAAGATCCGCATAAATCCAGGCAATATAGGTGCCGAATGGAAAGTCCGCGAGGTCGCAACAAAGGCCAAAGACAAAGCAATCCCTATTCGTATAGGTATAAATGCCGGTTCTTTGCCTCGAGATCTTGCTCGGGAGAAGAATGTCATTCAAGCGGCAATAAAAGCGGCTGATCGCGAGATTGAGTTGCTCGAATCCATGAGCTTCCATGATATCGTTGTATCCTTAAAGATGAATAACCCGGATGAGGTCGTGCGAGCCAATGAAGAGTTTTCTTTGCACTATCCCTATCCTCTGCATTTAGGCGTCACTGAGGCCGGGCCTCTGGTAGCTGGAATTGTCCGCAACACAGCAGCGCTTGTACCACTTTTAAAGAAGGGCATTGGTGCTACTATCCGCGTCTCTCTCTCCGATGCCATGGAACAGGAAGTAATTACAGGCAAGGAAATTCTTGCCTGCGCAGGAAAAGGCAAGCATGGAGTGAGGATTATTTCCTGTCCACGCTGCGGAAGGGCATCTTTCGACACTCATGCCTTTGTTTCAAGATGGATGAACCGCCTATATTCAATAAACGCAGATATATCGATCGCCGTTATGGGCTGCATAGTAAATGGCCCGGGCGAAGCTCGCCAGGCGGATCTAGGTATTACGGGAGCAGGTAATTCGGTACTTATTTTCAAGCACGGAGAAATTTTGAGGCGAGTTGAAAAAGAGCAGGCTGATATTACATTCGAAGAAGAACTCGAAGCACTATTAAAAGACGAGATCGAATTCAACTGAGCTTTAATGCTATTGCAGGCTAAAGGCCTGTTGGGCGTACTGTTCTCTTCGAGTTATGCGCTAATTCTCGTCATTTTTCGGAGGTAGAATTCGGTTCCGTATTGATCTGACAGATCATCGCATCAATTATATTCCTGATAAATGGATCGCAGATAGAGTAGATGCGACGCGTTTTCTTTACTTCGGAAGTTACGATTCCATAGTGCTTTAGAATGGCAAGATGTTGAGACACTACTGGTTGAGGCTGATCGAGACAGCGCCAGATATCACCAACACAAGGCACTTCTTGACCGGCAATGAGGCAAAGAATTTTCAAACGAATTGGATGTCCAATTGCCTTGAACTTCTGTGCATAAGGCCTTAGTTTTTCTTCATGACACGGTTTTCCTGTCTGGTTCATAATATTTGTATTATATAGCAATTATCATAAAAACTCAAGTTAAAAAGCTGATAATGCGATATGCATGCCGAACAGCCGAACAGCTGAACAGCCGAATAGATCAGGCCGACTTTCTGGCTTCTCAGATTATATTCAAAGTTTCATAGTACGCTGTGCTTTTGCAACTAGCCTGCTTCCAGTCCTGGAATCGATACGGAGGGTTTTTGATAGATCATTTGTAAGTAAAGAAGGATCCTTTAGAAATTGTTCTTCAGCGATACAGGCGCATGGGGGAAAAGCGGGAATGCCCCTACCAAGGACAATCATCTTGCAATGATTCAACGGTACATAATAACGGATTAAGGCCGCAAGCAGCTGCTGATGCAAGGGAAAATCTTTTCCTCGAATTATGACCGCCTCAGGATTTAACTCTGCGAGATGATCCAATAGCCGCAGTGGATCGCGGTAAGCTATCGAGGCAATGCTCTTCTGACGCAATTGCCTAAGGACAAGGTCGGCAATCGATGTTTGTTCGATAAGGACAAGTACTAGCATGGTATCTTAGTTTTGGCACCCATGGATAAAACCCGCAAAAGGGACTATACTTCAATCCACCTTCAATGACACAGCATACGATGAAAAAAGACAATCTGCAAGCGTTATTCGAAAAGATATCCAGAAATCCAGCATTGGGAGAAATTCAGAAGCTGATAGAGCAGAACTCCTTTCCTCTCCATATTCAGAATTCAGAGAATTCTTTGCTCGCTCTGTCTTTTGCAACTCTGGTAAAGCGAACCAAAAGAAGATTCCTTGTCGTTCTTCCATCAGACCATGAAACAGAAGAGTTTTCTCAGGATCTAGCGCTTACGGGCGTTGACCTTTTGAGTTTTCCTTCATGGTTTGGAGCGCCTTATAGGGCTATTCCCCTGTATTCTCGTATGTTTACGGAAAGGGCTTCTGCTCTTGCTAGGCTCGCGGAAGGAGATTTTGAAATTGCAACTGTTTCGGCGCGCACTCTTGCAATTCCGGTTCCGCCACCAGAATATATCAAAAATCATATCTTGCCGCTGAAAATCGGGGCAGATTTCGAACCAACCCTTATATCCAGCAAACTAGCGGAACTTGGATATCTGAGGGTACCTTCTGTGAGCCTGCCGGGCGAATTTGCCGTGCGAGGTGAAGTGCTCGATATCTATATGCCTGGTTATGAATATGCAGTTCGTATCCATTTTGACTATGATCGTATCGAAAGAATAATCCGTTTCGATCCTGAGACACAAACCGGGCGCGAGAAGCTTACTCAAGTACACGTGAGACCTCTCAAAGAACTCGTGTGGGACAAAACCAGGATCTATCAGCTGCAGAACAATGCTACGGATTTCATGCGAAATGATCCTCGTTTTAAGGAGATTATCGAGATTCTTGACAGTGAAAAGCAGATGCAGGGCGAAGAACTATGGTTTCCGCTTGCATTTGATAAAATGTACAACCTAGTGGATTATCTCGATAATAGGGCGATGCTTGTGCTAGTAGGCAGCGAGCGCATTTATGCAATTTCCGAGACATTAAGGAAAGAATATGCCTCAATGTATCGGATTGCACTTCGGGAAGTCTTAGTGCCACCGCCAAATAAGATCCATATAAGTCCAGATGGGCTATTTGCTGCTTTCTCCTCTGTGCTGTTCTGTCATGCATTGAAGGGAGTCGATGGCTCAGCAGAGCGCATATCTTTGGAAGCAGAACCGCCACACTCCTATTTCGGGAATATAAGGCTCTTCAAAGAAGAGTTGTCGGGTTTTAAAAAAGAAAACTATAAAACATGGATAATTGCCTCCACTGAGCTACAAGCAGGGCGGATTAGTTCGCTCATCCAGGATGATTCTATTGTTATCGCTAAAGGGCCCATTTCTGCTGGCTTTACCATTCCTTCTCTCAAATTGCGAGTTCTCGCCGAGCACGAGCTCTTTGGCAGGCGGAAACATGTCCCTCGTTCTATTGCCAAGACGAAGAGTGCCGTAATCGAGAGCTTTATAGATCTGACTCCAGGTGATTATGTGGTTCATAACAATTATGGCATTGGTAAGTTTGCGGGGATAGAGCGTCTGATAGTCCTCGGTCTGGAGCGAGATTATATCTGTATCGAATATGCAGGCAATGAAAAGATCTTTGTGCCTATCGAGCAGGCTAACCTAGTACAAAGATATATAGGCAATGAAGGCCAGGCTCCCCATCTCGACTCGGTTGGATCAAAAGTCTGGGAAAACAGAAAGAAAAGAGTCAGTAAATCGGTGGAGGAGCTTGCTGAGCGACTTATCCGGATTTATGCTCGTCGGAAAAACGCCCGTGGTTTTTCATTTCCATCTGATAACGAATGGCAGATCCAATTTGAGGCAGCATTTCCATATGAAGAAACCGAAGATCAGCTAAAATGCATCGAAGAGGTCAAACGCGATATGGAGAGCTCGAAGCCCATGGATCGGTTAGTGTGCGGTGATGTGGGCTTTGGGAAGACAGAGATTGCCATGAGAGCATGTTTCAAGGCGATCCTCGCAGGCAAGCAAGTTGCATTTCTTGCTCCTACCACTATTCTAGCCGAACAGCATTTCGAGAACTTTCTCGAGCGGGCTGGAGATTTTCCAATCAAAGTGGCGCTGCTCTCACGACTGGTCGATAGAAAAACTAAGAATGCTGTTATAAAGGGATTAGCGGATGGAAGCATCGACATGGTAATTGGCACTCATAGGATTCTTCAAAAGGATGTACGTTTCAAAGACTTAGGGCTACTCGTTGTCGATGAAGAGCAGCGTTTTGGGGTGAAAGACAAGGAGCGCTTAAAGGAAATGAAGGTCGGTATAGACTGCCTAACCTTAACGGCGACTCCCATTCCTCGTACCCTTCATATGTCGCTACTCAAGATTAGAGATATGTCTGTTCTGCAGACGGCTCCGTTGGAAAGACAACCAATTCAGACTTTTGTAGAGGAATTCTCTCCTGAACTCGTCGCCCGCGCAATAAGAAATGAGATAGCGAGGGGCGGTCAGATATTTTATCTCCATAATCGCATTGAAACACTGCCCGAAGTTGAGTATTTTATCCGGCAGCTTGTTCCCGAAGCCATAGTAGAGAGTGCCCATGGCAAGCTCAATGGCCAAGATCTAGAGTCGATAATGCATCGCTTTATCCATGGAGCCTTCCATGTCCTTGTTTCCACTACTATCATAGAAAATGGCATCGATATTCCAAACGTCAACACTATAATTATTGATAGATCAGATAATTATGGTATTTCTCAGCTTTATCAACTTAAGGGCAGGGTAGGACGATCCGATAGACAAGCCTATGCCTATCTTCTATACCCAGATAAGAGGGCTCTCAGCGAAATTGCGATGAAACGACTTCAAATAATATCCGATTTTACTGAGCTTGGCTCTGGCTTTAAGATTGCAATGAAAGACCTCGAGGTTCGCGGCGCGGGGAATCTTCTAGGACGCGAGCAATCCGGTAATATATATGCTGTTGGTTTTGATCTGTATCTAAAATTGCTCGACGATGCCGTATCTAGACTTTCAGGCATCCAGAATGAGGAAGAAGAGCCCTATCTGGAGCTCGAGTACTCTGGTTATATACCAGATAGCTATATCTCTGCTCCGATGATTAAAATGGAAATCTATAAGCGCATCGCTTCTGTTTGGACACAGGGGGAGATTGATTCTCTACATGAGGAACTTGAAGAGCGTTTTGGTCCCCTTCCGGATGAGGCACTCTCTCTGCTTTCGCTTGCAGAAATGAGAGTCTTATGTAGAAAGCTCTCCATAGGGCGCCTGCAGGAGCGAGCAGGAATCGTTACCGTGGAATTTTCGAAGGTCTCGAAGATTTCCGCGGAGAAAATTCTGAGACTTATACGTGAGTCTGCAGGCACAATCCGCCTATCGACAGAAAAGCCAAATGCCATTCGGATACAGACAAAAGCAATTGGCTTAAAGGAGAAAAGCGCTTATCTCAAGGAGCGTCTTTCTCTCCTAGCTGATTGAAGCTGCTTCTTATTGAGCTTTGCGGGTATTCCAAAGCAAAACACAGCTGGCTTCTCTGGGATTATAATGGCTTTATTTCGCCAAGATGTAATGGGCATCGACCTTATTAGTGGCTGATTAGTTCCAAGATTGCATGCAACGCAAAGATAGAGATTTTCAGGTAGTGCTTCAATACAAGCTCTTAATGTCCTTTCATTACGGTATGGAGTCTCGATGAAAATTCTTGCAGCTTTATCGTGCATGGCAGCTTGGCCTTCAAGGACCAGTTCTTTTTGAAGCTCTTCGCTTCGTATTGGCATGTAGCCGAGAAAACAGAAGCGTTGACCATTGAGACCAGAAGCAGCGAGCGCGAGGAGTAAGGAGCTATCGCCTCCGATTGGAACAATTCGCAGCTGCTCTTCATGTGCTAGAGATACAAGCGCCGCACCAGGATCCGCTATGCAAGGAAGCCCCGCCTCGGAAAGTATGGCACAGTCATAACCGCTTTTCAGTGCAGAAAGCGGAGCATTGAGATCCTCTTCTTTCGAGTGCTCATTGAGGATAAAAAACCCGACCTCAGAGAATTGCTCTGGCGAAAGCAATCGGGAGAGCAGTCGGTTGGCTGTTTTCTCTGATTCTACCACAAAATATGGAACGCTTTTCATTATGGCAATAACATTGGGGGCTATCATATTCATGAGTTGACAAGGCTTCCAATCTTCAGGTGAATAAGGCAATAAAGGAACCGGTAAAAGATAAAGGGTACCGCGGTTTTTGTCATTCTCTGACATGATACCTCTCATTTAGTCCTTAGCTATAATACACTTGATCGCTGCAGGTCTTCGAGTGCCTGCGATATCAGCGGAAGGAAAAGCTCCATATTCCAGAATTTGGTACGATGGAGGCTCTCGCTATACATCCTTAAGACGGAATGAAAAACACGTTCCGTCAGGGGATAGGGCGAAGAGGTAATTCTTTGCTCAGCATCATAATCTCGGAATGCACGCTGTCCGGCTATAACCAGCCTAAAATAAGAAATCGAGTTGCGTTCGATGGTAGAGGCCGCAACTAGATATGCACCATCTCCGTTGGGGAAAATCTCCGCACCTGTCCTTCTAATAAAAAGGCGATCGATAGATTGAAGCGGAATTCTAATTCTTGTGAGAACCCTTCTGGATTCCAGAGAAGGCAAGCCTTCTTCATTGGTCAGGTACCATATATTCTTGATGCTTGTTCCTGAGGGTCCCTTGAACTCAAGTTCTGCATCTAAGCATGCCAACAGAGGCCAAAGAGCAAGGAATCTCTTTTGATACATAAGATGTCCACCTATAGTTGCAATGTTTCGCACTGTGGAGTTTGCGGTGGCTCTCAATACTTCTCTGGCAGGTTTTTTTTCGAATGGATATACAGATTCAAGGTCGTTTAGAGCACATGCAGCCCCGAAGGATATCATCCGCTCAGTCTTATGAATGGTTTTTAGTTCGGGTATATTTCTGATGCTTGCTATAGAAGGCTCAAAAAAAAGATAACGTGTGTCTTGAATATATCCGAAGCTTGTTGCGCCAGCAACTATCTGCAGATTTTTTTGTCGGGCCATTATGGCTATGAGTTCTTGGATACTACGCGGATAATAGATTTCGCTAAGGTTCATGGCGTTTTTCTCGCTATGGGCAATTGCTGTATTACTTTGGAGAGCGCATCAGCAAAGGCTCTGGGATCAATATGGCTGCAATGCAAGCTGGCAAGGATATCCGATATCTCATGCCATGAGGGAGATAAAGATCTTTGAATCAAATGAATTGCTACTAGCATCAGCGAATTATTGCAGTAAGCACAGGACAATAGGCCCTCCTTATCGAACTCTGCGGATAGAATGCCATATTCCTTGCTCTTGGTAAAATTTTCGATTGTCTCTATATGCCTTTCCCGCAAAAGAAAGGCAGGCAGGATATAGCTCTGTACAAGCCTACCATCATATAGAATAAGGCAATTACTGCATTCGCTATCAGGACAGATCTCGGAGAGGCTCTTTATTCCGCATTGATCAACAAGCACGTCGAAGGCTCTTTGTACGCTAGTAATTGCGATTCTCTGCAGATTGCCATTCAAGAAAAACTCAATGTTCATCATCTTTCTCCAAAAGATCGCTAGAGTACATTGCGGTAGGGGTAGGCTTGAGCGGCAATATAAGCCTTTCCGAGCTGTTCAATTGTTGCATCACCTCGAGAAAGCATGAGAGTACGAGGGTATATGCGAGATCTCCTATAGAACGCTCAAAATTGGCCTTTTCGTCTTTCATAAGTTCTATATTGATTCTGCCCTCAGAAAAGATCCATTTATATATATCATCTATGTTTCTATCTTGATAAATGCTTCGGGAAAGGCATGCAAGGAGAGCTTCGATACTCGCAGAGCGAATTGCACCCTTTGCGGCGGATGGGCAGAGAATTTTTCCGACATAAATCGATATATCAAGACGAAGGCTATGGAAGATGGACCTAATGCTATCATAATCGACCTCAAGGATTGCCGCTCCTTGAGATAGATGTCTTATACTTTTGGATTGGGAATCGGAGACGTCACTTTGCTTCATCGATGAAAATATCTGGATTTTAATGGGAAGGCCTTCTCCATATCGTTTATAGCTAATCCAATTATTTCTTATTTTTGCCAGATCTGCCATTGTTGAAATGCAAGACGAGTCGATATGGCTTTGTTCAGCAATAGACAAAGAGATGGCTCGTATTCTAGTCTCTTTTGCTCCATGGCTTCTCTTATGAATTTGCTCATAGGCTGCGTATTTCCGATGAAAATCCGTATGTTCCAATAAAGGTCTTAAGATTTTTTCGGTAGAAGACTCTTCCTTTGGTGGCATCTTATTCATAATTGAGGAAGAATCTATTCCGCTTAAGGTCATCCATAGTAATTCTAGGAGCTCGACATCCATTTTTCTTGCGGCGCGAGCAATATGAGTCTCCAGCATGCTAAATATCGCAGATGATGAAATACAGTCGAGAGCTCCCATGGGAATCATGTTGGTTTTTACCGTAAAGCCGATTATAGTCAAAGGAATGTTGGGCATAGCATCCGCAACGAGACGCACAGTCTTTTCTAATATCAGCTCATCTAAGACAGAATAAGCTCCAACAGGAATCGCAAAGCGACATGCAACATCCATAAGACAATGTTTCTGCGTTGACCACCTTGTTTTCATATGAAGAGATATACCATGTATACCAGGTAGGAATCGTTTTTCTCGTTGAATAGATATAAGGAGCTTTATAGGCCTTCCTAGAACTCTAGCAGCTGCTGCGCTTCTGGCTGCAAGCAATGAAGGATACCAGAAATATATCCCGGAATTGTCATACATTTTAGATTGAAGGATTTCGATATCCTCAGTCGAGAGGCCGGTTAACTCTGCAAGACATGAGTGTATAAGCTCAGGCGCCAGAGCGGGGCAACTGAGTTTCAATCTACCGTTTTCCCATTCTGCGAGAGCACCCAGGCCACTATGAAAGCTAAATTCATGGGGCTCCAGACGCAAATAGGAAGCTAATTCAAGACTATCTTCGGCTTCTAAGGCTTTTAGGGATTCGGAAGACAATTTCTCTTTTCCCCGCGAATAATCAATTCGGGCTGAAATATCTGAAGATGAAAATACTTGCCAGTCCAGTCTTGATTCTTGTGCTTCGCAGTCGACTATCGTATTCAATGCCAGCTCTTCCGTAAGCAATGGATCCGGACCAACGATTAGCCCAACGACTTCTCCTATGTAGGAGACCTTTTTGGCTGCTAACAATGGCAGACTCATGCCTTCTATTCTAAGTTCGTTTTTAAATGGCAACCGATCAGCAGTGATAAGAGTATAGCCTTCCGGCAAAGGAGGAACATTGATGTTCTGGATATTTCCAATATTTGAGAACGCCCTTATGGCAAAGGCATATAGCATATCTTGCGCCAAGAGCTGTTCAAATGGGACAGCTTCATCTCTTGTCATGATATACACCTAGCGGAGCTGCTTTGGCTGTTTCCGCTTCCATGACTTCAAAGGCCAGGTCGAGTAATATAATAGAGTCTGCTATATCGAGCCTCACTTTTGCGCGACGTTTTCTTCTATTCACCTTAATGATAAAGCCCTCAATGCCTTGTAAAGGTCCTTCTATTACCTTTATTCTCTGATTTTCGTCGAATCTTACAAGCGATGGCGGAATCAAGCTTCCAAAACTGATGAAATGGCGAATAATTTCGCTATCGCGATTGTTGAGTGGTTGCGGACCTTCGTTGTTCGGTAGGAATCGTATGAAAGACTTGGAATGCCTCAGCCGATATACTATCTCCAAAGGCAGAGAATCACCATCATACTCGAAAAATACGTAGCCTGGAAAAACCGGTGAATTGTCAAGTCTGGCTTTCCCCTTTTTTCTTATGTACATCTTCTTCATTATTTTATGGAATTTTATATCTGGTACTTGATGTTGAATTCGCTCAAGCCATTCCTCTTCTTTGCATGTTATTACCTGGATAGCATAAAAACGCATGTCGATAGAATAGCATATCTTGAATATCCAGTCAGTAAGAAATGTGGAATAGGATCTTATCTCAAAGTAATTTGACAGGCTTCCTTTGGATGATTAGTATAAGATCATGCCAGATGATTTGAGAATAAGTGAAGATCCTGATATTCGGCAGAAGAGAATCAGAGAATTGGAGTATCTGATCAGGCACCACCAAGAACTGTATTATAACGGCGAACCCGAGATTTCGGATGAAGAATTCGATGCATTATGGGATGAACTCGCTTCGATAGATCCAGCAAATCCTATTATTGCTTCTATAGGAGCAGACAGATCAGATAGATGGCCTAAGTATAGGCATAGGATGATAATGGGGAGTCTCTCAAAGGCAAGCGATCCAGAGTCATTTTTAGCCTGGGCAGCTAAAGTCAGATATCCGCTTTACCTCGTTCAATATAAGCTCGATGGCGCCAGCATAGAGCTTCAATACGATGAAGGTGGCTTTGCAAGAGCCGTCACTCGTGGAGATGGGGTAATAGGCGACGATATCACTCCCAACGCGGTGCGTATGAATGGAGTTCCGAATCGGCTTCCAGAGCCATTTACAGGATCAGTTCGCGGTGAAGTGCTCATGTCGAAGAGAGTGCATGCATCCAAATATTCTGACAAGGCCAATTGTCGCAATGCCGCAAATGGTCTCATGAAACGCAAAGATGGTCAGGGAGTCGAGGATCTTGATATCGTATGCTATGATGCCGTGGGCAGATTGCCCACTGGCGAAGCCTTCTCCACCGAACGAGAAAAGATTGCCTGGCTGAAAAGAATGGGTTTCAATGTTGTTCCAACCATCGAATGTAAGAGTCCTGAGGAGATCATTGTATATCGTGCCAAGATCATGGAGTTACGGCCTACTCTCGAGTATGACATAGACGGACTTGTAGTAAAGGGTGATCGAATCGATTTCGAGGATATGAACAAGATGCGTCCCGAGCTACAGATAGCCTTCAAATTCAGTCCAGAAGAGGCTGTTACGACACTCATAGCAGTTGAATGGAGTGAGTCTGGGACCACCGTTACTCCTATTGGTATAGTCGAACCTGTGAGGCTTGCAGGAACCACTGTTCAGCGTGCCAATCTGGCTAATCCAGGCATAATTCGCTCTATGGACTTAAGAATCGGTTCTAAGGTTGTAATAACGAAGCGCGGAGAGATCATTCCTAAGATCGAATCTCTGGTCGAAAACCCCAAAGATGCTATTCCGATTCCTATTCCTTCACATTGCTCGTTATGTGGCGCAGGGCTAATCGATGAGGATACGCGTCTTTATTGTCCGAATCCAGAATGTCCAGGGAAAGCCTATCATCGCCTCGAAAAATGGCTTTCTGTAATTGATATAAAAGATATAGGATCGACGTTGTTGAAGAGACTTTTCGAAGCTAAGAGAGTTGTGCGCATACCGGATCTATATTCACTTACAATAGATGACCTTATCTCCTTTGAAAGAATAGGCCGGAAGAGCGCTCAGAAGATATTGCGCAATATAAGAGAACGAAATGAAGTCAGTCTTTCTCAGTTTATCGCAGGTTTTGATATAGAAGGAATTGGCTTGCTCATGGCAGAGAAGCTTATAGAAGCTGGATATGATACTCTAGATAAAATTCTAGCTGCTTCACCGGCGGATTTCGAGAAGATCGCGGGTTTTGCTGAAATCAGCGCCAAGACTCTTTACGAAGGGCTGCGATTGGTCGAGGAAGATATGCGCAAGCTCGTCGATAGTGGATATGTGCGAATCAGACCTCCGCTCCCTAAAACCCAGAGGACCGCAAATCCAGTCTCCGGCAATAGTTTTTGTTTTACTGGCGAGCTGAGATCGATGAAGCGCTCGGAAGCTGAAAAACTGGTTCGGGAAAAGGGCGGTATAATAAAATCCAGCGTAACCAAGGATCTTGATTATCTGGTCACGAATGATCCAAGCTCAGGATCGGAAAAAAACCGCAAGGCTAGAGAATTATCGATTAAGATCATCGATGAAGAGCAATTCCTTGAGATGGCCGGCCTTAAATGATGGATTTTGAATGAGAACACCTTCAGCAAGGCTTCTAGAGCATCTCGATATTTTAAAGCCAGCCCTCCATGAAGAGAAGGAGGGGATAGTACTCGATGTCTATGTTATTCCTCGTGCTCCTTACGATAGTGTAGAGGGACTGCGCGATGGGCGCATATTGCTGAGAGTAAAGGCAGCGCCGGAAAAGGGAAAAGCAAATGAGGCCGTTTTAGACCTAATTGCGGATTATTTTGATATAGCATCCTCGAATCTTCGTATATTGCGAGGTCATAGTTCAAAACGCAAGTCCATCTTATTGCAAAGCTTCAGAGAAAATCGCTAAAATGGAGCTCCTCATGGAATATTTTGTGGATCAATGGAAATCGATAATTGCAAACTGCCTGAATGAGCTCGCTCTCCAAAAAGAGCTTAAGGATGTTTCTTTTTCATCTCAGGATATCATTGCCGAGAAGCCACCTAGGCCGAAGCTTGGCGACATAGGCTTTCCCATGTTCTCATATGCAAAGCAATTTCGAATGTCACCGGATAGAATTGCAGCGGAAATAGCGAGTCTCTGCAACATGACAATCGATATTGAGAAACTCATTCTGCCTGGGACCATTAAAGCAACAGGTTCATATTTAAACATATATCTAGACAAAGAATATGTGACGAATTATGTCCTTGAAAATGCTGAGAAAGAAGGTTGGGGATCTAGCCCACTTTTTAATGGTCAAAGGATAATGATTGAGTTTTCCTGCCCTAACACCAACAAACCTCTTCACCTTGGCCACCTTCGAAACAATGTGCTTGGAGAGTCTCTTTCGAGAATCATGAAAGCAGCAGGGGCAGAAGTTAAAAAGGTCAATCTGATAAACGACAGGGGAATTCATATCTGCAAGTCGATGCTCGCATATCTTGCCTATGGACAAGGACGTACACCGGAAGACGAAGGATTGAAAAGCGATCACTTTGTAGGCAAATACTATGTCTTATTCAATAGATTAAAAGAAGAAGATCCTTTTGCAGAAGAAAAAGCTCAAGAACTTCTGCAGAAATGGGAAGCTGGGGACCCAGATGTAATTGCACTATGGGAAAAGATGAACAAATGGGCTGTCGAAGGCATTATGGATACCTATAGACGCCAGAGGGTTAGTTTCGATGAATTCCATTTCGAACACGAGACCTATAAACTGGGCAAACAGGAAGTGCTGGAAGGCCTTGCTAGAGGAATATTCTATCGTGCAGAGGATGGTGCAATTCAGGTAGATCTGGAAGATGTCGGTCTAGGAAAAAAAGTACTCCTCCGAAAAGATGGCACGAGTATCTACATCACGCAAGATATCGGAACAGCGATTATGCGTTACAACAGATGGCCTTTCCATGAGCTCGTGTATGTTGTGGCCTCTGAGCAGCAATATCATTTCAAAGTACTTTTTGAAGTTCTAAGGAGGCTTGGTTATAGCTGGGCAGAGAATCTCTACCATCTCTCATATGGGCTTGTGAATTTGCCTTCCGGCAGGATGAAAACCAGGGAAGGAACGGTTGTAGATGCCGATGATCTGATAGACGAACTTACAGAACTTGCAGCAAATGAAATAGCGGATAAGGGAAGGGAGGAAGCGGTGGGCGATATCGAAGATGTTGCCGAGCAGGTTGCCCTTGGAGCCTTACATTATTTTCTTCTGCAAGTTTCGCCGGGCAAAGACATGCTCTACAATCCTGAGCAATCTCTATCTTTTACTGGAGATACGGGGCCCTACATTCAGTATATGGGAGCTCGAGCCAGCTCTATTCTTAGAAAACACAAAAATGGTGAGGGTAATGCGGGCCAAGGGAAAATCGATGTTTCTCTTATAGTGTCGGATTCCGATTGGTCTCTCATGAGGCTATTGATGGACTTTCCCTATACTATCGAGCAGTCGGCAAAAAACAAGGATCCTTCCATACTTGCTGCTTATGCGCATCAGCTTGCGAGCGAATTTTCCGCCTGGTATCGAGACAATCCAGTGCTGAAGAACGACAATCCTGATATCTCGGCCAGCCGCTTGGCGTTAGTGACAGCGATTAAAGAAATACTCCGAAGAGCAAGCAATTTGTTATGCATACCATTTCTCGACGCCATGTAAGAAGACCCGGATACTGATTCGCTTTCTTTTGGTTCTGAGAGCTGTTGACAAGATGCGGTCATAAAGTGTATAAATTGCAGCCTGATATGAATATTTGAGGATTTATGAGGATAAGCTAAATGTACGCAATCGTAGAAATCAACGGAAAACAATATCATGCAGAGCAGGGGAAGGATCTGGTAGTAGATCGCTTTGATGCAATGCCAGGTCAGTCGATTGTCTTCGAAAAAGTGTTATTGCTTAGTGGGGATGAAACAAAAGTCGGAACTCCATATGTCAATGATGCCGCTATCAAAGCTACAGTAAGAGAAGAGATCAAGGGTGACAAGATAATTGTATTTAAGTATAAGCCAAAAAAAGGATATCGCAAAACCCGTGGGCATCGTCAGCCTTATACAGTGCTAACGGTCAATGAAATTGTGGGCGCTTGAGGCGTCCATCTTAACCGGAGGAATATACCATGCCACATAAAGGTGTTAATGGCCGAGATTCAAATCCGCAGTGTCTTGGTGTCAAGGCCTATGCTAGCGAGAGGATAAGCGCAGGTTCGATTATTGTACGACAGAGGGGTTCGAAAATAAATCCAGGCAAGAATGTAGGTAAGGGTAAGGATGATACCCTATTTGCGCTTATCGACGGTACAGTGCGCTTCCATGAATATAAAGGCAAGAAATTTGTAGATGTGGAGCCAGCCATTCAAGCATGAAGGTAAAACTAGAGCATAATTCTAACCGCTCCTGTAGCACAGAGGGCGGTTTTTTATTATGCTCACAATAATGGAGAATTTCTGTGATAAAATTCGCTGATGAAGCGATTATAAGCGTCGCAAGCGGTAAGGGGGGCGATGGTTGCGTTGCCTTTAGGCGAGAGAGATTTATTCCCTTGGGTGGCCCAGCAGGCGGAGATGGGGGGCGCGGTGGAGATGTGGTGTTTGTTGTAAAGAGGAATCTTCGGACGCTCGCATATCTTCGATATAGACAGGTGTTCAAAGCCGAAAACGGTCAGCCTGGCATGGGAAAGAACATGCATGGAAGAGATGGAAAGGATGTTATAATAGAAGTTCCGCCTGGGACTATTCTTCGCGACGCTCAGACAAATGAGATTATTAGGGATTTTGTAAATCGGTCAAGAGGCAAAAGAGCTGGGGCTCTGGAGGATGAAGAGCCATGGATTTTTTTAAAGGGCGGCAAAGGAGGCTGGGGAAATACTCATTTTAAGAGCTCAGTAAATCAAGCTCCGCGTTTTGCTCAACCCGGACAGCCAGGACAAGAGAGAAAGCTCAAAGTCGAACTGAGCCTCATTGCGGATATAGGGCTTGTTGGGTTTCCAAATGCTGGAAAATCAAGCTTACTAGAGTATTTTACAAACGCACGTCCAAAGATCGCTCCATATCCTTTCACGACAAAGATACCAAATTTGGGCGTTCTTACGGTTAATGAGAGGGATATTATCTTGGCTGATATCCCAGGCATAATAGAGGGAGCACATGAGGGAGCTGGATTGGGGCTTCGCTTTCTAAAGCATATCGCAAGGACAGCCTGCCTTGCTTTTCTGGTGGATCTTTCCGATGAGCACTGGAAAGCGGCTTTTCCTACTTTATTGCGCGAATTGGAACTATTTTCGCCAACCCTGGTGAAGAAACCGCGTATCTTGCTAGGAACAAAGATGGATCTATCGGAATCCCAAGCAAATTTTATTGATTTCAAAGCGTCTTTCCCAGAAGAGAGCATTTATGGAATATCTGTTTTTACCGGTCAAGGTCTGGATGAGGTCAAACAGCAACTCTTTGAAAAGGTTTTGGCCTATGAGGCTGCTGAGAATTATGAATCTCAAAAAGAAAATGCCAAGGAGCGCATATTCGATGAAATAGATTTCTCGGACGAGGGCTTTATTTAATGAGAATTGCAATTATAGGAGGGTCTTTTAATCCGCCTCATATCGGGCATATGATTCTGATTGAAGAGATTCTTGCCACCGGTCGTTACCAGAGAGTATTGCTTATTCCAGCCAAGACTGCACCCCATAAAGTTCCTCAGATGGACCCAGGTCCAGAAATGCGGCTTGCTCTCTTGGAAGCAAGCATTGAAGGATGGCCTAAGGTGGCAATCGAAGATTGCGAATTGAAGCGAACTGGTCTATCCTATACTTCAGACACCCTGGAAGAACTATGGGATAGAAAGCTGTTTGATGAAAAGCCCGGGCTTGTGATAGGCGATGATCTAGCTCCTGATTTTCTAGCGACATGGAAACGAGCCGAAAAGATTCTGGAATTAGCGGATATTATCGTTGCCCATCGTCTCTATGTCGAGAATATCCCATTGCCCTATCCTCATGATTATCTCGATAATCTTGTTATTCCCATTTCTTCCACGCTTGTAAGAGGGAGGATTCATGGTGGCGGTGCATGGCGTTCGCTCGTTATGCCTTCCGTCCGCACAATCATAGAGAATTATGGACTATATCGAAATACCTGAAATTGCGTCAATAATTGAAAAAGAGATTGCCTGCAATTTGTCTCCCAAGAGATATGCTCACTCTCGATCGACTTCAGAGACCGCGGTAAAATTGGCCGAACGTTTTGGTGAAGATCGATGGGCTGCTCATCTGGCGGGATTGTCGCATGATATGTGCAGGGGATTGAGTTTTGAGGAACAAAACAATCTGGTAAACAAACATAGAGCTTGCATCGCTTTTCTAAGTGAGCGCCCATCTCTAGCAGCAATCTTATCGGATAGAGAATATAGGGAAAAGATGATTCATGGCCCGGCGGCAGCTTGTTCGCTCTGTTATAGGTTCCAGGTCAGGGAAGAATCGATATTGGAAGCTGTGGCATTGCATAGCATTGCAGATGATGCTATGTCTCCTCTTGCTAAGATTGTATACATAGCGGATAAGCTTGAGCCCCTTCGCAATAGATCAGCGGATGCAGATGAAAAAATGCAGACTTTGGACCTGGATTCCCTTTTTGCATATACGCTTGCTTCAGTCGTAAGATGGTTTTCTGAATCTGGGAAGCCGCTTTGCCCATACACTGCCGAGATATATAGTAGGATGACAAAATCATGAGCGACTCTAAATCGAAAATTCTAAAGCGGAGCACCTTGCCACTTTTAGTGATTTTGATCGTTGCGGCTGTCGGGATTTTCTTTGTCGTAAAACTCACCGAGAAGGGAACTGTCGAGAGCATTATCAAGAAAGACCAGCCCATGGCTATGCTCTTTATTTTTGAGAGTAATAAGAAGCCTGTTTCTAATCAACTTTTAATCTGGTATCCTTCGAGGCGCAAGGCTGCGATTATGGATATTCCTAGCACTATGGGCATCATCTTGAAAAGCGCAAATAAGATGAGCAGCATCGACACTGTCTATGACTCTCGAAATCCCAGCAAATTTGTCAAAGAAATAAGTGATTATCTTAAATACCCGATAGATGGCTGGTTTGTATACGATGAGGCTAGTCTTTGTCAAACAATAGATCTGCTAGAAGGAATTCAGATGTTTATCCCCGAGACTGTGATGGAGAGCGACTCATTGAAAGGGGTGTCTCTGCCAGGAGGCGCTGTAGTGCTAGATGGGGATAAGACAAACCAATATCTTCTTTATGCCTTGGCTACGGATTCATATTCCGAGGAGATCAGCCGTAAACAAAGGTTGCTTATTAACATGTTGGGGAGGCTTGCCGATGAATCAGCAAGTCTCAACAAAAAGAGTAATCTTCGTTTGATTGCCTCAAAGCCAAAGAGCAATTTCAGCCTTGCAACCCGTTTGAGCATTTTTGAGCACTTAGCTCAGATTGATCATGATATGATAATTACGCAGTTCATTTCCGGATCTTTTAGAAGCTTCGAGGGGCGTCGCCTTCTCTTTCCATATTATGATGGAGAGCTTGCTCGGGATGTGGTGAGTCAAACAGCAAAGGCGCTGGGTATAGAGGAAGATGGAGCTTCTCAGAAGACGATTGTGACAATAGACATACTGAATGGCTGTGGAGAAAAAGGGCTTGCAAATACAGCATCGATTCTATTCGAGAGCTATGGCTACAAAGTTGTATCTGTAGGCAATGCACCAAGCTTCGATTATACAAAAACAGTCATGTACGACAACGATGGAGATAAGGCAGCGCTTCAGCAGGTTGCAAATATTATAAATTGCAAGAATTTTGGCGATGCTTCAGTTCTGCCAGGGCTTCAAAAGGCCAATATCACTATAATATTGGGAAAGGATTTCAACGGGAGGTATTGTATTGGACAGTAAGGCGTTTGCATATCAGAGTGCTGAGATTCTGGCGCAACATAAAGCGCTGAATGTTCTCGTTATGGATGTTCATGAGATAGCTGGGTGGGCTGACTATTTTGTACTGGCCACAAGCACAAGTTCCACTCATATGCGAGGGCTTCAAAAGCACATTGAGGACTTTCTAAAAGTGGAAAAAATAGATCTTCTCAATAAGCCTGAAGTTACAGACGATCAGTGCTGGCTCTTAATGGATGCCCAGGATGTGATTATTCATATCATGAGCGCTGAGGCCAGGGATTTTTATGATCTGGAATCACTCTGGTTCAATGCACCCCGTTTTGCAGTCGCTTTTCGTGGAAATGGAATCTGAATCCGGAATGGAATAGTGTCATTAATCTTGGTATGAGCAAGATATTTAAAAGGCGCGGTTTTCACCGCGCCTTTTGATCTATAAGACCACGCTCTTATTCATCCGTGTCGTAATCAAAATCTTCGTCTTCGAAGTCCTCGTCCTCGAATTCCTCATCCTCACCTATGTCCTCATCTTCGTCGAAATCTTCGTCGATATCTTCCTCGTCCTCGAATTCCTCATCCTCTTCGAAGTCATCTTCATCTTCCAAATCTTCTTCGTCATCAAACTCGTCATCATCGCTGTCATAGTCGAATTCATCATCGTAGGCACCATCGAATCGCACAGTTGGTCGAAGCGAATATATGGTATCGGCAGAATCGCCATTGGTAAGGGTGATCAATTCGAATTCTTCCTGCGTATCGGCTGTCATTTTAATTTTATGGTTCATATTGCGCACCTCCCATAAATATTCTCTTTGTATTGAAGCAGATGTACTATTACGAGAAACAGTCAGTGCGTCAATACAGCGGCAAGGCAAAATTTATAGGTCAAATGAAAATATGTCAAGGAAAAATCGCAAAAATAATGCTTTAGAAATGGCTTTTAACAGAAAAAATTGTCATATATAATACCATGAAAGATGCCTACACTCGAAATTAAGGTCTTTGCAAAGATCAATATCGGACTTAAGGTATTTCAGAGCAGAACCTCTGGATACCATGACATAGAAAGCATATTTCAGAATGTCAGTCTAGCCGATACTATTTGGATATCAACCAGCAATAAGAGCAATAAAGCAAGAGTAACCATAGAAGGTGACTTTGGATGCCCTATAGAATCATCAAGTGTATATAAAGCAGCGATTGAATTCGATAGAGCTACCGATGGAATCATAAGGCGAAACGGTGTACATGTCCAGGTTGGAAAAGAAATTCCTGCACAGGCAGGCTTGGGTGCAGCCAGCGCTGATGCCGCAGCCACGCTTTGCGGCTTAAACGAACTCTTTGGCAATCGATTCTCAAAAAAAGAACTCGCTCGCATTTCAATAAGAATAGGAAGCGATGTTCCCTTCTTTTTGTTTGGGGAGGGTGCAGCCATCGTTAGGGGGCGAGGCGAGCGGATAAGTCTCATAAAACCAAGGACTGATTTTGGAATAGTCATTTTGCTGCCTGCATGGGCTTCTTCTACTAAGGATGCCTATAGGCTTTTGGATGTTATGCGCCGAAATGGTCTTTCTCGGATTCATTCCTCGACCGAGGTTTGTGAGGGCGAATCAACTTATCGTGTTTGCCATTCGGACGGCGATTTGAAGAAATGGTATGATGGTCCCATTGCCTATTGGCATCTGGGAAACGATTTTCAGCAGGTAATGGAAGAACAGCACAGAGAATATGAAGTGTGGTCGCAGTTACTTATCGATAATGGTGCGGTCTGTACAAGCCTTACTGGCTCTGGCTCAGCTATGTATGGAGTTTTCGAATCCATGAGAGAGGCCGATGCGGCTGCCGAAGAATGCAGAAATCTGATCAAGAGAGCCGAGAAATCGGAATTGTGCAATATTGTTAGCATTTTCTCAGTAGTACCGCTTGCGCGAAGCATGATTGTAAGTTATATTCAAGCTTGCAACGTAGATACAAGGTCAGACAAGGAGCGTTCCTGCCATGGAAGTGACTGACATCCGTATCCGGAAGGTAAGTGCTGAAGGAAAACTCAAAGCCTATGTAACAGTGACCTTCGATGAATGCTTTGTTGTTCACAATGTAAAAATAATCGAAGGTAAAAGCGGCATGTTCATTGCTATGCCTAGTAGGCGGACAAAAACAGGAGAATACAAGGATATAGCACATCCTATTTGTCCTGATTTCCGATCGAAATTACAGGAAAAAATTCTCGCTGCATATAATTCTAATGCGCCAAGCGATACTTCAGTGCCTGAATTTGACTGACACCTTCACATTTTTTCAATTTCCTCGTATATTGCAATGAATTCTTTTTATTGGGACGTAGGCAAGCGGTAAGCCTCCGGATTTTGGTTCCGGCATGCGCAGGTTCGAATCCTGCCGTCCCAGGATAAAGCATATGGCTCAAGGAGTAGGAAAATATGGAACATATTGCATTGAGAGTCTCGCCGAGAGGGAAACTGACTAAAGGAGAGCTCAGGCAAGAGCGAAAAAAAGGCAGATTGCCCGCTCAGATCTATGGCAAGGGGATTGAGCCTATCTCGGTTTTTCTCGAAGGCAAGGAGTTTGCTAATGTTGCAAAACGTGTCACCGAGAGTAGGATCATCGACCTCGATTTGGAAGGGAAAAAATTTGCCACTCTATTGAAGGAAATCCAAAAGGAGACAATTTCTGGTAATGTCATACATATTGATTTTAATCTTGTAAGGCACGATAGAAATATCCATGTTAGAGTTCCTCTTCACCTGAATGGCGTAGCAAAAGGTGTCAAAGATGGTGGGATTCTGGAGCATTCAATTCATGAGATCGAAGTTGAGTGCGATTCCGATCACCTTCCAGAAAAGATCGAAGTCGATATCACAGATCTTGAAGCGAATCATGCCCTTCATCTGAAGGAAGTAGCCTTGCCTGAAGGGGTAAAGTTGGTTACTAACCCTGACACCGTATTTGCGATAATAAAGTTTGCACATGGAGAGCCTGAAAAGGCATTGGAGCCAGAAGCTGAGGAAGCAGGAGAAGCTGTTGCATCTTCAGAGCAGGAATCTGCAGAAACGACAAGTGAAGCTGTACATAAATAGCTTTTCAATACTTCAATTTATTCTTAAGAGTCCAGTGTTCCGGCTTCAGATGCTGGAAAGCTGGGCTTTTTATTGCTAGGCTTGATACATCTGGATCTGCAAGACAGAAACCAGGGTGCACAGAGGCAAGCCTGGGCAAGGCAAATAGAATGAAAACCCTCGAATACAAAGTCAAGAAATTTCTCCTCGACATGCATGTAGATTTTCATAAGCCATTGGCAATTGCCTTTTCGGGAGGACTCGATTCAAGCGTTCTGCTTTATATCCTGGTTCGTATTTTCGATCATGATAACATAAGGGCCATCCATGTATGTCACAATCTTCGATCTAAGGAAGAGCTCGAAAGAGAGAGAATATTTCTCCAAAAAACATGCAAGGCTTATAGTATTCCTATAACCATTGTTAATATAAGACAAGGCGCCATTTCTGAATATGCACATAGGAAAAACTGTGGCATCGAGGCGGCGGCAAGGCATTATCGATACCATGCTCTTGTAAGAACAGCACAAAGATTTGGTATCTCGACGATTGTCACTGCTCATCAAGCCGATGATCAGGCTGAGACCTTCTTGCTGCGTCTTGTTCGCGGTGGACGTCTCGAGACTCTCGGTGGCATTTCAGCATCGAGATTAGTCGATAGCACAAAAGGTATTAATGTTATTCGCCCCCTTTTGAGTTTTAGACGCCACGAGCTAGAAGCGTTTGCAAGAGAAAATAACCTCGAATGGTCAGAAGACTCAACAAATAGGGAGCTCTCTTTTTTGAGAAATAGAATAAGACATGTACTCATTCCTCTACTCGATAAGGAATTTCCTTCTTGGAGATCTTCAATCGAGTCTTATCGGTGGCAAGCCCAGGAGTTAAACACTCTAATCACCTCAATTGCTTGTCAGAGCATGCCAAAAGTGATGAGAGGTCTGGGTAAGGATGCCATACTGGATCAAGCCCTCTTCAGAAAAGAAGAAGCTTTGGTGCGCAGGAGAATTTTGAGGCTGTTTTTTATGCATTTGGGATTAAAAGATGCTGTCAGTCAAGGTGCACTGGAATCCCTTGAACGTGCAATTCTACAAGGAGCACCTAGAGTCGAAGCAGCAAGATGTCAATTCGATCTCTCCAATGGAGTTGTCAAGTACATTGGAAAGGCGAATTCTTCTTCCGGATTTTTGGATAGAAGTATTTCGCAACTTAAGGGTTTATTCAGATTTGATGAGTTCTTTCTGAGGGTAGGAGAGCCAGGCCAGTATGAATGCGGGCCATTGAAGATGGTAGTATCTCAAAGCGTACAACCTCCTTCTTTAGATAATGCCTCAATAGACAAGGAGCAGTTTTTGCGTCTATCGATACCGCTTTCTTTTCCTTTTATTTTTCGAAATAGAAAGGAAGGTGAAAACATAGGTGATGGAGATAGATCGAAAGACTTGGGCTCGACTTCGAAAAACCAGAAAATCTCTGCTGATATAAGTCATATTGTGGCTATTCTAGAGGATGAATATGGGATTGCAGCGATTCTTACAATGACTTTTGATGGCAGATTTAGTATAAAATCGGATTATTCTTCACGGTTGCTGTGCGAAAAAAGAAAAATACTATATATTTTCCTATCGAGGAAAGGAGATTTTTAGATAAATGCCAGATCAAAACGATAATAGAGATGGGAATAAGCCGGATCTGTCGATTCCTCCCAAAGGCAATAGAGCGGCTCTTGTCCTGTTTTTGTCAATAATTGTCCTATTAGTTGTCTTTCTATTCTTTGGGCAAGACGAGAGTTCGCGAGAGATTTCTTACTCTTCATTTTTATCTTATCTTGAACTCGGAGAAGTAAAGTCCATCAAAATCATGGATCAGAGGGACATAGAAGGTGTATTGAAGGGCAAGAGTGGGGCAGAAATGCCTTTTACGACAAGAATACCCTATTTTGACGCTGAGCTGATGGCTAAGCTTGAAGAAAAAGGAGTAAGCGTAACCGGAGCAATCAGTGGCACAAGTCCTTTTCAGATACTATTTGGGCTCACTCCATGGATATTTGGCTTTATCATGATATGGATAATGATGAGACAAATGCAGGGCAATAATAAGGCATTTAGTTTTGGAAAAAGCCGAGCCAAAATGTATAGCAATTCCAATAAAAAGATCACCTTTGAGGATGTCGCTGGGCAAAAGGAAGCCAAGTATGAGCTTATGGAGGTTGTCGATTTTCTCAAGAATCCGAACAAGTTCCTCAAAATGGGCGCTAAGATACCCAAAGGGGTCCTTCTGGTGGGTATGCCAGGAACAGGAAAGACACTCATCGCAAAGGCTACAGCCGGTGAAGCAAATGTCCCCTTTTTTCATATGTCTGGTTCGGATTTCGTCGAAATGTTCGTCGGTGTTGGTGCCAGTCGGGTTCGTGACTTATTCGAACAAGGCAGGAAACATGCTCCATGCATACTCTTCATCGACGAGCTCGATGCAGTGGGCAGGACCCGGGGATCTGGACTTGGGGGAGGTCATGATGAAAGAGAACAGACCTTGAATCAAATGCTTGTTGAGATGGACGGATTTGATACAAAGGATGGAGTCATTGTTCTGGCAGCTACCAATAGGCCTGATGTACTGGATCCCGCATTATTGAGACCGGGTCGCTTCGATAGACAGGTTGTTGTTGCAATGCCAGATGTAAATGAGCGAACCGAGATTCTCAAAATACACATGCGCCAGATTCCAACTTCTGGTGATGTAGATGTGGAGAAACTCTCTCGCGCGACCCCAGGAACCTCGGGTGCCGATCTTGCTAATCTAGTCAATGAAGCTGCTCTCTTTGCGATCCGCAAAAACAAAGAGCTGGTCGAGATGGACGATTTCGAAGATGCACGAGACAAGATTTTGATGGGTGTAGCGCGCAAGAGCTTGGTGATTGCTGAGGAAGAAAAACGAGCCACTGCAATTCATGAATCGGGACATGCACTCCTGCATTATTTTCTTGCACACGCAGATTCGCTTCATAAGGTGACTATAGTTCCCAGGGGAAGAGCTCTAGGCTTGGCTTTATCTTTGCCAGATAAGGATACATACTCCAGAACCTATGGATGGCTTTACGATCGTATCGTGATTTCTTATGGTGGATATGCCGCAGAGAAGATTGTATATGGCGAGACCACTACAGGGGCTGCACAGGATATTAAGCAAGCTACAGAGATCGCCCAAAAGATGGTACGCGAATGGGGAATGGCTGAAGAAATCGGCCCAATCTCTCTCGGAGAAGAAGAAGAGCCTATTTTCCTCGGACGGGAAATAGCACAACATAAGGATTATTCAGAGGCGACGGCACAGAGGATAGATGCGGCGATACAAGGCATTCTTGATTCTGCTTTAGACAAGGCAATTAATATTCTAAAGCGGGAAAAGAATCGACTAGTCAGACTTGCAGATAAGCTTATGCAGGTTGAAACGCTGGAAGATAAAGAGGTGAGAGAGCTTCTTGGCCTGCCTGAGGGCAAAATTCTCCTGGAAGAGGGGATCGCGCCATGTTGAGGAATTGAATGAAGACACGGCAAGCTGCTATTCTGGTTCTTTTTTTGTCCTTGAGTATAGCAGCAATCCTAAGCAACTGTTCATCTTTGCCTGAGAATGAGCCAAATGCCAATTCTACTGGAGATTCAATTATTAGCCATCTAGATCTGCTTGTAGATACCGATCCTGAACAGTGCATCGCTGTGATTTCCAATCTATTCGAACAGCAACGAGAGAAAAACCAATCTTTTGACAATAGCATCATCGGTGAGAAAGGAATTGTGCTTTTTAGAAAAGCCGTAGAAAATATCGGTCTTCTCTTTAAAAAAGCCATCGCAAGTCAGGATATTCTCACGGCTCGTCGGCTCTCTTTTTCTGCTGATGCTTTGGTTCAATATGTATCTTTTTATGATTCTCTTGGTGAAATTGTATCTGAAGAGCTCTCGATGATAGCATCGCCAGCGATGAGATTGCAGCTCGCTCTCTGGGAAGCTGAGAATAAGTTCAAAGAATATGGTTATGTCATAGGCAAAGCAACGCTATCAAAGGCTCACTTAGGAGAGCAGGAAGAATATTCTTTCAATAAGATTGAAGATTTTTCTATAGAAAACTTGAAGACTCTTATCGAGACAAGAGATCCAAAAGAATATTTCATTACTTGGGCTGAGAGAGCTAAGGAGAACAATGATGTCAATGCGGAAGCCTGGTTTGAATCGCTCTCGTCTGGCCGGATGAGTTACTCTCCATCTATCCTTGTTTCCGACCAAGATTGGTTAGCCGATGCAGTGTCGAGCGTGGTCACAGTATATGTGGATCGGGGGTTCAAGGTCGAAGGCGGATACAGCGTTCCAGATCGCGTGCTTGGCACGGCTTTCCAGATTTCTGAGGGATTATACCTGACTAACTATCATGTTGTTCAGAGCGAGATTGATCCAACCTATAAAGGATATTCGCGTATCAGTATCCGACCTTCCGATAATCCTCAGATTAGGGTGCCTTCAAAAGTCCTTGGCTGGGACGAAGAATTGGATCTAGCGCTGATACAGTCAGCAGAACATGCTCGCAGCACAGTCATGCTGCCTCCTCCGGGAATGAGATTTCATGCGGGAGATCGTGTCTTTGCCGTTGGCTCGCCGATCGGTCTTGAAAACAGCATTACGGCTGGTGTTGTTAGCTCATTGAGCAGAAAGATAATATCTTTTGGCGAGGCTGCTCAGATCGATGTTCCGGTCAATCAGGGCAACTCGGGCAGCCCGCTTTTTTCTGAGAACGGAGTTTTGGTCGGCATGGTCTTTGCTGGATTGCCATCTTTTCAGAACATAAACTTTGCACTGCCCGTTCAATGGATTTCATTGTCTCTTCCTGATCTATTCGAGAGAAAGGAAGTCATTCATGCAAGGTTAGGCTTAATGATGGGAAAAGGCAGTGGTCAGAGTCCACTGGTTCTCGCTGATCTTGATCCATCTCTTTCGGCATTCATAGCAGGGGATACACTTACTTCTATAAATGGGAAACTCACAAAGGACATAGCTTCAATTCAATTTCAACTCGCTTCTGTTCCGAAAGGTGCATTATGTTTTTTAGAAGCGCAGCGCGACTTTAAGCCAGTCAGGAGATTGAGGCAGATAAGCCATACAGATGGAGCCTCTTTGATACCTGCATGGGACAGAATTCACAAGAATTCGATTCTTGAGGGACTGTTCGGCGCTAGACTTACTCAATTAAAAGAATCGACTAAAGTAGGGGGGCTCTATTCTATACAATGGGTATGTCCCGCTGAGCCAGCCGATGAAATAGGCCTTAGTGAAAACGACGTCATCACCGTTTACAAATTTCGGCTCGATGAAAAAAATAAAGTATTTATCCTTGAATTTTCGGCCAAGTCTAGACTTAGTGGATATTTCGAACGCACTATCCATTTGGAGTTTTCCACCGAAAGTGCTACAATTATTTGAAAGTCCCTTCAGTAGACAATCGACTAAAGCAGGATGGAGGCAAGGAGGCCCGCAACATGCCAAGAGTTGCCATTCTTGAATCCGATATTTTAATAGCGCTAGACATCTCAAAGAGCATTGAACAAGAAGGGCTGGCAGAGGTAGACATCTATGAAGAACTCGAGCAGGCATATCAGAAACTCAATAATCTCGAGCATGAACTTTTTATCATCGATATTGGGGACAATCAACCTGAGATAATAGACGCTGCAGTAGCGATACATAGACAGACCGGTCTATATTGCCTGGTAATAAGTGATCATGGCGTTACAAGTATTCCCGCAAGACTACGTGAAGCGCAGCCTCTTGGCATTCTTGTAAAACCATTTTCTACACGAGAACTTATCGTTAATGTGGAGACGGCTCTATACCATTCATCGATGGAAAAAAAGCTGAGAGACAGTGAGCGCCGTTACAAGGATTTATTTGCTTATAGCCTATCAGCAAGATGCGTCACCGATATCGAAGGAAGAATCCTTGAGAGAAACAGAGTATTTGAATCGAGCTTTTCCAATCCGATGAAAGTGGAAAATGTCAGGGATATATTGCCCAATGATATAATCTGGAGCGAGATAATAGAAAGCCTTGAAGAAAACCAGATTCTACAGAGAGAGATTCAAACAAATAGGATTTCCGATAGCTTCGAACAGAGATCGCTCGATCTTATCTGCAGCTTTTCCAGATTTCGCGAGGAGGGTAGCGACGCACAAATCCTATGCGAATTCTTGGATGTCACGGAATCTAGGAGGTTGAGGGAGGAGCTGTTTCAGTCACAAAAGAGAGAGGAAATTGGACGACTCACAAGTGGTGTTGCTCATGATCTAAATAATTTCTTGACATCTATAATGGGCTTTTTGGAAATGATAAAGCTTGAAATTCCAGATGATTCTCAAATAAATGAAGATATCCAGGGAATAGAGAGAGTTGTTAATAGGGCTTCTGGACTTACGCGACAGCTATTGGGCTTTTCTAGGCACAAACCTTATTCACCTGCTCCAATAGATCTGAAAGAGGTCATGGGCGACACCTATAAGATACTCAAAAGGCTTATCCCTGAGAACATAAGCCTTACACTTAGCCTTCCCAAAGAGTCCCTAGTTGTCAATGTGGACATATCGCATCTGGAACAGATACTTTTAAATCTTGTTGTGAATGCCAGGGATGCGCTGGAAAAGACCGAGAATCCTCATATATCGATCCAGCTTAGCCAATTTGGGCAAAACGCACTTTATCCAAAAGAAATCATGATGCAGCCAGCCGACTATGCTCTAATAGTAGTTAAAGACAACGGAGCTGGCATTGATAATGAGAATATAAAAAGGGTATTTGAGCCTTTTTTTACTACTAAAAAGCAAAATCAAGGAACAGGTTTGGGATTATCTATCGTTAAATCTCTTGTAGAAATGAATGAGGGCTACATTACTCTTGAAAGCGAAAAGGGAAGAGGAACCACAATCAAAATCTGGTTCCCAATTCTTTTAGAGACTAAAACCACGACCAAGCTCACAGCCCAGGAAGAATACTCTTTGCTCTCCATAATCAATCCACCTAATAACATATTGAAAGGAAAGCATATTCTTGTTGTTGACGATGATGAGTCAATATTGGAGGCGTGCACAAGAATCCTTGAGAGTGCAGGTGCTATTGTTGGTGCTTGTATCAATGCCGGAGAGGCTATTCTTCAAGCTGAGAGAACGAACTTCGACCTTCTCCTCACAGATATAGTACTGCCGGGCGTATATGGAAACGAATTATGGGATAGGATGAAGAACAATGGTCAGGCCAGAGCATGTGTCTTCATGACGGGGTATGACTCTTATCAAAATGAGCAATTTGCAGGAGCCGCTTTGCTGCACAAGCCATTTGATGCCCGTTCTCTTCTAGAGTATTGCAATAATGCTCTAAACAGTTCGATCGAGGCCTAAGAGGCGATATAGTTCCTTTTCATATCCATAGAGTTCTGAAGAAGTAAAAGTCCTTTTTTCATGAGGTATATCAATCAATATAGTCCCCTCTACTATGGCTGGGCGCTGACTCAAGACTATCACCTGGTCAGCTAGATATAGGGCATCGTGGATGTCATGTGTGACAATTACGACAGTCGGCTCTTCATCCTTCCATAAATGAAGAAAATCCTCCATAAGCTCCATCTTTTTTCTTAAGTCGACTTCTGAAAAGGCCTCATCCAGAAGAAGCATATCGGCTGGAAAAGCAAATGCCCTTGCCAAAGCAAGCCTCTTTTGCATTCCCCCTGATAACTGGCTAGGCTTAAATTTCCTGAATTCCCAAAGTCCAGCTTCTCGTAAAAAGCGTTCGATTCTCAATTCGATGTCGTTTGTTCTAGGAGAGGATTGAAATAGAGAGCTCAAGGCAAATCGCAGGTTATCTTCTGCGCTGAGCCAACCGAGAAGTCTCGGCTCTTGAAAACAATAGGAAAATTTGCGGCCCTCAATGCCAATTATAGAACCGCTATCGGCTTGTAAGATTCCAGACATTATATTGAGGATAGTCGTCTTGCCACAGCCGCTGGGCCCTAAAATTGAGGTTATACGAGATTCTTCGAGAGAAAAAGTTACATCCTCGAGCACATTGAGAGCTCCATAGCTTTTTCTCAGATTATCTATCTTGATATTCATTTTCAGCTCAGATCCTGGTCTTCTTCTTGAGAAGATTGTTGAAATCGCGCGCTTAATCTATCTGCGAGAAGTCCGAATAGATACTCGCTTAGACCGCAAAGAAAGATCGTGATTATTGCCCAAGCAAAAACCGTGGCTGTTTCAATGGAGAGCCTGGCCTCCTGCATACCGGTACCCAAGGCCATGCGCGGTTGACTCAAGACCTCGCCAGCAACTACCACTTTCCATGAGAGCCCCAGGGCATTTTTTGCTCCAGATAGGATATATGGAAGTGCGGATGGCAAACGAAGCCGCCAGAAAATAAATGATGAAGGAACATTAAAAAAGGTCGACATCTCAAGTAACTTCTTATCTACCGCATGCACGCCTGCTTCCGTTGAAGTATGCATTACAGGAAACGCCATTAGAATTGCACTGAAAACAGGTACCTGCCAAGCCGGAAACCAAAACATAGCCACTAATATCAGTGCCATGACTGGTGTTGCCCGAATTCCCACAATAAATGGATTCAAGAAAGCCCGCGCCTGAGGCTTAATGCCGCTCATAGTGCCAGTAGCAAGGCCTATAAGGCCGCTAAGAATGAACGCTTCGAAAACCCTAAGGAAAGAGCCTCCAATTGAAAGCCAAAAAAAATTCTTTCCAAAAAGCTGATAAAGAGCTTTGGCAACTCGAGCAGGGCTTGGCAGAATTAGATCGCTTTTTACAAGGAGAGCTCCTATCTCCCATAATAAGATAAATGAAATAATCCCTAATAGCTGCCATCGAAGCAGCATAAAACGGTGTTCACTTGATTTGCGCATAGAATGATTTGCTTGGCAACACACCACCAACGCTTGCAGGATCGAATTTCAAAAATACCGAGAGCAGAGCTTCGATGGATGGGATTGCCTGATAAGCCTCAACAAATACAAAATTGGATTTTGGTATGGCGATAATTGCTGTTTGAGCATTGACGCCCAGATCGAGATTCTCTGCAAGTTTTGCTATCAATTGCGGATCCTCAATAGCCTTATTGATAGAGGCGCGATACGAATCAAGCAAGATTCTCGCCTTATCTGGATATGCTTCAATCATTTCTTTTCGCGCGACAAATAGAGACATTGGGTAATCAGGCTGATCTGTCGCTGCCTGCCATTCCTTTGTGATGTCTATGGGCGTTCTTATAGCAGGATTTTTGAGAATCGCTTGAGATGCAAAAGGTTCTGGCAACACAGCATAAGATATCTTTCCGCCTGCAAGCCCTGCTGCTATCTCAGGATATGCCAGACTATAGATTGCTGTGTAATCTCTTTCTATTTGAAGGCCTTTTTGCGCGCATAGGAATTGAAAGATATAATCAGGGGTCGCTTTTTGTCCTGCAATGTAGATTGTCTTGCCTTTGCAGTCTGCAAGACTCTGCACCTTGGTGTCTGTTGTCAAGAATTTTACCATACCATTGCCCACTACCGCCAAAGCTCTTATGGGCGCACCTGTATTGTATAGCTTAGCGGCCACATTTACAGGCAAAACGCCAGCATCTATTTCTCCATTGAGAAGTTTTGCGACTACCATGTCAGCGCCCGCAACCGATATGAATTCGAATTCGCTCGGGCTGGTCCTGGCAAGCTCAGACATCATCCATGTGCTGCTTAACCCAGAAGGACCTCTAATTACCGACACCGCAATCTTATCTTTAGGCGATGCATATAAAATAAAAACACTAACCGCCAGCAACAATGTGGCAACTAGAGAAATCTTAGATCGCTTCATACATAGTTCTCCTCTTTAGATTGATATTCTTGAAAAATCTCCTTTATCTCAGCTTCCGTGAAAGTAATATATAAATTTTTCTCGAAATAGGGAATAACCCGGCCTATAGGCCCCTCTTTGGCCTTCCGCAGATTCTTGACAAAGGCCGTATGAACATCGCCACCACCATTTTTGCGGGCTTTTGAGTAGTATATTGCGAGCTTTGCTGCAGCTAGAAGTACTTCTGGGGGAATCGATTTGTTTTTCTTGGCTTTGATGAATACATAGGAGCCAGCATAATCCCGTGCATGCAGCCATAAATCTGAACCTCGTACAATATGACGCAGGATATCTTCGTTTTCTTTGCCAGAACGACCGATCAAGATTCTCCAACCCCTAAAATCTAGATATTGACAAGGAAAAGCAGGCTTCTCTTTTGAGCGAGCAGCTCCACCTTTTCGTAGAATCTTGGCTATTATCAAAGGATTAGTCTCTTTCTCAAGTCTATTGAGCCAAGCGTCCAAATGATTAAGGCTTTTTTCCCAATATTGAATTTCGGAACGAATCTCTTCGAGGCCAGATTTCGCTTTTCGGTATTTTTCGTAATATATGGCAGCATTCTTAGCAGGATTGAGATTTTGATCTATCTCGATAAGAATCTCCTTATTCTCGTAATAATCGTAGACACGCGCAAATGCTTTTCTTCCTTGTATCTCAGGGCAATATCCAGCCAGCAGAATATCACCCAGTTGGCGGAATCGCTCGGCTTGTTCATATTCTTGTTGTTTGGAAACAAGGTGATTCAATTTAGTCTCTATTGAGATCTTTTTTCTCTCATATCTGTCGTGCGCTTGAGTGAGCAGAGTAGATCTAGAGAGATTATCCGCATTTTGAGCATAAAATTGTTCTATTTTTTGCCAAAATGTGCCTTTGCCTTCCAGATCGCGAACCACGTAATGCTTGGAAGGTTGTTTATTGGAATCAAGCTGCTGAGGCAACACAAATGCTGCCCCGGATACTTCATTGCGAGCCGGTAGGCGTCGCAGGGCGTCAATTATGATACCTTCAACAGAGACAAGGATGATATTTCCCGCTCCGCTCCATAATCTTGCATATAAATAGGATTGTTCCGCAACCCCCTTTTCGTTTGCTCTGATAATATCTATTTTTACTATGCGATCCTTGCTAATCTGTGCTGCGTGTAATATAGTGCCTCCTCTGATTCTTGAGCGTAGGCATTCCATAAAGCGCAAGGGTCGTTCGTTTTTGGGAGCAGGGGTACTTAAAGGATGGAGTCTGCAGGCATTATGGGCGATGCTAAAATAATACTGGGTTAATATTCCCTTGCCAAATAGTTCTAATACGAGAGAATCAAAAGTAGGTTGATAGACATTTTGAATCTTCATTCCGACAAGTGGAGCTTCGTTTAGAATGAGATCTATTTCTTCGCAGTTTAGTGACATAGAAAAACTCCAGCCATTCTAGGAAGCGTCCAATATCATCATTTCCGATATCAAGCGGTTCTATCGGCCATGACAATACTTGTATTTCTTGCCCGAACCGCACGGGCATGGATCATTACGGCCGATTTTCTTTCCTTGTCTGACCACCGTGGCTGTAGCTGGAGTGGATGCCAAAGCTATCGCAGACTCTTTCTGCACTGATTTGCTTTGGTCGACAAAGGAACTTACTGCTTCATGACTTGTCTGTGCCGCTTCTATCCTCGATGTAGATCGTGGACTTGTTGCTTCGACCGTTGGGGTACTTTCTTTGATTCTTACTCTAAAGACCTTTGAGGCGATATTATGCCGAATAGAAAAGATCAAGGATTCGAAAATATCTGATCCTTCGATTTTATATTCGAGCAAAGGATTTCTTTGAGCATAGCTTCGCAAATACACAGCTTCTCTAAGAGCTTCCATCGATTCCAGGTGATTAAGCCATTTTTCATCGATTTCCTGCAAATAAGAAAATCTAATGAAAATATTGAGGTTCTCCGCACCTGCCACTTGTATTTTAGCATCGAGATCAAGATCAAGATTATTCTTGATCTCAGAAACAAGCCCACCTGATTTGTACAGCGCACCTAGTTCTTTTGTTGTCATTTCTATGCCAAAGCTATCAAAGAGCCACGAGCCGAATTCTTGGATTGCCTTATTTGCATTATCTTTGAATGCCTGGCTGAGAATAGCATTCTGTTCCTCCAGCATTTCGTAGGCTGCATCCCGCACCCTCTCTATAAGATTGTCATCGGCTAGGATTGAATTTCTTTGTTCATAAATGAAGTTGCGCTGCTTATTTAGAACATCATCGTATTCAAGGAGGTGTTTTCGTATCTCAAAGTTCCTTTCTTCGACCTTTTTCTGTGCGCTTTCGATCGATTTGCTGAGCAGAGGATGATAGATAGGCTCTCCTGGCTTCATGCCAGCCTTGCCCATGAGTTGTTTGAAATTGTCTCCTCCGAAGAGGCGCATCAGATCATCATCTAGCGAAATAAAAAATGCCGACCGTCCAGGATCTCCCTGACGCCCACTTCGGCCTCGCAGCTGATTGTCGATGCGCCTTGCTTCATGACGCTCGGTTCCTATGACGCAAAGACCCCCAAGGCTCTTGACTTCTTCATAATCTTTAGTCCATGTCTCGTATTCGCGAGATAAGATCTCTCTGTATTTTTCTTCAGGTGCTTCGGTACCGGCCTTGCGCCTTGCACGAAACTCCGGATTTCCTCCGAGCTTGATGTCTGTTCCGCGTCCTGCCATATTTGTCGCAATGGTAACCGCTCCCTTCGAACCCGCTTCTGCAATTATCAGAGCTTCGCGTGCATGGTTCTTGGCGTTCAATATTTCATGTTTTACGCCACTTTTAATGAGTAAAGCAGAGAGCTTTTCGGATTTTTCTATGGAAACCGTGCCTACTAGAATAGGTTGTCCCTTTGTGTGTATTTCCCTTATCGCGCCGATTATGGCATCATACTTTTCTGCTTCATTGAGATATACAAGGTCGTTCTCATCTTTTCGAACAACAGGCCTATTTGTGGGAATGATCATTACGTCGAGGTTGTATATTTTATTAAACTCTTCGGCCTCTGTTTCAGCGGTTCCAGTCATTCCGGCTAGTTTTTTATATAACCTAAAGTAATTCTGAAAGGTTATTGTAGCAAGGGTTCGATTGCGCCTGGCAATCTTGATTCTTTCCTTTGCCTCGATAGCCTCATGAAGACCATCTGAGTAGCGTCTGCCATGAAGAATTCGACCTGTAAACTCATCGACGATTTGAACTTGATTGTCCTGTACAACGTAATCTACATCTTTAGAGAAGAGATGCTGAGCTCGAACCGCTTGCGTAAAATAATGGACAAATTGGAAGTTTTCTGGGTCAAAGAGACTTCCCTTTATCAATCCTCTCTTCTGTAGCAATGACTCGATGTGGTTCAATCCTTCGCTAGTAAACATGACTCGTTTGGATTTTTCGTCTATTTTAAAATCACCTTCAAGAAGTTCGCCCCTGGCTTCGTCGGGATAATCGCCTGTGTCAGGATTCTTTTTGACTTCGAAAAGGGACGAAGCCAGGCGATTGACCTCATTTACCTTGTAAGTGTCGTCGTCCGCAGGGCCTGAGATTATAAGCGGTGTCCTCGCCTCATCGATAAGGATAGAATCGATTTCATCGACGATGCAGTAAGCATGCCCTCTCTGGACCTTTTGATCCAAAGACCAAACCATATTATCGCGCAGATAATCGAAACCGAATTCGTTGTTAGTTCCATAGGTGATATCGCTGAGATAGGCTTTCTTTCTTGCTATATTGTCCATGGCCGAGAGGATGCATCCAACAGTAAGTCCAAGAAACTTATAGATTTGCCCCATCCATTGACTATCGCGCTCGGCTAAATAGTCGTTTACCGTGATGATGTGGACACCTTGTCCAGTTAGTGCATTTAAGTAAGCAGCGGTTACCGAAGACAGAGTCTTGCCTTCTCCTGTCTTCATCTCTACGATTTTTCCCTGATGCAGAGCAATTCCTCCGATTATCTGAACATCGAATGGACGCTCACCCAGTTTTCTTCGTGCCGCTTCTCTCACAAGAGCGAAAGCCTCAGGCAAAAGATCATCGAGGGTCTCTCCATTGGCGAGGCGGCCTTTGAATTTCTCTGTCATGGCAGGAAAGTCGCTATCAGCAAGAGACAGAGCCCAGGGCTCGAGTTCGTTTATCTTATGGAGAAGTGGCAAAACAGCTTTGATATCTTTCTCTTCTTTTGAGCCCAGGAGGGCTGAAAGAAATGTGTTTCTAGACATGTGTTAAGAATACTTTTGTTCTCAAAAAGGGTCAAGGAATGGTATAATTCTCGCAATGAAGAGATTTGTAGGTCTGCTATGCTTGATAATCATTGCTAATATTCTTGTGAGCTGCCAATCCTCTATGGAAGAAGGAAAGATACAGCAACTTTTCGACCTTGGCTATGGTAAATCCGATTCTTCGATCGATATTTCTGTACAGAATAAGAACTCAGTCGATATTTGCCTCAGGAAAGGAATATTTCATCTACTGAGCCAAGAGGAAGCAAAAATACTTCGTATTTCTTCTTATGGCCAGACCCTTGCAATGTGGTATGATCCAAAAAGAGGAAGTGCACCCCTTGTCCTTGAGGATGTCCAGATGAGTGACTTTTCTTCAGGAAAAGACCTGGGTCGTTTTGCCATTCAGGTTTCATTTGAAGATCCTGGTCATATTGCTAGCGATTCAAGACAAATGCTCTATGTTTCTGATGCCGAAATTGTAAGGAGATTTGATTCCGACGGTAGAGAGCTCCCTTTTCTTGGACAAGAGGGCATCGGAGGAATTAGATTCCCGGTAATTACTTCGCTAGATGTTCTTAGCAATGATGATATTGCAGTTTCCTGCTCTTCCGAGTCGGGGAAGGCAGTCTATTTCTATGATCGAAATGGCACCTTTTTGCATGTGCTAAAATGGGATGGGCAACACATGCCAATCCCTGTTTCAATAGCTGAGAATCATCCGAATACTGGTGGTTCAAGCATCATTGCTTCGCTTGAATCATTTCTGCCTTGCTTCTTGAATGGAAGAAGAGTGGTAATGCTCAAGATCAACTACTATTACGAGATAAGCGATCCTTCATCTGGAGTGACGATTTCTATCGAGCCTGTTGGTGGTTGGATCATTGAGACAGATGCATCAAACGGAGCGCTTCTAAATTCTTTTCCATTGCAGAGCAGTCTTGAAGACTTGGGGATCGATCAGCAGATGATCGCTGCCCAATCGAATGGCATTTTTTGTGTTCGTTGGAGAGATAAAGGATTATCTGGAGAGGTTTTCCGCTTCAATCAACAGGGGAAAATAAATGGCAAATTGGACTTTCAAGTACCTGATGCCGATGCTTCCCTTATAGATATGGTAGTTGGTGATGATGGAAATTTATATATGCTTACTCAGCTATCTACCGAACTGAAGATGTATACATGGAGAATACTCACCTTGAGGTGAGACAAGTCATTGAAGCACTTGATTTTGATGACTTTGGTATAGCGAGAAAGCAATATTCAAAAGATTCGGAACATTCATGATGACATTCTATAGCATTTCCGCTATAGTCATTTCGCTATGAATTTAGAAGC
>ERZ795050.593-NODE-593-length-55335-cov-10.794519_pt1 | contig 55335 bp, 49 predicted proteins | sample MGYA00375134_ERZ795050 | MGnify/ENA primary metagenome ERZ795050 (study PRJEB30179, sample SAMN05720221) | activated sludge metagenome | isolation source: Anaerobic digester | place: Japan | collected 2015-05-26 ... | reverse complement strand
GACTCCGGCGTCCTGCTGTTCAAGGAAATGATTCAAGAGGCCGGGAGCAGCCGGAAGCTCACGGAATGGATGGGAAGCGTGCACAACATTACGGACAGGTACGTGCTGACCGAGGGACTGACGGATTGCACAGACCTGTTCGCGCCCCTTTACTTGGTTCTTCTCATGGCTACGAAACAGATCAGCGTCTAGCCGCTTAAGCGGCGGGAGGCAAGTGATGAGCCTGATTACCGATTTTGCCAGGCAGGGGAAAGACCGCGCTCTTTCCAGGACACTTATGGTCCTGGGACGGAAGTTTGTGAGCAAGTACGGCACGCTCTGCGACATCAAGCTCGATTCACACGAGAGAAAGATCGAGCTTCAGGTGCTGCTCAAGGGCGAGCCGGCTCCCATAGAGGTACTCATCAACCGATATGACATCGTTTCCGAAGGCGAGAACAGCTATGTAATCTTTCACGACATCACCGTGTCACGTGAGTGGATGAAAATACTCGCGGAGGATCACCTCTGTGGGAAAAAATTCGAAATACCGCATAAGTATGCAAGATTGCTCGATGTGATCATCTGATCTCCGCGTTGCGCCCCTGCTCCGGCATGCATGTTCACCGATGAAGAGCGTACGATGTGCTTGCAATCAGAGAGAAATTCTATTACCTAACATTACTTCATGCATGTTCTGATGAGATAGAGTATAATTTGAGAGGATCATGTTGGTACGGAACATTCTCAAGGAACAAAAGACAACGTTCAGCTTCGAGTTTTTCCCTCCCAAGACTCCCGAGGGGTGGGACAGGCTTTTTCTGACGATCTCCGACCTCATTCCGCTGAAACCTTCCTGGGTGAGCGTCACCTACGGTGCGGGTGGATCCACACGGGAGCATACTCACAACCTCGTGGTAAGGATCCGCAAAGAGACGGACCTGACGGTTGTCACCCACCTCACCTGCGTTGAGGCGAGCAGGGGCGACGTCGCTGCCATACTCGAGCGCTACGATTCTGAAGGCATCCACAATATCCTCGCCCTGAGGGGCGATCCTCCGCTCGGGCAGAGAGAATGGAAGGCCGGCCCTGAGGGGTTCTGTTATGCGACGGATCTCGTTTCGTTCATAAAAACCCGCTTCCCGCATATGTGCGTGGGTGTCGCTGGCTTTCCCGAGGGACATCCGGAAACCCGAAACCGTCTCCAGGAGATTGATCACCTGAAGGCAAAGGTCGATGCAGGCGCGGACTACATCATCACCCAGCTCTTCTTCGACAACCGCGATTATTATGATTTCCGTGAGCGCTGCGAGCTGGCCGGAATCACTGTGCCGATCATTGCGGGCATTATGCCCATCATCTCCCGCAGCGGCATGATCCGCATGGCCGAGCTTGCGGCACGGGCACGGATCCCGGCCCCTCTCCTGAGGTCGGTTCAGAGGGCGAGCAGCAACGAATCCGTCGAGCGTGTGGGGATTCACTGGGCCACCGAGCAGGTGCGCGATCTCATCGACAATCATGTTCGTGGCATCCATTTCTATACGCTGAACAATGCCAAAGCCACCCTGAAGATCTACGAGGCGCTCGGGGTTGCCGACTCTTTGCAACTCACCTGATATGTCTTTTGAGAGGCCTTCAGGAGCCGGCTTGGTATGCCTTACCAGACAAAAGACATGATGAAAAATCTAACCGGTAAAGGAGCATCGTATGAGTATATGTCCTTGTGGTTCGAAGCTCGATTACGAACAGTGCTGTGAGCCCGTCATCAACGGTTCGCGGCTGGCGGAAACGGCGGAAGAGCTGATGCGCTCGCGGTACACCGCATATGTAAAGGCAGAGCTCGATTATCTCCTGGAATCCACCCATCCGAGCCAGAGGAGCGATTACGATCTCAAAGGCACCAGGCGCTGGGCGGAGAAATCCGAGTGGGACGGGCTCCAGATCATCTCTACAGAGGCGGGAGGCGCAGACGACTCCCAAGGCAAGGTGGAGTTCATCGCCCATTACCGATACAAAGGCCGAAAGACCGCCCATCACGAGCTGGCAGAGTTTGTCAGGGAAGACGGAAGGTGGTTTTTCCGGCAGGGGAATATGGTACCCCAGAAGCAAGTCGTACGTGAGGGGGAAAAGGTCGGCAGGAACGACCCCTGCCCCTGCGGAAGCGGGAAGAAGTACAAAAAATGCTGCGGGGCATAGGTCGGCGCAGCGGCCCTCTTCCCGACCGCCCCGTCAGGGGCGGCTTTTCAGATCAAGGTGCTGCCTGCATCACGTTTTGCAGGACCATTGCAGCCCGGACGATTTGCGGCCGATACGGCGGGGCACGCTCAAAAGGAGAACATCATCCATGTCGAAAAGATTCAGGACCATCCTGACTTCCAGCATTGCCGTCTCCCTGCTCTACCGGCTCATTCGCGGATATTCGCGGACATTCCGTCTCGAGGTGGAAAACGAGCGCGCCTGGATGGATCATGTCGAATCCGGCGGCGCCGCGATCATCTGCTGCTGGCACCAGCAGTTCTTCTCAGCCATCAGGCATTTCAGGACCTACCGTCATTACAGGCCGTCTCTCATGATCTCCAGGAGCTTCGACGGCGAGATCATCGCGGGAGTCGCATCAAGAACCGGCTGGGATGTGGTGAGAGGCTCATCGTCAAGGGGCGGCCGGGATGCGCTGACGGAAATGGTCGAAAAACTGAGGCAGAAGAAGGTGGCCGCCCATATCGTGGATGGGCCCAGGGGGCCGGCCGGAAAGGTCAAAGCGGGGATCATTCGCCTCGCGCAGCTCGGCGGGGCGGTTATTGCGCCTTTCTACGCCCGAGCCGACAGGGCATGGTTTTTCAACAGCTGGGACCGCTTCATGATTCCCAAGCCGTTTGCCCGGGTGACCCTGCGCTTCGGCGATCTCTTCGAAGTCCCTCGGATTTCTTCGCCTGAGGAATTCGAGCAGCATCGCTTCTTCTTGGAAAAAGACATGCAGCAGGGCCTCATTTACCCATAGGCGATTCATATTCACTTTTACGATCGGAATATGATATTTTACCAGTATCCCTGAAAAGGGATATGATGGTATAGGAATACGAGCTCTAGTGCTGAGCGAAGATAAAATTTTGTCAGGAGGAGGGTATCATGCTTAAGAAAGTACTCGGGATCTTTTTGGTAACCATGCTGTTCGTTTCCACAGGCTATGCCTTGGAAGTGGGAAAGGTGAATGTGCCTGAATCCATTACTGCAGGCGGCAGCGACCTGGTGCTGAACGGAGCGGGCATACGCAGCAAGTTCGGCCTCAAACTCTATGTGGGAAGCCTCTTTCTCCCCCAGAAGAGCAATGACGCCCAGGCCATCATGGCCGCAGACGAGCCCATGGCCATCAGGCTCAACATCATCTCCGGCATGATCACGAGCGAAAAGATGGAGGATGCCACCCGCGAAGGCTTCGAGAATGCGACGAAAGGCAACATTGCCCCGATCAAGAGCGAGATCGAGTCATTCATCGCCGTTTTCAAGGAACCGATCAAGGAAGGCGATGCCTTTGACCTCGTATACGTCCCCGCCAAGGGAGTCGAGGTGTACAAGAACGGTGAAGCCAAGTCCGTTGTCGGAAACCTGGAATTCAAGAAGGCCCTGTTCGGAATATGGCTTTGCGACAAGCCGGCCCAGAAGAGCCTCAAAGAGGGAATGCTCGGGCTGTAAGATCATCCTTGGGTCTGAAAATCGGGGGCTTGGAGTCAATTTTTCTTCAAGCCCCTTACTCTCCGCCACCGTGCTCATCAAGTTTCATCCCCCCTTTTCCGAAACCTTGACCATGATCGGAATCTTGATGCCATGGATATGCCTTGGAAGCCCGCTCTTTGCAGTTGCCAGGAGAATAAATCCTGCTAGGATAAGATAACATGAAAAAATTCGTTCAGGACCTGCTCAAGCGTTATTTCTCCGATCCCCAGGTGATTATTCTGATTTTTCTTCTTCTGGCCGGGCTCGTTCTCATTCTTCTGCTCGGCGACATGCTGCTGCCCGTGTTCGTGGCCATCATCATCGCGTACCTCCTTGACGGTGTGGTATCCTGGCTTCAGCGCTTCGGACTGCCTAGGAACGCCGCAGTGATCATTGTGTTCACTCTGTTTCTCGCGCTGGTTGCGGTACTCCTCGTGGGCCTGCTTCCGCTCATATCCCGGCAGATCGCCCAGCTTATCCAGGAGTTCCCCATCATGCTCGCAAAAGGGCAGCGGGAGCTGCTCAAGCTTCCGGAGCGGTATCCCGAGTTCATTTCCCAGGAGCGCATCAGCCAGATTTTCGCCTACTTGAGCTCGGACATCGGCGATCTGGGACAATACGTGGTCTCTATATCTCTCTCATCGGTCCGCAGCATTATCACCCTGCTGGTATATCTCGTCCTCGTGCCGTTTCTGGTGTTCTTCTTCCTCAAGGACAAGCACCTCATCTTTCAGTGGATCAGAGAGCTCCTGCCCGAGCAGCGCGGGCTCACCACCAGGGTGTGGGTGGAGGTGAACCAGCAGTTCGCAAACTATGTCAGGGGAAAGATCTGGGAGATCGTCATCATCTGGGCGATCTGTTATGTGGTGTTCTCCTTTATGGGACTGAGGTTCGCCATGTTCCTTTCGTTCCTCGTCGGCCTTTCGGATTTGGTCCCCTACATCGGGTCCACGGTCATGGCCTTTCCCGTCGCCTTGATCGCCTTTCTCCAGTGGGGAATGGAATGGCACTTCGTCTATATTCTCATCGCATACGGCATCATTCAGACCTTTGACGGAAACATCCTGGCGCCGCTCCTGTTTTCGGAGGCGGTGAACCTCCATCCGGTGGCGATCATTGTCGCCCTGCTCTTCTTCGGCGGTGTCTGGGGCGTTTGGGGGCTCATCTTCGCAGTGCCGTTGGCTACGCTGGTTCATGCGGTGTACAAGGCGTGGACCAGCAGTCTGGCTCGACCCATTCCGGTAGGCGTAAGCCCCGAAGAGCTCGAGCAATGTTCGGGTTGATCATCGGGGCTCCCTGAGAGGCCGGCTGTTCAAATACCGGCCGGCTCTATGCTCTGCTTCCATCCTGACGGACCGTCCAGGATCACGACCGCAAACCCGATACAGAAAAGATGATATTATTTATCTTTTTGCCGACATGAGACGATTACGTTTGGTGAACAGAAGTGCTCCCAGGGCAAGGATTGAATGGACGGACTGACGAAGACACTGCCTCTGCTCAAAGAATTGAGAATACTCATCGTAGACGACTCTACGGTTGTCAGGAGCGTCCTGTCGAAGGAGCTTCTGAAATCAGGGGTCCAGGTGACTCAGGCCGAGGACGGGCAGCAGGCTCTTGACATCGCACTGCGCAAAGAATTCGATCTGATCATCACCGATGTGGAGATGCCGTGCATGAACGGCATCGAGCTCTGCAGACGATTGAAGTCCGACCCCAGAACCCAGAAGATTCCTATCGTCATCCTCAGCTCGCTTGACAGCGAGGAGGATATCAAAAAAGGATTCCTGGCAGGCGCATCCACCTACATCACTAAGGCACAGGCCAAGGAGTCTCTCATCGAAACCATCGAAACCGTCCTCCAGAAAACCACGTTCCAGAGGGGACGACTCATTCTCGTGGTGGACGACTCTTCGACGGTGAGGACCCTTGTAGAAAAAGGCCTCAAGGAGGTGGGATTCGAGGTCGTGAAGGCCGAGAACGGCAGAGCTGCACTCGAGATCCTCAAAAACGAACGCCCCGATCTTATCCTGAGCGATATCGACATGCCTGAAATGAACGGCGAGGAGTTCTGCAAGGCCGTCCATTCGGACCCTCTGCTCGCAACTATCCCCTTTGTGGTGTTGAGCGCGAACAACGACCGCCCCATTATGCGCCGCATGCTCCAGATCGGCGCCGACTCGTATCTGGTGAAGCCCTTCAACATCGACCAGCTCGTGATAACCGTCGAAAAGCTCCTCTCCGACAAGCTCCTCCTGCTGTACAAGGAGAAGGAGCGGCTCGAGACCGAGCAGAGGCTGATTCTGGCCAGCATCACCTCACTGTGCTGCGCCTTGGAGGCTCGCGACGCCTATACCCGCGGCCACTCGGAGGCGGTGGCATCCATCGCCACCAGAATTGCTGCTGGAATGGGGATGAGCCGGGAAGAAACCGATCTCGTGATGCTCGGGGGCAAGCTGCACGATCTCGGAAAGATCGGGGTGGTGGACAGCGTTCTGCTCAAACCGGGCAAACTCAGCGACGAGGAATTCGCGATCATCAAACGCCATCCCGTGATCGGCGCCGACATCCTGAGACCGGTGCCGAGCCTGGCAAAAATCCTGCCCATCGTGCTCTATCACCATGAACGGATCGACGGCAAGGGTTATCCGGAAGGGCTGAAGGGAGACCGCATCCCGCTGTGGGCCAGGATCACCGCTGTGGGCGACACGTATCATGCGCTTACGAGCGACCGTCCTTATCGTGCAGGCATGGACAGAGAAAAGGCGCTCCAGATCATCGAAAGTGTGAGCGGAACCCAGCTCTGCCCCGACTGTGTGGAGATCTTCCTCAAAATGGAGCTCTGGGCGGGCGAACGCGGCGACACGGGTTCGGACCGCACCGGCGGGCCCTCAGACGAGGAGCCCATCGCCCTTCCCGATGCCGCGGCTGCTCCCGCCCGGAAATGATCACCGGCGCGGTTATCCGCGTTGAGATTCTCCGGGAGCCGGATCGATATGTCCAAGAAAGAATTTGCATTTGGCCGGTATATTGACTATTAATCTTTTCCATTGTCGAAAACGATACGACAACTCAACGATATGATAATACAGAGAGGTCGGTATCATGAGGAGAGACATCGTCCATGAGGGCTCTGATCAGCTGACGTATGAGATCAGGGAGATCGTTGCCGTAGCGGACGTACTGAGAAAATATGGGGTTCAGATCACCTGGGAGAATATCGGCGATCCTATTCAGAAAGGCGAAAAGCTCCCCCAATGGATCAAGGATATCATCATCGATCTCGTGTCGAATGACAGAACCTACGGCTACGTCGCTACGCAGGGAGTTCCGGAAACACGTGAATTTCTCGCAAAAGAGGTAAACCGGCGCGGAGGATATCAGATCACCAAGGACGACATCGTGTTCTTCAACGGACTCGGCGACGCAGTGGCCAAGGTGTTCAACCTGATGAAACGGGAAGCGCGGGTAATCGGGCCGTCCCCCGCTTATTCGACCCATTCTTCCGCCGAAGCCGCGCATTCGGGATACGATCACCTCACCTATGAGCTCGACCCCAAGAACAACTGGCTGCCGGACCTGGACGATCTCGAGAAAAAGATCCGATACAACGACTCGATAGCAGGGATCCTCATCATCAACCCGGACAACCCCACCGGCTCGGTGTATCCGCTGGACATACTCCAGCAGATGGTCGATATCGCGAGACGATACCGGGTATTCATGATCTGCGACGAGATCTACGGCAATCTTGTCTACGACACCCACAAAACAGCCCCGTTGAGCGAGGTGATCGAAGAGATCCCGGGCATGGCGCTGCGCGGCATATCCAAGGAGGTTCCCTGGCCGGGCTCCCGGTGCGGCTGGATCGAGGTCTTCAATCAGGACAAGCTCAATTTCAAGCGCTATGTAAAAAGCCTGATCAATGCAAAGATGCTCGAGGTGTGCTCCACGAGCCTCCCTCAGTACGCCATTCCCCATATTCTGGGAGATCCCAGATATCAGGGCCATCTCGAACAAAGGCGAGCCATGTACGAGAAACGTGCCGAGGAGGCCTGGAAATATTTCTCCGACATTCATGGCGTCATTGTCAACAAGCCTCAGGGAGCCTTCTACATGACCGTGCTCTTTGAAGAGAATATGCTCAACGATTTCCAGACCCTTCCCATCCCCAACGCAAAGGTCCGCAGGTTCATCGAAGACAGGGTAAAGGGCGTGAAACCCGACAAGCGCTTCGTGTATTATCTACTGGGCGCAACCGGGATCTGTGTGGTGCCGCTTACGGGATTCTGCTGCGAAAAGCAGGGATTCCGCCTGACGCTGCTCGAAACAGACGATGAAAAGCGGAGATGGACCTGGCAGACCATCGTGGAAAGCATCCGGACATACCTCGACTCCACGAACAAGGCGTCTGAACCAACCAGTTCCGTGCTGTAGTCTCGAATACAATTAGGGAGCGTTTTTCGGGTCATGCTGCTGCAGACGGCATCTGTGCAGTATCCCCGGAGAATACGAGAGGTGCTGCCCTTGACCGATACGATCACACAAGAGAGGATATCATATTCCTCGATGGGAGTAACGATCGCAGGGGCGTTATTCCTGCCACCGGCACGGGGCCCGTTTCCGGCGCTTGTGGTGTGCCACGGCTATATGGACTTCAAGGAGAATTACCGCGAGCTCTGCGAGTATCTCTCCCGCCGCGGCATAGCCGCACTGGCGATTGACATGCACGGCCACGGCGAAAGCGGCGGTGAGCGCTACCATCTCGACCTGGATGAATGGGTTGCCGACATCCGTGGAGCCCTGGATGCCCTCCAGGCTCATCCAATGGTGGACGGCGAAAACGTCGGGGCCTTCGGCCTCTCGTCCGGTGGCACCGCTGTCTTGGAATGCGCCCTTGTGGACGAGAGGATAAAGGCGCTTATCACTCTGGATGCCACTGTCAGACCGCTCCTGAGCGTTCCGGAGCGTGCGGGCATGGCAATCCTGACTGCCCTGGGCTGGATCAAGCGCGCTCTCACGGGAAGAGACCTGCGCGTCTCCATGGTAAGCGCATTCCGGAAGGTCCCGGCCGCCCATGATCCCGAAGTCAATGCACGATGGAGCAGCGATCCCCGGGTCGTCGAGATGTGGTCGTCATTTCCCTTCCCCGGGGCCGGGGCAACTGTCATCGTGGACACCATCACAAGGGTGAACCGGATCACAGCACCGACCCTTGTGCTTCACGGGGCGCAGGACATGGTCGACAGTCCGCAGACCGCACGCATGCTCCACGATGCCCTCACCTGTGCAAAAGAGCTGCACATCATCGAGGGCAACGGCCATCTCGGGCATCTGGACACAAACAGACAGACCGTGTTCGCCCTGACGGCGGGCTGGGCGCTGCACCATCTCCGGGATTCAGCGGGCCGGACGACGATGATATAATACGCCGTGTTTGAGAAAGGAAGAATGGAATGAAGCGGACAGGAAAACGAATAGCAGCGGCCTTCATCGTATCGCTTTCCATCGCCGGCAGCGCTCTTCTTGCCGGCTGCGACGGGAGCGAGGCTGCCAGAGAGGCGGAGGAAACCGTGCGGGAGCTCAGCGGCGCCGAGCTCATCGATAAGGGCGAGAGGCTCAAACAGCAGATCAGGGATCTGAACGCGAAGGATATCGAGAGGATTCAGGAAGATATCTCGAAGGGCATATACGGGCAGGAATGATCCGGATCTGCTGATCTTTGAAGAAATGGCTCCTGCATCCGGAAGCCTGTACCGGGTAGTGCAATTTCAGGTTAAGGGGGGAATGTTATGGAGAATACGTGCAATATCGTCTGGATAACCGGCGCTTCCTCGGGCATCGGAGAAGCACTGGCATATGCATACAGCAGAAAAGGCGCCCAGCTGATCCTCTCTTCCCGTAATGAGGCCAAGCTCCGCGAGGTACGGAGCCGGTGCGAGAATCCCCATCATCACCTCGTTGTCCCGCTCGACCTTCAGGACGCGTCGATGATAAAGGAAAAATGCGGAGAAGTCCTGAGGCATACGGGGCGCGTGGATATCCTGGTGAACAACGGGGGGATTTCCCAGCGCAGTCTCGCGGCACAGACGCCTGTGGCGGTGGACCGCAGAATCATGGAGACGAACTTCTTCGGCACTGTATCCCTCACCAAGGAGATACTTCCTTCCATGATCGAACGGCGCTCCGGCCGCATCGTGGTCATCAGCAGTCTGGTGGGCAAGTTCGGGACCCCGCTGAGATCGGCGTACTCGGCGTCAAAGCACGCTTTGCACGGTTTTTTCGACAGCCTGAGGGCCGAAGTGTGGGACCAGGGGGTCCGGATAACCGTGGTCTGTCCGGGCTTCATCCGGACCAATATCTCGGTCAACGCCCTGACACAGGACGGCAGCCCTCAGGGGACCATGGACGATGCGCAGGCGCACGGCATGCCGTGCGATGTGTGCGCCGAGAAGATCATCAGGGGCGTCGAGAGGGGAAAGTCCGAGATATACATCGGAGGCAGAGAACTGATGGGGGTGTATTTCAAGAGATTCGCTCCCCGGCTCTTCGACAGAATCATCAGGAAAACCCGGGTCACGTAGGGCAGGGCTTTTCATAGGCTGCCTCCGGGCGGATGGAGATATCGCGCATCCCCGCCCGGAATGAGCCGCAGGCTCACCATACGGTATCCATACCGGCTGACAAGGAGATCCCCTATCAATGGAAAAAATCGTAGTCATCGGTGCAGGCAATGTGGGTGCGGCATCCGCGGCCGCCATGGCGCAGGGCAACCTGGGAAGCATCTTTCTCTATGACGTCATGGAGGATCTCGCTGCAGGCCGGGCCATGGACATCAATCAGGCATCGCCTTCTCTCCATACGGACTGCCGGGTGACAGGGAGCCATTATGCGGACGTACTCGTCGATGCCGGCATCGTCGTAGTCACGGCCGGCATCGCCCGGCGGGCGGGCATGACCCGCCTCGATCTCCTCAGGAAAAACCTCGCAGTGATGGAGGACCTGTCCAGAAGCTTGATGCAATTCTGTCCCCTGGCCCGGGTGCTCGTGGTGACCAATCCCGTGGATGTGCTCACCTGGTATCTGAAAAACACGCATCCCGGCATGAATGTTTTCGGGCTGGGATGCTCCCTGGACACACTTCGCTTCAGATTTTTCATCGCAGAGGCTGCCGGGGTTTCCGTTGACAGCGTCCAGGGCCTGGTCATGGGGGCCCATAACGATGACATGATCCCCCTGGTGAACCATGCTGTGGTAAACGGTATCCCGCTCGCCGAAATGGTGGACCGGAAGACCATGGATGCCGTCAGGCAGAGCACGAGGACGGCGGGAACCATGATCGTTCAGATGCTGAAATACCACAGCGGATTCTATGCAGCAGCCCGGGTTGTCTCCCGTGTGGTCGAATCGCTCGTGCTCGACAGGCGGGAGGTGTTTCCTTTGAGCGTCGTATGCTCCGGGCACTACGGGTATGAAGGAATCCCTCTTGCCCTCCCCTGTATAGCGGGCAGTCAGGGCATCGATCGGGTCCTCGAAATCGATCTCGATGACGATGAGCAGCAAGAGCTGAGCAAATGCGCCTCGTCCATGGCTGAGGTCATAGGAGGCCTTTCGTGAGGCTCTCCGAGAACGCCGCCATCGGAAGCCTCGTCCTGGCCAACCGGCTGGTGAAGTCCGCCACCCTGGAAAACATGGCGACCCCGGAAGGCCTGCCTACCCGGGACACCCTACGGTTCTACGAACGGCTCGCGCGCGGTGGATCCGGGCTCATCATAACCGGCTATGCCTATGTGCACCCTTCGGGCCGTTCATATCCGCTCCAGCACAGTGCTTCAAGCGATGCCATGGTAGGCATGTGGCGGCCCGTCACGGATAAAGTCCACGAGAACGGAAGCAGGATTGCACTCCAGATCGTGCACGGCGGGAGGCAATGCAGGCCCGTCCCGAAAACAGGCACGTCTCTTTTCGCCCCCTCCCGGATTCCCAACCTCGTCTATTTCACGCTGCCCCGGAAAATGACGGAAGAGCAGATCATCTGCACCATCCGCGACTTCGGCCGGGCGGCGGCGAGAGCCAGAGAGGCGGGATTCGACGCCGTTCAGATCCATGCAGCCCATGGATACCTCATCTCGAGCTTTCTTTCCCCGCTGACCAACCGCCGAAAGGACGACTGGGGAGGAACCCCTGAGCTGAGATTCCGCTTTCTCGCAGAAGTGTTCCGGGAGGTTCGCTCCGCTGTCGGCGACGATTATCCGGTCATGGCGAAAATGAACATCAGCGATTTCGTCCCGTTCGGCCTGAGCCCGAAAGACAGTTTCCCTGCCGCTCGCAGGCTCGCCTCCCTGGGACTGGATGCCCTGGAGATCAGTGGTGGATTGCTGGAAAACCCCATGGCCATGTGCCGGGGGAGCGCGCCCGTCGATGTTATAGGCCGGGGCAAGACGTTTGCCGTGCGGATGTACTTTTCCATGAGCCTCCAGTTCATGAGGCTGTTCCTGCCCTTCAGAGAGAATTATTTCCAGGATTATGCAGCCAGGCTCAAGCCCACCCTCTCCATACCGCTGATGCTAGTGGGGGGGATTCGAAGCCTGAGCGGGGCGGAGCAGATTCTCCAGTCGGGCTGCGCAGATTTCGTATCGCTTGCCCGCCCCCTCATCAGAGAGCCTGACCTGCCGAAAAAGTGGCGGAAGGGCATCGCCGATCGAGCGGGCTGTACCTCGTGCAATCGCTGCCTGGGAGAAATGGAACAAGGGAGCAGGCTCGCCTGCTACCTGAAGCCGGAAACCGGCTCTACGTGAGCAACCCGCCGGGCGAACGGACACGGTCATTCGCGGATGTCTCGAAGGCTGTTGATATCGGGTGTGCACCCGATACTCATCAATGATATAAGCCACGATGGGAGCAGGCGGCATGCTTCACCGGGACTTCACGTCGTGCCGGGAGGGCCCGGACGCACGCTTTCCTGCGCGGCGGAGTTGGAAACGATCAACGCTTCACCTGGGTCGGGTACCGCGCACATACGACTATGAATCGCAGGCTCTTCCGGAAACTTCGTGTGGAGAGCAGGGAGGACAGAAAATGAAAAGAAGACCCATAAGTATCTCGGAATTTGTCATCCAGGCGCACTCCATATGGTCGCATCAATGGCTCGTGCTCACCAGCGGCGATTTCGAATCCGGTATGTTCAATTCCATGACTGTCGGTTGGGGGAGCTTCGGAGTCATGTGGAATGTGCCCTTTGCTCAGGTTGTGGTGCGTCCGGGAAGATACACCTATCAGTTCATGGAACAATACGACACGTTCACCCTGTGTGCACTGGGGAAAAAGCACCGCGACGCGCTCAAGATCCTCGGCAGCCGGTCCGGCAGAGATGTCGACAAGATATCGGAGGCGGGCCTGACCCCGATTCCATCAACCAGAATAGCAGCCCCGGGGCTCGCCGAGGCTCAGCTCATCATGGAGCTCAGGAAGATATACTGGGACGATCTCGAGCCCGGGCATTTCCTCGACCCGTCCATCGAGAAAAACTACCCCGACAAAGACTATCACCGGATGTATTTTGGAGAGATACTTGCTATCACAGGCACAGGGTCGTATTCAATTATCTGATGATGCACATCGCCCCCGGCGGCCGGAGAAAACCATGAAATATTCGAAAAAGCTCTGGACGCCTGCATCAGCCGTTGCCTTTCACAGAACGGCCAGGGCGGGCCGCTGAAAGGAACATCTCCATATGCTCGAAGTACGATGGCTCGGCTGTGCAGGACTTGAAGTGACCATAAACTCCCGCACTCTTCTGATCGATCCATACATCTCCCGGCCAGGAATACTCAGGGTTCTGTTCGGCAGGCTCCAACCAGACCGCGACCTGATCGGCGCCTATACCGCCAGGCTCGCCGGGGCCGTTTCCGCGGTGATCTGCGGACACACCCATTTCGACCATACCCTCGATATCCCGGAGATTGTCCGTATTCTCGGCTGCAGGGCGGTGGGTGGCTCAAGCCTCAAAACGCTGATGGACATCTCAGGGGTGTCCTCCGAGGTGCTCGTCTGTTCCGGGAACGAGTATCTGAAGCTCGAAGACGATATCCGCGTTCGGATGATACCGTCGCTGCATGGACGCGTCCTCTTCGGGAAGATCCCCTATGCCGGAGAGATCGATCCGTCCCTCCCGCCGCCGCTCAAAGCCGCCCATTACCGGCTCGGCACTATGTTCATGCCGAGGATCGAGGTGGGAGGCCTAACGCTGATGCATGCCGGCAGCGCCAATTTCATCGAGTCCGAGCTCGACGGCCAACGCTGCGATGTGCTCTTCATGTGCGTACCCGGCTGGAAGGCTGTGCCGGAATATACGACCCGCATGGTGAATATCCTCAATCCCGAAGTGATCATCCCCTTTCACTTCGATGACTTCACCCGTCGCATTCCACCCTCCGGGAATATCCGCACCCTCGCGTTCACCGACATGAAAGGCTTCATCGAGCGCGTGCACAGGTACTCGCCGGGTGCTGTGATCCGTATCCCGAAAACAAACGAGGTGATGCGGTTCTGATCGGTCGCACCCGCCTTTTCGAATGGACCTCCTCCGGGAACCGGCGGCGCGGGAAGGAGCCGGGAACGCCGAAGTCCTGCCGTCTGTCTCCCGACAGCCCGGGTGGAACATGTCCCGCTCGGGGCTGTTTCAAACGGGGAAAGATTTGTCTTGAGCAGCCTCCAGCGAAGGATGGCCGGGCGCCCGATCCTGTTCGGATGCACAAGGATGGACAGGCTCCGGCGTCCTGCTCTGACTCATGAAGATGCCCAGAAAGACGAGGGCCGAGGCCAGATACTGCACAGCGGTGAATCTCTCTCCCAGGATCAGCCAGCCCAGAAACACGGTGAAGACAGGGATCAGGTTCACGAAGGCGGTTGCCTGGCTCGCCGGAATGCGACTGACGCCGAAGTTGTACAGTCCATAGGCGCCCAGGGTCACGAAGACCCCCAGATAAAGGATGCTCAGGGCGGGGACGGCGATGAATTCCGTAGGCAGGAGGGCTCCAGAGAGAAGCATGGCGGGAAAATAGAAAACCGTGCCGGCAAATGCCTGCAGTGCCGTGAGAAAAAACGGGCTGTATCGCTCGGTGAGCTTTTTGAGGGTAATGGTGTATCCTGTTGCGCATACCATGGCGAGAAACTCGAGGAAATTCCCCAAAGCCGGATGGGGGGCGCCGTCCGACGGAACGCCGCTCGCGCTGAGCAGGCAGACGCCCGAGATCGCTATGAAGAATCCGGCAATGGTCCTTTTCGTCACATGCTCACGGAGAAAGACATAGGCCGCCACAGCCACCATCAGCGGCAGTATCCCCGTGATCATCCCGGCCTGAGACGCAGTAGTGTTCCGTACCGCCGCGCTTTCCAGGAGAAAATACAGACACGGCTCGCACAGGATCATGAAGGCGAGATACTTGAAATCACCTTTCTTCGGGATATTTCCCCTGAGGCCTTTCGCGAAGAACAGGACGGATATGCTCCCTACCGCCATCCGCCCAAAGATCACCACCATGGGATCGTATCCTTCAAAGGCGAGCTTGAGCGCGATAAAGGAGCTGGCCCAGAGCATCATGGCAAGGATGAGACACATCACGGGCAGCGCGGCTGTTCTCCTCTTCATCTAAAAATCTCCGATCCTTTTCTTCAGGGTGAAGGCGTTCATCACATATCACCGGCGGCCGGCCTTTGGAATAGGAAACATCTTCTTCGTGTGAGCGTTCCGGGACATCCCTGATGTCCCGATGTGGAAATAATGGTGGAAATCGGATGCCCTTGTTTATACAATGAGGTGCATCTGCTGCAGAAAAAAACAGGAGAAAACGCCATGCGTTTCTGTCCGAAATGCGGAAACGGCCTGATATGGAAGGACATCGACGGGAAGTCCCGAAAGGCATGCTCGTCGGACGGTTGTCCCTATGTGTTCTGGGACAATCCCACGCCCGTTGTCGCGGCTGTTGTGGAATATGAGGGCGATGTGGTCCTTGTCCGCAACAAAGGCTGGCCTGAAAAGATGTTCGGCCTGATTTCCGGGTTTCTGGAGAAGGGGGAATCCCCGGACGACGCCGTCTTGCGGGAGGTGCGGGAAGAGCTGGACCTCGACGGAACGATCGAGAGCTTTATCGGGTATTATCCCTTCTTCGAGATGAATCAGCTGATCCTTGCGTTTTCCGTCATCACCCGCGGTACGATACGTATGGGGGATGAACTCGAGGAATACCGGCGGGTGAGCCCGGCGAAGCTGAAGCCCTGGCCCTTTGGAACAGGTCCTGCAGTGAAGGACTGGCTCCTGAAGAAGGGCGTTTCTCAATACTGAGGTGTGCGCATACACGGCAGGCCTCTTTCTTGGCAGCATCCGGATGGAGCCCGCCGGAAACAAAGATGAATGTATGAGTCATTGATCATACGTTCATTGAATCACAAAATAAGGAGGATCGTCTTGAAGAAAATCTCTGTGCTGTCATCAATGCTGCTGTTCGGGCTCGTATCTCAGGCAGGAGCCGATACAGATATGCCGAGAGTCCGGCTCGAGACCACCAAGGGGGATATCGTCATCGAGCTCGATCGTGAGAAGGCGCCGAAAACCGTAGAAAACTTTCTTTCTCTTGTGAACTCAGGCTTTTATGAAGGCACGACCTTCCACCGGGTGATCAAGGGGTTCATGATCCAGGGAGGCGGGCTCACCGCGGATATGAAGCAGAAATCCGCAGGCCCTGCAATTCAGAACGAGGCGGACAACGCGCTCGAGAACCGTCGCGGCACCATTGCCATGGCCCGCACGCAGGACCCCCACTCCGCCACATCCCAGTTCTTCATCAATACCGTTGACAATGCATTCCTCAACTTTAAGTCAAAGACTATCAGCGGATGGGGATACTGCGTGTTCGGCAGGGTCGTCGAGGGCATGGACACGGTGGATGCGATCGAGAGCTTCCCCACGGGTACATCCGGGATGTACAGCGATGTGCCTGTGAGCCCGATCGTGATCAGGAAAGCTTATGTTGAGAAGGCTTCGGGCGCGTAGCGCTCCAGAGGCCTCGACGTGGCGGCGAAGAGGCGGATGATCCGAGGCGGGTCGTCCTCACGGTCCGCCGCCCTGCCGGATGATGCAGTGTACGCGCTAGCCGCTGTAGCGCGATGAAATCACGCTTCAGACATGAGAGGTGAGGTTTGGACCGTCCCCGAAAAAGGGCTGTCGTTTCCTGGGCGCTGTATGACTGGGCGAACTCCGCGTTTGCTACGACCATCATCGCCGGATTCTTCCCGATCTTTTTCAAGCAGTACTTAAGCGCCGGGGTGGACACCGCCGTGAGCACGGCCCGGCTCGGACTGGCCAATTCCATCTCGGCGATCGTGATCGCCCTGAGCGCCCCTTTCCTGGGTGCAATCGCGGACAGGGGCACCTCACGAAAACGCTTCCTGATGTTCTTTGCCATTATGGGCATAACGGCCACCTCCGCCATGTCCCTCGCTTCGCAGGGGTCCTGGGTCATCGCCGTGTGGCTCTACCTCTTTGCATCCATAGGATTTTCCGGCGGCAATGTGTTCTACGACTCGCTGCTGCCCGGCGTGGCCCCGGAAAACCGGGAACACTTCGTATCCTCCCTGGGATTCGCCCTCGGCTATCTCGGCGGTGGGGTGCTCTTCGCAATTAATGTGTGGATGACGCTCAGGCCATCTTTCTTTGGATTCACCGACGCATCACAGGCGATCCGCTTTTCTTTTCTGAGCGTGGGCCTGTGGTGGGCCCTTTTCACCATTCCACTCATCATCTTCGTGAAGGAGCCCCGATCGATCTCGGCTGCTCGCGGCAAAGACATGGTCATCGGGGGGTTCCGCCGTATCAGGAGCACATTCCGCGAGATCAGACATCTGCGGATGATCTTCCTCTTTCTCATAGCATACTGGCTTTATATTGACGGCGTGGACACCATCATCCGGATGGCGGTCGACTACGGGCTCTCTCTGGGCTTCGAGGTGAAAGACCTCATCCTGGCTCTGCTCATCACCCAGTTCGTGGGGTTCCCCAGCGCTATCGCATTCGGTTATTTCGGGCAGAAGGCGGGGGCGAAGAAGGCCATACTGGCCGCTATCTGCGTCTATCTCTTTATCTCCGTCTGGGGGGCCTTCATCCGAAGCAAGGAAGAATTCTACCTGCTCGCCGCGATCATAGGACTCGTACAGGGAGGCATCCAGGCCCTTTCCCGGTCGTTCTACGCCCGGATCATCCCCAAGGGCAGGTCTGCCGAGTACTTCGGATTCTACAATATGCTGGGCAAGTTCGCTGCGATCATCGGACCTGTGCTGATCGGGCTGACCGGTCTACTGGCCAGGTCGCTCGGCATAGGCGGCACCCTCGCCACCCGGTTGAGCATCGTTTCCATCTCTGTGCTCTTCCTCTCTGGCGGCATCCTCTTTCTATTCGTGGATGAGGAAAAAGGCAGGCAAGAGGCCGCCCGCCTCGGCGCGCAAGAGACTGGAGGATGAATAGCCCGTGAAATTCATTGTCCTGCTCATCGATGCGCTGAACCTCATCCGCAGAGTGGATGCCGCGCGTCGCAACCATGCGGGAAGCCCCGCGGGGTCATCCGTCGACGCATGTGCGCAGTCGCTCACGCGAGCGGTGAACGAATGCGCCCCTACTCATGCGGTGTGCGTTTTCGAGGGCACTGGCACGAGCTTCAGGACTGAGCTGTATCCGGGCTACAAAGCGGGCCGATCCCCTATGCCCTCAGATCTTCAGCGGGACATACCCACAATCAAACAGGCTTTTTTGAACATGGGGATAGCGTCCGTCGAAAAGGACTGCGTGGAGGCGGACGACGTCATTGCGACGCTCGCATCGAAAATAGAGGCGGCGCGTGGCTGTGCGGTCATCCTTTCCACGGACAAAGTGTTCCTTCAGCTCCTCTCGGACTCAATCCGCGTGCGAGACCACTTTGCCAGGCATTATCTCGATCAGGCATACGTTCGCGACAAGTTTCAGGTCGAGAGCGCTCAGATGGCGGATCTCCTTGCGCTCGCCGGAGACCCGACGAACAATATTCCAGGAGTTCCGTCAGTAGGCAGGAAAACCGCAGCGCGGCTCCTTCGCGACTATTCCTCCCTGGGGAATGTGCTGGCTCATGCGCCACAGATCAAAGGCCCGGCGGGGAAGGCCATCCGCGAGCACGGCAGCGACGCCCTGTTGTTCCTTCAGCTCACGCGCCTGAAGAAAGACATCGATCTGGGCCTGAACCTCAGGTCTTTCCGGTATCGCAGGACTTAGGGGCCCCTCGGGCGGATTGTCGCTCGAGAAAAACCCCGGACCCTGAGCCGAAGAATCGGAGGCCGCGCACGCCCCTGAGGGCGGGAGTGCTACTCGGTCCCTGAGACGACGAGCCTGCCGTGCTTGATACCCTTGATGGCCATAAGCCGGTCTGCCAGCCGCTGCAGCCGGGATGCCCGGCCCTTGAGCACGATGGTTTCCAGACAATTGCTGTGGTCCAGGTGTATATGCTGGCTGGAGACGATGTTATCGGTGTAATCGTGTTGAATGTCGAGAAGCCGGTTGACCACGCCCCTTTTGTGATGATCGTAGATAATGACGATGACCCCGGCGACCTCGCGGTCCTCACTGCGGGCTTCTTCCACCAGCGCGCTCCTGATGAGGAACCTGATGGCTTGGCTTCTGTTGGGAAACTTGTGCCTGGCGGAGAGCCTGTCGAGCTTTTCCAGGAGATCTTCTTCAAGAGAGACGCCGAACCTTCGGACCTTCATCATACCACCTCATTGGAAAAACTATCACATGAGTGCGCCTGAGAACAATCGTGTTTTCATCGGCATGCATCCGGATCGGTACGCCGTTGTCCTGTGATGATCATGGGGACACTCCGGCTGGATGCGAAGTCGATCAGAGAATGGTGCGCTTGCCGTTATAGCGTTCTATATCATAATATTTGTCCAGATCCACGGTCTTGATCTTGTTGATGATCTCCTTCATGGGCACGGATGTGATCTCACCGTGAAGATAGCTCACCATCCTGCCGAAATCCTCGCTCACGATCATGTCTACCGCAGCGATCCCAAACCACCGCGCCATGAGCCTGTCCCGGGCGGAGGGGACGCCCCCCCGCTGAAGATGGCTCAGGATGACATATCGGGATTCGAAGCCGGTGTTGCGCTGGATCTGATCGGAGAGAAACGCCGCAATGCCGCCCAAGGTTCTGTGGCCGAACTCGTCCAGCCGCTCGTCCTTGCAGAACTCTCCTTCTCCCTTGAGACAGGCGCCCTCGGATACGACCACGATGCTGTACTGGACCTCGCGGCCCTTTCTCCCCCGCAGGAGCTCGAACACCCGTTCCAGCTCGAAGGGATACTCCGGAATGAGAATGATGTACGCGCCGCTGCTCTCTCCGCCCTGCAAGGCGAGCCACCCGGCATGTCTGCCCATGGTCTCCACCACGAAAATGCGATTATGAGATCCCGCAGTGGTGCGGAGGCGGTCGATCTCTTCGGTCACGACATTCAGCGCCGAGTCGTACCCCAGTGAATAGTCGGTCCCCACCAGGTCGCCGTCGATGGTCTTGGGGATGCCGATGGTCTTGATGCCGCGTTTGTAGAGCTTGTAGGCCACGCCGAGCGTGTCTTCCCCCCCGATGGCCACCACGACATCGATGCCAAGCTTGCCGATGTTATCGATCACAAGATCGGACCGGTCGTTCTTCGGGTTGAACGGGTTGGTACGGGACGTTCCCAGATTCGTGCCTCCATAGCGGTCCCAGGTCCTGACCTTTTCTTCGTCCAGGGGTTCGATATAAGAATTTCTGCTTTCCTCGTCGTCGGGGTCGACATTCACCAGGCCCTTCCATCCTTCCTTCACACCTATCACTTCGAACTTCATGGAGCGTTTGTCGGCCAGGAGAGGATCGAGTGCTGTCTTGACGACCCATTTGACGGCACCGTTCAGGCCGGGACAGTCGCCTCCGCCGGTAAGGACAGCGATTTTCGTCGTCATGGGCTTCCCCCCTTTTCTTTCATGCGCGATCACAAAGGCATCGAGTATGCCTGAAATAATTATATTCTATTTGATCGTCTCGGCAAGTCGGTGCTAAATATTGAAACCGACTTGAAAAACCGGAGGCAGAGATGAAAGTGGTATTCCATGAGGACTTCTATCGGGCGTACACCGCCGATCCCGCGGCGGAAGAAGGCAGAGTGGAGGCCGTGGTCGAGGTCATAGGCCCGCACGTGGAATTCGTGGATGCCTCTCCGGCACGCATCGAGGACATAGAGGCCGTCCACACGAAGGACCACATCGAACGCGTGAAGAGGATGGGTCTTCACGAGATCGCTTCACTTGCGGCCGGAGGGGCGATCCGGGCCGCGACCATCGGTCTTGTCGAGCCATGTTTCGGGCTCATCAGACCCCCCGGCCACCATGCCTCATCGGATTCGTCGTGGGGATTCTGCTACTACAACAACATGGCCATTGCGCTGGAGCATCTCAAAAACAGCGGGAAGATCGATACCGCCTTTATCCTGGACTTCGACCTCCACTATGGTGACGGAACGGTCAATATCTTGGGCGGCAAGAACTATGTCACCATTTTCAATCCGCAGGCACACGACCGCCTGTCGTACATGAACGAAGTCATGGACGAGGTTGACCGCTGCACCGCAGATATGATCGCTGTCTCGGCCGGGTTCGACAACCACATCCAGGATTGGGGCGGAACCCTTGCAACCGGAGATTATCAGGAGATGGGGCGCGCCGTCAGAGAGGCGTCCGTGAGAAACCGGGGGGGATGCTTCGCCGTTCTTGAGGGCGGATACAATCAACGGGTTCTGGGGCACAATGTCCTGGCCCTGATCAAGGGACTTTCCGGGCAATGACCCGGGGCAGCGGCCCGACATTGCAGTAAAGGGAGCAGAGAGACCGGCGGGACGGGTCATTGCCCGGCACCGGGGGTTCAAGTGTGGCCGGGCCGTCACCGATAGGCACTCTGTAACGGAAGCGGATCGGGAGAGACAGTCCCGATTCCGGCAGTGAGGAGACACAGATATGCAGAATGCATGGCTCCTGGACGAGCCCTCCCTCTATCTGAGGTTCGGCATCGCGCTGCTCATCGGCGTCCTTGTGGGCATGCAGAGAGAGTATTCCTTCGGAGAGCCCGAAAAGGAGCACGCCGCCGGCATCCGCACGTTTGCGCTCATGGGGCTTATCGGCTGCGCCTCGGCACTCGCATCGGATCTCCTCGGATCTCCCTGGCCCTTCGTGTCCGTAGTCCTGGTGCTCGGCGCTTTCTTCGCCGTCACGTATTTCGTGGACGCATGGAGAGGGCAGGCAGGCCTCACCACCGAGGTCTCGGCCCTCATCACCGTACTGAGCGGGGCGCTGGTATTCTGGGGCAAAATCACCCTTGGCATCGCACTGGGAGTTGCGACTACTGTTCTGCTCTCCATCAAGCCCGAAATGCACCGCTTCGTGAGGCACCTCACCCGGGAAGATCTCTACGCCACACTCAAGTTCGCGGTGATTACGGCTATCGTTCTTCCCATTCTGCCCAACCGCAACTTCGGGCCGCCGCCGTTCGACGTGTTCAATCCTTTCGTCATCTGGCTCCTGGTGGTTTTCATCTCAGGCATCAGCTTCATAGGATATATCCTCATCCAGGTGCTGGGCGCCCAGAAGGGTATGGGCCTCACAGGGCTCCTGGGAGGCATCGCATCCAGCACTGCAATCACATTCGGCATATCCCATCAGAGCCGGCGCGAGGGAGGGCTGTCCCGGCCGTTCGCCATGGCCCTGCTCATCGCCTGGACCGTCATGTTCGCCAGGCTCATGGTTATTCTCGTGGTACTGAACCGCGATCTGGCAATCCTGCTCTGGCGTCCTCTGCTCATCCCCGTCCTGGCCGGGGCCGCCTACTCCCTGTTCCTTTTCATCCTGCACAGAAGTGAACGTTCCGCGGAAATGAGGATTAAAAACCCCTTTGAGCTCTGGCCTGCGATCACATTCGGCATTGTTTTCACACTCATCCTCTTTGCGGCACAGGCGGCACAGATCTATCTGGGCACGAGCGGCATATACATCACGAGCTTTCTCTCCGGACTTGCGGATGTAGACGCGATCGCCCTTTCTCTGGCATCGCTGAGCCACGCAACGAGCGGTATCCAGCTTTCCACTGCCGCGAGGGCCGTTGTCTTCGCAATCATCGCCAACACCTTCCTCAAAGGCGTTTTCGTGCTCGCCATCGGCTCTCCCGGATTGAAGCGCACCATCATGCCCGGATTCTTCCTGCTCATGGGCGCGACTATCCTCGCCGTATTCCTCACCTGATCGATGACGGGCGGGACAAGGCTCGACATATTTTTTGCATATTCACTTGTGCGTCTGGTGCGGCCTTCTTCCGGTGCGTACCGGCGCCGATATCTGCGCCGCCGGTCCGGCACGTTCCCGTGCACCTGCCGGCGGCCGGATTGAAAATTTCTTTACTGTCCGGTATGATACGGCGTCAGGGCTTCCCCTTGCCCGGGTCGCGGCGTCACGAACGCGAGAGACACAAGGAGGCGGTTCATGAAGGTGAGCAGTGTCGGTGAAATGAGGGCTATGGACAGGTCGGCCGTGGAGACCTACGGGATTGCAGAGCTTCTTCTCATGGAAAACGCCGGCTTGGCGGCATGCACAGTTCTCGAGAGGGAGCTGGGAATCCGGGACAGGACGTTCCTCATCTTCTGCGGCGGAGGAAATAACGGCGGCGACGGTTTTGTGGCGGCGCGAAAGATTCTTTCCGCAGGCGGAACGCCCGAGGTGTTCATCCTTGGCGACCCCGGCAAATACCTGGGCGCCGCACGGACAAACTTCGACATTCTGAACAAACTGCCCGTCGCCGCAGCCAGGCTCGACTACCCGGCAAAAGCTTCCGACGCCCTTTCACGGTGCGACGCCGTCATCGACGCCCTGCTCGGCACCGGCATCGACCGGGAAGTGACCGGGCTCTACGCCGAGACGATCAGGATGATCAATGAGAGCGGCAAGCCCGTGCTCAGCCTCGACATCCCCTCGGGGGTGAACGGCGATACCGGCAGAGTGATGGGCGATGCGATAGAGGCAGACTACACCGTCACCTTCGGGCTGCCCAAGATCGGGAACCTGCTCATGCCGGGCAATGCCCTGTGCGGCAGGCTTTTTGTCACTCACATCTCCTTTCCGCCGGAGCTCTACGCAGCCCCGCACATCAGGATCGAGATCAACGACCCTCCCGCCCTCCCCCCCCGGGATCCGCAGGGTCATAAGGGGACATTCGGAGAGGCCCTCTTCATCGGAGGATCAGCGGGGTATTACGGCGCGCCGTACTTCTCCGCGCTCTCTTTCCTCAAGGCGGGCGGCGGCTATTCCCGTCTCGCGTGCCCGGAACGCGTGGTCCCCTTCATTGCAGCCAAGGGGAGCGAGATCGTGTTCATCCCTCAGAAGCAGACCCCTGCAGGGAGCATCTCGTACGAGAATAAAAACGACCTGCTTGCATCGGCGGCACGGATGGATATCGTGATCATCGGCCCGGGCCTCTCTCTGAACGAAGAGTCCGCCCAGCTCGCGCGAGAGCTCGCGGCCGCTGTCGACAGACCGCTCATCATCGACGCGGACGGCATCACCGCGGTATGCAAAGACATCGGCATCCTGAAGAAGCGAACGGCCCCGACCGTTCTGACGCCCCACCTGGGCGAGATGTCGAGAATGACGGGGCTGAAAGTGGACCACATAGACGCCGACAAGATAGCAGTACTGACAAAGACGAGCCGGGAGCTGGGCTCCATCATCGTGCTCAAGGGAGCCAGAACCCTTATCGGATACCCTGACGGGCGGGTTCTCATCAATCTGAGCGGAAACTGCGGCATGGCGACCGCGGGATCGGGAGATGTCCTCACCGGGACCATCGCCGCCATGCTGGGTCTGGGCCTGGACATCGAGAACGCTGTTGCAAAGGGCGTGTTCATCCACGGGGTATCGGGTGATATTGCGGCTGCAGATCTGGGCCAGGACGGCATGACCGCGCAGGATATCCTCGAGAACCTTCCCAGGGCGCTCATGATGGACCGTGCGCGCGATCTGGACAGCCTCTATCCCGGAATAACGACTGTGTAGGCCGGTCTTCGACCGGCACCGGTGGGAGCCGCGCACCACAGTTTTTCCATCGCCATTGAGGTAACACTTCGGGGCAAACATATGTATCCGCCCCTCAAGCTTTCGCTCTTGTCTGTCGATAGGAGAGGTAACGGAAACAATACTCTCTTCATAACTGCCAAGATGCCTCGTGCTTCTTGGTTTTTTTTTTGCTGTTTTCTGTACCGGTCATGCTCTTGATGTTATTCATGCAATGAGGATAATGTGTCATGAGATGAGGCCGCCTCCGTGATAACCGGCGGCACTCTTGCGATTCGCCGGACGAAAGGAGCTTCATGATAGCGCAGCGGTTCATCAATGGAATGCACGCCAGGTTCAGAGAAGCCGCCTCTTCGAGGGGGACCGTCCTTTACATCCACGGACTGGGCGATTCCGGACTGTGCCTGGAGGGAATCATGGCGCATCCGCTCTTGAACGGCTTCTCCCATCTGGCTGCCGATCTGCCCGGGTACGGCAAGAGCCCGTGGCCCGACAAGCCCCTGAGCATTCCCATGTACGCCGATCTGCTGGCGCAATGGATCTCTTCACCAGAGGTTCCCCTCGATGTCGCACAGGTCATCCTTGTCGGGCATTCCATGGGCGGCGTGATCGGCACCGCGCTCTGCGAACGCCATCCCGAAAAGGTGCGAGCGTTCATCAATGTGGAAGGGAACATCTCTCTTCAGGACTGCACATTCAGCTGCACGATCGCGGCCCACAGCCTGGATGATTTCATCGAGCGGGGCTTTACGCCGTTTCGGGATGATATTTACGAAAAGGGGCTAAGCGAGCGGGCGCTGAGGATCTATCATGCCGGCCTCCTTATGTGCGACCCTCGATCGATTCACTTCAACAGCCGGGAGCTCGTCGAGCTTTCCGAGAGCGAGGAGCTTGCTGCGAGACTCGGCTCTCTGAAGATCCCGGTCTTCTATGTATGGGGAAGCCCGGGAGGGACGGCAGAGCATTCCCGGAGCCTCCTCAGAACACAGGGCGTTCCACTGGTGCCTGTCCATGAATCCGGTCACTGGCCTTTTATCGACCGGCCCGACGCGTTTGCCGAGAGGATCATCGAAATCGCAGGATCTTTGAGGGCATAGTCCTCGCCGTTTGCCATTCTCTCTCATCACTCTATTGTTTAAAAGAGGGGGGCCTTCCATGAAGGGGAAAAAGCTCATACGCCAGGGAGAGAGAATACCTGTCAGGCTCAGTTTTTCCGAGCGCAATCTCTTGTTCGAGCTCACGTTTGCCGAACCTGCCCTTATAGATCGTCTGAGACTCTCCCTGCTCGATAAAGACGAGATCGTGGCGAAGTTCAGCCTCGACGAGCTCAACAGTCTTCTCGAGTCCATCTCAGCTGTAGCGAACCACACAGCGGACAGCGGCCTCGAGATGGATCTCGACAGGCTCTTCGATCACATCATCCGGATCTGCAACTCCTATGTTGAAAAGTGAAGGGTGTTATTCGAACATCACGAGGCGAGAAAACCGACGGCGTCCCATGCAAGGACGGCTGCGAACAGCCAGAGGATTATTCCCAGTCCTTTCATGCACAGGCGGTAAGCCCTTCCGAGCAGCAGGTGCCGGGCGGAAGCGGTAAGCAGAGCAAGCATCACCTTCGAACCCACAAGCATGAGGTAAAACCCCACGACGAACGATACGGCCTGCGGCATCCCTTCGCGGTATGCCCGGATGACTATCGGAGAGCCCACGGCCATCCAGAAAAGATATGGATGAGGGTTGAGCAGGTTGACGGCGACACCTCTGCGCAGAGACCGCATGTGTGATGCAGATTCTCCATGCTCGATCCCGGGGGAGAAAAAGGTCTCGTATCCGAGGAAGACGACAAACCCTGCGCCGAACAGCGATATGATCCCCATGGAGAGGTGGGTCCGGGTCAGATGCGCGATGACGAGCAGCGACAGTATGACGATGGGCAGGTCGGTGATCAGAGGCGCAAACGCAACGCGGGTCCCCCCCTTTTTGCCGTGCCTGAGCGTCTCTGTCAGAACGAGGGTGAGCAGCGGCCCCGGAGCGAGCCCCGATGAAAGACCGAACACTATCCCCGACACAAGATACGCCGCCATCCGCATCCCTTTCATGTACTGTATATTCTCAAAGAATCCGGCAGACAACCATCATTCTTCATGAAAGAAATATCTTGATAATGGTGATCCAGGTTCTTACATTGAGAACACCACAATGCAGTGACAGGAGGGCCCATGTTTGAAACAATACTGTATCCCACCGACTTTTCGGACGTGGCGCAGAAAGCGCTTACGTATATCGACCGGCTGAAGTCCTCAGGGGCCACGACGGTGATCATCGTCCATGTCATCGATGCAAGGACTCTTGACCTGCTCGTCTACGCCCCGGCGCATTACATGACGATCGAGAAAGATCTGCGCGAGGATGCTGAGAACAAGATGGCGATCGTCAGAAAACACCTGGAAAAAAGCGGTTTCGATGTAATCATACGGATCGAGATCGGGATACCGGCGGATGTGATCCTTCAGCTGGAAAAGGAGGAAGACGTCTCGGTAATCGTTCTGGGCTCGCACGGCAAGAGCAACATCAAGGAGATGTTCCTCGGGTCTGTTTCCGAAAGAGTCATACGCTCGGCGCTCAAACCAGTGCTCGTAGTGAAGCGGTAGAGCTCGGGGCAGGGGTGCCTGTCTCGAGCCCGGAGAACCTGCTCCGGGAACAGTGCAAGCCCTGCGAGATTCTCACGGACGACAGACACGGGAGGATGTCGCCCTTGACTTCAGCGTTCTCGCTACGACGCGGCTGGGTGTTCTCATAAGGTCTTTGATCTTCCCTATGGATTTCCCAAGACATTCCGACATCGGACTCCACCGGCGCCGGAAGAATACCGGAACCGATGTGCCCCTTAATGCCGATCCGCAGGGCATACATGAGTTGTTTGATCGTCCTCTCTCTCCTGTATCCACTCCCTCCAGGAAGCAGAGGAGGAAGAGCAATACCCGCCGCATGCAGCAGGGTATCTTCTGAATGAAGCCCGGCGCACATGAACCGGGGAAAAGCCTTGGGGAAAACACCTCCTATTCGGGTTCGACAATACTGTCCGTTCCTGCGAGGATATATTCCCAATCATCCAATGTCTTGCTTTCCGAAAGGATCATGCTGACAAGGCTCCCCCAGGTTGTCCCCGGGGAGCGGTTGCAGGCGAGTTCGGCATACCTGCTGAGATCGTCCTCGGCAGCCTGATGCTGATCAGGAAAGTATATCGACATGCCCGATATCTCATCGGCCCGATCCATGCCGTATGTTTCGTTGCATATGACTATGCGGGACAGCGCCTTTCTCAGGTCTTCGCTCATGAGCCGGACATCCGGATCGGAGGTGAGCAGTGCGAGCTCATTCAGAAAACTCCCAAGATCGCGGTTCTCCGGATACTCAAAGCATACCGCTGCATCACGTGCATCTTCGATTCGCCCCTGCTCCGTATCCATGCAATCGCACAAACGCTCCGCCAGCTCGCACATGCCGGCGTGGAACCGATCGATCCCCGACATATCCACAGCCGACTTCGTCATTACCAGACCGTCCAGCCCGATCTGCTCGTAGAACTCTCTGCATTTCCCTGCGATGGTCTTCGCCAGCCGGGAGCCGTCCATGGAAGGCGAATTCACCAGCTCCCGGAGTATTGTGTCGTAAGAATCTCCATAGCTCGGGTAGAGGCCCTCCGAAAAAACGAGGTGATCTGCCGCGCCTCTGAATTCGTATGCTACTTCATACATTCCCATGAGGCAGGCGTCAAAGTTTATGATATCAAACACGATACCGCTCTCGCGAACAGCTCGAGCAAGTTCTCCGATCGTCATCATGACGGATCTGCCCGCCGAGGTGTAGTCGATAAACATTCCTTTGGGGGCGATGAATGAGGCGGTATATTCCTTCCAGCCCGATCCATGGCTCCACAGAACCAGCGCATAGCGGTCGGCCGGGTAGTTCTCGGCGGCCCAGGTTATGAACTCCGTCAGCGTGACCGGATCCGTCATGTCTCTGTTCCCGATCTCTTCATGCCACGGACCGATGACTCCGGGCCGAGCGTCGTGCATCACCCTGCCCCGAATGGTTGGGGCGGCCCCCCCGTCGGTCTGCACAGAACTGAATTCCGCCTGGACCACGATGTTCACGTTGTATGAAGATCCCACCTCCTCCATCTCATCAATGTCGACCAGGGCGGCATGAGAGATATCGTTGTCTGCGGCTAGGTAAACCATATAGGTCCATGAACCTTCGTCAGCCGGATCGAAAAACTTCCCAGGGTCATCTCTTTCACTGCTGCAAGAGGTGAGCATCATGATGCATATCGCAGGCAGAACGCCCCGGAAAACTCGGAAATACCGGCATGGCCGCCGGGCGTCGTCATTTCCTCTTCGGCTCCCACATGTACGTTCCAGTTTGAACATGATCAGCACCAGCGTGTAACGGTCGCCTCTACTGCGCCTTTTTCAAAGATACATAGTAAGGTATCGCCGGTCTCCGTCAAATTCCCTGGAAGAGAGCCTGCTCGCAGTCGCTATGCAGTTGCATGGAGAAATATGTTTTTTGCTCTTATATATTACCTTCTATGAGCAATTTAAAATTCAATTTTCAATTGAAACAATTTATTATGTTTTTTGTTTATTGATTTATTGACATTTATTATTATTGTCATATAAATTTATAAAACTAACAGCTAGGAATGTGCTACTATATGAGTATGAGTATTTTATTTGGAATTGGGGTGCTTTCAGTTTCCAGGTTCAGCCCTGTTCATTGCCTGTCAACATCTCATCAGGTGATGCACAACAACTTTCACAGCATGGAGTCCTGCCATGGATATGAAGCGTGATTACTACGAAGACATCGAAATCTTCAGCAGCGGCACGGTACTTTTCTGGTCCATCGCACTGCTCATTTTCCTCTTTACCCTGCCTCTGTACTTCCCCAGCTACAACGTCTATCTCTTCAACATCATCCTGGTGCACGTGATCCTGGCCGTCGGGCTCAATATCCTCGTAGGCTACACCGGCCAGATATCGCTCGGCCACGCCGGGTTCTTTGCCATCGGGGCCTATGGAACGACCATTCTGATGACTCAGCTGGGCATTCCCTTCTTTGTCTCGATCATCCTCGCAGGCCTCATCGCCGCATTTTTCGGCTTTATCATCGGCCTGCCCGCGCTGAGGCTGGAGGGCCCCTACCTCGCCATCGCAACACTGGGCTTCGGGCTCACTATCATGCACATCATCGGCAGATGGGAGGTGTTCGGCGGACGGATGGGTATCCAGGCTCCGCCTCTGGATATCGGCGTCCCCCAGATGGGGCTGAGCATCCTGCTCGACTCTGACGTGAAGATCTATTACCTGATCCTCATCATCACCATCACTATGGTGATCGGGGCGAGGAATATGATGAAGACACGCGTCGGCCGGGCATTCGTGGCCATCCGCGACGATGATATCGCCGCAGAGGTCATGGGGGTGAACCTCACGTCGTTCAAAACCCTTTCCTTTGCCGTCAGTGCGTTCTATGCAGGGGTTGCCGGCGGCCTTTTCGGCTTCGTGCTGGGATTCTTCGATCCCTTCACATTCAACCTCATTCTCTCCATCATCTTCCTGGTGATGATCGTCGTGGGGGGACTCGGATCCGTGCTGGGCGCTATCATGGGCGCAACGCTCATCACCTATCTCCAGTACGACCTGCTCAAGAATATCGACGAGATGCCGTACCTGGGCGATCTCCTGGTCTGGGTCTCCCGCAAGTGGTTCACCGTGATCGGGCTCGAAAACTTCAACAGCATCCTGCTCGGCCTCATCATGCTCGGCATCGTCATCTTCGAGCCGCTGGGCATGTTCGGCATATGGATACGGATCAAGAAGTACTGGAAAACCTGGCCGTTTTAACTGCTGAGGAGAGGAGCGTAAGAGACCATGATTGAACAACTTATCATAGAAGGCTTGGCGATCGGCGCATGTTACGGGCTCTTCGGCGTGGCTGTGGCCATCATCTACAAAACCTCCGAAGTGGTCAACTTCGGCCAGGGCGAGATGGGGATGATTTCCACGTTCGTGGCATATCACATCCTGGCCCAGTACGGTCTTCCTTTCTGGCTCGCCTTTCTCATCACCATAGTATTCGCGATCCTGCTGGGCATGTTCATCGAGTTCTTCTTCATGCGGCCGGCCAAAGACCCCACCGTGCTCGGCCTCATCATCATCACGCTGGGAGCTGAAATGCTCCTCATGGGGCTCGCCAGTTGGAAGTGGGGGGCGGAGCAGAAGGACTTCACCTTCCCGCTCTCCGTCCAGGAACTCCACGAGCCCATCCCGGGTTTAGTCCTGAACGAATGGTCCATGGGCGTGTTTATTCTGACCGGGCTGATCATGGTGATGCTCTTTTTGTTCTTCCGGTATTCGAATCTCGGCATCGCCATGCGTGCGACCCAGCAGAACCAGAACGCGGCCAAGATCATGGGCATCAAGGTGGAACGGGTATTTTCTTTCACCTGGGGCATGAGCTCGCTGATCGGGGCCGTGGCGGCCATGTTCTTCGCCGCCAGGTCGGTCCTGGACCCGAACTTCATGATGGAGCCCTTCATGCGCGCGTTCGCCGCCGCCGTGCTCGGCGGGCTGACCAGCATACCCGGTGTCGTTGTGGGAGGATTGCTGCTGGGGATCATCGAAAACTTCTTCGGGTATTTGTGGCCTGTGTGGAAGCCGATCGTGGCCTTCGTGGTGATCATCATCATCCTGACCATCAGACCGAGCGGCCTTTTCGCCAAACACTATGTGAAAAAGGTATAAGCCGATGACACGTGAGCACGGGCATTCCCGCACCCTTATCATTGCAGGCGTCTTTGCGGCGGCCCTGTGCGCCCTGATCGTGACATTCGCCTTTTTCGAAAGACCCAGGTATGCCCTCGAGATGCTCTACGAGCGGCACCGGATCGAGCAGGCGCTCGACGCCTATTTCGCCGCGGAGATGAGGGGCGATCTCGGCGCCGTCTACCGCAGCCTCGCGCCGTCGTCCGACTACCGGAGAACCCACACCTACGAGGAATTTCTCAAAGACATGAAGTCCAATCCGGTGAAGATCGACCGCTACGAAGTCGTCGACATCTACGGCCTCCGGCCGAATCATGACCCGAAGACCTACCCGAATGTCGAGCGTTTTGCCCAGGTGGAGGTCGACGTCTTCATCACCTTCGAGGACACCCAGTCATCATCTGAATGCAATTTCTGCTTCACCTTTCTCAAGGAGGGAGGAGCATGGTTCAAGGGTTGAAGGAAAGCGCGGGAGTAATCGCGCAGGTGGAATTCAGGCTATAAACGATGTGCTGCTTTTGAGCAGCGGTAAGGAGGAAGTATGAAGGGGACGAGGAGTCTGGTTTTCTGGTTGATGGCTGTTGGTGTCGCGCTGGCGCTTCCTATTCAGAGCCATGCAGGGGCGCCCGGGTTCGACGACAAGGAGATCAGGATCGCCCAGTGGGGGCCTCAGACCGGTCCGGCCGCCCCATGGGGTTCGGTGGCGCGCGGAAGCGACCTCATCTTCAAGATGGTCAATGATGAGGGCGGAATCCACGGCAGGAAGATCAAGTATTTCATTCGAGACGATCAGTATAACCCTGCTCAGACCAAGGCGGTGGTAAAAGAACTTGTGGAGCGCAGGGGCATATTCGCCTTTGTCGGCGGAGTGGGCGCGGCCTGCGGAATGGCCGTGAAAGACTATCTGGCCGAGAACAAGGTGGTCTGGGTAGGCCCGTCGACGGCCATCAATGAATACGTGTTCCCGGTGAACCCGTATCTGTTCGGCATATACCCGCTGTATGAAGACGAGGCGAGCGTTCTCACCAAGTATGTCGTCGAAAAGCTCAAGGTAAAGAAGATCGGGTTCTTCTACCAGAACGACTCCTACGGAAAGAGCGGATTGACGGGCTGCAAGCAGAGGCTCGACACGTACAAGATGAGCCTTGTGGAAGAGATTCCGGTTGAGCCGGGCGAAAAGGACCTGTCTTCCCAGATGCTGAGGCTCAAGAACTCCGGCGCCGAAGTGGTAATCATGTGGGTAAACCCGACCACGGCAACAATCGCGGTCAAGACCTGTGCGACCATCGGGTACAAGCCGCAGTGGGTATCCTCCAACACCCTTTCCGACTTCCCGCTCATGAACACCATCACCGGCGGCCTGTGGGAAGGCGTCATCACCGGCGGGTTCGGCGTCCCGCCCGACTCCGACCATCCCCTCATCGTCAAGTATCGCGAGGCCGCGAAAAAGTATGCGCCTGAGGAGCGTTGCGGAACATTCTACTTGGCAGGGGTTCTGTATGCCGAGCCGATGATCGATGCATTGCAGCGCGTGGGCCCGAACCTGAGCCTGGAAGCGTTCCTGAATGCGCTCAATACGACAAAGGATTTCCAGGGCATCGGCCCCAAGATAACCTGGACTCCGGACGTCCATCAGGGCACGGACTCCATCCAGATCCAGCAGTGCGGCCCGAACGGAAGCTACATTCTTCTCCAGGACTGGGTTCCGAACGAGCTCGCCACCTGGAAGAAGATGTAACCACAGGCTCGATATCCCGACACAGTACCGGCTTCCTCCGGAAGGCTCTTCCGGGGGAAGCCTCAACAGAGCAGCAAGTGCAGGATGACGGGGGATAAGCGTATGTCCCACTTCACAGTGGATAACATCAGTATCAGCTTCGGCGGTATCCGGGCCGTGGACGGGGTGAGCTTCGACGTTCAGCAAAACTCCATCTTTTCCATCATCGGGCCGAACGGAAGCGGAAAGACAACGATTTTCAACATGATCAGCGGCATCTACAAGCCGAATTCCGGCAAGGTCGTCCTCGACGGCGAGAATCTGACCGGCCTCTCTCCGGACAGGATAGCCCGGAAAGGCATTGCCCGGACCTTCCAGAACATCCAGCTCTTCGGCAACGCCACAGTGATGGACAATCTCATGCTCGGCCGGCACATCCACATGAAGACCGGCGTGCTGAGCGGCTTCTTCATGCTGGGCAAGTGGACGCCCTGCGCACGGGAAGAGGTGAAACACCGGGAGATCGTTGAGCATATCGTGGACTTTCTCGACCTCCAGTCCGTACGCGACCAGTTCGTCTCCAGCCTGCCCTATGGCAAGCGAAAGCTCGTGGAGCTGGGCAGAGCGCTAGCCCTGGAGCCCAAGGTTCTGCTGCTCGACGAGCCTTCGGCGGGAATGAACACCGAAGAGAAGGATGACTTGAGGATCTGGATCAAAGATATCCAGGAAGATTACAAGGTCACCATCCTGCTCATCGAGCACGACATGAACATGGTGATGGGCATCTCGGACCGAATCCTGGCCATAAACCAGGGAGTGAAGATCATCGAGGGGACGCCCTCCGAAGTACAGAAACACCCTGATGTGATTGCAGCCTACCTTGGCGAGGAGGACAGCGATGCTCACGATCAAGAACATCGAGACGTGGTATGACCTGATTCGAGCGCTCCACGGGATCTCGTTCGAGATCAAAGAGGGCGACATCGTGGCCCTGCTCGGATCGAACGGAGCGGGCAAGACCACGACATTGAAGACCATCATGCGGCTGCTGGACGACGATCAGCCCGAAAAGGGGACCATCGAGTTCATGGGCAAACGCATCGACCGGCTGGACACCGAGGAGATCGTCCGCCTGGGCATCAGCTATGTGCCGGAAGGCAGAGAAGTGTTCCCCGAGCTGAGCGTGATGGAGAATATCCTCATGGGCGCATACACCAGGAGGGACAAGAAGGGAATCAGGGAGGACATCGAATCTCTGCTCAAGCAGTTCCCCATTCTCGGGCAGAGGAGAAGCCAGCAGGCGGGGCACCTGAGCGGCGGAGAGCAGCAGATGCTGGCCATCGCGCGGGCGCTCATGAGCAGGCCCAAGCTGCTGATGCTCGACGAGCCTTCACTGGGGCTGTCCCCGCTGCTCACCAAGGAGATTTTCAATATCATCAGGCGGATAAATGCCGAAGGGGTCACCATCCTCCTGGTGGAGCAGAATGTGAACATGGCGCTCAAATATTCGGATTTCGCCTACCTCATGGAAAATGGAAGGATCGTGCGGGCGGACAAGCCCGAGGTGCTCCAGAATGATGAGGATGTCAAGGAATTCTACCTCGGCATCGCAACGGAGCAGTCCGTAAAGGGATACAAGCGCTACCGGCGCAAGGTCCGGTTCAGGTAGAAAGGGTAAGCCAGCTATGGAAGAGTTCGAGAGACCCACAGACAAGGTACAGACACTGCCGCAGGCGCTCAGGGTGCTTGCCTCGATACAGCCCGATCGTGTCGCCATGCGCATGAAGGATTACGGCATCTGGCATGACATCACCTGGAAAGAGTATGCCGAGAACGTACGGCAGGTAGCCATGGGGCTCCACAGCCTGGGTGTCAAACGGGGCGACCACGTGTCCATCATCGGCGAGAACAAGCCCGAATGGCTCTTCTCCGCCCTGGGCGTCATGTCCCTTGGCGGCACCTTCGTAGGCGTATACACCACCAACCCCGCCGCTGAATGCGAGTACGTGGTGGGGCACTCGGAATCCGTGGTGTACATCTGCGAGGACGAGGAGCAGTGCGACAAGGCGCTGGTATTCCGAGAGCGGACACCCAGCCTGCGCAAGATCGTGGTGTGGGACATGGAGGGGCTCAAGCATTTCAAGGACGATATGATCATGAGCTTCGACGATCTCAAGGAGCTCGGGAGAAAGACCGACAGCGAGAATCCCGGCCTCTTCGAGAAGATCGTGGACGAAGGCAGAGAGGACGAGACCGCCTCCATCATCTATACCTCGGGCACGACAGGCCCGCCCAAGGGGGCCATGATATCCCACCGGAACTACCGCTGGATCGCCCGGCAGACAGAGAAGATCACCCGCACGTCGATCGACGACGAGACCATTTCGTTTCTGCCTCTGAATCACGTCTACGAGCAGATCTTCGACCTCATGATGCACCTGAGGGTCGGCCACATCGTGAACTTCACCGAGAACACGGACACGGTCATGAATGATCTCAAGGACGTCTCCCCCACCCTCTTCCACGCCGTGCCCCGGATCTGGGAGAAGTACCACTCGGGGATCGTGCTCAAGATGATGGACGCGACCTGGCTCAAGCGTACCCTGTACGGGCTGGCCTTCAAGATCGGCACCCGGTACAATGACTTCAAGCTGGCGAAGAAGCCTGTGCCGCTGCCGCTCACGATCGGATACTGGCTCTCCTATTTCTCCGTGTTCTGGAAACTCAAGGAGCGGCTCGGCTTCGACCGGGTACGGATCGGATTTTCGGGCGCCGCACCCATTTCTCACGAAGTGCTGAAATTCTTCCAGAGCATTGGCATCCCGATCCGGGAAGGCTACGGGCTCACGGAGACCACGGGCATCACCCATATCTCTGATGCCGTCAACTTCAAGCTCGGCACTGTGGGCAGGTCTCTCCCCGGCTCCGAGGTAAAGATTGCGGACGACGGCGAGATCCTCATCCGGCACGGGGGCATTTTCAAGGGCTATTTCAAGGACGACGAGCACACGAAGGAGGCCATCGACAGTGACGGATGGTTCCACACCGGCGACGTGGGCGAGATCGATTCGGACGGCTACCTCAAGATAACTGACCGCAAGAAGGATCTCATCGTCACCGCGGGCGGCAAGAACGTGGCGCCCCAGTACATCGAGAACCTCCTCAAGTTCTCGCCCTATATCAACGACGCCGTCGTCATCGGCGACAGGAGGAAGTTCATCTCAGCCATCATCGTCATCGACGAGGAGAACGTGGTGAAGTGGGCGCAGGACCACAAGGTCCAGTACACCACATTCGCGAGCCTCACCAGAACCGAGGAAGTGAACAAGCTCATCGGAGAGGAAGTGGCCAAAGTGAACAAGCAGCTTGCCCGGGTGGAGAACATCCGCAAATTCAGGCTCCTCGACAAGAAGCTCTATACCGAAGACGGCGAGGTGACCCCCACCATGAAGGTCAAGCGCAAGTCGATCAACGAGCAGTACAAGGACCTCATCGAGTCCATGTACCGCGAAGGAGAATGAAGAAAGCCGGACATGACAGTGTCCGGCTGCACGTGAACCGGCTTCTGACAGCGCGCCGCACTCTTTTGTGATCCTGTCGAGAGGAATGATGCGGCCGGAACCTGTTGGAGCCGGTTTTCTTTTTAAAATCCGCCGGGGCATGCGCGGGATCTGATTATCCCGGCAACTCTGAATCACATATGCGCTCCTTCACACGCAACGGGCGCCCGGCGACGGCCATATGGCATCGATTCCCAGATGCCTGCGGTGTTTTCAACTGAAATCTCCTCCGGTATCTTTTTCTTTGCGCACTGCATCACTATAGTATCTACATGCTCTCAGGAGCAGAAAAATGAACCAAGGAGGCTAAGCCATGAAAAGGCTTCTCTCGATGACGATGATAATGCTGATGTTCATGCTCACTTTCGGCGGCATGGCATACGGCAGCTACTACCCGTGGGGGCGTGGCCAGGCCAACGTGAACACCGCAACACAAGAAGAACTGGCATGGTTTCTCGGGAGAGGAAGTGTGGACAATGCGGAGCAGGTAGCGGAGAATATCATAACATACCGTGAGTCGAGCGGACCTCTTACCTCGACTGACGAGCTCCTGAACGTCGAAGGCATAGACGAAGATACGTATGATCAGGTTCGCCTCTGGCTCAAGACGTCAGGAACGACGGATCACGATCCTGAAAAAACCGTGCGGCCCCATACAGATCCATTCTTCGGCTTCGGGATAGAGAATTATCGAGACTAAAACAGAGAGCCTGTCCAGGCATTCGTACAGGGGTCGGGTCTTGTTTTTTCTTCATGGAATAAGCAGCCGGGAGCGAGAAACAAGACCCTACCCCATGTACAGTCCATCCATGAATATCACGACCGAGCGGGCGGGGCGTTTTTCCCGTCTTGCTCCTTCGGACGGTGTCGCTTCAGACCCTGTGGCTGTTTACCGGCTCGATAATATGCAAACGTCATAGAGACCGCCGCCCGCCTGTTGGCTGCGTTCAATACCGACTCTCAGCAATACCCGGTGCCGGGTTGTGTCCGGTGATGGGACATACGCGGCCGGATCCATCGCCGAGCGGCCGGGATGGCTCCCTGAGAGGCTCTGCCGCGCCTATCCTCCGTCCAGTATCTTTCTGATCTTCTCAGCCAGATCGTGAATGCCGAACGGCTTCTGGATGAACCCCCTGCACCCCTTTTCCATTATTTCTCTGGCCTGGCCGACCAGGCTGTAACCGCTTGAGAGGAGAACCTTCACATTGGGATCGATATCGAGCAGCCCGTCGAACGTTTTGCTGCCGCCGAGATCGGGCATGATCATGTCCAGAACCACGAGGTGGATACAATCCCTGTTGCTGCGATACGTTTCGATTCCCGCCCTGCCCCCCGATGCTGTGAGGACTTCATAGCCGAGTCTTTTCAGCATCTCGGACCCTACCTCGAGGACCATCTTCTCATCGTCTATGAGAAGAATTGTTTCCCGCCCTTTCGGGGCCTCTGTGGAAATCCGTAGTTCCTCCTGCGCGGGCTTGTCGGACGCGGGCAGATAGATGGTGAATGTGGAGCCGGCGCCTTTCCGGCTCTCCACCGTGACGAAGCCCCGGTGATTTTTCACGATCCCGTAAACCGACGCAAGCCCGAGACCGGTCCCCCTTCCCTTGCCCTTGGTGGTGAAAAAGGGCTCGAAAATACGGGCCCTTACCGAATCATCCATCCCGACTCCAGTGTCCGTCACCGACACCCTGACAAAGCGCCCGGGCTCGACGCCGAGGGGAGTCGCGTCACTGTCTCTGAGCTCGATATTCTCGGTCGACAGGTACAGATCCCCCCCTCCCGGCATGGCCTGCCAGGCATTCACGAAGAGATTGAGCATGACCTGTTCCATCTGATTGCGGTCAACCTCGACGGCCCATAGTCCTTCCTGCACCTTCCGATGAATCCGGATCTCCTTTTTGGTCCTTCCGAACATCTCGGAGCTCCTGTGGACGAAGTCTCCCAGATGTGTCGGCTTGACCTCGTACTTGCCTCCCCGGGCAAACCCCAGAAACTGCTTGGTGAGCTCGGACCCCTGGTGCACATATTCCTCGACGTTCTTGAGACGGTCGTAGAACGGGTGGGAACTTTCCATATTCAGGAGCATAAGCGAGACATTGCCGAGAACGCCCATGAGCAGATTGTTGAAATCGTGGGCGATGCCGCCTGCAAGCGTCCCTATGGCCTCCATCTTCTGGGCCCGTATGAGCTGCTCCTCGAGGATCTTCTTGTCGCTGATGTCGATGATGAATCCTCTTACTCCCGAGGGTGTTCCATTCCTTATGATCACTGTGGAATGCATCAGAATCGGGAAGGTGCCGCCGTCCTTTCTCCGGGCAATATATTCGGTCAGCCCTACATGCTCACCGGAAAGGACTTTGACAAAGTTTTTCATGCCCCGATCGCGGTCTTCAGGGGCCAGCATATCGATGCAATTCAGTCCGCCGGAAAAATCATCCCGCGAGTAGCGGAACTTATCGAACGCGGCCTCGTTGACAAAGGTGAGCACGCCTTTTTCGTCGGTTTCATAAATGGTGTCGGGCATGAGTCTCGCCATTTCTCTGAAGCGCTCCTCGCTCTGCCTCAAATTTTCTTCGGCCCGTTTGCGTTCCGTGATGTCCCGCCCCACCGCCCGGAACCCGACAGGCTTGCCCGATGCGTCCCGGATGAGCGATGCAGACATTTCATGGGTTCTCTTTGAGCCGTCCTTGCGGAGCACATCGTAATCCATCAGAAACGCCGGGGCCCCTGTTTCATAGATATTTCTGAACGCTTCATACATCCGCTGATGCGCCTCAGGAGAGATGAACACCCGGTAGCTCATTCCCATGAGCTCATGGCGATCGTACCCGAGCATCTTGCAGCAGGGATCGTTGAAGAATACGAGGTTTCCTGCAAGATCGAGCTCGATGTAGGCTTCATGGATGCTTTCGAGGATGTTCCGGTATTTTTCCTCGCTCCGGCGCAGCGCGTCCTGAGCCTTTCTCCTTTCGGAGATGTCGCGCACGATGCCTTTGAAGCCGACGGGATTGCCTGCGGCATCGTATTTCAGAGACACGGAGGCCTCTGCCGGGATCTTCTCCCCGTTCTTGTTGGTCGCGTCCCACTCAAAGCCGGTAACGGACTTTCCGGTGGCAAACACCCGGTGATACACCTCGAAAAGCTTTTGTGCGTTCTCCTCGTCCGCAAACCGCCGGTAGTTCATTCCCTGCATCTCTTCGACAGTATATCCCAGACTCGCCATGGTAGGCAGATTGAAGAATGTGAAGTTGCCCTTGAGATCCACCTCGTAGTAGGCCTCCTGCATGTTGTCCAGGATACTCCGGTAGCGTTCCTCGCTCTGGCGCAGCGCTTCTTCGGCCTTCTTGCGCTCGGTGATGTCACGGACAACCCCGCTGAATCCTACCGGCTTCCCCTGAGCATCGTATTTCAGCGAAACAGATGCCGCCACAGGCAGCCTCCCACCGCTTTTATTGATGACCTCCCAGTCGAAGCCCGTCACAGGCTTGCCCGTGGTAAAGACTCGATGATACGTTTCAAAGACCCTCCGGGCGTTCTGACGGTCGACAATCCGGTGGAAGTTCATTCCCTGCATCTCTTCGTCGGTGTATCCGAGCCTCTCCATGGCGGCCGTATTGAAGAATGTGAAGTTGCCCTTGAGATCCACCTCGTAGTAGGCCTCCTGCATGTTGTCCAGGATACTCCGGTAGCGTTCCTCGCTCTGGCGCAGCGCTTCTTCGGCCTTCTTGCGCTCGGTGATGTCACGGGCCGTGATGACGAGCCCGTTGATTCCGGGGAAATCGATGAGGTTCTTGCCGATCGCCTCGAGGTGTATCCAGCTGCCGTCGAATCTCTTCATCCGGAATTCGGTGGGCTGTCCGTCGTTGCGTATCCGGTATACATCATCCAGCTTCCGCTGAACCGTGGGAACATCATCCGGATGAATGAATTCCTGCGGGGATTTTCCGATCAGATACCCGGCCGGATATTGGAGAATCCGCTCCACTGAAGGAGATTCGTATGAAAAAAGACCGTCCCCGCTCAGGATGACAATAATATCGGATGCGTTCTGGATGAGCGATCTGAACCTCTCCTCGCTCGATTTGAGCTCGTCTTCCGCGCGCTTGCGTTCAGTAATGTCGCGGGCTATGCCCTGCACCGCATATGGATGTCCCCCCCGGTAGATCACCGTCGAGGTGGCTTCCACCCAGATATGGCCCCCATCCCGGCATTTGAAGCGGTATTCCGCCGTGCTCTCCTGTAAGCCGGTCCTGAGCAGCTCTTCCCGGGCTTTTGCCGCAGCCGCCGCCTGATCCTCGGATATCAGGTTCCAGAAATTCAGATCGCCCAGGTGTTCTCTGCGGTACCCCAGCATCTTGAGGCCGATGTCGTTTACATCGAGTATACGGCCTTCCAAGTCCATAATGAAGACACCGTAAAAGGACCGGTCGAACAGGGCCCGATAGCGTTCCTCGCTCTCCCGTGCCGATTCCCGCGCACGGATCAGCTCCTCCTCGAGTTTCTCGATTTTCCTCTTCAGGTCTCTCTCCGTCTCCTGGTGCTCCATTCACTCCTCCGCCCTTGAAACACGGGGCCCCTGTGCATGGTCATTGCACGAAAAATATGGCGACTCCCATGGGGAAAAGGGGTGTCTCGCGCATACCACAGACCCGTTATCGGAATACCAGGGGCAAAAATCCAGATCATTATCGCTCCCCGATATCGATGGGTCGGATATACGAATCATCACACTGCGCTTTGTCTCTCGGGGTGCCGACACTGATGTCTTGTTCCGGGAGACAGGGCTGTGGAGCTCCTTGGCGGTTGCCTTTGGAAAGATTCCTGTTATAATATTAAATACCGGATATTATCGGCTTCCCGGGTGAGGTGTCGAACTGAACATGCTGTGAAAGGAGGGGGTTCACGGTGATGAAAAAAGCGATGTTTCTGCTCGCCATTGTGATGTTTCCTTTGTCCGCTGCCGCCATGCAGCCTTTGGACGAAACAGATCTCTCGCTTATCACAGGCCGGTCTGGTGTGAGCTTTTTCGTCGACGTCACTATGGACATCCACATCGACACCCTGGCGTGGGGAGACTCCGACGGGCTCGCCCCGGGCCCGTACAATCCATGGAACATCGAGGCATCCGGCGGTTACGTTGGGGTGACCAACTTCACCATGAACGGCCTGTCCGTGAGGCCCTACTTCGCGGACCCATTCTCCGCATACACCGTGTCCCCCAACTCGGTGAGCTTCTGGCCGCAGGCGTCCACCATCGATGTGCATAACGGAATTCCCTATTACCGGGTTCACGCCGGACCCGGACGCCCCTGAGAAGACCGCCTCTGCGGTCGGCATAGATCACCGGGGAATCGAGTCTGCAAGCGTTCGGACAATTTCCGCCCTCACATCGCCAGGCCTGCCGCTTTTGGTCCGAGCGCAGGCCGCTTCCCTGACACCGGCCACATCCACTCCAGTGGGCCAGAGCCGGTACAGGTCGTCCTGGGATATGAAGCCGGCGATCCACAGCTGTTTTTTCAGTGCATGGCACCGGGATGCGAGTGATGAGATGTCTCCCGGTCTGCAGTAATCGAGAATACCTTTGCCCAGCAGCTTGTTGTAGATGTCTATGACGAGGCCGTCGGCCTTGATCGCCTGGAGCAGCTCCATTCCATCTTCAAAGGGATCGAAGTAACGGCGCATATCGGTGTCCGCATATGCTACAGGCATGACCTGCCTGTCCGGGTGGAACCTCTTGACTGACCGTACGATCGAGTCTCCCAGGTAAGCCGCGGCCTTCAGAGGCAGCTCTGCGATGCCGAACAGCACGATATCGGCGCCCGACGTCGCTGCACCCACCGCAGCCTGACAGGAAAGGGCACGGTCATACGGCCTTTCTCCGATATTCGTGGATATCGGAATGTGCAGGTATCCAGACTGATGAATCTTCCGACGTATCCCGAAGATGTTCAGGGGATAGGTAGTTCCTGATGCCGAAGCCGGATATTCGGCATCTATGATGTGGGCGCCGCCCTGTACCGCTTCGATTGCCTCCTTAGGCCCGCGGACCTTTACCAGGAGCCTCTGCATAATCTACCTGTAATAACCGGAGCCGGCTCAGGCAAGGGGCGGAAACACCCGGTATGCAAGGTCGCGATGCGAAGACGCCCGGATATCCGTGTGCCATTTGATAAAGAGCGCACGAGCGCCTAATAAAAGTCACAGGGGATATGGCGGCCATGTACAGGCTTATCGAAGGAACAGAGAAAGAAGGCTATGCAAGAGGCTTCGGGCTCACCGAGAGCGGTGCGCACGAAGAGGTCGATGTCCCTGTCAGAGACGGCAGACCGGTTGACAGAAACGGGATTCCTCTCGAACCGGACAACAAACTGATCACCTTGGGAGACACCCAATGTGAGTCTTTCCTGGGCGGCACGCTCTTTGTGGTATTGGAGTAGAGGGCCCCTGTGCATACAGCCTTGCCTGCAGAGACAGGCGTCTCTCCCGGCGTGAGGGCGCATGCGCGCAACGGGTCCCGCCGATGCGGACACGGGCGGCGCGAGGGGCGATCCTCCGAGGCCCCCTGTGCATCTCGCGTCCTCATCCTTACGGGGATATGACCAGCGCCCTCAAGACGGACATGAAGACAGTGACGCCTGTGAGAACGGCGATGATTGTACGTGTCGCGTATTTGAGCCGTGTCTGTCTCATTCCCTCTTCCCTTCAGTCGAGAAACGAGAAGATTTCCAGCCTGATCTGCCGGTCCGCCACGTTCAGAAACTCCAGGGCGTCGACCACGGAGTCTGCCAATCCGGGCGGGCCGCAGACGTAAAAGACCTTCCCCTGAAGATCCTCTCCGCACAGCCGCCGTATCTTTTCCCGTCCCAGAAGCCCGGTCTCTCCTCTCCAGCCGGGCGACGGCCCGCTCAACACATGAACCACCCGAAGCGACGGGTGCCCTCCGGCCTCGATCTCCGCAAGCTCCCGGGCGAAGACGATCTGCTCCTCATTCCTGTTTGCATAGAGAAGGAGCACGGACCGGTTGTCTTTCGTGTCCCTCATGTGCCGGATCATGCTCATGAGCGGCGTGATGCCGATCCCCCCCGCAATGAAGACCAAATCCCTTTCCTGAGGATGCAGGACATAGGAAAAGCGCCCGAACGCTCCATGAACCGCGGCCGTGTCTCCCGGCCGGGTCTCGCCTATCGTGGAGGTGAAGTCGCCCAGGGCTTTGATGGTGGAGCTCACATACTCTCTTCGGGCAGGAGACGAAGAGATTGTCCAGTGGTGCTCCTCTTCAGGAAGGTTCCGGCCGCGGAAAAAAGTGATGAACTGAAACTGCCCGGGCAGATAATCGAAAACAGGACCTCCCTTCTGCGGCGCCAGTTTGACGGTCCATACCCCCTCCGCCTCCGGAATCACCTCGGTTACCCGGTATGCGTGCTTTCTGAGAAGCACCGGCCTGATGATCCGGTGATAGACGAACGTGAGAAAGACCACAGCCAGCCCCGTAATCCACATCACCCGCATCGCGGCGAGGTTCAAGTCCATTCCTGTCAGGTAGCTGTGGATGAACGCAAACACGATGACCAGAGGTGAGAGCACGTCGTGAATAATCCGCCAGCGCTCGAACGTGAGCCCCAGCGGCCGCTGATACACACTCAGGATGATGCTGACCGCCAGAAGCACAAGAGCGACCCTGCCCAGCCAGATGTGCCAGGAGACATTCAACCCGGTCACAAGCCCCCAGTTCCCGCTCCCGGAGGCCAGGAGGAGAGGATGTGACAGAACCAGCAACAGGGCGAATATCCCCATATGCCTGTGATACCGGATGAGGATATCGAACCCGAACGGCCGTTCGATCCACCTGATGCGTGATGCGAGGAAGACCTGCAGGACTAGAATCATGAAGCCGAGCAGAGCGAAATTCCTGCCCATCTCATAGACGATGTTCCGGTATGGATACCCGTACAGCGACGCGTATATGACCGGGATCAGAGCCGCAGCCATATAAAGAATAACGATCAGAAACCCTTTCATATTCCTGAGAAACACTGCATGGAGAGAGATTTCTCAAACAGCGCATACGGTCCTGGGGAGCAAAGCCTCTCTGCATGGGCGGCAGCCCTTCTCCTCTGCCTGTTCATTTCAGTCATGTGTTCATTCCCCTTCCCGGAAAAGCGGATCACGGTGTTCTCCGCCGGCATGACAGCGGATGCAGGACGGGTCTCTGTCCGTCTCCGGGATATCCGATCCGGATTTTGCATCATCGCGGCCCGCGAAAAAGAATCCCAGACCGGGCCCGGAGCTCATGGCTTCCGGCATTTCCCAAGGTGTTTCTTTTCGGAGGCCTCCTTGAATGCCGGAGTCATCCTCTCCTGAGCATGTCCAGGGAGAATAGGGGCAGGAGCAGTCCGTCCCTCCGGACATCCCGGCGTCATTCACCGTGGCGAAGTGCAGAACCGCCAGTACAAGAAATCCGGCAACAGCAAGAAGAAAGACGCGCGGCTCTCTCACGCTCCTACCCGTACTCCCTTCAGAACCGACCCGTGACTAACAAGAAGCATACCAGGTCCAAAGCAGGAATTATCATGTGTTTTATTGATGGGTTACCGGCTCATGAAGAACATGGCCGGACTTTTTACTGTTCAGCGGGACGCCACACGTCCTGCCGCACAGGAATGTTTTCAGGCCCCGGCCGGCGGCAAAGACGTCCGGCAACCGGACCATGCATCCGGGCGGCACTGCATCTTCCGGGATGCATGGACTGATGCTGGCAATGCCGCAATGCATGTGATACATTCACCTTCACGTTCGCTCAAGTCTCCTTCGGGCGAACAGACGGCGGGACCGGGCTGTAAGAGGAGCGGTGGCACCGTTCCGGCAGGCCTGCGGCGCAAGGTCCAGAGCCGGACATGTCTGTGAGGCAACGCAGCGGGATCTGGGAGCATATACGGTGAAAGGCGACGTACTGCCGGGAAAGAGCTACCCTCTCGGGGCTACGGTGTATCCGGAGGGGGTCAATTTCTGCATATTCTCCAAGAGCTGTAACGCCGTCGAGCTGCTCCTGTTCGATGTTGTGGACGACGGCGTCCCCTCCCGGGTGATCCGCCTCGACCCGGTGCTGAACAGATCTTTCTACTACTGGCATGCATTCATCCGCGGGCTAAAGCCCGGGCAACTCTACGGCTACCGGATCTTCGGTCCGTACGAACCCTCTCGCGGACTTTTCTATGACGGGCAGAAGCTCCTGCTCGACCCGTATGCACTCGCCGTGTCCGTCGGGAAGAATTATGATCGCGGGCGTGCCTGCAGGCCGGGTGACAACTGTGCATGGGCGGCGAAATCCGTAGTAGTGGACCCGTCCGCATATGACTGGGAGGGAGACGAACCTCTGAGATCGCCCTATGACTCGAACGTCATCTACGAACTTCACGTAGGGGGCTTCACGCGTCACGAAAGCTCGGGCCTGCCCGAGAATATCCGGGGCACTTACGCCGGGCTCATAGAGAAGGTCGGTTATCTCAAAGACCTGGGCATCACCTCGGTCGAGCTGATGCCTGTCCAGCAGTTCGACGAACAAGACGCGCCCTACCCTCTGAAGAACTACTGGGGGTACAGTCCCATGGCCTTCTTCGCCCCGCACTGCGGCTACAGTTCGTCCCGCGATCCCTTGGGCCCGGTGAACGAGTTCAGGGACATGGTCAAGTGCCTGCACCGGCAGGGCATAGAGGTTATCATGGACGTCGTGTTCAACCACACCGCAGAGGCCGGTCGCGACGGCCCGACATTCTCCTTCCGAGGCATCGAGAACACATCCTATTACATCTACAATCTCGCCAGACAGCGTTACGAGAATTTCACCGGGTGCGGCAACACTGTGAACACGAACTTTTCCATTGTCCGCAGGATGATCATTGATTGCCTCCGTTACTGGGTCCAGCAGATGCACGTGGACGGGTTCAGGTTCGACCTCGCCTCCGTCATGTCACGCGGTGAATGCGGCGAACCGCTGGAACGGCCGCCCATCCTCTGGTCCATCGAATCCGACCCCGTTCTCTCCGGAACCAAGATCATCGCCGAAGCGTGGGACGCCGGGGGCCTGTATCAAGTGGGGTCGTTCATCGGCGAGAGATTCGCCGAGTGGAACAGCCATTTTCGGGACGACGTGAGGCGTTTCGTCAAGGGTGACCTGGGCATGTCGTTCAAGTTCTCGAACCGGATCGTGGGCAGCCCCGATATCTATCCCGAGCCCGGGAGGGAAACGAACCGGAGCATCAATTTCATCACCTGTCACGATGGGTTCACTCTGAACGACCTGGTCTCCTATAATGAAAAACACAATGCCGCCAATCTCGAGGGCGACATGGACGGTTACCGTCTGAATCACAGCTGGAACTGCGACATCGAAGGCCCTTCCGCGGACCCTGCGGTCGAGGAGTTGAGGCTCAGGCAGATCAGGAATTTCCTCACCATCCTGCTCACCGCCCAGGGCACGCCCATGATGCTCATGGGAGATGAGGTGAGAAGGACTCAGAAGGGCAACAACAACGCCTATTGCCAGGACAGCGCGCTGAGCTGGTTCGACTGGAGCCTGACGGAGAAGAACGCGGATCTGCTTCGCTTCGTCAGGGGGCTCATCCGCTTCACCCGCTCATACTCCGTTTTCCACCAGCGCCACGTACTCACCCGGCCCGTTTCGCACAACGACGCGACCATCACCTGGCACGGGGTCCGTCGCGGCAGGCCCGATTTCAGTGAGCACTCGCACAGCATCGCGTTCGAACTCAAGGCCCCTGCACGGGGAGAACACGTCTTCGTCATGATAAACGCCTTCTGGGAGCCGCTCTCGTTCGAGATTCCCCCTCCATGGGCGGACCGGACCTGGCACCGTGTTGTCGACACTTCTCTTCCCGCCGGTCAGGACTACCTCCCTCCCGAACAAGCCCCTCCGGCTTCCTCCGGGGCATATCGCGTAGGCGCCCGCAGTGTGGTCGTTCTCGTAGCTCAGTGAGGCAGGCCGAGGTATTTCTGTTGTCGCTTCCCGTCCTCCCACGCTTCCGATTGTGCATCCCCGCGAGAGTGATATTGACTCGATACCTCTGCGTGATATTAATAGACAGTAAGCATTTTATCGGAACTTGTTGGCATGTGTGCATGGGAAAGGCAATGTAAGGAGGAAAGGATGAGTATCAGAAAACAGTATCTCAAGGGGAAACCGGTCTGCAAGGTAACGTTCACCATCCCCAAGGACATGACCAGATCATCCCGGAGCGCCTATCTCGTGGGCGACTTCAATGACTGGAATGCCCAATCGACACCCATGAAACACCGTAAGGACGGATCCTTCGAATTGAGCGTCAATCTCGAGAAGGACCGCGAATACCAGTTCCGGTATCTCCTGGACAACAACACCTGGGAAAATGACGACAGTGCAGACAGATACGTCCGCACCCCTTATGGAGACGCCGACAACTCGGTGGTGGTCGTCTGACGGCACGTGCGGATATCGGCGGGCATCACCCCCGGTTTGTCGTGGAGCATGCGGTGCAGAATTTCACGGTCGCCGGAGGCACTTCTCTTCTGAGCGCCGGATAATTCGCCATCCTTCATCGAACGTGCAAGGCCCGTGAGCAGGTACGCGTCCACGCATGCCTTAGCCTTTCGGCGGCCGGCGGCCGAGCGCTCACTGACGGCGCCCTTTCATTGCAGCCCGAGGAGATGAACGATCGGCTCTCAGGCGCGGTTCAGGTATCCCATGCAGCTCAGATGCACGAGCACGATGAGTCCTGCAACGACCGCTGCCGCGAGGCCGAACCCTGTCAGAATGACTTTCATATCACCTGCCTGACGTGTGGAATTGTCTCTTCTCTCTAGCACAGAACCGGGCCGAAAGGATATCGCCAGGATCGGTCCTTCCAGCAGGTGTGTGCCGCACGCAAAAACTGCCGGTGCGCAAGCGGGATCACTCGTGCTTTTTGAGCAGATCGCCGAGGCCCGAGACCCGTTCGGTCCTCCTGCCCACTGCGGCCGCGAAGACCTCCGGAACAGCCCAGATATCAAGGCGCCTGCGTGCCCGGGTAATCCCGGTGTACACCAGCTCTCTGCTCATGACAGGGCTGTCTTTCGGGGGAAGGAGCAGCACCACCCTCGAGAATTCCGATCCCTGGCTCTTGTGCACCGTCATGGCGAACGCGGTTTCGTGCTCGGGAAGCCGTGCAAGAGATACCTTCCGTACGGTACCCTCAGGGCCGGGGAAAAAGGCCCGGAGCTCCCCGTCTTCTTCGTCCCGCAGAACAAACCCGATGTCGCCGTTGAAAAGCCGCACACTATAGTCATTGGCGGCGACGAGAATCGGCCTGCCGTGATAGTGTTGCCTGTCCGGGCGGATAAGCCCTTTGTCGGAAAGGATCTTCTCGATGAGACGGTTGACTGCTGCCACTCCGAACGGGCCTTCTCTCAGCGCGCACAGGACTCGGAGATCCGCATATAGGGCGAATCGCTCTTCGACCCGGTTTGTGCGCAGGCAGGGGCCGTATCCGTCCAGAACCACACGCTCGAGGAGCTCGGGGATCAGCTCCGCGCCGGGCACCACCCGGAACTCGACATCCGGAAAGCGCTGACCGCGTATCATATCCATACACCGTCCGGTGTCGCCGTCCCGCACCGCATCGCCGAGCCGTCCGATCCCGCTCTCGGGGCCGAAACGGTATGTCTCGCGGAGCTCGACCAGACAGTCCTGGACGCCTGTCGGACCGCCGGCGGGCAGCTCATATCCCGTGGCCTCCCGGATCAGCGCGCACGTGCGGCTCGAGTAGCACCCTCCTCCGCCGGTGCCGCAGATATCGCCGAGCACATGCCCGGGCTCAACGGATGCGAGCTGATTCCTGTCCCCCACCAGAATGAGCCGCGATCCCGGTTTGAGGGCCTGAACCAGCAGGGCGATGAGGTTGAGCGATGCCATCGACGCCTCGTCCACCACAACCGCATCATAGGGCAGGGGATTATTGCGCGAGTGCCTCACGCGGCTGCTCCCCGGCACGACGCCAAGGAGGCGATGAATGGTGGCGGCGCGCATACGCGATACCGGGAGGTCCGCGCTCGAGTCTTGGACCGAAGCCAGCGTTTCGGCAAGGGATTCCTCGAGCCTCTGGGCGGCCTTGCCCGTCGGAGCGGCCAGCGCCACGCGGGTTTTCGGCTCGAGACGGCAGAGGACGGCCAGAATCCGCGACACCACGGTCGTCTTGCCGGTTCCAGGCCCGCCGGTGATGATGGACAGCGCGCCCTTGAGCCCGATGAGAACGGCGATCTTCTGCCAGTTGATCTTCCCGGCGTCATCCCCGGGGAAATGCAGAGCAAGCAGGTTCCGGATACCGGGGACATCGAGGGCCGTTTCCTGGCGGCTCAGCTCGATCAGTCTGTCTGAAAGGCACTTCTCATAGTTCCAGTATCGCCAGAGATACAGTCTCGATCCCTCATCCAGGATCATGGGCCTGAATTCTCCCGGCCTGCCCACCACCGGCGAGGAGGCGAGAGATGATCTCCACCGGTCGAGAGGCGGGCACACCACCTGCCGCCCGTCAATCTCCGCCTCGATGACGCGGCCCGCGTGAGATGCGAGATCGATGCAGATGTGGCCCTGTCTGGTGAACCTGCTCACCAGTGCGGCGGCAATGGAGACGTCCCGGCTCTCGGCCCGCGAAAGGCGCTGCATGAGACCGGCGAAATGCAGGTCGATGTGAGAGAAGAACTCTGATGCGCCATTGAAGGCGTAGATGTCGTCGTCCTTCAGATACGCCCCATGTCCCGTCATCCTTTCCACCCCTGTCCCATCCCTTCCGGAGACATCCCTTTCAATTCAATGCGCCAGCCTCTCGTTCAGGGCGGCGATGATCTCTTGTTCGGGCACCCTGTGGTAGATGCCGTACTCCCGGCCCTGCGCAGGGTCAACTCCCCTGAGGAACACATAGATGATTCCTCCGAAATGCCTCTTGTACGAATATCCTTTCAGCCTGCTCTGAAGATAGCGGTGGAGGGCTGTCGTATAGAGATGATACTGCAGGATGTAGTAATTCTTCACCATCGCTTCCATCATCGCATCCAGGCTATAGTGCTCGATCCCGTCTCCCAGGTGGTTGGACTTCCAGTCCAGGAGATAGTACTTTCCACCCGAGCGAAACACCAGATCGATGAATCCCTTCAGGAACCCCGTGGTCTCATCGAAGCGCAAGTCCTCCATCATGCCGGGGAAGCTCTCCGGTACGGTGTCGCTTCCGCAGCCGCGGAAGATATCCTGAAGCATCTGCTTTGATAACCTCTTCACGGGCAGATAGAACTCCAGCTCCCTGACAGCGGCGTCACTGCGCACGGAAGAGAGAGGGGTCCCGTCCAAGGGTGCTGAGAGCACCTTTTTCACCATGTCCGCGATCACGCCCGCCCAGTCGCTTTCAAACCCGTGGAGCTTGAGCATCCGCGCCGCCAGCTCCGCTATGTCGGAATCGCCGGCCTGGAAATCCAGGGACTCGAAGATCGCGTGGAGCATGATCCCCGCCCTGGCACCACGGGGAAAGCGGAAGATGTCCCTGACACCCTGCCCCTCTCCGTCGTGTACATCTGCGGGCGATGCGTACAGAAAATCCCTGTCCGCGGCGCCTGCAGCGTGCGGGGCGCCCAGGACCATGGACGAAAAGCTCGATATGCCCCACGATTTATCGATGAAGCCCGAGAACGCCCGGCAGGAAATCCGGGACGCATCGATGCCGCGCCTCACATGTCTCGAGGGAATCTCCCGTGGAAGGTCTTTTACCGTCATGCAGCCTTTATGCTCGAGGCACAGGCGCTCCAGCCGCTTTCTCACGGTATCGCCGTCAGGGTTTGGAAGCGTGCGCGCATCTCCGTCCGCGTGCCTTTCGAACAGGTATGCGAGCGCCGAAGTCTCTGCCTGAAGAAACTTTCCCCACACCAGATAACAGCGGTTTCTCGCCCGGGTGAGCGCCACGTAGACGAGCCTCATATTCTCGGCAAGAAGTTCTCTCTCCGCCGCAATCCTGTGATCTTCGAGAGAATCCGACCCGAGGTCCAGAAATGCCCTGTAGCCGCGCGTGCTGTCATGGAAGGGGATATTCGCCTTGTCCCTCAGCTCTGACGCCCCCCACAAAAACGGGCAGAACACGATGGGAAACTCCAGCCCCTTGCTTTTGTGCACGGTGATGACTTTCACCGCATCATCGTCGCTCTCCAGCCGGATCTGGTGTTCTTCGGACCTGGGCATGGAGGGATCTCTCTGCTGATTGAGCCACTTCAGGAGCCCTCCCATACCGAGCTTTCCTTCCATGGACACCTGGTTCAGCACTTCCGAGAGGTGGAGAAAGTTCGTGAGCATGCGCTCGCCCCTGGGCAGCTTCAGGAGACGGGCTCTCACATTCTCCTCGGTCAGGAGCTTTCTGAACATCCTCATGAAGCCGCCGTGCTCCCAGATGTCGTGATACTGCCTGAACCTCTCGATCCACATCTCAAAAGTGCGCTCGTCCTTTTCCAGCCGGTCTATCTCCGATGCGTCGAGACCGAACAGCGGGCCTGCAAGCGCCGTTCGGATAAAGGGCTCCGAGTACGGCTGTGCCACAGCCCTGAGCAGGAACTCCATCTCCCGGGCCTCGTGGGTGTCGAAGACATTCTCGTCGCTTGAAATGACGCACGGGATGCCGCAAGAAGCCAGAACATCCCGGACGAGCCTCCCCTGGCTGTTCTCCCTCACTATGACGGCCACGTCCCGGGGGGCCACGGGTCTCTCTCCCAGCATCGCATTTCCTTGGTCCGCCTCTGTGAGGAGTCGGGAGATCTCCCATGCGAGCGCGTGGGAGATCCTCTTCTCCGCATCGCGCCTGTTCAGGCCGGAATGGGAATCCTCTCCGGCATACCAGATGGTCAGCGGCGCGCCGCCGGCGTCTCTGAGGACCTCGCGGGAGGGGATTTCGCCGGAGAGTGCGGGTTTGAAGGGTATCTCTTTGAAGACAAAGGGTTCCTTGACGGCAAACAGCCGGTTCACGGCCTCCACCAGCCCCGGCTCGCTTCGCCAGTTTCTTTCCAGGGTGTGCCTGGCATCCTCCCAAACCTCCCCGGCGGCGTTCAGATACGTGAAGATGTCCGCGCCCCGGAAGCTGTAGATGGCCTGTTTCGGATCGCCGATAAGGAAGAGCGGCGCACCGGAAAACACCGTGCTGAAGATCTCGTACTGAATCGGATCCGTATCCTGGAACTCGTCGATCAGGGCTGCACGGTATCTCTCCGAGAGGTTTTCCTTCAGGGCCGAGCCGTGGTCCGAGGCGAGGCAGTCACGCACCTTGAGCAGCAAGTCGTCGAAGTGAACGACCCCGAGCGCATCCTTCTTTCCGGGGAGATGGGATCTCACGTACCTGAACATCTGCACCTTGAGCCAGACGAGGATGCGGTCCATGCAGGACGTCAGATCCTCGCAGAGCTCTCTGTGGCTTTCGCATAGTCGGAAGAATTCGTGCTCCAGAGGCTCGAAGCCCTTGTTGACAGAGCTCCGGACAGCTGAGGAGGTGAACTTCGAAAAATCCCTGAACAGGGGCAGAGCATGCCCGCCCGAGAAGATATAAGCGTCCATGTCCTCTGCCATCCGGAGGATGCCCCCCTGACGGTATTTATTCCGGTTGAGACCGGCATCGTTCATCAGGAGGTGCACCACCTCGCGGCCGGCCGCCATCCAGCACCGCCGCAGTGCATCGAAGCTTTCCCGGTATGCCTGGAGAAGCGGATGGATCTCGGGCTCCTGCGTGTCGGGAATCACCCGGACATCCAGGCTGGCCTTCAGATAGAGCTGCAGGAAAAAGCTGAAGCTGTATCCCTTGCGCAGCGCATAGTGAGCGAGCTCGGGCGGCATGGACGAGGTGAAATGCATCCGGTAGAAGTCTCCCACGACCTCTCTGACGAGCTCGGTCTGATCGGTTATCAGCTCATGATCGAACAGGCTTCTGCTCTCGAAAGCGAGCTCGCTCAGCACTCTCTGGCAAAACCCGTGGATAGTGAAAATAGACGATTCGTCGAAGCGCCGCAGCGCATATTCCAGACGCTGTACGGCATGGCCGGGATTTTCGCAGCGCTTCACGAGCTCAAGGAGAAACGGATCCGTGCCCACACCTGTCTCAAAGCACCTCAATGCATCGTGGAGCTTTGACCTTATCCTTCCCTTGAGCTCGTCGGTCGCGGCTTCCGTATAGGTGACCACGAGGATCTCCCGCACCCGGAGCATAGTTTGGAGAAGAAGCCTGACATAGAGCGATGCGATGGTATAGGTCTTGCCCGTGCCGGCGCTCGCCTCTATGAGATGGGTGCCTTCGAGCGGGATATGAAACAGATCCAGGGGCTTCATAGCCGGCCGGACCCCCTGTGGACGATGAGCGGACCGAGCAGGCTTTCAGATATCTCCTCGAATTCCCGGTCAAGGGGATCTTTTTCCCCAAAACAGATGCGGTATGCCAGATCGCGCGCCTCCCCCGGAAACTGGGGCGTTCCCTCCCAGGCGATCCGCGCCCTTTTCAGCCTCTCTTCGCGTGACACATCCGCCTGCCTGCCCGGATTCGCGTATTTGAGCGATGTCTCCGGGAAAAACCGCAGCGGCCGGCTCATCCCATCCCAGAAGCGTTCGAGCAGCTTGATCAGGATCTCCGGGCCGTTCTCCACGCGCCTGAACTCCACCGCCTCGTCCCGGGAGATGTAGCAGCTCCTGACGTCCGGGCTTCCCGGCAGCGAGCACAGGATCAGGTGGTGAATCCATGCAGTGAAGAGATCGGACGCCCTGGTCCTGGCAGGGCGGAAAAGGACGATCCCGGCGGGCCCGTACGTGATAAGGGAGCCGGTTATGGTGAAAGGGCCGAGCGGCAGATCCACCATCGTGTTCGTGGGCATTGTGTCGGCAATGCGCTTTTTCACGGCGCGGACGAACGACTCCGACTCGTGCCGTATCCTGGAGAAGAGAATCTCTCCCGGGGCTCCGTGTGGAAGGCGGCCGCTCATCTTCATGATCCGGTACGACAGTTCGTGGTCCGCTCCCTCGAGGATGCGGGTGACATGCTCGTTCCTGAGACGGTACAGCTCCAGGTCGCTCAGCTCCACCGGCTCGCAATCATCCAGAAAGGATGAGGTCTCCGAGATGCCCATGGAGAGCCTTCTGGTGAGAAAGAACCTGCAGGGGTTGCGGTAGAACCTGCAGAGCAGCCCCACATCCACGGTCCTCCATTCGTCTCCGGGCTCGGAGATCCTTCCTGGGATGAACACCCGCTCGCTCACGTCTTTTTCAGCCAGGCTCCGGGCCGCCTCTGCATTCTCCCGCGAAAAGCTGAACAGGCCGGTGCCGCCGCTGAAGTA
>ERZ795050.575-NODE-575-length-56353-cov-8.874276_pt1 | contig 56353 bp, 61 predicted proteins | sample MGYA00375134_ERZ795050 | MGnify/ENA primary metagenome ERZ795050 (study PRJEB30179, sample SAMN05720221) | activated sludge metagenome | isolation source: Anaerobic digester | place: Japan | collected 2015-05-26 ... | reverse complement strand
AATCATCATTCGAATTATTCGGGGCTTTGAGGTACGCCTGGTGCGACCAGGTGCTACCAGAGCGGGTGAACACATACACCGCACCGTTGTTATTGCCTGCATTATTGGTACTGCTCAGATCAGAGCCATTGATGATTGAGGTAGTGGTGCTAGCCTCACCAGGCGCGCCAACCGCGATGGTGTCTCCACTGATCGCGACAGAACTACCGAAATAATCATCATTCGAATTATTCGGGGCTTTGAGGTACGCCTGGTGCGACCAGGTGCTGCCAGTATTCAGAGCCAATCCTATCAGAAGCACTTCTTGTTTATGATCTTTCGCTTTATTACATGAAAGAATTGGAAGTGTGATAATTATTATCACAATAAGAAAATAGAGCTTTTTCATAATAATCTCCCCCCTACATTGTTATACTTTCTTTACTTTTTTTATTCAGGTAAGAATCAATATTACTGCAACAAATTCTCACTTCCTCCCGATGATAGCACCTCTCACTCTGGCGAAAGCTTCTCTCCTAAATAACAACCGCTTTTCAGCACAACTCGAAAATCTTCTACATTATTCTCTTCTTGTAGATTATTTTACAGAAAATTTCTCGTTTGATTAACTCTTCAATAAATTATGACGCACCATAAATATTTTGTCAAATAATATATGACTGCTGAAAAAAAACCTTAATTCACTCATTTACGTCTGTGGTCGACTTACCGTGCACCCTGCCCCTGCAGGGTATTGTAGCCGTTGCGCCACCCCGCGCGGGGTTGACCAGGATCTGGTCGCGCAATATCGCGAGGGGGTGCGTGCACGCGCACCCCCTCGCCCTCCCCCGCGTGGTCGCTCAATCGCCGCGAGGGGCTTTCGGGGTGAACTTACCGAAACACAGCTTCGACGGGATTTCGGCTCATCGCCGAGCGCTTTTTGGATTTCCTGTCCACGCCCGGCACTACGGCATCCTGACGGGAGCAGCAGTCCCCGCAAGGTGTCTGGCTGGCGCCGGACGTTTTAAGGGCCACCATCAAAATGCATAACCATAAGCAAGGTGGTTCGAAAAACTAAAGAAAAGACCTATTCCGTAATGACACTCGATATATAGGATTTCATGGCCCGGATGATCTTCTATCTACCGGACAAGCATCGCAAGGAAATACGCTATTGTAGTATATATTCCCACGGAACAGGAAAGAAACTGGAAGAAATATCGCACAAAACGTGGGCCCGTGCTATAAAGAATTCATTTGATACTAATCCGGAAATATGCCCGGTGTGCGGAAAAGAGATGATTCCGTCTGTTGTATTCTCATTTTTTGCGGAACAGGAATGGAGATCACTCTGAAAAACGCACCTGCTCGTCAACGGCTATTTCCGAATGAAGAAAAGGCCGTGAAATAGCTATACATTCCGAATTCCATTTAACAATATAATTTTTGTTAGAAATACGAAATTGCCGCTGGTATATTTTCCTGCGAAAGGGGAAACTATTCATTTTTAGAAAAATTTTTGCGAATTCCGGACCGACGCACGACCCTTCGGCAGGCTCAGGGTGAAAATGTAAGACCGGAATACCAGGTCTTCATGGCTTTGAAAAGACTTTTTGTGATTGCACAATCTGCCAGTAAGTGTCATTGTGTCACCTGCCCTCACCCTGAATACGGAGCATTTTAGTAGAAAATTGAACGCTGACCCTGCAAGGAATTTCAAGGGAAGTGATGGTGTACGAGGTGATTATCAATAACATTTTGGACCAGAATACCCGGGGTTTGCACGATTCAAAGGTTTTTTTTGATTGTGCGAACTGCTGAAAAGATCAATGATGTCTATTGCGCCAGGTGGGGTAAGGGCGTTTTTGCGACATGATGATAATAGTTATTTACAAAATCCGATCATGCCCTCTACTCATTGGCTGGCATGATACACATTTCACATAATAAACCAAGGAGGCACCCATGGGTTTTTTTAGCAATCTGATCGGTTCGACTGACAGTTCGGTAATCAGCAACGGGATACTCGGCAGAGGTGAAATCACGGACATATCCATCTCCAGCGTGACGCTCAGGACTGGCAACAATCTGGTCGAGCGAAAGTGCACGTTCTCCATGAACGTGATGATTGACAACGTCGCACCCTTCCAGGCGTCCGCGGTGCAGCGGATCCCGGAAGTCGTCCTCGCAAAGCTCACGAAGGGCGCTGTGGTCCCCGTGCGTGTGGATCCCAGTGATCACAGTAAGGTGTTCATCGATTTTAAATCCGAGTTGCCAACGGTCACCCTTCCCAGGAGCACAGGAGAGAACAGCGCGGCCTACATTCTTGAACATGGCAAACCGATCAAGGTGGTCTTTGTCGGGAGCCAGCCGATGAAACTCAAAAACGCCGATGGCATAGAGATGTTTCTCCTGACGCTCACGGTCTACGAGGGGGTCGATACCCCCTACCAGGTGCAGGTCGGCAATCCGGTGCCCGCTACAGCCCTGCCGCTGTTGTACCCGGGCTCGAAGCTTCACGCCAAGCTCGGCGCCGGACCGAATAACGTGGTCGTCGACTGGGCGGCGGGCCCGGCTTCCTGATCACCGACGCGTTACAGGCAGGGAATTTCATGCCGCGCGGGGGAAACGCGTGGCATGAAATTCCTATGGGTGCGTGGACCCATGCGTACCTTTTCAGGAGCCCGTCCCCGCCTCTTTGAAGCCCTTCCCCGGATAGATCGCGCACAGGTCCCATCGCCGCGCAGGATAAACGTGGGGGGTGGCAGGCCTGATCGTGGGTGATACGCCCTCATGCCGCGTCGATGTCGGCAACCATGAAGGTGAACACGATCTGGTAGTCGCGGAAGAGCTGGAAAAATTTAAGACAAGAATACCAGGTCTTCAGGGCTTTGTAAAGGCTTTTTGTGATTGCATAATCTGCCAGTAAGCGGCATAGTGGCCACTGGTTTCACCCTGACTTTTAAGCATTTTAGTAGTTACTAAAGCGTCATGTTTCCGTAAGGGCGCTTTGAATAAAAAATCTGATTTTTCGAGGTGCCCGAAATTTGCATGCACGGTGTAGGGGCGAATTCACGTTATGCAGGAATTATGACGCAAAAAAATTACAATTAGGAGAGAACGCGTATGAATACCCTGTTGGCCTTTGTGTCTATTGCCTTTGTCGTCGGTATGATAGTCATCATGTTCGTCAAATTCATAAAGCCCATGATGAGCGGCGGCCGTGTGGGCATGCAGAACCAGATGATGCAGAAATATATCGACGATTACAATCGCCTGGCCCAGACCCTCCAGTGCGATCCGCCGGAGGTCCCCGAATATAATGGATTCAAGGCCTATCCGATCCTCACGGTCAGGAGCGCACTCGGCACCATCGTGGTGACGCCGACCACCGATTACTGGGGCGAGTTTGAAGGGAGCCTCCTCTACCGGAACCCGTACACGGACATGGACACGACACAGAGGATGCAGGAGGCCGCGGTGGCCCAGACCGCGACGGCCCTGCTGGGCGCCGCGACAAGCATCCTGAGAACGCATTCGTACGGTAGCACTTACATGAAGCGGCACCAGAGGAGCAAAGCGGACCAGCTGACCACGGTGAAGCTCATGATGCCGGATTCGTTCAAGGGATCGAAGATACTGGTACGGCCCGAGACGCTCCTGGGCAAGCTCACCAACATCGGCGAGGTGGCCATCCCCTACCCAGGTTTCGACAAGGCCTTCAAGGTGAACGGCGCCGACAGCGCCAGGGTGCAGGCCCTCCTCACGCCTCAACTCTGCGACGCGCTCCTTCGCTTCAAGGACCAGTGCGGCAATTTCCAGCTGAACGAGAACTACCTTATATGGGCGCACGTGGGACTCAGCACCGACCGCGTGCCGCAGGTCGTGAGCGCTCTCTGGGAAGTCGCCAAGGCCCTTCCGAAATGACAGGGCGCTGAACACAACAAACGAAGGAGGGCGCATGCCTTTCTTCGTTCATCATCAGCGTGCGAGGCGGGGGATGATTCCTCCGCCATTTATTTGATCACGGTGAAATCCTTTTTCGGCACGCCTCATATATCGCACGACACTGGAACGTTCGCGTCAAAGGTGTTGCCGCAGACCGAGCAGATCACATAGGTCAAGGAAAGACCGTAACCGTCAAATCATACCACCCCCGGGAATAAATATATAGGTAGGCACATACCGACAAAAACACAACTTTTACAGGCTATTTCTCACACAATCGGTGTTGCTTCGTCACACGAAAGAATCTTTTCAAGAATGCTGCTCATATCAATGCTCGAAGGTATCTCTGAAGGCGAGATATTCCTGAGGCCTATGTGGGGCATTACAACCGTTGCGCCGCCCTGCACCCTGCAGGGCGGCACACCGCAAAAACTCGTTGTTGAAGCGTCAAACATGACCATGATGATCTATACCGTCGATGATACTTATTTTTGCGGAGTTGGCCTGAAGCCCGGAACTGAACTTAAAGAGGCTTCGCAAAAACTTTCCCTGGTGCGTGAGGCATTTAAAAAAGCCATTGCCAAATAAATTACAATCATTAGACAAGGTAATTCAATAATTGATTATTTGATAACGGCGGCGGGGCCGGACAGCGCCCCCGCCGGTTTTCAGCATTATAAAATATTTTCTTGTAAATTAAACATTCACCTGGAGAATACTATGCCGAAAATTATTGACGCAAAAGGACTCGCATGCCCTCAACCTGTAATTCTTACGAAAAAAGCTCTTGAACAGCATAAAGATGTTATTGTAATAGTGGATAATGACACAGCAGTTGAAAACATTACCAGACTTGCTTCAAATGAGAGTTGTTCAATTGAAGTCAGCGGGAAATCTGATGGGTTATATGAAATTCATCTTATAAAAAAGCAGGACAATCCTGTAGCGGCAACAACCGATGCCATGACGGCTGCCGGCGGTCCGACGGTATTTGTCATCGCTGCGGACACCATGGGAAGGGGTGACGACAAACTGGGCGGCGTTCTCATGAAGGCATTCATTCACACCGCAACTGAACTTGATCCGATACCGGATATCATGATATTTTACAACACAGGCGTAAAACTTGCGGGTGAAGGGTCAGATGTGCTCGATGACCTTAAAATTCTGGAGGGAAAAGGAGTTAAGATCCTCGTATGCGGTACCTGCGTGAATTATTTTGAATTGACCGGCAAGGTGGCAGTCGGGACAGTCTCAAACATGTACGATATCGCGGGAACATTATCGCAGGCTGGTCGTATTGTTCAACCTTGATGATTCAAGGGCAACATTTACATGTTAGATTATCATTTTGTTGCTATGTGTTATTCTCCCTTGATCTGGAAATTTCTCGTTTTTAGGTAGTTATCCATTATTATGGCGATAATAATAAACACGGGAATGGTTAATATTGTTCGGAGCAAAGAAAATTTCAAACCCAGAAAACCGATTTCAAATGACAGCATGGGTATCTTCAGGGTCGAGAAAGCCCCCAGGTAAATAAAGATATTCCGTATGCTTGCTCCTTTTTTATAAAGAACATATGACACGGGAAATGCTCCATAGAGGGGGCCGGCCTGCAGCATCGCAAGAAGTATCATCCAGACTGCGCCCTTTATTCCCGAGTCTGATCCGATGTGTCGTTCTATCTTTTCTTTAGGCGCCCACACGTCGAAAAGGCCGATTAAAAGAAACATGAGAGGAAGGAACATCATCATTTCTTCAATGAATTGAAGAAAATTATCCTCAAAAATTTTCGTGCCCGGCGTATAATTAAAAACATATGAGAACAGAATAAACATCATGAATGTAATGATAATCGTGATGTTTGCTATTTGATCTTTTATGAACGATTTCACTATAGCTTCCAGAGAAACGAGATTACAATACCGATGATTATAGCGCCGCAGAAACTTAATATATTTCGAATAATTGCCGTCTTAAAACCAAAATACCTGGCTTCCATCGGGATGGTTATAATACCTACCATGGTCAATGTTGTAATGAATACCGCGATAATCGAATAGCTCACACCGTTTTTTATCAGCATACCGGCAAGGGGATACGCAACGATCCCTGGAATAAGGCTTATGGATCCAACAAAGGCGGCAACCATGTAGCCAGCGAAACCTGAATTGCTTCCTAAATAACGAATGAGAGTTTCCTTCGGCGTAAAGTGCAGTACAATGCTAACGATTATCATAATTGAAATAATTGCCGGCAGAATGTTCGCAAAAAGGTAAAGTCCCTTTTTCATGCCGGCAATTGTTTTATTCTTATCCATGATAAACGATACTATAAGGGATATAATCGTTACAACGATCAAAAATTTCATGTAGCCTTCTGCAAGTTATCGACGAAAACTCTTGATCTCGCTGATGATATAACCAAGGAATGCTTTTTCATCACTAAAATAATCCCATACTCTTTCCAGATTTTTCCAGTTAATCTCTTTTCCGCCATTGACTCTGGAAAGGACAACCGAACGGGTACGTAAGCGATAGTCGCTGATGTAATGCTCATTTTGAGGCAAATCGACATTGACCGGACGGAATAGGATCGCGCCGGAGGCAAGCTCCCTGGCGAAGCCTTTCTGGAGCGACATGCGGGTGAGCTCTTCGATGCGTGTGCATGAATAGCACCTGAACTGGCCGTGAAAGTAATATACTACTGTTTGGGGTAAGTTTTGCCCCATGGTTTCTGTTTGAGCAAAAGAAACAACAATCGTTACGGCAAATAATAAGGCAAAAAGTATTTTCTTCATCGATTTTCTCCGTTTTGTGTTGTAATAAGTTATTTTGATTTATTTTTTTGGATGCAATACCGGATAAGCCCCTTCATGATTTCCGGTTTTCGCGATCCGGCTGTCAACAATTTTCCGTTCAGGTAAAGCGTTGGAGTGCTGGCCACACCGAGACGTTCAGCTTCGCGGTATTGGCGGGTGATAACATTCCCGGTTTCCGGTGAGTCGAAGCACCGGTCAAAGGCCGCCATATCAAATCGTTTCGATTTGGCGAGGTGACGAACACTTTTCACGTTAAATGGATTTCCTTTTACGTGATACAGTTCAAAAAGGGATTTCGCATAGTCCATAAAACGGTCCTGTTTATACGCGCAGTATGAGGCCGCGGCGGCAATACAGGCGTCGGCGGACGGATTGTCGCGGCCTCTGTCCAGATTGGCGCAGTCGCCGTTAAGGGGCAGGTATTTAAAATACACGGAAACGGCGTCGGGATATTCTCGGACCATCTGCTCAAGAAGGAGTATTTCATCACGGCAGTGGTCGCACGTAAAATCAAAGAACACTGAAAAGCGGGCCGGTGACCCCGGTTTCCCGATGAGGGGCACGCCCTTTGTGTCGATGTCAATTTCCCTGGCGTTTTCATATTGCCGAATCGCCTTTTTCAGACGATCCTGGAGAGAAACCATTTTCGCTTCATTGGCGACCAGCCTCGCACCGGCTCCGATGCCCATACCCACGGCGCCAAGAACGATGGCGATCAATACCATGTACACACCGTATTTCCTGATATGTCGCAACATGTTCATGGCAATAGAACCTCGCACGGAAGTAATGGTTGTTTTCAGAATCAACAGTGACGGCACAAAGATAACAACTGTCGCCGCATAGGTCATGAGGCAGAGGGGGCACATGAACCTGATGATGTATGCCGATATGCCATACAGCGTTATATCGGCAATACACGCGGCCCCGGTCAGCACGGATATAATGATGATCCCCATGGATAGGCTCTCCGTGTCGCGGCGAAACCCGTGAATGATGATAAGGGCCGCGATGAATCCATAAAAAACATAACCCATGACCGCAACGGGAATGTCGCCCACAAGGGGGACACCCCTGATGCCGGCGTAGCGGCTCGCTGATACCACCATGCAGGCATTGACGCCTTCCCGGCCCCGGGCGCATACTGCGTCAGTGACCGAAGCCGTGACGCCGAAGTACTCGAAAATAAGGAACGCGCTCAGGACCATCCCCGCGATCGAGGCCGCGAGGATAAAGAGCGAAAAAAATTGTATCCTGTTTCTCATGCGATGCGCCTCAGGCGGAAAAAATGAGATATAACCCGCCGGCGATGACCAGCACGCCGCAGACCTTTTTGAGTATCACCGCGCCCTTCGAGTTTTCGTTCCAGTTGAGATAGCGCTGCACCACCTCGGTAAAGGTGCCCGCGAACACTATGACGGAACAATGCCCGACGGCGTAAGCGAGGATGAGAGATACCGCGAACAGGAGCCTGGTTGACGCCACGTTGAAAACAACGCCCAGCATGGGCGCCATGTAAGCAAAGGTGCAGGGCCCCAGGGCAACGCCGAAAATAAGGCCCAGGATGAATGCTGCTAACAGGCCCTTTCTCTTGAAACTCGACGCGTTCGCTCCTTTTTCAAGAAAGGGGAGAGGAATGACGCCCAGCAGGTGCAGCCCCACCACGATGAAAATGACCGCAACGAAATAGTTGCCCCATTTGCCGATATCGCCCAGCATACGGCCCAGGAGGCCTGTGATGAGGCCGATAAGACCGATGGTGATGAGGATCCCCGTGGAAAAAAGGAGGGCGAGGGAAAAAGCCCGTTTCGTGCTGATGCGGCCCTGCTCGTCGATAAACCCCACGATGAGGGGTATGCTCGCGAGATGGCAGGGCGACAGCAGGATGGAAAGCACTCCCCAGATGAAGGCCCCTCCAAGGGCGACACCGGCGGAATTGGTGAGAGTGCCGGAAAGCCAGGTAAAAAGCTCCAGAATCATTACCGGACTCCTTTCTGTTTTAAAATTTTCACCAGCTCCTCTTTTGGGAAAAACCCTTCGTGGCGGTAATATTCGTTGCCGTTCTTGTCGAGAAAAACCTGGGTTGGGATTACACGGATCCCATATTTCATGGCGTCCTGTTTTCCCTGCGGCGTCCAGACATCGTGAAACACGATTTTAACCTGGCCCTTGTATTCCTGTTCAACGGCCTTCATGATGGGCTGCATCATTTTGCAGGGTATGCAGTTGACCGAGCCGATCTCGACGAAGGTGACCCGGTGCTCAACCGGACCGGTATTCTTATCGGCGGAGGCGTCGGCAGCTGACGCGGCATCGTCCGTGCTGACTACTGCAGCAGAACTCTCGGGTTCAGGCTGTTTTGACTGGCTGCAGCCGAGGACGCTTCCGAACAGTATCAGAGGCGCCTGATACGAGCACCCGCCGGGTGTACGAAGATACGGCACGGCCATTGCCACGGCAAAGGCCATGACAACGGGAATAATTAATTTTAATGTTTTTTTCATGTCGGTTCTTCTCCATTATATTCATGCATCAAGATGATTTTTCATCCGCTTATTGGCCGAAGCGGAAATCCGGCCAAGCAACTCCCTTGCAAATTCGAGGGCATCATCTTTATCCCGATCGATAACAATCCGCTTCAGACGGATTTCATCGTCAACGGTTAACGCAATAACTTTTGTTTCCATGTCTGGGGCCTTATGAACAGCACCCGCCCCCCGAAAGGGATGCACCTGCTTCTGCTTTCGGCGATATTGAGCATGCTTCCTCGACCGCGCCAGCAATTCTGGCAATGTTCTCTTCTGTTACCGGCGATTCTCCTTTCTTGAAGCCAAGATCGGCAAGCATGATGGATATCGGCTTGACGCCAATTCGTTCCAGACTTTTTCGCGCGCAGGCGATGGGGCACCCATCCACGGTTATGTTCAATTCGGCTCCCTTCGCCGATTGCACGAACCCGGGTACGTCACCTCCGACGCCCGCCAGGCAGGTCTTCTGCGCAAAGCCCTGTTTCCATAGTTTCCGCACCGCACGGTCCGCAAGCTCGCCCACATCGGCCGCACCGGAACAGGGGTAAAGAAGTTTCACTCCTCCGGCACCACAACAATTTTCAGCCATGTTATTTCTCCTTGTAAAATTATTTGCTAAACACGTCTTTCTGATGAGGCCGGTAACTGGCCTCGAATACGGGCGTTCAATGCGACTCGAGCGCCTTTTTCACTTTTTTTAAAAGATTTTCCCTTATGAACTCAAGGGCCTGCTCCCGGTCCGAATCCATTTCAATGGCCAGTATCCTTTGAATCTCGGCGGCTTCAAGCCGGATGACAATGTCCTTTAGATTCATCGAAGGGATCTCTCATTTGAGATACTTTTTAATATCTTCCAACGACGGCACTTTCCCAACGACCTTAACCACACCGTCGACCACGAGGGCGGGAGTCATCATGACGCCGTAATTCATGATCTGGTTGATGTCCTTGACCTTTGTTATTTCGGCTTCGATGCCGAGCTCTGAAGCTACCTTGCGGGTAAGCTCCTCCAGCTTGATGCACTTGGGGCACCCGGTGCCGAGTATTTCGAGTTTTTTCATGAGCAATCTCCTTTTTAATGAATACGTTTCAGCTATTATTTTCCAAGAAATATTTTTACCTCTTCCAGGGACGGCACTTTCCCCGCTACTTTTACAACCCCGTCAACCACGAGGGCGGGTGTAATCATTATACCGCGATTCGTAATGCCGTTATAATCCGTTATGTGGTTTATAAAGGCGTCGATGCCAAGCTCAGATACCGCCTGTTTCGTTACTTCCTCAAGCTTCTGGCACTTGAAGCAGCCGGGGCCAAGGATTTCGATCATCATAAAAATGCCTCCTAAAATAAAGCTCCAAATATCATCCCAGTTATCGTGGCCATGACGACCACCAGTATTACGTACACAATGGTCTTCTGCCATCCAATAACGCTTTTAATGACAAGCATGCTCGGGAGCGAGAGGGCAGGCCCTGCCAGCAGGAGCGCCAGAGCCGGTCCCTTGCCCATGCCGCTGCCGATAAGTCCCTGGACGATGGGGACCTCCGTGAGGGTGGCAAAGTACATGAAAGCGCCTGATATGGCCGCGAAGAAGTTCGCCCACAGTGAGTTTCCTCCTACTGCCCAGGCGACCCATTCGTTCGGGATCACGCCTTCTTTACCAACCCTGCCAAGCAAAAAGCCGGCGATAAGCACGCCGAAGAGAAGGAGCGGCAGAATCTGCTTGGCGAAATCCCATGTGGATACGAACCAACCGCCGGTTTCACCTTTGTCCGTGCTCGTGAGGACTGAAAGGCCGATGGCGCCCGCTGAAAACGCGAGGATGGGTTGGTCGGGAATTATGATTGAAAGGGCAACAACCGGCGCCGCGGCAATGAGGACCTTCCACCACTTTAACTCGAACCATAAGACCAGCACCACGGCAAAAAGTACCGACGACGCGCCGGTAATGACCCATTTGAAATTATACATTATATACCAGAACCCGCTCGTTTCAACCGGCTTTCCCCAGTTGGCGAATACCAGTATTGCGATCATGGACGCGAAGTATATGATATTTTTCCAGAGCGCCCGCTTGACCTCCGGTTCCGGCATGTTCATGGCGGCATTGGCTTTTTCCACTTCCTCTTTGCGATAGATAAAATGCATGGCAAGTCCGATGACGACGCTGAAGACCACCGCGCCTACGGCCCTGGCTATGCCGATTTCCATCCCCAGGACCCTTGCCGTTAGCACAATGGCAAGCACGTTGATAGCAGGTCCGGAATAGAGAAAGGCCGTGGCCGGGCCGAGGCCCGCGCCCATCCGGTAGATGCCGGAGAAGAGGGGGAGGACCGTACAGGAGCAGACCGCGAGAATCGTACCGGACACGGACGACACGCCGTACGCGATGGCCTTATTTGCCGTTGGACCCAGGTATTTCATGACCGACTCCTGGCTCACGAACACGGCGATGGCGCCGGCGATGAAAAAGGCAGGCACCAGGCAGAGAAGCACATGCTCCTGCGCGTACCATTTAACGAGGTAGAGCGCTTCAAATACGGCATTATCGAAGCGGGGAACGCCAATCGGTAGATAGAACAGGAGCAAAAATATTGCTACAATCCAAAACAAAGGCTTCCATTCTGTTTTCCAGTCCATTAGTTTCTCCTTGATAACATGAGTTGTTTTTTGATTGTTTCTTATTTGGCAAAAATGTCAATATTCATCACAAAAAAATCATTATCTCCTTATTTTCAATTCAATGGATTTCATGATGTCATTGGATTGGCGGGCGTTGGATTGCATTACTTCATGTATGCATCCGAAAAAATTCAGGATGCAGGGGACCCGTAAATAGTAGTAACTGCTCGTTCCTTCCCTCCTGTCGTCCACGATGCCGGCGTTTTTGAGAATCGATAGATGCTTGGAAATGGTGGACATATCATATCCGATCATCTCCTGCAACTCGTTGACGCACCGTTCGCCTTTCTGAAGCTCTTCGACCATGAATATACGCGCCGGATGCGAAAGGGCCTTGATGATTTTGGCCCGTTCTTCACAAATTAACCAGACTTTTTTATCCAATTAAAACTCCTTATTGGTTCTTATTTGGCAAATTAGTAAATAATAAAATAATTGTCAAGAAAAAATTGAAAATTTACATAATACCCAGCAATTTGAGAATGATCTCTACCGCGAAGAACCACATGATGAAAGCAAAAGCGATTTTAATGAACGACGGACTTGCCTTCACAGTAACCCGGGAACCCACTGCCGACCCGATGGCCGCGGCGACCGCCGTGACGCCGAGCAGCAGGTATTCAACATGGCCGATGGCAAAATGTCCTATTGTTCCGACAATTGAGCTTACGGTGACGATGAAGGCGTTGGCGCCCGCCGCCATCCGGGCCGAATATTTCATGTAGAGCACGAGGAAGGGAAATATGATGAGTCCGCCGCCGACCCCGATAAGGCTTGAAAGCACGCCCACCGCGAAGGAAAAGAGGACCACGATCGCGCCCAGGCGCCACGTCAGGGGCCGGGAAGACTCAGTATCGCCGCCTTTCTTTGAAAGGATCATCAGAACGCCCGCGCCGAGAAGAAATACCGCGAAAATTCCTAGAAGAAGGTCCTTGGGGGCCCGGCTGCTGAGCAGGGCCCCGAGGATGGACCCCGTGATCGTGCCCGGAAGAAAAATCAGGGAGAACTTGAAGTCCACCAGCTTGTTCCGTGTAAATACGATCGTGGCAACCAGGGCGGTCACGAGATTAAGGAAAAGCGCGGTGGATATGGACTGGCTGACTCCCCATCCGAGCAGGACAAGGACGGGGGTGTAGAGCGAGCCCCCTCCCTTGCCGAACATGGAGAACACGCCCGACACCGCCAGCACGACGAAAAACGCGATGATGACGCCCCTGTTCATGTCACACCTTCCCCTGCGCCTTTTCGTAACAGGGCTGGCACACCTTTTTGTCGCCCAGCGGCCTTCCGTAACCCTCCACGGTCATCTCGCCGCAGATATCGCACACGAAACCATCGAAGGAATCTTTTTTCGGAGGCAGTTTCTGCGTGAATATTTCACCCACGGTAATGAGAGCCTCTTCCGGCGCGTTTATTACCTTCTGCACCAGGGGCTCCACCACTTCGTCCGGTACCTGCGACGCCGGTATGCCTTTTTCGCGGTATTTCGTGAAAAATTCGGTGACCTTGTTGGCGAGCATGGCCTCCGCCTTCGGCGTAACACGAACCGAACGCCCGGTGGCGCGATCAATAAGGGTAACCGCCCACTTGCCATAGTTGAGCTTCTTGATGTTCCCCTTGCCGAAAGTACAGCCGGTAATTACCTGGACGCCGTCGGCAAAACAGGTGGCGCAGTGGTCTTCACCGAGCTCGATCTCAGCGACGATCTGCCCGTCTTTGGCGCGATCGACGCCGAGCTTGTTCATGGCTGCGGCGCCCACCCGAAGGCCCATGGGCATGGCCGGGCATTTATGCCCATGAAATTTCTGTCCGAATTCAAGGAAGTCTTTTGGGTTTATCATGATTAACACCTCACGTAATATAGTATGAATGACGATCCTGCCTGAATACGGCATAAAATCGCTTTATCATACTACAAGTGTAATGAATTGGGGAAAAAATGGCGTTGATTACAATCAATCGGTGTATTTATTTTGGAATAAAATATTTGATTAAGCAGGCTTAAATTAAAATTCCCGGAACCGCCATGGACGACAACCGCTTATGATCGATTATCCTTAACCGATTGACGCCGGCTCGCTCAAGAATGCCCATGTCTGTAAGTTCCGTGATTTTTCGTGAAAAACTTTCGGGTGTAAGACCAAGGAGTGACGCGTATTCTTTTGAGGAAACAGGAATAACAATAACGCCTTCATTAGATCGCTGATCGCCTTCTTCCAGCAACCCTGCCAGGGCCGAAGCAACCCGCGAAAGGGCGTCCCTCGACGAGAGCCTCATGATGATATCAAAGGACGACCTGAGATGTCCGGAAAGATACCTGAGCAGAGGGAGGGCGGCACGGGGGTCCTCCTTCATCGCTTCGATAAACTGTTCATGCGTGAGTATCATCGCGTTTATATCGTCCATGGCTTCGGCGTTAACCGTGTAGGGCATCCCGTCAATGAGGGGCAAAAACCCGAACACGTCACCGGGGCGCATGACGTACAGTGTTACGGCTTTACCGTCCGGGGCGATGCGGTATATTTTCACCCGGCCTTCCAGGAGCGACACCAGCATGCCGTTTGTGTCGCCTTCGCGCCAGAGCGTTTCACTGCGGAAGTATCGCGCTGAACGGAAATAAGGGGAGAGTGATGATCGTATATCAGAATACAGAGACGAGGGAGTCTTATCTATTTTCTCGTTATCCCGCAGCATTGGGCAATTTCCATTTGCTTTTCAACTTTCGTTTTAATAACGGTTTGAACGCTGTTTACAATATCAAGAATACAGGAACAGCATAATCGGTAGTAAATACTGTTGCCGCGCTTATCATCATACACCAGGCCGGCGTTTTTAAGCACGCTCAGATGCTTGGAAACGGTGGATACGTCGGACCCTATCATTTCAGTAAGCTCATTGACGCAGCGTTCCTGCTTATTTAACTCTTCGAGAATGAAAAGCCGCGTTGGATGCCCCATAGCTTTGAGTATGACTGCTCGCGCACCGTACTGCGGCTGGATTTTTTGTTCCATGATTCTCCCCCATCAGCAACATCTGGTTGATTTAACGCCACCCGATTCTCCACCGCAATTGCAAACGGGCTCGCCGCCGGTGATCATTCCCATGATGACAGCCGCGGCGCATCCTGTGCCTGAACCGACTGAAAGAGCGTTGAATTCACAATTCAACGCGCAGGCTCCGCACTCCATGCAGCGGTCCTTGTCGATTATTTTTGCTTTACCATCCTTCATTTCAAAAACGGCATGGGGGCACACTTCGGTGCATTTACGGCACCCGGTGCATTTTTCAGGATCGTATTGTAATGTGGCTACATTTTTAAGGTATTTCATACTAATCCCCAGGATTGCAATTTATAAAGCACTAACATGATGACTGATATAACAAGTCCGGCGATATATATGGGAATCCATATTTTTAATTCCTTTTTAACACCGGATATGGTGGTAAAGGTCGTGGCGCCGGTGAATTGAAGCGCCAGGTACGATGAGAGAAGCGGGAAAAGCGTCAAAGCGGATGCCCGGTAAAACATCGAGCTGCCGCCTAATGGCGTAAGTAAAACAAGCGGCGCAATGACGGCAGCCCCCGCGAAGAGGCCTTTTAACGCAAAGGACCTGAATGGTATGAACGGTAATAATGCCGGCGTTACAAGGCCGCCCGCTAAAAGAGTTACCACTGACAGAACGATAAAAGGCCACCCCTCGAACCAGGCATTGTAAAACAAGATGCCCGATGGCTGGATCCCGAAGATAATCAATATCATCAGGGCGGTTATCGGAACGTATCTGAAGCCCTGGGTCAACTCTATCGGGACAAGCACCAGCCGTTGCGCAAGGTTGAAGCGTATTTTCCTCATTTCAGGGGTTGCATGGTAACGCGCATCTACATAACCTTTGATGTTCGAAGCCTCGACCGGCCCAAAATAAACGGTGAAGCCTGTCTTCTTTTTCACTTCTGATGCCTTTACACCCGTAGCGCCAAGCTGAGGAACGATGATCCTCCGGTGCGTGACGAGTCCTGACAACTTTGAAGCAAGGACACGGTTTATCAGCTCTTCGGTTCCGAACGTGCCTTTACCGGCGGCGCACCAGACGTTTATGCCTTTTGTGTCAAGTACGAGGATCCATCCGTTTATGCCGGATAGATTGCGGCGAAGTATATCGAAACTTAGCTTGTAATTGGCTGATACAAAAATATCGGAAACAGCATCGGGCGTGCCAATTGCATAAAGGCCTGGTTTGACTGTATATTCCATGCGGTAGGCGCCGAGACGCGATCGAATCTGTCCCCAATGGTCTTCACGGGACCACACAGCTGTTACTACCGGAACAAGGCCTGAGGGCGTGTTTATAACGCCAGTTACCCAGGAAGGTTTTTCACTGATTATTTCCGCAACAGAATTAACGGCCTGAAGCCGTGCTTCCAAATTAGGGGAGAGTTTCAGTTGGTTTTGAGGAGGGGCGCAACAATTCTGCCCGGATGAACTTGATGAGGTATTATTATTCATTTGTAATGGTTTCATAAGTAAGCCGGTTTTCAATAAAGATATTTTATATTTGGCAATATAGCCAAATTGCAAGGAAACGTCAAGTATTTTTAAAACAAGTTCTTACACATGGGGATAACAAATACCTCTTTTTGTGCTCCGGTGGATGAATTTAGTGGAAATTCCTTTGGCACAGATCAAGCCCAGATGACAAAATGGGAATTATCTGTACTTGTCTTTGCCCATTCTGTGGAGACATACACCATAACGGGGGCCTCCTCCTCGGGGAACCACCATGCGTGGGGCGCCGACACGACGCCGGGCGCGATGCCGTCGAAGAGCTTCTCCTTCATGGCCACGCGGCCCCGGGGCGATTCGATCCAGACGCGATCGCCCTCCCTCAATCCCAGTCCGGTCGCAGTGGCGGGATTGATCTCCGCCTGCGGCTCTGGCTGCCGTTTCCTCAGGGACGGGATCTGGCGGAATTCGCCCATTTTTTCCGGGGCACGTGAGTAGATATCAAACTTGCCCGATTCCGTGGCAAAGCCGCTGTCCCGGTACTTGAAATACTTCATGGGGCCCGTGAGTATCCCCCTTTCGCAGAACTCGTCGAAGCTGATCCCCGTTCCCTGCAGCATCCATTCCGGGAACGCGGGATAATCCTTCCAGGAAAAGGCCTTCCGCAGGCCGAGGCGGCGCTCCAGGTCGATCATGACATCCCTGTCGTCGCGGGTATCGCCCGCGATCGCGACCCTGCGCTGGGCAAGGAAGCACCAGTGCTTGTGGATGTTCATCACGTCGTCACGCTCGAGCCAGGTGGACGCGGGCAGAAGAAGATCGGCACGCTGGGCCGTGGGCGTCATGAAGAAATCCGAGACCACAACGTACTCGACACGCTCCAGGGCCCTGTCCGTCTGTGCGGGATCGGTCATGGTGACAAGGGGGTTTAAGCCCATGATCCAGAGTCCCCTCGGCAGATAGGGGGTCGCCGGTGATCACGGATTTCCAGAACGCCGGCGGATGGACCAGCGGGCAGAGGGGGAAATGTGGCTTCTTCATGCCGGTGATAAGTGCTAATTGCCGGGTAAAGGGCTGACGGGCTATGATGCGGTCCAGCAGGGGCGCAACGGGACGCTTCAGCGTATTTAACCCAGAGAGAATAATGTCCCGGGCCGAAGGAAAGCGTCCCCGATTGAACGGACTACCCGGCCTTTTGTTATCGGGGGGGAAAAACTGGGTTTTTTCCAACACCCCGCGCGGAGCCCATGCGAGCGCCGGCATGTATAGCCTCGTCGAAAGTGCGAAAGCGAATAAGATTGAGCGGTATCACTACCTCCGGTATCTCTTCACGAATATGCCTCTCGCGTCTAACAGGGATGAATTAAGAAAGCTGCTGCCCTGCTATCGTACGGAACAATAGCCGCTTCCTGCGTAATTGACCAATGGTTTTGTCCCGGAGAGTGAAACGGGGAGAATATGACGCTTTAAAAACTTTATATCAGGAGGAGAACGATGACCGCCAATGCCAATGTAACACAGAAGGCGGCAAGAAGAAAGCTAAATTTGTTGGAGCTGGCCCAGGAACTCGATAATGTCAGCAAAGCCTGTATGATCATGGGATATTCCCGGCATCGGTTTTATGAAATCCGAAGGAATTTTCAGACATACGGTGCCGAAGGGCTGTTAGATAGGATTCCGGGGGCGAAAGGTCCACATCCCAATAGAGTATCTGAGGATGTTGAGGAAGCAATCCTGGATTGTTCATTAAAGCATCCTACGAAGGGATGCCTCAGCGTGGCCCAGCAATTGAATTTGCAGGGTGTCAAGGCAAGTTCCGGTGGTGTCCGGGGAGTATGGTTGAGAAACAAGCTTGAGACCAGACACCAAAGGCTTATGAGGCTTGAGGAGCATCAACGAGATACGCAGATTGAGCTTACGGAAGAGCAGGTTCGGCTACTAGAGAAATTCAGCCCGGAATACCGCGAACGGCATATTCAGGCTGATTTTACGGGCCATTTGGTGGCAATGGATGCGTTTCTGGTGGGTACTCTCAAGGGGATCGGCAGGGTATACCTTCAGACGGTTATAGATTGCCACAGCCGGTATGCCAGGGGCCGGATGTATACGACCAAGGTTCCGGTAACTGCGGTTCAAACGCTTAACAATTACGTGCTCCCGTTCTTTGAAGAGCACAATGTTAAGGTTGAAACAGTGCTGACTGACAATGGACGTGGATACTGCGGCCGTCCGGAGAAGCATCCATTCGAACTGTTTCTCCAACTTGAGGATATTGAGCATCGGGCAACCAAGGTGCGCAGGCCTCAGAGTAATGGATATGTTGGGCGTCTACATAGAACGTTCCTTGATGGGCGTTTCCGAATCGCCGGCAGGACTAACTTTTATGAGTCGGTTCAGGAAATGCAAAATGACTTTGACACGTACCTTGAGCATTACAACAATGAGAGGTCACATCAGGGTCGTAATATGAATGGTCGGACTCCATATCAGGCATTTGTTGAAGGTATCAGGCCATTTGAAAATGAACCAATGGAGATGGATAGCGTAGCCTGAAAATCAAGTCTTTCAGAGGAATGTGTCAGGTGAATACTATCACTAAACACCTTTTCCTTCCTTCTCGATCCCAAAGTCATGGAACAGGTCAACAATATGCCTGAAAACAACAAGAGGCGGGAAATCCCGCATCCTGAAAAGTTTAACTCCCGTTCTGCGGGCAATCAGGGACGATTTTCGATCTCGGTCATTGATGGGATTATAATCAATTTTATGATCTGGGAGGTAGAAAACGACAGGTAACTATGTTTCCCCAAATCAATTTGTACTTTAATATCCCTTCCCCATTGACTTTTGGTCAAAAACATATGCAAATTATAAATTGTTTCTATTTTTTATCAATATCGATGATAAAAAATATTTGACTAATATGCTTAAAATATGCATATTGATGCATATGAGAACAACAATAAATATTGACGATTCACTAATTAAAAAGGCTTCGGCTCTCACCGGGATAGAGGAAAAAACGACTCTTGTCCGCCTTGGTCTCGAAGTCCTTATTAAAAGAGAGAACAGCAGGCGTCTTGCGAAGCTCGGTGGGACAGAGAAGTCGTTGACTGCAGTGCCGAGAAGAAGGAACAAGTTCTAGGCATATGGTCCTCGTTGATACATCCATATGGATCGAACACTTCAGAAGGAGCCATCCCCGGTTGGAAGAACTCCTGAATAATACCGATGTTGCAATTCATCCTTTTATTATCGGGGAACTTGCATGCGGAACCATGAAAAACCGCGAAGAGATTCTAAACCTGCTGCAAACACTTGATTCGTCACCTGAAATAAGCCTTCAGGAATTATTGCGTTTTATCGAGATGAATAAACTTCAGGGTAAGGGAATAGGATTCATAGACATTAATCTTCTCGCCTCATCTTTACTATCAGATTGTAAATTATGGACCAAGGATAAAAAGCTACATGACGTAGCTCAAAAGATGGGTATAGCATATTAAGTGTAAACTCAACCTATTGGAGAGTAAATTAAAAGGCGGGGTCTTGCAACCCCGCCTTTGTGCGTTCTAGCATGCAGGTGAGATGGGACTTAAACTAATGGACAGTTCCTTGTTGAATGTCATAATTTGGTACAGGAAAGCGTTTTTATTAGACAAATCCTAATGAATTTATTTCAAATCCATCAGATGAAAAATATAGTAACCATAACCATTTGGTGTAAGAAGATACGGTATTTCACCAATGGGGGGAAAATTAACTCTTCCGATTATCTCTACCGGAATTTTATTTTTTATAAAACCCAGATTGACTTCTACCGGTTGGGCTGAAGGCGACAAGTTGAAGACGCACAGAACTTGATCATCATTGTGTTCAATTACATACATCAGGATTTTTTTATTATCAGGGTATAGAAATGTAATTTTTCCATTTCCAAACAAATGATATGTTTTTCTAATGTGAAGTAAATTTTTAAGCCAATTGAACAATGAATTATTATTGTTTTTATCTTCCTCTACATTGACAGAGTTATAATTATAAACCGGGTCTGTAATTACTGGGGCGTATAAACGGGAGGGTTGCGCATCAGAAAAGCCTGCGTTTTTATTGTCGTTCCAGTGCATGGGTGTGCGAACGCCATTTCTGTCACCGAGATATATGTTGTCCCCCATGCCGATTTCATCTCCGTAATAAATCACCGGTGTTCCCGTTAGTGTAAGTAATATTGCATAGAGAAGTTCAATTTTTTTTCTATCATTGCCGAGTAACGGGGCAAGACGTCTACGAATACCCTTATTAATTCTCATCTGCTTGTCTTCCGCATAGGATCGGTACATGTAGTCCCTTTCTTCGTCCGTTACCATTTCCAGAGTCATTTCATCATGGTTTCTCAGAAACATTGCCCACTGACAGGTATCAGGAATTGATGGCAGCCTATTCATGATTTCAACTATGGGATTATATTGCTCAAGTTTTAAGGCCATAAATAGCCGAGGCATAAGGGGAAAATTAAAAGCCATATGAAATTCATCTCCATCGCCGAAATATTTGATTAGGTCTTCAGGCCATTGATTTGCTTCTGCCAAGAGGATGGTATTCGGGTATTCATTGTCGATGATCCTTCTGGCATCCTTGATGAATTTATGTGTTTCGGGGAGGTTCTCACATGTAGTCCCTTCCCGTTCAAAGAGGTAGGGAACCGCATCAACGCGAAATCCATCAAGACCCATATTAAGCCAGAACCTGATAACATTAATCATTTCCTCACGAACTTTTGAGTTATCATAATTAAGATCAGGTTGATGATGAAAAAATCGGTGCCAGTAATACAACCCATTGTCTTTGCAGTAGGTCCAGTTTGAAGTCTCCGTATCAGAAAATATGATAGGAGCATCTTTATATATTTCAGGATTATCTGACCAAACATAGTATTCAAAATAAGGAGATTGGGGGCCTTTTTTTGCTTCCTGAAACCATATGTGCTGATCGGAGGTATGATTGAGAACCAGTTCGCAAATAACTTTAATGTCGCGATTATGAGCTTCATGTAATAACATACGAAAATCATCAAGGGTCCCATATTCCGGGTTAATTCCATAGTAATCCATTATGTCATACCCATCATCCTTTCCGGGCGATGGGTATGTAGGCATAAGCCAGATACAGTCAATGCCAAGGTCCTTTAGATAATCAAGGCGCGAAATCAAGCCGCGAAAATCGCCTTTACCATCTTTATTGCTGTCCTGGAAACCACGAACGTATAATTCATATATAACCGCCGTTTTATACCATGGACTTGCTGTATGAATTGAATCATTCATCAATATCCCCTTGAAAATTTTAATGTACAATTCAATAAATGTAAAACACGTCAATTAAAATTTAATCGACTATGATTCTTTTGCTTATTTATATATTGTTGATGCTGGTTTTAAATTTCCAGTCTGGTCGATTATAATATACGGTATAGATATAAATAAAACATGGTCTGGTTCAGACGGGATTGTTATATACAGGTCGCACAGTTAAGTGTGATATTTAGAAGTTTTTTTACTAATTGTTGATAATAATCTGTCATCACTAAGGCACCTGACAAGGGGAATATGACTCTCTATTGCAGGCATCTGCTGGAATTATTATTGAAAAATATCCGCTATATAATATATTAATTGATCAATGTCTTTAAGGTGAGGTGCAATGATGAACCATTTTTATGACTGGATACAAACGACAACGGGTGTAAGTATCCAATTCCAATCCCGTATGTTGCATTCTATGGTAATAATCCTGCTGCTCTGGATAGTCCGAAGTATTACAATACGTATTATATGGCGACGAACGGAGAATCCGACGATCCGCTATAGATGGCGAAAGACAACGGCTTATATTGCGGTATGCCTTGCACTGATTATAGTGGGAAGAGAATGGTTCACCGGCATTCAATCAATAGCTACTATCGTTGGTCTGATTTCAGCTGGATTAGCAATTGCCCTTCAGGATATCATTAAAAGCATTGCGGGTTGGGTATTTATTTTGTGGCGAAAACCTTTCTCGGTCGGAGACCGGATACAGGTGGGAAATCATGCCGGTGACGTGATCGATATCAGGATCTTCCAGTTTTCTCTCATGGAAATAGGCAACTGGGTTGATGCTGAACAGAGTACCGGCCGTGTTATCCACATACCCAATAGTGCTGTCTGGTCGGAAACTGTCGCCAATTATTCAGGCGGATTCGAATATATCTGGAACGAGATTCCGATCTTGGTGACTTTCGAGAGTAATTGGGTGAAAGCTAAAAATATCATTCTGGAAATTACGGAAAAACACGCAGTTCAAGTTGGCGGGGAGGCGGAAAAAAGAATTAAAGAAGCAAGCAAACGCTACATGATTTTTTATTCGACATTGACGCCGACGGTGTATACGAGTGTGCGTAACAGCGGCATACTTCTAACGATCCGTTACTTGATTGAGCCCCGGAAACGAAGGGCGACCGAACAATTGATATGGGAGGATGTTCTTCGATCATTTGCAGAATGCGATGATATTGATTTTGCCTACCCAACTCAACGCTTTTTTGATAACAGGCTGGAAGGCAAGATTAAATCGGGCGAATAATAGCGGATGTGAGATGAATTTTTTAGGGCACCAGTTCAATCATTGTTGTTTTACACTAACGTTCTGACCCTCTTGATCGGCTTTTTTACTTGATTGTCTTAATTTTCTCTCTGGCCCTTGATATTGCCTCTGAGAATTCATTAATCGCATTTTCAGCCCCTTTTTTCAGTTCCTCCAAGCCTTCTCCACCGGCTGTCTTGAAATCTTTAAGTTTCGTCTCCGTCTCCTTTTTTTTGAGTTTCAATTCGTCAATTGTTTTTTTATAATCATTTTTCATCATGGAAACCGCATCATTTCCTTCTTTTTTTAATTCATCAATCTTTTTATCCAGATCCAAAATCATGTCTGAAAGCTTCTGCAGATAGGATTGTTTTTCGTTATCCATCTCAACCTCCTCACTAATATTAATTATTAAATGCTATTACATGAATCCGTCTGATAGAAATATAATAAAATTACCTTATTTATTCAATAAAATAATTTAATTAGCTTTAAATCAACTTCATACTGCACCGCTTCACAACAGGTGAACATGCCTGCCGCAAGGAAGAGTATTGCATTTGCAATTTTCCAGATATACATTGTATTTCTTGGAATAATTGTACAAGTTCAACTCCCGGTGTGAATTTATCAATTAGAATCAATGTTATATAAAGCACGGGATAGCGAATGCACAAGCAGGGACATTTTATGATAGTCAAGAGTATCAGGTGTATCGGTTTTCTGGTGATAGTTACTGTTCCGGTAGAATGCCGTATCGGTGATCATCAGGGCCGGAAATCCCAATTTCCAGAATGAGGAATGATCGGAAAAATCAATACCCCGCATGGAAACAGGCGCCACGATGAGTTTCATTCTAAAACCGGAGTTCTTCTTCAGGGCATTATACCATTGAGTTGCAATACGTCTGTTCTTTTCATTGGCTACCACGGCGGCAAAATTTGCCTCTGCCGGATATAGTGAATAGAGCGACCAGATGGGATACTCCTGAATCGGTTCATTAGAATAATACCCTACCATTTCAAGGCAGATCATGATTTCGATTTGTTCATTATTATCACGAAGATACCGTGCATATCGCATGCTTCCCATATCTTCACTGAAAGCATAGGGGGCTTCTTCCAGTGTAAAAAATACATAACGAACCGTACGTGTCAGTTGCGGTAAAGATTCAGCAATTGAAAGCAATACTGCAACGGCTGAGGCATTGTCATCCGCGCCGGGCGTGGTTGGGGTGCTATCGTAATGCGCTCCAATTATTATAGCTGAAAGATATCTTTTCTTTCCGGTATTTTCAAAGATTAAATTGCGATACGGCTTGCCGTTTAGATAATATTTTTCTTCTGAGTGTGGAAGCAGATGATCAAGCCGACTATGGATGTATGACACTGTTTTTTCGAGGTTTGCATGTTTTTGAGGGCATCTGGTCCCAATGACTGATGCTATCATGTTTACATCTTTCTTGAGCTGCGCCTCTCGATTTTTCACTTTGTTGCAATTCACATAGGTAATAGGAGCAATGATGGCAACGGCGACCAGATGTAATAGTACTTTCTTCACAGGGTTTCTAAACCGCATTTCTCTTTTTTCGTGCGGTTTGCAATACATTGACGGAAATCATGATCGCGGCTATTCCGGTCATGATATATGGGAAATACCAGCCGTATTGAGAATACACTGTTTCGATTTCCATGAGGGGAACAGATTTTGCTACAGCTTCCTTGGTGAAAAGACCGGATGAATAGATAGCTCTGCCGGTTGGATCGAATATCGAAGAATAACCGGTGCATGTGGCCCTGGTGAATGTTTTTCTGTTTTCTATAGCCCGGAAACCCGCTATACGAAAATGCATAAGTGGCTCTGCACTCCTACCGAACCAGGAATTGTTTGTAGAATTGATTAAAATGTTGGCTTTTTCACCATTTATATTTGTCGACTTTCTGACAAAAGAAGGGATGATGTCTTCAAAACAGATGTTCGGCGCTATTTTTAATGAGCCCGTTTTGAATATTTTTCTTTTTTTGCCATAGGTGAAACTTTCAAAATCGTACCAGCCCATGATGTCATTGAGACGTTCATTGGAAAATCCTTCGATGAACGGCATAAGCCTGTTCTTATTATAGTGGTCCAGTTTATACCCGCGAGCTGAAAGAAAAACCACCGAATTATATGCATCGGTATCGTTTTCTTTTTTATCTTCAGCGGTAAGATGGGTTCCAAAAATCAGCGGAGCCGGGAACTTCTTCATAGCGGTATAGTCTGTTTTTTCAATCGGATAATAATGGGGATCGGCGGATTCAGGCCAGACTATCAAATCCGGGGATTCTCCCATCAACCCGATTGACAGATCATTGTAGGTTTTTAACATGACCTCCAGCATCTGCTCGTCCCGTTTATCCATGCCGGAATAATTTCCCTGAACAACCCCCACGGTTGCATGGGGAGCGTTGCGGGCTGTCGTATCGATATCCGCTATTCTCCATTTTCCATATGCTATTGAAGCGATTATAACTATGGCCGCAGTAGAAGTGGTTAAAAGACCAAATATGGGCTTTCTTTTGTACACAAGGCACTCAAATACCGTAAGGGCGGCTGTATTGCCCAGGACCACCACGAACGTAAGAAAGGGAACACCAAAGAGGTCAGCTGTCTGAATTATGGGAAAGAAGCCATTGAGCGCATACCCCATCCGATCGAACCAGTATTTGGGATAAAAATAATCGACTGCGGCGGCTACAACGGGTATCATGAGGTATGATGCGGGCGCAGTTATAGTACCCGCCGCAAAGCGTATCCCCAGATATAGCAGTACATACATGAACCCGTGGTATAGCGCAAAAAGGAATGTGACAAGAGCCGAAACAACATACAGTCCCGGCGTTGGTCCGTTCTCAGCGAAAAATAATATAAAGGTTTTGGGCATCCACAGAAGGTGAATTAGATAGAAGGTTGTTCCGAATAATAGTGAATAGAATATGCCGCCTTTTAGAGTTTCCTTTCTAATGAAAAAAAGAAATGGCGCAAGGGTTATCCAGGATAAGTATTCAAGCGGATAACCGACGTTTGAATACGACCAGAGAATGCCGAGAGCAGTATATAATAATATTTTTAAGATAGTGACCTTAGTATTCATGATGCTCCAATAATCAGAATATATCTATATTGCAAATACTCGAAAAAACGAGAAAAAATCGTATGTTATATAAGATATAGTATACCCCCATAATCAATAATAATTCTCTTCCGGCGGAAGTTACGGGGGTAATTATATAAATAAACTACTGTTTATTTTGGCAGATCATGTTTTATCTCCATCTGCTGATACAGGCTGTTGTCGAGAATAACGATTTCAATTCTGCGGTTTTTGGCCCTGTTTTTCTCTGAAGTATTGGGAACCAGGGGCCGGTATTTTGAAAAAGACATTACGGCAATCCTCTGCGGATTGATATTAAACTTGTCCATTAAGTAGGTCGTCACATTAATGGCTCTCCGCGCACCCAGGGCCCAATTATTCGGGATTTTCCACTTGTACTCCTCCGCGATGGGAACATCATCCGTGTGGCCCTCGACCTGGATGAATTTATCGGTAAGGTTTTTGATGACACTGCCCACCTTGTTCAAGACGGGATAATATTTGGGGTTTACTTCAGCCTTGCCACGATCGAATAATATCCGCTCGGCGATGTTTATGGTCAGCGCGTCTTTATAATTGCTTATCATGACTTCGTCTTTCTGGATTTCATCTTTCAGGCTTGCGACCAGATTTTTATATGTCTCTTCATTCTTTTTTTGTTTTTTATCGGCTTCAGCTTTTTGTGCGGCGATCTGCCTGTTTAGTTTCTCAAGATTGTTTTTGCATTCGGCTAACTGGTCACTCATCTTTTTCTGATCGGCTTTAGTCTGGGTCGTTTCGCAATACGTAAACATAAACGACGACAGCAAGATAAGAACAAAACACACCTGTTTGTTTTTCATGTTTTACCCCCTTTTTTTAAATGATATTATAATGATTAATTATATATAATTCTTATTAATAAGACAAACTTAATTACAATTTAGGCCATAATTGTTCTTTTTTTTATATGCACAGTGATTCTGTCAGAGGATTCAATCAATAGATTAGCGCATACTATTTACCTGATTTAATGTGTGTAGACGAAGATTTATATTGACAATTAGCAAGTAACATCATATCAAATAAAACACTTCGAATAAATAGCATATTTGGCACGATTTTTAGTAATTAATTATTTGAAATTTGTAATATTTGAATAAATCCATGGGGGATGGATTATATAAAAAATTCATTACTTAGACGGATTTTAATAATGAAGATGATCAAACAGGATGTTCCATGAAAAAATTCGATACCGAAGTACACCTGGCCCGTGAAATGACCCTTATGGACGCAACCCTGATCGGCGTGGGGGCGATGATCGGCGCGGGGATTTTCGTTCTTATCGGCATCGCCGCGGGGGTGGCGGGACCGGCATTGCTGTTGACCTTCGTGCTGAACGGCCTTATTGCCCTGCTGACCGCCATGTCCTATGCCGAACTCGGCTCCTGCTACCACGATGCCGGCGGCGGATATCTGTGGGTTAAGGAGGGACTCCCGGCCTGGAACGGGTTTATGTCCGGCTGGATGAGCTGGTTCGCCCACGCCGTGGCCTGCAGCCTGTACGCACTGGGTTTCGGCGCGTATTTCAACCATGTCCTGGGGGAGTTTTCATTATATATCCCCAATCTGGGCTTCTTTTCTCCCCAGAAGATACTGGCGGCCTCAACGGCCGTTCTTTTCGCATACATCAACTTCCGGGGAGCGTCCGAAACCGGGAAGGTGGGAAACCTGGTTACCATAGCCAAAATCATCATCCTTCTGATTTTCGTAGGTTTTGGTGTAGAGTTAATCCTTAGAAACGGTGACTGGCGGACCACCTTCAGCCCCTTCATGCCTAACGGCATCGGCGGGGTGTTCAAGGCCATGGGGCTCACCTTTATCGCCTTTCAGGGCTTCGAGGTAATCGCCCAGAGTTCGGAGGAAATCAACAATCCCAAAAAAAACATACCCCGGGCCGTTTTTCTTTCACTTATTATAGTCGTTCCGATCTATCTGCTTGTCGCAATCGTCGCTCTCGGTTCCATAACTCCGCCTGAAGGCATGACTTCGTGGGATTTTCTCGCACAGCAGAAAGAGACGGCTCTGGTCGGGGTGGCGCGGCACTTTTTCACCGGCGGCGGCGTGATGATATTGATCGGCGGTCTCATCTCTACAATCTCCGCCCTCAACGCGACGATCTTTTCATCATCGCGCGTCGCCTTCGCCATGGGGCGTGACCGTAATTTTCCCGCCTTCTTCAGTAAGGTGCATGATAAGAATTTCACCCCCCATTGGAGCATATTGGTTTCACTGATAATAATCGTCGTCATGGCCGTTTCCTTCCCGATTGAAGATGTTGCAAGCGCCGCGGACATCATGTTCCTGCTCTTATTTCTCCAGGTGAATGTCGCCATGATACGCCTGAGAAAAAAAAGGCCGGACCTCGATCGCGGTTTCAAAGTCCCTCTGTTTCCCGTGCTCACGATACTGGGTATACTGCTGCTTCTGTTCCTCTCGATATACATGTTCAACTACAGCTATAAGGCGTGGATTGTAACCGGGATCTGGATTGCCATCGGGCTTGTTGTGTATCGCGGCTATGCGGCACAGCGCGAGGTGGAGCATTTGCAAAAGGTGCAGGCCCTTGAAAAAATCGAAAGAAAGGAATATCGAATTCTGGTTTGCCTTTCGAATCCCCGGTTCATTCCGAGCATAACGTCCATCGCCCTCGCCATAGCGAAAAAACACAATGCGGAGGTTATTTTCCTTCACGTTATCGAAATACCGGAGGGGAAAAAGCTCAATGCCGGGATTGACGATACCGTACGGGTGAAAAGCGTATTGGAGCGGGCGGGTGACATGGCCGATGCCGCGGGTATCGATTCCAAATCGATTATTAAAATTTCACACCGCATTTCGCAGGGGATCGTCGACACTGCGTTGGAAGAGCGGTGCAATTTCATCATAACCGGAAGAAAAAAGGAAACGACATTCCTGAACAGAATGTTCTCCTCGATAATCGATACCGTGTTGCAGAAAACACCGACCGAGGTGGCGATCCTTCATGATGAATTCAAAAAGGAAAAAATAAAGACGATTATGATTCCCCTGGGAGATGACGTCCATACCAGGCTTGCGACCGAGATCGCGCCGGGGCTGCTGGAATTTTTCAACGCGCGTCTTAAAATCGTGCTTATAGTAAACCCGAGGGCCACAGACCTTGAACGCCGGGAAAAAGTTGAACGAATGAACACCTTGATAAAGGAAAATAATCTCAGGGCCAATATCGAGATTATAAATGACATGGATATATACCGTGGAATCATTCGCGGTTCGCGGGGCGCCGATCTTATCGTGATGTCGGGCCGGAGCGGCGATTTTATAGAAATGCTCTTTGCTAAATCCCTGATCCAGGAAGTTACCGAACAGGCTGCCTGCCCGGTACTATGGGTCAAAGAATATGAAGAAAGGGTCTCATTCTTTAAATCCGTATTTCGTCCTTATAAAAAGGAATTAGAGAGGTAAATCTCCATGGAAGAAATAATGCAAAAACACCTCCTTGTATTGTTCAATAATTTTATCGGATTTCTTCCCAACCTCATTTCCGGAATAATGCTGGTATTGATCGGATGGGCGCTGGGATGGTTCGCCAAGCGCCTGGTCGTCCAGCTCGCGGCCATTCTGCGTCTCGAACGATATATGCTGCGCTCCCGGTGGGGAAGCGAATTCTCCCTCGCGGATGTCCGCTATGGATTCTATAATTTTATCGGCAATATCGCTTTCATTATAATCCTCATGATTTTTATCGACAACGCACTGGTTTCGTGGCAGCTGGATGTATTGTCCAAGTTACTGAGCAGGGGGATCCTGTATCTGCCGAAAATCATAATTGCGCTGATCGTCTTCGGTCTGGGGTGGTTCCTTTCCGATTGGTCGGAAAAATCTATTGCGCGGGTACTGCACCGGGAGGATATCCCGCGGCCAAATCTTATCGCACGTTTTATCAGGACCGTGCTGATGCTGTTTTTCTCAACCATTGCCCTGGTCGAACTCGATCTTGCCCGTGAAATAGTCATCATCGGCTTCTCGACTATTTTTATAACCCTTGGCTGTCTGACCGTTGTCATGGCCGCTCTCGGGGGAAAAATGTTTCTCGATAAAAATGGGGCAACCTCGAACAGGAAGAAATTGAAAAAGAAATAATAGAAGAACCAGTGTCCAGTATGCATGCGATTGAACAGGTTTTTAGCTGTCAATAAAATCATGAGTATTTCACATTGATATTCTCAAGCTGTAATAGTGAGAATGTTATATGGCCCATTACTGTTATTACACAGTACATTATTAAAGCACAAAGGAAAACGCCTTTCAATCTGCAATATATTTGATTTTTTTGCAGGCATGTTTTATAAAGAGTAATAAACTTTTGAGTTGCACTAATTATTCATGATGTGCGGGGTTACCTGGGCATGACGATTGAAATGATTATTGTTCTGGCGGTCATTGCCGCCGCTGTTGTATTATTCGCGACTGAGAAGCTGTCCGTTGATCTTACCGCCCTTATCGTCATGGGGGTCCTCCTCCTGAGCGGAATCATTACACCTCGGGATGGGGTTGCGGGTTTCAGTAACAGCGCCACCGTGACCGTGGCTGCCATGTTCGTGTTGAGTGCATCACTCAGGGGTACCGGAGCAGTTAATTATCTCGGCGTTCTATCGTCCAGGATGTTCCGGTACAATTATATATCCGGACTCGCAACCGTTATGGGAATTGTGGCCTTCCTCTCGGCTTTCACCAACAACACGCCCGTGGTCGCTATCTTTATCCCGATACTCATGAGAACCGCGACTGAAAACAAGATTTCCCCCGCGCGGCTCCTCATCCCGTTGTCGTTCGCCTCGATGTTCGGCGGGGTCTGTACCCTCATCGGAACATCAACAAATATTCTCGTCAGTTCTATTGCCAATATGCATGGACAGCCTCCCTTCGGGATGTTTGAATTTTCCGGTCTGGGCATAGTATTTCTGGTGGCTGGAAGCGCGTATATGCTCCTTTTCGGCGTTCGTCTTCTTCCCGGGGGTGCTTACGAGGAAGGACCGGTGGAGCGCTATGATCTTGCCGAATTCATGACAGAGATAGTTCTGTTGCCGGAGGCAAAATCGGTCGGCGCCAGGGTGCTGGAATCACCTCTCCTTTCCGACCTGGAAATTGACGTGCTTGACGTTATTAGAGACGGCAAGAGACTCTTTCTTCCGCTGAGGTTTATTACGCTGATGGCCGGAGATGTTTTAAGGGTGCGCTGTGATGTGAAACAGCTCCAAACCATGAAAGAGAGGTTGGGAGTAGCCCTTAAATCCGAATGGAAGCGGGATACTGGAGAGAACGGCGCGCCCGGAGAGGAACTGTTCCTGGTGGAGGCGATTATCGCTTTTAATTCCTCTCTGGCCGGTAAAACCCTGCGTTCCGCCCGTTTCAGGGATACCTACGGCGCAAATGCCCTAGCGATGCGGCACAGAGGGCGGCTCATTCGCAGGGCTTTGGCGGACACTCCGCTGAAGCCGGGAGACGCCCTTCTCATGGAGGTCGGAGAGGAAAACTACGATTGGCTGAAAAGCCATGAAGATTTCGTGATTGTATCGGATGTCGATATGCCGGTATACAGGAAAAGAAAAATCATTCCGGCCATACTGATCGTCTTGGGAGTTATCATCTCATCGGCCGCCGGCGTGGTGACTATCATGGTGGCGGCGATTGTCGGATGTATCCTTATGGTCCTCCTGCGCTGCATCACCATGGAGGAGGCGTACCAGGCCATTGAATGGAAAATTATTTTCCTTCTGGGGGGTATACTCTCACTCGGGACGGCACTGGAAAAATCAGGCGCTGCCCTTTACCTTTCCAAGTCGCTCATAAGTCTTCTGGGGAGCATGGGACCCGTTGTTATCCTCGCCGCCCTGTATTTACTCACAACGATCCTCACCGAGGCCATGTCCAACAACGCCACCGCAGTACTCCTGGCGCCGATCGCCATCGCGATGGCGGATTCCCTGGGTGTCAGCCCGCGCCCATTCCTTGTGGCCGTGACGTTCGCGGCCTCATCGAGTTTCATGACGCCGGTCGGTTACCAGACGAATACCATGGTGTACGGGGCCGGTAATTACAGGTTTTCAGATTTTATAAAAGTCGGAACCCCGCTGAATCTTATATTCTGGGTCATGGCCACGATTCTGATCCCGGTTTTTTTCCCATTTTAATAATGAGGTGTGGAATGAACGATGAAAAACATAGGTGATTATCTTAAAAGTCTCGCTGATTATCTCAGCATCCCCCTTGTGAAACTGGGTGAAACATCCATAACCGGCTGGAACCTGATCTATATCGTTGTAATTCTGACCCTCCTGATAATCTTAACCGGTCGGCTGGCGCGGCTTATCGTCTACCGCCTCATGTCGAAAAGCAAGATTCAGCTCGGCGTGAGGATCGCCGTGGCTACCCTGATCCGCTACCTTGTTATTATAATAGGCTTAATAATTGTGCTCCAGACGGCGGGAATAAATCTCACCAGTCTGACTTTGATCTTCGGGGCTCTTGGCATCGGTATCGGCTTCGGTCTCCAAAATATCACCAATAATTTTGTAAGCGGCCTTATCATTCTTTTCGAGAGGCCCATAAAGGTAGGGGACCGAATAGAAGTTGCAGGGGTAACAGGGGATGTTATTAACATCTCGATGCGCTCTACCACCATATTGACGAATGATAACATATCAATCATCGTGCCCAATTCAGAATTCGTTTCGTCCACGGTGATTAACTGGAGCCACATGGGTAGCAATGTGCGTTTCAATTATCCGGTTTCAATATCATATCGGGAAGATATGGAGAAGGTCCGAGGTGTCCTTGTTGATGTCGCTCTTGAGAATGACGGCGTGCTTAAGTCTCCTGCTCCCGATGTGCTTTTTCACGAATTTTCCGAAAGCTCAATCACTCTCAAGCTCAGGGTGTGGACCAGGGATTATATAGATCGTCCCGGAGTGCTTAAGAGCCAGCTCTATTACGCGATTTTCCGAAAGCTCAGGGAAGAGGGGATAGAGGTGCCATATCCTCAGCGGGATATCCATATTTTAGATGCTCCGGGAAAATAAATATTATAGGACCCTAGGCAATATATGTTTAGAATCAGGACAATTTATGATACGTATCTACCAGTTAATAAAAAGGCCATCGAGCAAATCCAGATTATCGTCAGAGAACAGATAGAGGATATATCTGATAATACGATACAGAGCGTCCTGGACCGGATCAATGATCCTTATTTTGACCAGATGCGATACTTGCTATTTGTCGCCGATGATTCTCGGGGCGATGTCAAGGGATTTGCCCTTATGTCCCATGATCCCAGGAACAAGTTTTGTTATCTCGACATGCTCGCGGCTGACTTTGAAAAGCCTAGGGGCGGCGTCGGCGGATCGCTCTATGACCGGGTGAGGGAAGAGGCGGTCAAGCTGGATTGTTTAGGAATTTTCTTTGATTGCTTGACTGAAAGTCATGGCGAGGCGGGCGATATCGTTCAAAAAAAACGGAATGTCGCGAGACTGAGGTTTTATGAAAGCCATGGCGCCCGGCCCATCGATAACATCCGTTATGATGAGATAAGCAGGAACCATTATCCTAACGGGTACTTTCTCATGTTTGATTCCCTCGGACGGATATTTTCTCCTGAATTGAAACTGGGGAAAAAAATAATCAGATTGATCCTTGAAAGAAAATACAAAGGGATATACTCGGAAGATGAAATTAAATCGGTTATGGAAAGCCTCCGTGACGATCCGCTGCGTCTGAGACCGTATCGCTATCGAGTTAAAACGAGCGAGGCCGTCTCCGTGCATGTGCCGGATGACAAGAAAATCATACTTATATATAATGAGCGGCATCACATACACCATGTCAAAGAACGCGGTTATGCGGAAACGCCGGTTCGTGTTGAAACGATCCTCAAGTCCATCATTAACACCGGGCTCTTCAAACGTGCGAGTATAAAAAAGTTCCCCGTTTCATTGATCACCGACGTTCATGCGAAGGATTATTATACCTACCTGAAAATGGTCTCGGAAACATTTGAACCGGGGAAATCCCTTTATCCTGATGTGTTCCCCATTCGGAAAGATGTGAAAAAACCGTCCGCCATGGGCACGCATGTGGGTTTTTACTGTATAGACATATACAGTCCCATTAACCGTAACGCCTTTCTCGCGGCGCGGGACGCGGTGGACAGCTCCCTCACCGGCGCTTCGACTCTGCTCTATGGCAGCCGGATTGCCTACGCGCTGGTTAGGCCGCCGGGCCACCACGCCGGGAAGGAATATGCGGGAGGTTTCTGCTATCTGAATTCAACGGCTATCTCCGCTAATTTTCTGAGCAAGTTCGGGAAAGTCGCAATCCTTGACATTGATTATCACCATGGAAACGGACAGCAGGAAATATTTTATGAACGGTCTGATGTTTTAACTGTTTCCATACACGCGAGTCCCACTTTTGAATATCCCTATTTTTCCGGATATGACGATGAAACGGGTGAGGGTTCTGGGGCTGGATATAATATAAATTATCCCCTGAAACAGGGCATCGGCGGCATAGAATATGTTAAATATCTACGTAAGGCACTATCGTATATAAAGAATTTCGACCCGAAATTTTTACTCGTAGCCCTTGGGCTTGACACCGCCAAGGGAGACCCGACCGGGACATGGCAGCTCAAGGGCGATGATTTTGAAACTATCGGGACCATGATCGGCAGGATAAATCTCCCGGTATTAGTGGTTCAGGAAGGCGGGTACAACAATCGGTATCTGGGCAGTAATGCGCAAAAATTTTTTATGGGGCTGTGGAACGGGATGTACCAGTAACCTGGCGGATTCAGCAGCAATTGCCAAATATGAGGGATGGAATCTATGAAAGATAATAAATTAAAAGGAAAACTTGATGCGATAATTAAAAGAAATATCATGAAGAAAAAGGAAGATACGAAAGAAAATACCGATGGATATGATAGCATGTCTATTAATAATAAAAAAAACACGAAAGATGATCCGCAAGCGGTAGAACAACAAACGGGCGATGCTGCAAAGGAAGGGAGAACGTCGATCAAAGCGTTTTTCAGAAATCTAATACAACCGGAGGAACAAACGTTCAGGAATTATTTCGATATTGATTTTTGGATGAATAAGCGCCGTCAATATATTGAGATGCGTGAAAAGGAACGCAAAGACCTCAATGTTTATGAGATCCTTTCCCAGGGAGCGTATCCCACCATAGAATATTACATTTTAACGATTCTTTCATGCATTATCGCAACAGCCGGCCTTTTGCAAGGATCAACCGCAACAATAATCGGCGCAATGATAGTGGCTCCCCTGATGACACCCATATTGGCATTTTCACTCGGCATTATCTGGGGAGACGCGTTTCTCATAAGAATATCATTGAAATCGCTTGTCAAGGGGATAGGACTTGCTGTCATTATATCAGCTGTTATCGCCTTTGTTATCCCAACTGCAGATTATTCACCGGAAATTCTCTCCCGGACGCATCCTTCAATTTTTGACATCATTGTGGCTCTGGTTTCCGGAATGGTTGGCGCATATGGTTATGCGAATAAGAACATCAGCGCAACCCTTGTCGGAATCGCCATTGCAGTGGCTTTAATGCCGCCGTTATGCACCGTGGGCATCGGGTTGGGAACAATGAATATGAGCATTGCCGGCGGCGCTTCGGTCTTGTTTGTAATAAACCTTGTTTCGATCTCACTTGCGGGTGCCGTTGTATTCTTGATAATGAAAATTCACCCTCAACGGGATGATGAATCCCGGGTCAGGAAACGGGCCCTATACCAGATTGTCATATCAATAATCATACTGACATGCATTGCCATACCGGTCGGTTATTTCATGAGGGAAGGTTTTCTCATGAGCAGGGCAAAAAAAGCGGCAGGTGAATTGATCTTGAGAGAACTGCCCGGATCGCAAATAATGCAGATCCAGCAAAAGGGCGCCGGTGACTCGTCATCGCTCGACATCGTCCTCAGCGTGAGTGATCTCCCCAGTGTAAAAAAAATAAATGAAATAAAGAAAACTATTACGTTGAAATTTAAAAAACTGAAACATGTCGATATTCGATTGCTGCAGGTCAGCATGCCGCATGACCAAGACATTTTGAATGAATAGTGAATTATGAGTACCTTGGAGCGGTATCCATAACACTTGATTGTTTGCCGATACATTGAGGGCTCGAAAGAAAAATGTTTTACTGGATGTAAAAAGGCATGAATGAATGGATATAATCGATCAAATTAAATCTCTCAACAACGAATTAATACAGATTTTCAGCGAGTATAAATACATTATGATATACATTCAGGGTTCTCCGGATCCCGACGCACTTGCATCATCATATGCGCTGAAGTACCTCGGGTCGATCTATGATGTCAAAATGGACATCGTGGCAGGTGCTGATGTATCGCTGTTAAAAAACAGGGTTTTTATTAATACAATCGGTATTCCTTTTCATATTAAAAGAAAAAGATTGAAATATAGTAAATATAATGGATACGCAGTTCTTGATTTTCAGGCGGCGAAAGTCAAGGATATCGGCGATGATCTCCCCTGTCTTATCCATATCGATCATCATGAGACTGCCGATGAAAACCACCCTTCGAAATTTCGCTATGTGACAGAAAAAGTCGGTTCGGTTTCCACGATCATGTCGTTTCTTATTGAACCATATTCTGAGTCATTGGGGGGCAAGATTTTTAAGAAAGTGACGACAGCCCTCTACTATGGAATACTGTCCGATACCGACAACCTCGTTAATGCGAATATAACCGACAGGGCGGCTATTGGCTTTCTTGAGCGGTACTATGACGGGAAGATTATCTCAAAACTTTTATCGACACCGTATTCTCCCTTGACAAGGTCCTTCATTGAAATCGGCGAGCGGAATTGTGTCCGGTATAAAGATTGGCTTATTTCGGGCATCGGGTATATTCCCGAATCGAACAGGGACAGTATAGCCATTATTGCCGACATGCTTCTGGAGAAAGAAGATGTATCTCTCGCGATGGCGTATGCAATAGTTGAAAGCGATAAAAAACTGTATCTTGACACGTCTTTACGGGCGCGGAAAGCCTCCATAGATCTCAATTCTCTGATTAAATCGCTGACCAGGAACGGCGGCGGCAGAAAGGGGAAGGGGGCATTCCAGGTTGATCTCGATTTTTTTATGGTAAATACAGACCGGGATGAACTCTGGGCATTAATAAAGAAAGCGGTCTATGATAAAATTGTACATGCCAGAAATTCAATAACGGGAATCAGGACAAAAGCGAAAATCCACGGATTTATGCGGTTACTAAGGTCTGTTATTGATAAATGAGAATTTCTATGTCCCGGGGTTCCGATCCTGTTTAATCTCAAAGCGGGAATTTTAAATGGAACGTCGTTTTTTCAGTATTTGCATATTCAAATTCACCGTTGATCTGTTCAGTTAATATTTTTATCAACAGTAAACCGAAAGTCGCGGGTTGATGTATGTCAATCGATGATGGGATGCCTGGTCCATTATCGCTTATAAAGATGTTGCAATAAGGAGGCTCCCCGTCAAGGGACATTTGAATTGTGAGAATACCGGATTTGTCATTGATAAATCCATGTTTTAAGGAGTTGTTGATCACCTCATTAATAATAAGTCCGCAGGGTATAGCCTTATCGATATTGAGCGTCACAGGCTTGGCATCTAAATTAATTGTTATATTGTGTGGAGTAAAGCGATACAATGCACTGGTGGCAAGCTCGTGTATATAATCGTCAAGTGGAATATTCGTAAATCTTTCGTTTCGGTACAGTAAGTCGTGAACGTGTGCAATGGACTGTATCCTGCTCATGCAATCATTCAGAATATTGCTCTCCGAGTTAGAATAACCCCGTGTCATCTGCAGATCAAGAAGGCTGTAAATCAGCTGCATATTGTTCTTAACGCGGTGGTGAATTTCTTTTATCAAAATTTGTTTTTCATTGTTAATGTCTTCCATGTCGAACTTTATATTCTCGGACCGGTGAAACGGGCTAAACGACTGGATCGCTCCTACTACGTTGCCAAATATATCATATAGTATCGATGATGTCAGCCACATGAATTTTTCACCGCCATTCTTGGCTTCTATCATTCGGCCCGCGATTATTGAATCGCTTGTTCTTGTGAAATAATCGTAGTTTTTTGCGAGTTCCAGTTCCGGCTGAAGCACCATATCGGCCAGCATGGGGCGCTTATAGCCGTACACGGGGATTGCGTATTCGTAATCGCCGCTCCCGAGAATTTCCGCCGCAGGGATACCGGTCATATCCTCCATTGCCCGGTTCCAGATGATTACGTGATGGGATGAATCAATAACGAAAGTTGGATCCGGGAGGTTGCGCATGATGTAATATAAAAGCCGTTTCGATTCCCTGACCGTTATCTCCATCATTTTTTCATCACTGATGTCTTTAATACAAATGACTGTAGCGTGTTCGTTGTCCCAGACTGATGTAATAAGATATGTGTCAATAAATTTTACAACCCCGTCCTTTTTGCGGATCTGGAATTGGAAATCACTTAAAAAATTTACGCCTTTAAGATTTCTTAAAATAAAATCTGAATCAGCATTTCGGTCAGGTTGAATGATATCGGTAATATTCTTGTCTAAAACATCTTCGATTGAATATCCGAAATATTTTATAAAAGCCGGATTTACATATTTAATAATGTTATTTTGGGTTATAATCAGAGGCTCAATTATTTGCTTTAATAATGTAATATAAGCATCATTCATAAATTATACGCCGAGTCAGGGAGTGGTTATATCGATAATTGATTTGGACTATGAAATATAATAAATTACCCGGAATATATAGTCAAGTTTTATTATTCAAAACAACGGATCGGATATTATGTTGACAAATCCGTGATTAAATTGATAAAATTAAATTTATAATACGCATTGCTGTTTGTTGAAAATCACGTATGTTTTGAGTTTTTATCCGGGTCTCAAACGGTTGAATTATGAAATATAAACTCGACAGTGTCCACGGTAACGGGGAACATAATGCACGAAATACTGAAAAAATGGTTGTATGATCCAATAGTCGGCAAGCTGATCGCTGTTATAATTACAGTGATTGTTGTCTTATTGCTTGTACGATTATTACGAAATTCGTTAAATCGATATATCAAGGATATAAACACTCGATACCGGGTTCGAAAAATTGTGTCAATTATCGGTTATATTGTAACCGCGATTATAATAGCCACAATTTTCAGCGATCGACTTGGCAGTTTGACGGTTGTCTTTGGTGTGGCTGGTGCTGGCATAGCGTTTGCATTGCAGGAAGTAATCGCCAGTATCGCCGGGTGGGCTGCGATTTCTGCAGGTGGTTTTTATAGCCCGGGAGATCGTATTCAGCTGGGAGGCATCAAAGGTGACGTCATTGATATATCTATCCTGCGAACAACGCTGATGGAGATTGGAGAGTGGGTAGCTGGCGACCTATATACTGGCAGAATTGTTAAAGTTGCGAACAGTTTCGTTTTTAAGGAGCCTGTTTTTAATTACTCGGGTGATTTTCCGTTCCTCTGGGACGAAATCACACTTCCAGTTAAGTATGGATCGGATTGGATGCTTGCACGTCAGATGCTGCGAAGAATCGTGGATGAAGTGCTGGTATCATATGCAGAACAAGTGAAAGAATCATGGCTGACAATGGTGCGGAAATATCGAATTGAAGAAGCCAATGTGGAACCGATGATTACACTGCGTGCAACCGATAATTGGATTGAGTTTGTTGTCAGATATGTAGTAGATTATCGGAAACGACGCTGGATGAAGGACCATCTCTTTACAAGAATACTGGAAGAAATTGACAAATCAAATAATCAGATTCGCCTTGCATCCGCTACATTCGAGATTGTGCCTGGCTCGACCGTTGACGTGAGTTTATCCAGCGATCGGCATCGCGGCGATTAAGATATTATTTTTTCATAATGTTTGGCAGGCTCAATATTTTACCGTGATTTTAAAATAATCGTACGGGATGGCTGATTCCAACATGGATATCCAGGTTTATTAACTATGTTGTATTACCAATCAAAAACAATAGAACTGGTTATAATTTGTCAATTCTATGAACAGGTTTGGTGTTTGATTGAATTGTATCGCCATCATTTATTTAAAACTCATGCGTAATTATTTTGTTTCAGCATGGATATATATTCGCTAACCGTGTAATCAATAAATGACCGCAGGTTTATTTTGGTATTATAGTAAAACTTGTTTCATTACAAAGAAAAGACCCTTATTCTTTTTTTCAAGAATGCTTATTTGAAATGATGTGTAACTTACTCCCATAGGAGAAATACATGAAAAGGTTCTTTCTTTCTTTAATCTTTTTATCGACAATTACTTTTCCGGTGATGGCAGATATATCTTTACCAAGATCTGCTGATGGTAAAACCGTCCCGGTACCGGTAACTGTAAACGGTATATCGGTAATAAAGCTGCAAGCAGGGATAGACGATCTTTCGCTTGAAGAACGTTCGGCGCTTATTGCCCGCAGGATTGATCAGGTTGTTCGACTTAATAATGCACAGGGTGTTGAAGTAACCATGGAGGACGACGAGCGCGAAACGCGCATAACCATTGACGGCGTTCTCATAATGAGGGTGACCGGCGAAGACGCCAAGATCGTAGGCATGACAAAAAAACAGCTTGCAGCGGATTATGCCGACCAGTTGAAAAATTTTATCTTATCAGAACGTTATGCTTTAACGGTTAAAGAATCAAACCGTTTTGACGCTGTGAAATTTTATAATGACAACCGTGAGATCCTAATTAATATCGGCATTGCTTTTCTTTCTCTTTTCGGATTGATAATCGTTTTATTCTTTTTCTCGCGGTTATTCAGGCGGCTCTACCGGGCAGTGGAAAATCAGAGGGGTAAACGGGTGCGCGATATCACGTTCCGCTCTCGTACGTTTTTAAAAGAGGAGACCCTTGCGTCCATTCTGATAGCGGCTCTCAATGGCTTTCGCATAATCGTTACCCTTCTCTTCTTCTATTTTCTAATAGAATATATTGTCGATTTCCTTCCCTGGGTAAAATCCGTTGATGTTAAAAAAATCGTGAAAAATGTATTGATTACCGCGATCACCCTATTGGCAGGTTTTGGCCTGCACCGGGGGATACTGTATCTTTCGAGATTGGCCCGAAGAAATATACCAACATGGAAGGGCAGGTTCATCAGGTCGCTTAAAATAAAGACGATTGAGATATTAACTGAGGATCGAATCATTGACATTCTTCTCCTTTCCGCTAAAGCTGTGGCAGTTCTTTTACAGGCGGTTCTGATCTATATCATCATTTCCCTGATATTCAGTTATTATGAATTTACCCGGACATGGTCCGATACGCTCTTTGGTTATATCATGTATCCGGTAAGAATTATCTTTAATTCTTTTGTAGGATATCTTCCCAATATGTTTTTTATGATCGTTATTATCGTCGTCAACCGGTATCTTATGAAGCTGGCCAGGGCCTTTTTCAAGGAAATTGAGTACTCGCACATCGTTTTCCCTGGCTTCCACCGCGATTGGGCAGACCCGACGTACAAGATTGTACGCTTTGTCATAATCATTTTTTCATTAATCGTACTCTTCCCCTACCTTCCCGGATCTGACTCTGATGCCTTCAAGGGAGTGTCGATATTCTTGGGGCTCCTGTTCTCGCTCGGATCGACATCAGTCATTGCCAACATCGTTTCCGGACTGATATTGACCTATATGTATGCCTTCAAGATAGGCGACCGGATAAAAATAGGCGAAGCCTTCGGCGATGTAACGGAAAAGACTCTTCTGGTGACCCGTATAAAGACAATAAAAAATGAAATTATCACGATACCGAATTCATCCGTGCTGAGTGGGCATATCATTAATTTCAGCACCGCAGCCCGTAACGGCAATCTTATTCTTCACACGACTGTTACGCTCGGATATGATGTGCCATGGAAAAAAGTCCATGAAACGATGATACGTGCCGCTTTGGATACCGAAAACATCCTCAAAGAGCCGTCACCCTTTGTGTTGCAGACCGGGCTGAACGATTATTATGTGAGCTATGAGCTGAATGCATTCACCAGCGATGCGCAAAAAATGGCATTGACCTATTCCGGGCTGCATCAGAATATCCAGGACAGGTGCAACGAGGCCGGTATCGAAATATTATCTCCAGCATATTCTGCCCTGAGAGACGGAAATCCTTCGACCATACCGGAATCGTATCATAAGGAGGGATATGAGGCTCCTCCGTTCAAAATATTTAATATCGGTATGGAGAAAAAATAAACTTGAGCCGAAAGAGAAAAAACAATGTATTATGTTCATTTAATAATAAGCATTTAAAAATCGAGGGTTGACCTTTAAAGTCAAAATTATAATTCAGGTAATTTGACATGGACTGGATATCTGCTAATATGCTTGGTTATTCCATTTTTGGAAATTCGATACTTAACATAGCAATAAGCATTGGACTCATAATCATCGGAATCATCACAGTGACGGGAATAAAGCGTTATGTGAAGAAAAAAGCCGCACGGTTGATTGAAACAGATGGAACATCGATTTTCCTCACATTATTTCGTATTCAGAATTATACCACCCCTTTTTTGTATGTTATAATTATTTTCTTGTCTCTGAACAACGTTCTAACCTTTTCGCAGCAGACAGGAAAAAAGATATATATTGTATTCGTCATCGCGCTTTCCATATTTGGATTAAGACTATTTTCCAGGCTTGTTAATAATGCACTAAAAACATATCTTCAGAATAAAGACAAGGAGAAAAGCGAAGATCAGATCCAACAGAGCATTAAGGGAATATCCACGTTCATCAATATCGCGATCTGGGCCATAGGAAGCGTTTTCATAATAGATAATATCGGTTTTAACATTTCTGCGATTGTCGCCGGTCTTGGTATCGGCGGCGTGGCGGTGGCTCTGGCGTCTCAGGCAATCTTCCGCGATTTATTCAGCTATTTCGTCATCTTTTTTGACCAGCCTTTCAAAATCGGCGACTTTATAGTTATTGAAGATAAAATGGGCACTATTGAGAAGATTGGCATTAAAACCACAAGAATTAAAAGCCTGAATGGAGAAGAAATAATCCTGTCAAACACCGATCTGACAAACAGCAGGGTGCATAATTACAAAAACATGGATAAACGCCGCGTGGTGTTGACAATCGGCGTGGTGTACCAAACACAACCCAAGCAGGTTGACGCGATACCAGGAATTATCAGGAAAATAATAGATTCTACCGATGGTGTTTTATTTGACAGATCTAATTTCAAGGAATTCGGAGATTCCGGACTGATATTCGAAACCGTGTATTTCATTGAAAGCTCAGACTATAATTATTATATGGAAAAACAGCATGAAATCAATCTGCAAGTATTAAAGAAATTCAATAGATTCAAAATTGGGTTTGCATATCCAACAAGGACACTATATATGGAGCCCAAATGACCAACAAATATACTGTAATTCTATTCAATGAAGCAATGCGATGAAATTTGGAAAAATAATAAGAAAGAATAACAATATCAATAAGGAGACAAAAATATGTTAACAATAAAAAATATTCTTTATCCGATCAATCTTGATTCAAAAAATATTAAACCAGTCGTTAAGGCCTTGGAATTAGCTAAAATCTTAAATAGCAACATACATATTTTGTATGTCAATGATCCCGGCGCAGGGTATCGATATCCCACGGATAAAGAAGACGAGGTGGCTCTTAGAGTACAGGAGGTGGCACCAGTCGATTTGCTGAACCAATTAAAAGTAACATACGCAATATCGAAAGGATCAGTCGGAGATGAAGTGGTAAATTATTGCAAGAACAATGCTGTTGATTTAATAATAACGGGCCATAAACATCATAATAAGCTTTATTCACGATTATTTGATACACCGGATGAGAATATTATTGATGCAATTAATTTACCGGTACTGGTATTGCCGAAGAATTAATGATTCATCATTCACTATCGTACATTGTTATTGTTTTGCTGAGATAGACTTCATATCCTTGTATGGTGTTTTATTTATGCTAAATATGTTTGCTATCGTTGAGTTTGCATATCCGACAAGCACATTATATGGAGTCAATAAATCAACTATTTGAAATTAACAACAGGAATATTTTTACATAAAAAGGCAACACGATGAATTTCGATGAAATATTAAGTAAGTACAGTTCTTTTTATAAAATGAATTCATACATATTCCGTGAAGGCGACAATGCGCGAAATATATATTATATTAGATCAGGCAAAGTCATTTTAACGAAAATTCTTGGTACTATCGACAGAATCATTGGCATTCTTGAACCAGGCGAAATATTCGGCGAGATGGCATTAATCAACTCGGCAGAACGCCTATCCAACGCAAAAGCGGCTGAAGATTCAGAAATACTTACTTTGGATGAGAAGGTCGTTGTTGAACTTATGACCGTCAATACGGATTTCATGCTTACCGTATTGAAAGACATGGTGAAAAGAATCGTAAAGCTTTCAGATATGGTTTCTGAGCTTTCTGTAGATAATATTGAAATAAAAGTTATATCGACAATTATCAAATACTTGAATTTAAAATATAAAAATAGTTATATCGCAATTGGATTATCGGAACTTATCCGTCACGTATCAATCCAGTTATCAATACCTACTGATGAGATCACCGCAGTTTTTGAAAAACTATACAAAAAAAATTTGATAATTATTACAGGAAACAATATTGCAATCCGTGACATCAGCAGCTTGATCAGGTATAAAGAGGAATTGATCAATTCGATTTCATAGTTAAAATTATTTGTGAATTAATCATTTAATATAGATGGAGCATTTTTCGGGTTAAATATTAAATCAAGTTGGTCTGTAGGAATGTCATTATCCATAACAATATACAATGTGTCATTTTTTTCAAATTTGAAGCCATTATAATATACATGACAATTTTTCATATTTCTTGCTATAAATAAAATAAAGATATTTTCCGGAATCGGATACTCGCCTGTATTGTTTTGCAAAAAGATATCATTATTAATAATAATTTCTTTCACAACAGGCTTTTTTATCGAGAAGTAGTCTCTAATTCTGTTAAAAATTGAGTTCGATTTTGATGTCTGAAGCCCTATACAAGCAGTTTTTATTCCCTCAGACTGGATTATATCCGAAAGTTCATCCCCCGCTTTTTCAGTAAGAATGACATACAGATTATTTATCCCATACGTTTCTTTTAAAAATCTGCAAAAAAGCACGTTAATTTCATTATTGGCGGATGCAGCCAAGACGGACGAATAATCATCAAGATCAATTCCGGAAAAGGTGTCCGGTGCCAGTCCATTTCCATGTATGTATGAGAAACCTTCTTTTTCGGCAATCAAACAATTTGAAAGATTCGAATCGACAAAAAGCACATCATTCTGATATTTTTTCCATCTCAATGCCATTTCGATAGTTGTGGGATTAATACCAAGTATTATAATATTTTTATCACCGGTAACAAGGATATTGAGCTTTCTTGCCATAGCACCGGCGCTCAGACCTTGTAACAGTACCGTTGATGATATCAACATGAATATAAGTATCTCTATTACTTCGGTGTTGTGCAAACCCGCTGATTTCAACTTTATTGCAGCGATCGACGCTACCGATAGAGCAATAATGCCCCGCGGGCCAACCCACCCCATGAATAACCGTTCTTTAATCGTGAATGAACTACCAGCTGTGCTCACGAAAACTGACGGGAAGCGGGCGATAATAATTATAGCAACCACTGCCATACCTGGGGCAAGAATTTCGGATAATCGGGAAATATTAAAATGGGATGATAACAGAATAAATAGTAACGAAATAACAATTCTCGATATCTGTTCCTTAAAAGAAAGGAGTTTTTCCTTATCTTTATAGTTAAGAGTACTTAAAAACAATCCGAAAACAGCCACCGCCATTAACCCGGATTCTGAGGACAATAATTCAGAAACGTAGAATACCAGAAAAAGAATACCCAGTATGAATATGCTGCGGCTCTGTACGGGGACAGCAGGAGTTTTCATCAACAGAAGTTTTACCAATAAGCCTGACAAGATGCCAATAGTAACACCAATGAGGAAGGAATAAATAAAACCAATGATAGTGAAACCGAGTATCTGTTTAGAAACAAAATATTCTATCATGGATATGGCTAAAACGGCACCGATCGCATCTATCATGACTGCTTCGCCATTAAGAAATGTCTTAACGTCTCTTCGCAGGGGAATAAATCTTATAATTGGTTTGATTACCGTGGGACCCGTAACAATCGTCAAAGACGCAAAAATAAGGGCAAGGTTGGGACGCAGCCCGACAATGTAAACTGCCGCCAGCCAGCTTAAAGATATGGTAATTGCGGTGGTTAAAATTATCTGTCTTGTAAGATGTAGTTTAATTAACTTCAATCTTGATATATTTAATGAAAGTCCTCCCTCGAAGAGTATTATGCTGACAAAAAGGGTGATGAGAATATTCAGGCCGCTACCGAGAGAATCCGGTTGTATTAATCCAACACCATACGGTCCAAGGGCAATACCCCAGAAGAAATAAAGAATTATTGCCGGAAACTTTAATCGGTCGGAAATCACTATGCTTGAAGAACCGGCGATAAGAGTTATGATTATTGTACGTATTGCAAGGTTGTGTCCCATGGGTCGATCCATTTGATAATGCGTTATAATGATGAAACACTAATTATAATATTATAAAATTTTGCAAGAAAAATTATCTACTTTGGGAAATACCTGCATTATCAATAGTTTTAGGGATTTTCCTTTGCGGACCGAGTGATAGAGGCTATTAACCAGAAGGAAATGGCTGGTCCCTTTATTTCAAAATGTGTTAAACGCCCGTGGTGTAGTCATTGTCTGGAAAAAGCCTATTACTTTCTTTAAATGAGAATAAAACAACATTTGTAATTGAAGTGGACATTTCTGATAATTTTGATATACCCACTCTTTCAGATGATGATATGAATCAAACTATTTGATAATCTTTGCTTAATAGTATGTTTGGCATAGGAAAGCGTCGTGAATATGTAGCATGGTAGTTATAACTACCATGTATTAACATTACGGAAATAAAAATTTTATTGTAGATTTTTTTTGTCTTTTTACTTCTGAAAGCTATATTATCATATCCTTATATTATTAAGTATTAAGACAGATATCAATCAAGTTTGTATTTTTTTTCCGGCGATGGGGATATGAACTCCAATAGGATTGACATTTCACCTGTGATTTTATAGATGATTAGTTCACATAGTTGAATCGTATTTTATTATTGGGAATAATTGAGTTAATAAGGTAATGAAAGATCTTTTAAGAAATGTAAAAATCAGGCAAAAACTGCTCATTGTTTTTCAATTCATGAGTATCCCTACGATTATAATTTTCATTGCTTCTCTGATTATGATGAACTACCTGCAAGAGGCCCAGAATAAAATACTCGTGGAAAATGTATCCAGCATAATCGCGGCGTATAATGTTGAAAATTCTATTCTTGGTCTCAAGGGGTTGAAGGCCAATTATTTTCTTGATGGCAAGAGAAAATGGCTCGATGAGTTTGAAGTTAATAAGAAAAATTTCAATCATTGGTATAATGAAGCCTTTAATTCCGCCAACACTGAAGAAGAGAAAAACATACTATCCGCCATGGCGGCCGATTTCGCGGTATATCAACAATATCATGACCGGATTATTGAGCTGGTGAGACAGAAAAAAAATCACGAAGCGGTACGGCTGCTACTCAATGATTCAAATAAATACTATACATCAATTTTTATCGGATGCGAAAAGCTTATTAATAAAAATGAGCAATTGATAAATGAAGCAAAGAAGAGCATGGCGTCATATCTTAATATTAGCAGAATTCTCGTATTAATTGCTATCGTGAGTTTCATTTTTCTGGGTGTGATGCTGGTATTGATGGTTGCCAGGAGCATTGTTGATCCAATCAAGGAGATTGAAGAGGCCAGCAATGAATATGTTGCCCATCCTGAAAGCAAGAGTGAAATTGAAAATCTGAAAAAACGTTTTGAGCTGATGATAGAAACAATCAACAACAACCAGAAACAGCTTGTGCAATCAGAACGGAAAGCGGCCATAGGAGAGATCGCGGCAGGTATATCCCATGAGCTGAATAATCCTATCGGGATAATATTAGGATTTTCCGAAATTCTAATAAAAAGGAAAGAATTATCTACGGATAATAGCGAGTTGATCAAAGATATACATTCCGAAGCAACGAGATGCAAGAAGCTTCTTGGGGAGATGCTTGATTTTGCCCGCATAGCTGATCCAAAATATGAAACTGTCAATATCAAGGATCTGATAAAAAAGACGGTTCACCTTTTTGCCAGCCAGGAAAAGTATAGTAATGTTGCTTTCGAAATAGATGTTCCCCGCCAAAGCATAAAAATTCCGGCGGATTCCATGCAACTAAAACAGGTTCTCATAAATATTATTATAAATGCGTGTGACGCCTTAAACAATATCGGGGTTATATCATTAAACCTGATACTTGAAGAAGATACAGTAGTCCTGAAAATTAAAGACAACGGTCCCGGGGTTACGGAAGAAAATCGTGAAAAGATATTCAATCCATTTTTTACGACAAAACCCAAAGGCGTCGGACTTGGGCTCGCCATATGCAGCGATCTTATGCGAAAGCACAATGGATCGCTTGCCTTGTCACAAGGAGTTGAGGGCGGCGCTGAATTTATTTTAAGATTACCCAGGAGAATCCATGAGAGCCGATAAAATAAAAATCCTTGTTGTCGATGATGAAGAGGGTATGTGCAAGCTTCTCAGGGAAATACTGAAAGAAAAAGGATATTCTGTTTCCGATTACAGCTCGCCTGAACAAGCCCTGAAGAAACTCGAAGATGATCTCTTTGATATAGCTATCGTAGACATGAAAATGCCCGGAATTGATGGGATCTCTTTTCTTTATAAATCGAGGGAAATCAATTCATCAATGGATTTTATCATGATTACCGCATATGGCAGTATTGAGAATGCCGTTGAAGCGATTAAAATTGGAGCCTTTGATTACATTACAAAACCATTCCAATCTGATGAAATCATCCTTGCGGTTGATAAAATAATTGAGAGAAAAGATTTAATTGAAGAAAATAAGCGTCTACGAAAAGAGATTGAGCGGCTTTCCGAGCGCGGGAATGTCATTGCTCAAAGCGCATCAATGCAGGAAATTATCAAATTTGTCCATAAGATTGCCGATTCATCGCTAAGTGTGCTTATAACTGGCGAAAGTGGTACCGGGAAGGAAGTAATCGCAAAATACATTCATGATGCAAGTGCAAGAAACGCAGGGCCATTCATTCCGGTGCAATGCAATCTGCTCCCGCTTAATCTGCTTGAAAGCGAGCTGTTTGGTTTTAAAAAGGGATCGTTTACTGGTGCGGATGAGAATCGCGCCGGACTATTCGAACAGGCGCATAATGGAACCCTCTTTCTTGATGAAATCGGCGATATTGGACCTGATATTCAGGGAAAACTGTTAAGGTTTTTACAGGACAAGGAAGTAAGAAGGATCGGTGAGACCAAACCGCGCAAACTGGATGTGCGTCTTATATCGGCAACAAACAAAAATTTAGAGTCACTCATTGCCCAGAATAAATTCCGCGAGGATCTGTATTTCCGGATTAAAGTTATCTGCATCGTTATACCTCCCCTTCGTGAGCGGATTGATGATATCCCCATTATGACGCAACACTTTCTAAGTCAATATTACAAACATAATTCTCGTTCCATTGAGATGGATACAAACTGCGTGCCTTATTTAATGAAATACACCTGGCCCGGTAATGTGCGGGAACTTAAAAACTGCATTGAATCAGCTTCTGTTCTTTGTGATGATAATATAATTCGTGTCAGCGATATCAATAGAATTCTTACGTCCCAGAACGTTATTCGCCATCAGGATGACGGTTCGTTCAAGGAGTCCAAGGCCCGTGTAATGGAAGAATTCGAAAAAAAGTATGTCATCAATATGCTAATACAGAATAAAGGCAATATAGCAGCTGCATCGCGTGATTCAAAAATAGATAGAAAGAATTTTTGGCAGATGATTGAAAAATATGGCATCAATCCGGATGATTACAAGGAAATGAAATACTAAATCAATTATGGTAATAATACCATAGGTGTTGCTTTACTTACCATGACAATTTTCGGTGAATGATCATCTATCTCATTTATCCTCCTGAAAACTTTTATATTACTCGAATTTTTCTACCGCATTTATTCATTCCATTTGGCACAGATATTGCTTTATATAATAAACATCAAGTTGTTGAACTTTATTTCAACAAGATACAACATTTCTAATTCGGAGGATAATATGTATAAAAAAGTAGTAAGCTTCATGACTATTGTTGTGATGGGAGCATTGGCATCAGGATGTTCATCAAGTCCAAAAATAGGGCCACTATCAAAATTGGGTGTGGTTCCTGAACGGAGCCAGGTATTCATTGGGCAATCGGTGGATCTGAATACAAAAGGATATGATGCCAAGGGAAATTTTATCGCTGTAAATCCGACCTGGCGGATACAAAATGCTGCCGTAAAAATTGGTGTGCTTAATAAAACCATAGGGGAAAAGGTAACATTTACCGGTAAAGCATATGGTACCAGCACAATTATTGTTGAATATAAAGGCTTAACAGCCAAGGCGATGGTCGAAGTAATAAAATCAAAACCTGTTAAAGGAAAGTAATAGATTTGAAGTTAATTATTAAAACCATGAAATCAGTGCTGTCTGCCATAATGGTTTTTTCACTTTTACTTTCGTGGGTTGTTGTTGCGGCTCAAACACCTGAAATTGCCGGTCAAATAACGGCAATTTCAGGAAAATTAGAACGCGTGTCCGTTGATAAGCAGGAAATTTATATTATAAATGATTCACGGATCATAAAGTTCATTGCTGACAGGGAGCTTTGTGAGAAGTTCACGGATGAGATAAATTCCATGGTAATCATACACTATGTAAAAAAGAAAGACGGCGTGTTGTATATAATAACCTTGCAGCTAATAAAATAGAGGTGTATGAAGATCAAAGTAAAAATATATTTCCAGAGGGGGCTTTACCCCCTCCTTTTTCTTTATTATAGGCATATGACGATTATGAAATATTTTCCTTTAATTATTATTTTGATATTACTAAACTGTTCGTCCTTGCATTCTGGCGGTGTGGCCAAAGAGTGTCCCGGTCAGATATCCTTTTCTGAAGTGTGGGGCTATTTGATGAAGGGAGAAGAGAAAGAGATTCGCGGCCATGAAACCTTTACCCATATTTTTTATTTCAGTGTGAGTCCCGACGCAAGAGGCAGGATTACCACTTCGATTGAACGACCCGATATACGCTTTTTGAATGGTTTCAGGCCATCGATACATCTTGTAATTGCCGACCTGAGCAATTATTCATTAATGCATTTCTGCTTAACAAAAAGCTACCGGGTTCGGGATATGCTCATGGACGATATCATCAGGGTTTCGGAAAAATTCGATGGCATACAGATCGATTTTGAAGCTGTTCCGCCCGGAGATGCAGCGGAATTTTTCGATTTTCTTAAAACACTTCGCGAAAAACTGAGCAAGGATAAAATACTGTCAATTGCTGTTCCTGCACGAAAACGATACGTCGCTGACGCATACCAATATCAGATGATAGCACCGTTTGTCGACCGGGTGGTCATAATGGCCTATGATCAGCACTGGAGTACCAGCAATCCCGGACCGGTAGCATCTCTTTCATGGTGCATGGATGTTGCTGCATACGCAAAAAGTGCCATTCCAAAAGAAAAAATAATCATGGGCCTTCCGCTTTATGGGAGAGCCTGGCAGGATAAAAAACTTCATCGGGCTGTACGTCACAATCAGGTTGAAGAATTATTGATATCAAGAAAGAAAAAACCCACCCGCACAGACGATAATGGTCCGCAGTTTGAATATTCAGAGCGAGTAAATGTTACGGTGTATTATGATGACGAATTATCTTTAATGAAGAAATTAATGGTATATAAAAACGAAGATATTAATGCGATTTCCTTCTGGCGTATAGGTCAGGGACCTACTGGTTTATGGAAAAATATCATTATTAATTCAGATAGGATGTGAAAGGATTTTGAATAAAATAGATGGGTAAAAAATTATGAAAGGAATCCATTTAAAGAAATCTTATGTTGATTTTCATTCTTTTGAATACAATTATTTCAATAATAGAATTATATTGGGTTATATAAAATTCTTGATTCTTATAATTATTGCTATAGTCACGAATGTCGTTGATCAGTTCAATAATGTCATTATTGATGATTGATGTTTATTGTTCGTGTTTGAGAAATCTTATGTTATTGGCATCAAATTGAAAGTTGAAATCATTATATAAGGAGGGGGATAAGGTCATGGGAAATGGAAGATCGTTAAGTTTGATTAACATTATCACGTGTTTTGTTGTATTTTTAATTGTTTCTATCTCCTGCTCCACGGTAAAAAAGCAAGAGTTCACAAAGAATGATTATGACGCCATACAGAGCGCGAAAAATGAATTGGAAAAATCATTGAGAAAGGAAATAGAACAAAAAAATATTGAGGTTCAAAGATATCGTGACGCATTGACTATAAATATTGCCGACAGACTATTCTTTAAAAGCGGTGATGCGACAATAAAAAAAGAAGGATATGCGATACTGGATAGAATCGGTGGCATTTTAAAATCCTTACCGAATAAAATATTCAGGATTGAGGGACATACAGACGATGTCCCAATCGGGAAAAATTTATTAATTAAATATCCAAATAATTGGATGCTTGGTGCTCATCGGGCCACGAATGTTGCGGAATATCTACGAATGAAATGCGATATCGAATCTACTAATCTCGTTGTGGTGACCTATTCATCTTATAGGCCGATACTCCCTAATACTTCTGAAGAAAACCGTGCTAAAAATCGTAGAATTGAAATTGTTGTTATGAACCGATTGGATTATCAGGTGCAGGAGCTTGAAAAGAGTGAAACAAAGTAAGTGTAAAAAACATTTAAATAAATAGATCAGAAAGTAAAATAATCTTTCAAAAGCAAAATGATAGGAAATGTGTTAATTATGAATTATTTGAATACATCCTCTGGCATCAATTTATCATGGATGTACAGCGCGCCAAGAAAGCTTGGCATCTATTATAAAGTGAAAGTCTTAATCCGGCAAGGCCCAGCCAGCCACCGGTATCGGCTATAGCCGGAATAAATGAATCATAATTCATCATCGAATATATCTTCCGGTACTAATTGCGAATGAATATACATATCCGCAGTGATCGATGTCGAACTATGGCCCACGTAATTACTGACTGCCTTTAATGATTTATTTTTCACCAGTAACATATTGGTACAGAAGGAATGTCTCAAGGTGTGAGGGGAAATACTCTTGCCTAATACCTTTTCACCAGCTTTTCTCAATTCACGCCAAATATAACATCGAGAAAATGGCGTATGATTATAAGTCTCAAATAAATAATATCTCCCCTTAAATTCTTTTCTTACTCCTTCAAATAATTCTCTTGTGATAAAAACCCGTCTTTGTTTTGTCCCTTTCCCAATAATATCAATAAACACTGTCCCATTATCGCCTTTACAATTTGACAATTTAATTCCGATTAGTTCTGACACTCGAAGACCGGTGACAGATAATATATGAACTATCAATGCCAATCGAGGTGATAAAGCATTTTTAAGTGTTTCAATTTCAGGTGGTGATAAGACTTTTTCCTGATATATCTTTTTATCCGTGGTCCCAACTTTAATTGCATTAAAACTTATATCAAGAGCAGCCAGAAAGATCACATCACGGGATTGTTTACCAAAGGATTTCTTCACTGATTTCTTTAAGGCTGCCTTGATGCATGCAACAGTTGATGGCTTGAAATGCTTTTTTGACTCTTTAAGATAGTCTTTTATGATCTCAAATGTCACTGGTCTATGATCAAGGAATTCATTGAATTGTTTGATATACACATTGAAGAGAGGGTTATCAACCAGTTCCAGTTTATATTTTGGTGCTAATTCTACTTGGTAATTCATGAGCAGAATATACCAAAAAGGAAATTAAGTGAACACTGGAAAGATTGACCCAGGATGGAAAAAAGTCAGTACACAAAAGAGCTATTAAGTGATCTTATCGCAAGGTTTTATAGACACAGGGAGGAGGGTGTATAAATGCTTTAGATAGTGGAAATATCCGCATTAAGCAAGGCGGCTGTTGTACGAGTGGACGCCTCCAATCAGCTAATCATTGTCCATGTTTTCTTTTAATCATTTCAATTATTATACCTGACAATGTACCTAAGATGATAGTCATTAAACTAATAGGAACCAAACTGATGGGTTCTTTCCATCCTATCAATATCGCAGAAGGACATAACACGAGAAATGCTATAATAATACCTTTGAATCCACTTGCTATCTTGTATTCTGTAGTTGCAATAAACACACCAACAATTACCCACATTGAAAAAGCAGAGATATTCGCGTCCCAGGTGAGTTTCTGAGGTATCATTGGAATGACATCGATTACTCCAGCAAATATTCCAACTACTAAACCAATGATTAGTTTATTCATAACAACACCTTATCTAATTATTTTTTGGAAGCTGAATCACACAACAATCTCGGCATGGCTGGCATGCGAAATGGGTTGCCAATCACTGTTGGCCGCGCCATCATTTTCGTATAAACGTTATCTCAAGTTATGATAAAAGATTGCTTAAGTCTATAACATGGAAAAAAAGGGAATCCCTATTACCCTTACAACCATCTTGAAATTATAGGCAATGGTCGCGAAAATTATTTTAATAGAATTTATTATTTTACATCTTTTCCCATATTGAAAACTTCAATAGCCCAACGGTATAAATGTATATTCGCGATATCGGCAGAATGGTGGCCAGACTAATATCAGCCAAATTTAAAAAAATTATTGGATTAGAATAAAAATTCAAATATTAAAGTCAATTGAAAATCATTTGGGCAATCTAATATTTGTAATATTAAATTCTCAACATCTCCTTAAATAAGCAATACCCTTTATAAGTTATTATCAAGAAATCAGTGACCAGAATACCTACAATCTTTCCAGTATCATTCAATCGTTACCGGTTAAATTCATCTTTCAGTGATGAGTTCATTCTATTTTTCTTGACATCTTAATTCAATTGATAAAATTGAAACATTTTTTAATTATTGGAATACGAATATCGATGGAAGAAGTTATGACCCTAAAAAAATGTAAAGCTTGCAAGAACCACATCTCATATCAGCAAGGTTATATGCTATGCGATTATCATAAAGTCCAGGAACAAAGAATGACAGAAAAGAGAGAAAAGGATGTGATTTATATCGTCAATTGCCCCAAGAGGGTTGATGTAAGGAGATGATCAATGTCTTTGTTTCCGAAAGATCCAGTTAAAATAAAAGCCCGTATTAAGAGCTATGAAAATGCACTTAAGAAAGAATTTAAAACTCATGGTTTTTACGATGATGGATATGGTAAAAGGTATCTCCTTGGACCATTGTATGTATTGCTCCGAGATTATAAAGGAGCTATAAAACATTTTGAATGGTTCGAAACGACTTTTTCTGATGATATTGGTGAGCCCTATCAATATCTGTGCTGGATATTGTCTTTGTATAAAACTGGCAATCTGGAAAAGGCCAAAAAGAAAATTTATGAGACGATGTTCATGAATTTATATTTGATTCCATTTGTCTTGGGTATTGATCAGCCTAATTTACCAATTTGGCATGGCACAAATCTGGCTGAAAAATTATATGCCCTGGAATGCCCCAAAGAATTGATAAAATTGTGGGATACAGAAGCCCGTAAATTTCTTAATGAAGTATGGTTCAATCCTGAAACTGAGAAAATCCGAAACCAATACACCTCATTATTGAAAGATTTAAATAAAGAAGATGATAGAGATACAAGGGG
>ERZ795050.574-NODE-574-length-56532-cov-6.185810_pt1 | contig 56532 bp, 91 predicted proteins | sample MGYA00375134_ERZ795050 | MGnify/ENA primary metagenome ERZ795050 (study PRJEB30179, sample SAMN05720221) | activated sludge metagenome | isolation source: Anaerobic digester | place: Japan | collected 2015-05-26 ... | reverse complement strand
GGCCGCCGCAGGAGGTCGGGCGCCTCAAGCCGTCGCAGACGCTCATCCCCGTATTCGCCGCGATCCGGCTGATCGCCGCGGCGCACCCGCGCTGGAACACCGGCCGCGACGACTGGACCTGGAAGAACCGCGACAAGGCCCGCGACGAGGTGCGCGCCGATCGAGAGGCGGCCAAGCCGCGCATGCCGCCGAAGAGGAAGCCCGAGGCCGAGGCCGCGCCCGCGCCGACCCCGGCCGCGAACGACGAGCAGCCGCACGCGCTCGACGACATCCCCGTCCCGACGCTGCTCGACGCCGTCCGCGCGTCCAAGGGCAGCCTGACCGAAGCCGGCAAGATCCTCGGCATCACGCGCGACGCGATGCGGCGTCGGTGCGAGAGGCACGGCATCGACTACAAGGCGATGAAGCTGTGAGGACCTTCGACGAGCTCGCCCGCATCCGCCCGATCGTGCTGCGCCTGCTGCACGTCTGGCTCGAGGGACAGCAGCGCTATGAGGAGGGGTGGAGCGACGAGCATCTCGCCGGCGTCCTCGGGGCCGACCCCGCCGAGGTGTCGTTCGTCCGCTGCGCGGCCTTCGGCGCCGAGGCCGAGGCCGGCGAGCTGTGGCGGATCCGGCAGGCGATCGAGCTGCTCGAGGAGCACCACGACGACACCGCGCGGCAGGGCCACCGCGACGCGCTCGTGCAGGCCGAGGGGCTGCCGGCCCTGCAAGCCGCGCTGCGAGCCGGCACGGCGCCGGCGGGCGGGCGGTACGAGGGCGGATGGAGCGACGACCGGATCGCCGACCTGACGGGGCTGCCGCCGGGCCTGGTGACGCGCCTGCGCGCCACGATCCCGTGGGTCAACCCGGCGGCACGGGCCGAGCGCCAGCGCCAGCGCCGCGCGGCCCGGCTGTTTCGCCCGACCCGCGCCGGCCGAGCGCTGCGGCTCGCCGAGGAACTGCACCCCGCGACCGGCAAGCCCTACACCCCCGACCAGATCGCCGACGCGCTGCTCGCCGCCGGCGAGCAGGCCAGGACGCCCGCCGCCCGCGCCGCGCTCGTCGCCTGGATCGAGTCGACCGTGCGCGTCGGGCAGCTCCGCATGGCGACGCACCCTACGAAGGGGGTGCCGTACACGCTCGACGAGATCGCCGCGCGTGTCGGCGCCAGCAAGCAGGCGATCTCGAAGATCCTCAAGCGGTTCGACGACGAGGCCGCCGGCCCGCGCGTCGACGGCCGCCCGAGCCACCTCACCGACGAGGTGATCCACAAGCTCGAGACGGCCGACGAGGCGGACGTCGACCGCGACCGGATCGGCGCCTGGATCGCTCGCCGGCTGTGGCCGCGCGCGCCGAAGGCCGATCGCGCGAGCCAGGCCCGCAAGATCCGCGGCTGGCGGCAGGCCGGTGCCGCAGCGCTCGAGGCGGGGGACACCGACGCCCCCGCGGCCAAGTTCGAGGCGGCCGTGCGCCGCCTGCTCAACGCGCCAGGGCCGGCGCCCGAAACACCGCGGCCGCGCGCCGCAAGGAGGAAGGGATGACGAGGAACGACGAGGAGAACGCACGCAAGTTCGCCTGCCCGCGCTGCCGCGCGGAGGCGGGGGCCAACTGCCGAGGGATCGCCGCCGGGCGCGTCCACATGGAGCGCCTGCACGTCGCCCGCGCGGCCGACCGCGCCAAGACGCCCGGGGAGGCGCTCGAGCGCATGTCGGCCGACCTGCGCAAGATGCTGGCCGAGATCGGCCCCGGCGATCAGCTCAAGCAGCAGACGGCCGGGGCGGCGATGAGGTGGTCGCGCAAGCTCGCCGGCGGCGGCTACCTGGGCGCGTACCTCACCCGCCAGGTCGAGGAGGGCGAGCGCCTCGGGGTGCTGCGGCGCGCAGCCGGGTCGCCGCCGACGATGGTCCTGTCCGACTTCGGGGCGCTCGTGCAGGCGGCGATGCGCGAGGCGGCCTGAGAACTATTGCGGCAGGGTGGATAGGGGTTATGCTGCCGCCTATGGCTGAGTCCACTGCTGATCTGCAACCGTGGCCGCGCGTCGGGGAGACCTGGGCGCCGGCCTTACCCTGGCCCCGCGAGGAATGCCCCGCGGGCTTCTACACCCACGGCTACGTCTTGCCGCCGATCCACGTCTACACGCGGATCGGCGACGGCTGGCGCATCGCCGCCTCGGCCGCGCTCGCGCCCGTCGATGCGCGGGTGCTGGAACCCGGCCGGAGGCATCGCCGCCGCCCGCTCGGCACCGTTGTCGGCGCAGACGGAGGCTACGTGTTCATCATCCTGGACGGCGGCGAAGCTCGACTGCGGGTCCATCCGGGAGAGCTGCATGTTGTCGAGGAGGCGGCATGTCCGACGGCCTGAAGGTCATCGCCGAGGGTACACACCAGATGCGACTCTGGGAGGTCCGAAGGCACGGAAGGTCTTTGTTCTCATTCCGGATCATCGGGCCTGTGGAGGGCTCTGGGGGCGGCCCGATCCTGCTCCATGAATCGCAACCAACGTTCCGGTCCGAGGACGATGCCAGGTATGCCGGCTTGGCGTGGATCGAGGCTCATGAGCCGGCGCCGGCAGGGACAACGTACCCATTCGAGGTACAGTTGAAGCAACCCTCGCCGATCGCTGAGCCCGTGCACCGCGAGCTGTGCAGACGGAGCTTCGACCCCGTTCAGACCAAGCAAACCGAACTTCTTTGGTGAGGTATGAGCGCCGACGACTTCAGTGAATTTCTCCGATTTCACCATCCCAGCGTCGCGGTCGCTGATTGCGTCACCTCGAATGTTCCAGGATACTGGCATGTGAGTACACCATGTCCTGGGGGAGAGCCCGAACAGATCGGCCGCCTGCCCCCGGCCGATCGACTGCACGACACCCCCGAGGCGTGCGTCGCCGCGGCGTGGGCCCACTACCGGGCGAACGGGGGATCGACATGACGCGCTCGCACCACCTGCAACTCGGCGAGCGCCGGGCGGACGTGTACCTCGGCGACGCCGTCGAGGTGCTGTACAGCCTCCCCGCGGCCTCGGTCGACGTCGTGTTCGCGGATCCGCCATACTTCCTCAGTCGTGAGGGTGGCTCGACGTGCCGGGGAGGCAAGCGAGCTCAGGTACGAAAAGGCGCGTGGGACGTGCCGACCACACCCGAGCGCCAGCGGGCCTTCGATCTGCTGTGGCTCGGGGCGGTCGCTCGAGTGCTCAAGCCGACCGGATCGATCTGGGTGTCGGGCACGGCGCACTGCATCCACGACATCGACACGGCGGCGGTCGCCGGCCTCGGCTACCGCCGCATCAATGAGGTCGTGTGGGAGAAGCCGAACCCGCCGCCGAACCTCGGCCGGCGCTGCCTGACGCACTCGCACGAGACGCTGCTGTGGCTCGCGCCGCCGGGGCGCGGGCGGTACTACTTCGCCTACGACGAGCTGCGGGCCGAGAACGGCGGCAAGCAGCTCAAGACCGTCTGGCGCTTCACGGCGCCGGGCAAGGCGGAGAAGGCCCGCGGCGGCGGCCACCCGACGCAGAAGCCCGAGGCGCTCGTCGAGCGCTGCATCCGCACCGCCTGCCCGCCCGGCGGCCTGGTCCTCGACTGCTTCGGCGGGTCGGGAACCACTGGCGCCGCGGCGATCGGCTGCGGCCGTGACGCGGTCCTGATCGACCGCGACGAGACGTGGTTCGGGGTCATGCACCGGCGCCTCCTGGCGCTCGGAGGCGGGCGCGTCATGCCGGAGACGCCGCGGTCGCGGGCGGCGGCGGAGGGAGGTCTCTCATGCCATCTGTGATGGTCGTACTGATCGGATCTGTGATCGGATGTCTGATCGGAGGGGTGCTCGGCTACCTCGGCTACAAGGTCGGCCGCGCCGTCGAGTCGCGCATGTGGCTGCTCGCCGAGGTGATCTGGCTGCGCAAGGCCCCGCCCGGCGAGGCGCTCGTCGAGCGCGAGGCTGCCCTCGCGCACGTCGGACGCCTGCGCAACCGCGTGCCGCCCGAGATGCTCGGCAAGTGGCGCGAGGTCGGCGACGACGACCTGCCGCACGAGACCCCGGGGCCAACGCTGGTCGAGCTCTACGAGCGCAAGCGGGAGGCCGCCTGATGGCCGGGTCGGTGCATCGGCGCCCGGCAGAAGGAGTCGATCTGCTGCGACTGCGGCGACGGATACGCATTGGTGGGGCCCGCTCGACACCGAGCACATGTCCGCCTGAGCCCGCTTGCCGAGGCGGTGGTCGGCGCTACCTGACCGGCATGTCGACCGCCGCCCACTTCCTCGCCGCCATGACCGCGATCTCCTGGATCGGCTACCTCGTGTCCGCAGCCCCGCGCCTGTGCCGGGCCTGACGTGCTGATCTACCTGGATCCGCCATACCCGGCCGAGACCTCGCAGGGCACGCGCGAGGCCCTCTACCGCCACGAGATGATGACGCCCGAGGAACACGTTGAGCTGCTCGGCGAGGCTCTGCTGCATCCGGGCCCGATGCTGGTGAGCAGCTATCGCAACGACATCTACGACGCGCTGCTGCTCGGCTCCGGCTGGACCGTCGCCGAGAGGGCGGCGCGTGGCGAACACGGGGTCGAGCGCGTCGAGGCCCTGTACCTCAACCAGATCGCGCATGCCGAGCAGGCGCGCGTGTGGCAGCTCGAGCTGCTCGGGGCGCCGCGGTGATCGTCGAGCGGATCGCCCTGCCCCGCACCGCCGAGGGCAGGCTCGACGAGGCGGCCTGGCACGCGCTGCGCCGCGAGGACGTGACGGCTTCCGACGTCGGCGCGCTGTTCCGGGTCCACCAGCGGACGACGGCGCTCGGCCTCTACGCGGACAAGACGCAGGGGCCGGCGGGCGGCGACTCGCAGGCGGCCCGCCGCGGCCGGGTCCTCGAGCACTTCGTCGCCGCCGAGCTGGCGCTGCGCTGGGGAGACGCCGCCGAGGTCGAGAAGGCCGACGACTACCTGCGCGGGCGCGACCCCGCCGACGAGCACATGCGCGTCGGGGCGACGCCCGACTACTACGTCGAGCGCGAGGGCCGGCGGGGGACGCTCGAGATCAAGACCGTCAACGCGATCAAGTTCCGCCGGACCTGGATCGGCGCGCGCGGGCCCGAGCCGCCGCTCGACTACGTGTTCCAGGCTCGGACGCAGGCGATGCTGGCCGGCACCGACGAGGCGGTCCTCGCCGCGCTGGTCTGCGACGAGGCGGAGGAGATCCTCACCTGGACGATCGAGCGCGTGCCGCGAGTCGAGGAGGCGATCCGCCGGAGGGTGTCGATCTTCTGGCGGGCGGTCGCCGCCGGCACCTACCCGATGCTCGAGCTCGGGCGCGAGGCGGCGGCGTTCGACCGGCTGCCGAAGCGCTACGGCGCGGTGACGCCGATGCTCGGCGACCCGCGGGCGTCGGCGCTCGCGGCCCGCCACCAGGAACGCACGGCGCAGGTCGCCGAGGCGCAGCGCGAGTTGCGGGAGATCGAGGACGAGTTACGGGGCATGATGGCCGGCGCCGCCGCGGTCATCCTCCCCGACGCCCGGCGCGTGGTCGTCGGGCGCTACCCGGGCGGCAGGAGGCTCAAGGTATGGTGAGAGATCTGGTCCCACACACGCAGGCGGAATGCCTGGACGCCGCGCGCCGGCTGGTGCTCGCCGGGCTGGTCAGCGAGCAGGAGCGAAGCGAGGCGACCGAGCGCGCCCGCGCCTACGGCTGCGAGGTGCGCGAGGCGCTCGAGGCCGCGTTCTTCGCCCGCATCCTCGCCGGCGCGACTCGGGGGATCGACCCGGCGACGTCGCTGCGGCTGTTCGTGATCTACGGCGGCGCCCTCTCGATCGTCCGCGAGGGCCCGCTCGCGCTGGCCCGGCAGTCCGGGCAGCTCGACGCGATGATCGAGCGGGTGCTCGTGCTCGACGCCCTGCAGCGGCTCGAGGACGTCGAGATCGCCGTCGAGTGGGCCCGCGAGCGCGGCGAGGCCGGGCCCGAGCAACTCGGGAAGCGCCTCGCCGAGAAGGTCGCCGACCGCCTGCGGCAGCTCGGGATCGGGGGACGGGCGGACGGCGACGGCTACGAGGCCGCGGTGTGCTGCGTCTGCAGGGCCGGCGAGTGGCACGTCGAGATCCGCGACATCGACCACGCCCGCGAGGCCGGGCTGCTCGGGTCCGAGTGGTGGGCGACCCGGCGGATCGAGGCCCTCACCTACAGCGCCCGCCAGCCGCTTCTGCGGCAGGTGTTCGGCGACATCCTCGCGGGCCTGGCGACCGAGGACGAGATGCAGCGGACTCAGCCGCCGCCCGCCCCGGGGCGCGACGATCCGCCGGCGGACGACGACGAAGAGGGCTTGCGCGAGGGCATCCGCGCGGCATAGTGCGCCCCATGAACGACCGCGAGAAGCAGGAGGCGCAGGCGAGGGAGATCGAGCGCCTGCGCAAAGAGAACGAGCGCCTCCGCGGCGACAAGCAGCGTGAGGGCTCGCAGGACTGGATGAAGAAGCCCGGGCAGGCTGACGGGCCCGGCCGCGTACGGAGGTCAGGATGAGCGCGCTGTGGCACTCGCTCGAGCCCTGGGGCTTCCCGGGCTACGAGATCGACCGGGCCGGGAACGTCCGGCACGAGGGGCGCCTGCGGGCCCCGAACAGGCTCGGGGCCGTGGTCCTGGTCGACGCCGGCGGCGAGCGCCGCTGCAGGTCGGTCGGGAAGCTGGTCCGCGAGGTGTTCGGGGCCGACGCCCCGGGCGCCAGCTCGGACCCGGCGAAGCTCGACGAGGGCAAGGTCCGCGAGATCTTGGCCTCGGGCGAGTCGAACCTCGTCCTCGCGGCCCGCCTCGGGGTCAGCCCGTCGACCGTCAAGGCCGCGCGCGCGCGCCAGACCTGGCGCGGGGTGAAGGCCCGCCGGCCTCGCGAGCGCCCTCAGACCGACGCCGAGTCGCTCCGGGCGGCTTGACACGGCGCGCCGCGGGCGCTTTTCTCCGCGGCCGTGACGCGACTCCGCGCCGACAACATCGACAAGGTCCGCCGAGACGCCGCCGCCGACAAGGCGCGTGTCCGGCGGACCTACTCGATCAAGGTCGACGCGACCGAGGGCGCGAAGCAGCGGGCTGATGGGTCGTGGGAGTTCGACGGCGTCGCCACCCGCGGCGACGCGGTGTTCGACTACTCCTACGACATGGGCCGGACCTGGCGCGAGTACAGGCCGCCCGACGAGGTGTTCGCGCCGCTGTCGATCGACTCGCTGATCGGCGCTGCGATCACCGACGACCACCCCGCCGAGTTCGTCGACATCTTCAACGCGCGCGACCTCTCGCGCGGGCACGTGATCAACGCCTGGCGCGACGGCAACCTCATGCGCGTCCGGGTGCTGGTCCGCGACGCGGAGTTGCTGCGCAAGATCTTCGAGCTCGGCAAGGTCGAGCTCTCCTGTGGATACACCGCGCGCACCGAGGGACCGCCGGGGACGCACCCGGTCGAGGGGCCCTACGAGGCCACGCAGCGCGAGATCATCCACAACCATCTCGCCGTGGTCGACGCTGCCCGCGCTGGACCACAGGCGAGACTGGCGGTGCCGACGCTGCCGCAGGCCGCGGAGACCGGGGCAAACCCGGCCGCCGCGACCGGCGACAAGCGGGCCGCCAGTCCACCCCGGCGCGGGCAAAAGGACGCACCCGTGAACGAACTGATCGTCAACGGTACGAAGTACGCCGTCAGCGCGACGGCGGCCGAAGTGCCGGAGGCGCTCGCGATGCTGTGGGCTCAGATGGAGCAGCAGCTCGCCGAGGCCAACAAGAAGATCCAGGAGTTGCAGGCGGCCGCCGGGGGTGCGGCCACCACGCCCGCGACGCCTGCCGCCGACCCGAACGCCGCGGCCGCCCCCGCCGCCGAGACACCCGAGGATCCCGAGATGGAGATGGGCGACAAGAACAAGGGCGACAAGGCCAAGGGCGGCAAGCAGCCCGAGGCCGCCGCCGGCATGACCAAGGCGCAGATCGACGCGCTCGTGCAGGAGCGCGTCAAGTCGCAGGTCGACGCCGCGCTCAAGCAGCATGGCGACGCCGCGACCCGCCGCGCGCGGATCATCGGCGACGCCGGCCGCGTCCTGCCCAAGACCTACGAGTTCGAGGGCAAGTCGGACGCCGACGTGCTCGCCGACGCCGTGATCTCCTGCGACAAGAGCTACGAGGGCATCGCCCGCAAGCTGGCGAAGGACAACAACACCGAGCGCCTGCACGGGATCCTTATCGCCAAGATCGACGCGATCGAGAGCGCGATGAGCCGCGGCAACCTGCTCGCCTCGGGCGCGCTCGTCCGCGACGCGCAGAGCGACGACACCAAGAACTCCGCCGACGCCGCCCGCGATCGCATGCGCGACCGCAAGCTCGGCACCAAGACCTCCAACACGGCCGCGGGCGCGGCCGGGAACGGGAAGTGATCGGTCATGCTGCTCAACTACGCCGCACAGCAACCCCGGGGCTACGAGGGTCAGGTCGACGGCCCGATCTCGCACGAGGACACGTTCCCGCGCACCAACCCCGCCAAGGCCCAGAAGGGCACGATCACGATCGCCGGCACCGCCAGCGACGGCACCTACTCGGCGACCTTCGTCGACCCGGCTGATCCCGACGTCTCCTACGTCGGGACCTTCGAGCGCGCCAACAGCGAGACCAACAACCAGATCACGGCGGCCCTCGCCGCCGATCTGGTCAAGAAGCTGTTCCTCAAGGCGGACGTGACGGTGGCGACCAACGTCATCACCGTCGACATGAAGAACGCGGACATCACCTACAGCGTGTCCACGTCGGCCCCGGGCCTCGGCACCGCGACCTGGGCGCAGACCGTCGCGGCCGGCGGCAGCTACATCCCCTTCGGGCGGTTCGTCGCCGGCGGCGGGGACGGCGTCACCATGCGCCCCCTGCAGAGCGGGGACACCGTCGCCAACGTCGCCGGCGTGTCGATCCGCGAGCTGGCGGTCGAGACCCGCGGCAGCAACACCTCCGACGACGGCGTGCCCCCCGGCCGTGAGGGGGCCGTGCTCTCCAAGGGACCGATCCTCATGTACACCGAGGAGGCGGTCACGCCGGCCGACACCTGCTACGCGCGCATCATCGCCAGCGGCACGAACACCGAGATCGGCCGTGTCCGCAAGAGCGCGGACGGTGGCAACGCCGTCGACGTCTCCACCATCGCCCGTTTCGACGGGTCGGCCGCCGCCGGCTCGATCGTCCGGGTCCTCGTCAACCGCCCGCTGCCCCCGGCCTGACCGGGAGGAGTCACCACCCCACCATGAGCGCCAACCTCTTCGAGCAGATCAAGGGCGGTGCCGCCAGCCTGGGCGTCACCGCCGACAAGGCCCCGGACCTGTTCCGGCTCGCCAACACCCTCCACGACGACAAGCAGGGCCACACCATCAGCGACGGGATCCGTCGCGGCGTCGGCAAGGCCGCCACGGACCTCGCCCACGGCGACGCGAGCAACCTCCCGGTGTTCGCGCGCGAGCTCGAGTACGTCTACACCACCGTCTACGAGCAGGAGTTCGCCGAGCTCAAGATGGCGAACGGCGCGGTGATCCCGATCGACGAGTCGGTCGACAACGCCGCCGAGACGTTCACCTACTACACGCTGTCCGCCGCCGGCATCGCCAAGATGGGCAACACCTACGCGATGGGCGGCATCCCGCGCGTGTCGATCAGCGGCATCAAGACGACCGGCAACATCGCCGCGATCCTCAACTGCTTCGGCTACTCGGTCCAGGACATGCGGGCGATCGCCCGCACCGGCCGCAACCTCGACACGATGTACGCGACGGCGAGCCGCCGCGGGCACGAGGAGCTGTGGAACCGCGCCGGCCTGTGGGGCGACAAGTCGCACAAGCTGCACGGCCTGCTGACGCACCCGAACGTGCCGACGCAGTACGCGCCGGTGGGCGTCGGCGGCGACACCAAGTTCAGCGGCAAGTCGTTCGACGAGGTGTTCGCCGACTTCGTCGCGCTGATCGAGGGCGTCGCCGAGCGCACCTACGGCAAGGAGCGCGTCACCCACGTGTTCTACCCGCGCGAGGTGAACCGGGTCCTGCTGACCCTGCGCGTCCCGGGGCAGACGACCACGCTCAAGCAGCACCTCGCCGAGAACTACCCCGACGTCGTGTTCGACGTGCTCGACGAGCTCGGGGCCAGCCACCCGCTGAACCCGACCGGCGTCGGCATCATGGTCGCGCTGCGGCAGGACCGCGACGCGGCCGCGCTCGTCATCCCGCAGATGTACGAGATGTTCGAGCCGCGCTGGTTCGGCCTCGAGTGGCTCACGATCGCCCACAGCCGGATCGGCGGGGTCAAGATCCCGCGGCCGTACTCGATCTCGATCATGGCCGCGATCTCCTGATCAGCGGTCGCAAGGCCCCGGGCGCGATGCCCGGGGCCTTGACACAGGCATAACCCTTGATCCATCAGCCGGGCCCATGAGCGACATCGAGATCATCGTCAACTACACGCAGCACGAGGTCGGAGTTCCCTTCGGCGAGTACAGCCGTGTCCTTGCCCCGGGGAAGGGAGAGGGCGGAAAGCCCGGCGCCGGCGTCCCGTCCAAGACCCCCGACGTGCTGCGCATCATGCCCGGAATCAACCTGCCGACCGTCTCGGGCGTCGTCGGCCAGGCCAGGCGCGAGCTCAAGTCCGACGAGGTCGGCAAGGTGATGGCGCATCCGCAGATGGAGCGCCTCACCTCGCGGGGCGTCCTCGGGGCGTTCAAGAAGCTGTCCGAGGTCCCGGTCGGGGCACGGATCGAGATCGCCAAGAACTCGGCCGACGTCGCCGCGCTCAAGGCGTGGGAGGGGCGGGAGAGCGACCCCAAGGTCAAGCACGCGATCGCCGAGCAGATCAAGTCGATCGCCGAGACCTTCGGCGAGGCCGGCGACTACCGCAACGTCGAGCAGATCCCGACCTACACCGGCGCCGACGCGACGATCTGATCATGGCCTTCGCCACCGACGAGTTGCTCCTCAGCCTCGCACCCGGGCTGGCCAAGCCCGGGATCGTCGAGTTCTGGGTGAGCGCCGCGGCGGACACGACCTACAAGATCGCCATCGCCGCGGAGCAATACAGCTACGCGGCAGTCGGCAAGACGGTCGGCGAGATCCGCGACGAGCTGTTCGGCGAGATCGTCGCCCCCGACATCGCGCCCATCGTCGCCGCGCCGAAGGCCGAGGACCGGATCAAGGTGACGGGTACGCCTGGCGATCCGTTCGAGTTCTGGGCGCTGCCGTTCGACAAGATCAAAGCGATCGAGGTGCAGAAGGCGAGCGGACCGTCGACGGCGCGGCGGCTCCTGATCCTCGAGGCGACCTCGCTGCTCGTCCCCGCGGACGTGTGGGGGAAAAAGCAGGTCTGGGGCCACGCGTACCTGACGCTGTTCTTCCTCAAGAAGATGGAGAACATCGAGTCGAACGGAACAGACGGCCAGGCGTCGTCGCTGGCGCTCGGCCCGGCCTCGCTGTCGCTGACGACGCCGGCCGAGGCCGACCTGCTCGCCGATCCGAGCGGCTACGGGTCGCTCTACCTCACCTACTACAACAGCCTCGTCGCGGGGCCGATCTGGTCGTGAGCTTCGAGATCAAGGACATCGACCGCACCGCGGGCCTGATCGCCGAGTTGACCGTGCTCAACGCAGCGACGGTCAAGGTCGGCGTCCTGGGCGACTCGCCGAAGAACGCCCGCCACGGCGAGGAGGGGCACGCGACCAACGCCCTGATCGCGGCCGCCCACGAGCTCGGCACCGACGACATCCCGCGTCGCCCGTTCCTCGCTCCGGCGATGGACAAGGGCGCCAAGAAGATCACCGACGCCCAGGCCGAGATGATCGGCAAGGTGCTCGACGGGTCGATGCCGGCCGAGCAGGCGCTCGGCCTCTTGGGGGAGCTCGGGGTGTCGCTGGTCAAGGCCGAGATCCGTCTCGGGCCGCCGCCGCCGCTGAACCCCGCGACGGCCAAGGCCAAGGGCAGTTCGCACACGCTGATCAACAGCGGGCAGATGCTCGCCAGCGTGACCTACAAGGTCGTGCGGATCGGGGGTGGCGGTGGTTGATCTGCGCCAGCTCGCCGAGAAGGTCGTGCGCAAGTTCGCCGACGATCCGCTGTCGGGCGAGGTGTGGACCCGCGAGCGCGTGGGCACGTCGACGACGCTGCCGAGCGGATCGATCGCGTCAGCGCTCGCCGACAAGTTCGAGTTCCGCTGCTTCGTCAACCCGCTCGGAGGTCGGCAGGCGGTCAAGGGCGAGCCGGACGGCGAGAAGCAGGACGAGACGGTGACGCTCTACGGCTGCACGCTGCAGCAGGTCAACGGGCTCGCCTTCCCGATCGACTTCATCCCGGCCGACGACGAGGCGAACCGCCGAGGCGACGTCGTGCGCCGCCCGGACGGGCGCGCCTACGAGGTCATCGCGTCGATCTCATGGGCGGCCGGCGAGTTCTGGGAGATCAGCGCAAGGCGGGTGACAGGTGGCTGAACCATTCCCGGACTGGCCGGAGACCCGGACCGCGCTGCGGACCTATCTGCTCGCCGCATCAGGCGCGGAGAAGGTCTACCGCGCGCTGCAGAACGCCCCCGACCAGCGGGCAAGCCCGGGCGCCGCCTCGCTGCGCTTCTGGTCGCCGGGTGGTTTTTCGCATCCGTCGAGCTTCCGCCACCGGACCCGGGTCAAGGTGCGGCAGCGCTGGATCTACAAGGTCGAGGCGGCCGCCGCTGGCGAGGTCTACACCGCCACCCTCAAGGGCGTCGCCTACCCCTACACCGCGCAGCCGGCCGACACCGTCACCGCGATCCGCGACGGGCTGTCGGCCGCGATCGGTGCCGCCGCCACGCGCACGCCGATCGGCACCGACGAGCTGCAGGTCGAGGCGCTCATCGCCGGCGACCATCTCGCCGCTCAGGCCGACCCCGAGCAACTCACCGTCCGGCAGACCCGCAAGGGCGGCCTCGAGACCCGCTGGTCGCCCTGTGAGTTGGTCGTCGAGCTCGAGGCGCGCGTCGACCTGCCGCCGGCCGACCCCGACAGCGTCAAACCGGCGATGTACTACATCGAGCGCGCGTGCGCGGGCTTCCACGAGCCGGCCGGGCCCTACACGAGCTTGCACGCGGCGGGGCTGGCCTTCCTGCGCTACGCCGCGCAGCCGCTCGATCTGTCGGGGCTCGACAGGTCGAGCATCATCTCGCGGGCTCGGGTCGACGTGGTATTCAGCGTCGACGCCGGGGCTCGCAGCGAGTTCGATCTCGTCAAGGAGTACGAGACCCCCGAGTCAGGAGTGCAACCGCCGTGACAAGCCCCGTCGTCGTCAACGTCGTCAACCAGTCCTACACCACCGAGCTCGAGTTCTTCGGCGTGCCGCTCATCGTTGGCACCGTCAGCGGCGACGTCGCCGCGCTGATGACCGAGCGGGCGTTCACGGTGACGCCGAACAACTACAAGACCGCGCTCGCGGCCAAGGGCTTCACGAGCTCCGACGCGCACTGGAAGCACTGCGCGGCGATCTTCGCGCAGACCGACGCGGCTTCGCCGGTGACGTCGGTCGTGATCGGTCGCCGGGCGACGCCGGTCGCCAAGGTCATCACGATCACGGTCGGCGGCAACACGGACGGCAACTACTCGATCCAGGTCAACGCCGATACGCCGACCGTCTACGCCGCCGCCGGCAAGACGCAGACCCAGATCCGGAACGAGCTGCTCGCCCTGTTCGTCGGCAACGCGACCGTCACCGGGGCATCGGTCGGCGGCAACCAGCTCACCCTGACGGCGAATGCGGCCGGTCTCGACTTCGACGTCACGCTCGCCTCGCCCGGCGACGCGATGACCAAGGCCGTCACCACCCCCAACACGGGCATCTACGAGGACCTCGACGCGATCAAGGCCGAGGACTTCTCCTGGTTCGGGATCCTCGAGACCGCGCACAGCAAGGCGGCGATCCTCGACGGGGCGCGCTGGGCGTCCGAGTATCCGGTCAAGTTCTTCGCCGAGATCAACGATTCGGCGGTCAAGAGCAACGCGGCCGGCAACGTCGCCGCGGCCCTCAAGGCGAAGGCGTACAAGAACACCAGCCTGCGCTACCACCACACCGGCAACGAGCTCTACACGGCGGCCCTGGTCGGCCGGTGTCTCGGCTACGACGTCGGGCGGATCCAGTGGTCTCACCGGCGGCTCGTCGGCATCACGGCCAAGAACTACGGGGCCGAGGCCGGCGTCGTCGAGGCGCTCGAGCTCAACTACGTCGGGCGCTACGACACCGAGGGGCGCGGACGCTCGCTCTACAACTACACCTGCGACGGCGGGTTCATCGAGATGGAGATCGGGCGGTGGGTTTGCCGGGCTCGCGTGCAGGATCGCCTGCTGACCCGCCTCGCCGAGAACGACATCACCGCCTACACGACCGAGGAAGGCGTCGCCTCGGGCGCGGCCTGGATCCGCGAGGCGCTGAACGAACTCGCCACCGGCGGCGGGACCGGGTTCCTGCGCCGCGAGACGATCGAGATCACGAGCGTGCCGATCGAGGAGCAGCCGGACGCCAACGTGTCCAAGCTCAAGATCGGCGGCTACGTCTGGCGCGCCAAGTGCCGCGTCGGCGTGAACGAGATCGAAGTCACCGGCTACAACTCGATCTGATAGGGGGCCCAGAACATGAGCGCTACAGTCTCCAACCGGGTAAAGCAGTTCCTCATCAACGGCGTGCCGGTGAGCGTGGTCGGCGGCCTGCAGGGCGGCGACGCTGTCGTGATGGCCCCGCAGGGGCAGGTCGCGGTCGGCGTGCGCGGCCTCTACGGCGACGGCGTCCACGTCTATCTCGAGAGCGACGGGCACTGGATCGTCGACGTCAACTGCTTCGAGACCAGCGAGGCGAACAGCGTCCTCGACGTGGCGAACACGACGCGCAAGAAGCTGGCGATCGAGTTCAGCGACGGCGAGAAGACGGTGCGCTCGGGCACCGCGACGGTGATCCAGCTCCCGACCCTCAAGATCTCTGAATCGGTCGTGATCCACGTCTGGCGCCTCGAGAGCTTCAACTTCAAGGGCACCATCTCGGGCAAGTCGGTGACGTGATGGGCGGGCTGTTCTCCTGGCTCGAGCGCGCCCAAGACGGCGCGGGCGCCTTGCCGAAGTTTGGGAAGGACGAGTCGCCGATGGTCATGCGTCGGTGGTCGCGCTCGGGTCGCTACGCGATCCGGGCGCTCGGCCCGTTCGACGCGCTCGAGCTGCGGTTCAGGCTCGCGTCGATGCTCGGCCGCGAGCTGCTCGCAGCGCTGTGGGACATCGCCGTGCTCATCGCGGGCACGGAGGTCGGCACCGTCAACTACCGCAAGATCTACGCCGCGCTGCGCCGCTACACCGCGCAGAGTCCCAACGGCCTGCCCGACCGCAAGGCCGTTCAGGAGGCCGCCGGCGAGCTCTACGCCGAGGCGATCAAGCGGCTGCACGGCGTCATGCCGAACGAGCGCGAGGTCGACCTGTCCGCGGTGATGACCGCGGCGCGGCCGTACTTCGAGATCGTCGGGCCTGCGCTCGGAGCGATCGAGCCCTCGGCGGCGATGGAGATCGCCGAGTTCATGCTGATCGTCCGGCGCGAGGGGGGATCGGGCCTCTACATCGGCGGCGATCCGGTCAAGACGATGGACGCGGCCAACAACCTCGTGCCGCACGAGGACGTCTGGCCGATCGTGTTCTGGGCGTTGCTGTTCAACCTGCGCCCTTTTATGCCCGCCGCGAGTACAGCCCAGCCCCGCGGCCGGTAGCAACAGGAAGGCGCCCGGCCCCGTGGGGGCCCAACACCGGCCCGACCTGGCCGGCGCACCGCCTGATCTACGAACACGGGTTCACGCCTGAGCAGGTGCGCGCGATGACGACCCGCGAGGTCCTCGACGCGAACGAGGCGATCGACGTGATGTACGACGTGCTACACCCGCCCGAGGAGCCGAAAGCCCAGGCCACGCCGGGGAGGACGCCGCCGCCATGAGCTTTATCCGCGAGCTCGCCGCCAAGCTGGGATTCCAGGTCGATCTGGACCCGCTGCTGCGCTTCAACGACGAGGTCGACGACAGCAAGTCGGGCCTCGAGTCGATGAAAGAGCGCGTGGCGGGGGTCATGGACCAGCTCGCCAAGCTGAACCAGGTGTGGGAGCTGACCTCGAAGGTCGCCAGCACCGCCTGGGGCGTGCTCAAGGACTTCACCGTCGCCGCCGCCGAGCAGGGCGCCAAGATCGCCGACACCAGCGCGCAGCTCGGGATCAACAGCACCGCCCTGCAACGGCTGCAGTACGCGGCCGAGGCGACCGGCAGCAGCGCCGACACGATGAACAAGGCGCTGCTCGAGCAGGAGAAGCTCATCCGCGAGTCGGCCAAGGGCGCGACACCGTTCTCGGACGCGCTCAAGCAGATCGGCCTGCGCGTCGAGGACCTCAAGAACATGTCGCCCGAGGAGCGGTTCGGGAGGATCGGCGACGCGCTCTACAGCGTCCGCGACCAAGGCGAGCGCGCCGCGATCAGCCTCGCGCTGTTCGGCGGCGAGGGGTCCAAGATCCTGCCGCTGGCGCTCGAGGGCAGCGCGGGGATCAAGGCCCTCGGCGACGAGGCCGAGCGCCTCGGCATGGTGCTTGGCGAGGACGTGGTCGAGGCCGGGGCCGACTTCGATCAGTCGGTCAAGCAGATGCAAGGGATGGTCCAGGGGATCAAGAACGACATCGGCGCCGCGCTGATGCCGACGATCACCAGCCTGGTCAAAGAGGTCGGAGCCTGGATCAAGGAAAACAAGGAGCTGATCCGCGAGAACGTCAAGGGCTTCATCGCGGGGTTGATCGAGGCCGGCAAGACGCTGGCGCCGATCATCACCACCGCCGCGAGCGCGGCCGCCGGCCTCGTCAACGCACTCGGGGGGATCGGCAACGTCACCGCGCCGGCGATCGCCGGCCTGGGCGCTCTGAAGATCGCCACCCTCGCCGCCGCCGGGCCGTGGGGCATCCTCGCCGGTGCCGCCGTCGCCGCCGGCGTCGCCATCGTCGGGGCGATGACCAAGAGCGAGAAGAAGATCGGCGACGTCGAGCGCGCCTCGGCCCGTCTCGCCAAGACCCTCGACTTCGAGAAGGGCCTCGAGGGCAAGACCACCGCCGACCTCAAGAAGTTGAAGGACGAGCTCGCGCGCGAAAAGTCGCAGAACCGCTTTGTCCGCGAGAACGTCGTCGGCCTGACCCCCAAGCAGATCATGGCGCTAAACGAGGAGCGCAAGCTCGACGTCGAGAACATCGACGAGCGCGAGGCCAAGCTCGACGCGGCGATCAAGGCCGCCGAGGAGGCCGAAGCCGAGGAGGCCAAGATCCGCGCCGCCGAGGAGGCCAAGAAGCAGGCGGACGCCGACGCCAAGCTCGAAGAGGACAACCAGGCGATCGCCGACAAGGTCGAGTACGACTACCTGCGCGGCAAGAAGGGTAAGACCAAGGAGCAGAAGGCGCGCATGGCCGAGCTGCAGAAGAAGCTCGGCATCAGCCCGAAGGCCGCCGGCAAGAAAGAGGACAAGAAGACGGCCGACGAGCTCGTGCTCGCGGCGTCGGGGCGGTCGGCTGGCGGGGTTCTCGGGGCGACCAGCGCGCCGGGCCTGGGGACGACGGTGAACAACGTCGCCATCGACTACGCGCAGGACAACAAGTTCACTTTCACGTTGCCTTACACCGCGCAGCGATCGCCGCAGGACTTCGCGCGCGACGCCGGCCTGATGATCGCGGACAAGCTGACCGAGCAAAACGAGCAGCTCGCCGCCTACCTCAACGCGGGCAAGCCGCTCGGGGGCTGACATGCTGATCCGCTCCAAGACCTCCATCGGCGACATCACGATCGACGCGACGCTCCGGATCTCGCACCGCGTCGTCGCCGAAGTGACGCAGCAACCGATCGAGGAGGGCGCCGACATCGCCGACCACATGCGGCTGATGCCGCAGGGGCTCGAGATCGTCGGCATCATCGTCCCCGACGACCCGTCGATCATCGCCCGCGGAGGCACCTTCGGAGAGAACGCCGAGGCGACCTTGCGCAACCTGTTCCGCGTCCCCGGCCTTGCCAGCGAGGCCCGCGACGTCGAGGCGTGGCAGAACCTCAAGGCGCTCATCCGGGCGCGCAAGCGGCTCGAGATCGTCACCCGCTACGACACCTACTTCATCCTGCCGATCGAGCTGATCGCCGACGAGGACGCCGGGTTTGGGACCGCCCTGCAGTTCACCATGCGGTTCCTCGAGGTCGAGATCGGGTCGGTACGGTCGCTCGACAACATCGACGACGCCCTCAAGGACACGGTCGGCGGCAAGGTCGGCGGCGACAACCTCGGGCAGCAGACGCTCGGCGGCGAGGAAGAGATCCAGGCGGGCAAGCAGACCAAGCCCAAGCCGAAGGTCGTCAACAGCTTCAACACGGTCTACCAGGGGGCGTGAGCGATGGCGTTCAAGGCGAGGCCGATCCCGGGACCTGAGCAGGCGAGCCGCGGCGAGTTCACGATCGTCGTCGAGCTGGGTACGCCTGGGGCCTCGGGTCTGCCCTACAAGATCGTCTGCCGCTGGAACGTGCGCGAGGCGTTCTGGATGGCGAGCATGTACGACGCGAGCGACCGCGCGATCGTCCGCGACATCGCCGTCCGCTGCGACGAGGACGTGCTCGAGAACGTGATCCGCCCCTACACCCCGCCGGGCGCCGTCGTCTGCCGCGACGTCACCGGAGGCGACCGCGACCCCGACCGGCAGGGGTGGACCAAGGGGATCCGGCTGCTCTACGAGTACGAGGTCGCCTGATGCCCGCGCCGCCCGTCCTCAGCCCGCAGTGGATCCGGTGTAGCCGCCTCGAGGCGCTGCCCGCGAACGGCGGCGCGATCACGACCGAGAACCTCACCGGACGCGCCGGCGTCAGGATCGCGTTCGACATCGTCCGGGAGATCTCAGGCGAGCCGAACCAGGCGACGATCACCGTCTACAACCTCGCCCGTGACACCAGGGCGCGCCTTGAGGGGCTGCGCGGGCTGCTCGCCCCCGTGCCGGTCAAATGGAGCCTGGGCGGCCTCCTGGCGAGCGACGAGTCGCGCGGGTACACCGGCCCGGACGCCATCACCGCCGAGAAGGACCCGCCGCCCGGGACCGAGCTGCCCACGAGCGCGCCGGCGGCCTCCAAGCTGTTCGGCTACGCCTACGTGCGCTTCTACGCCGGCTACGGCGGCAAGGTCGGGCAGATCTGCGAGGGGACGATGCTGGTGCCGCGGTCGACGCGGGTCGACGCGACGACCTGGGCGACGGTCCTCAAGATCGGCGACGGCGCCCTCGGGGCGGCAAAGGCCCAGGCGAATCTGTCATTTCCGGTCGGCACGGAGATCCTCACGGTGCTGCGGCACCTGCTGCGGCTGCTCGGCGTCGGATCCGGCAACCTGTCGGCGGAGACGTGGGCGCGCGTGCTCGGGCAGGGGATCAAGCGGTCCTCCAACCCCTACGTCGTCAGCTCCAAGCTCGCCTGGCCGTACACCCCGAGCGGGTCGAGCGCGTGGCGCGATCTCGAGACGCTGCTCCGGCTGTCGAACGTCGGGTGGGTGATCGACATGGGGCAGTTCTATCTGCTCGAGGCGGACGGCTACCTGCTCGGCGAGGTTGTCGACCTCGGCCGGCCGCTCAAGGTCGAGGACCTCGGGGGCGCGAGTTGGCGCGGGACGTTCTTGCTCAACAAGTCGGTGCGGCCGGGGATCCGCGTCACCCTCGACAAGACCGGGTTCGCGGGGCCATACATCGCCAGGCGCGTGCAGCACACCGGCGACACCCACGGCGGCGCGTTTCACTCGATCGTCGACTTCGTCCCGATCGATCCCCTCGGCCTCGGCCTGGACTTCCTGTGACCGAAAAGACCCTCGTCAAGAACGTCAAGACGCTCGAGGACCGGATCGCCGAGTCGATCCGCGGCCCGGCGATCGCGTTCTTGACGAAGGTCGCGGCGCCGTTCGTCAGGGGCACGCAGCAGCCGGTCGTGCGTCACCGGGCGCCGGACGGGCAGACCGTCGATCAGTCGCCGACCCCCGACGCGCCGGTGATGGTGCTCGGCGGCGGAGGGTTCGAGCTCGCCACCTGCTTCGACGCGGGGGATCCGGTGCTGTCGGTCCCGCTCGAGCGCGACCACACCAACTACCTGACGAGCGGCAAGGTCAGCGACCCAGCATCGCCGCGCCGGCATGACCGCGGCCTCGCCATCGCCCTCCCGTTCAGCGTCCGCAAGACGACCGCCGCCGGACCCGGCGAGATGTTCCTCGGGCACACGAAGGCGGGTCCGTCGTCGATCCTCGAGATTTCGCTCCGGTTCAAGCGCCTCGAGGCCAAGCTCGAGATCCGCGCAGACGGCGGGATCAAGATCGGCATCAACGCGACCCGCGGCGCCGCCCGCCTCAACGACACGGTGAACCGATCGGCCCTGATGGGCACGTGGATGTCGCAGGTGACGGCCGGCCTCAACGGGCTTGCCCCTGGGTCGGTGACGCCCTACGTCGGCAACACGATCGGATCGATCAGCTCGGCGAGCAGCATCGTGGAGGTCGAATGAGCCAGCTCAAGCTGTCGGGGGGAGACCTCGACGTCACGAACGGTCAACTCTCCGAGGTCTCGGGCATCGACGAGATCCGGCAGCACCTCGAGACGCGCCTCAAGACCTGGCGAGGCGAGCGCTTCTACGACGCGACCGGAGGCGTCGACTACGGCGAGGTCGTGTTCCCGGCCGAGGACCGCGACGCCGTCCTCGGCGAGCTGCGGCGCGAGGCCCTCGGCACGCCAGGCGTGACCGACGCGACCCTCGTCATCACCAGCGACGAGCCGGCCAAGCTCAAGGTGCGCGGGACCTTCATCGCGTCGCTGACCGAGCTCGACGACTTGATCCGCGCGGAGTTCGGCCCGATCGAGATCGGCCAGGAGGCTTGAGCACATGGCGACCCCACCGACCTACGGACTGACCAACGAGGCCTACATCGCGCCGACGCAGGAGAAGATCCGCGCCTGGCTCGCGTCCGAGTGGAAGGAGCTTTTTGGGGCAAACAGCACCGTCGAGGCGTCGAGCATCAACGGCAAGCTGATCGACTTCGCCACGCGGATCGCGGTGACGTACTTCGAGGGTGGTGCCGGAGCGGCGAACGCCGGGTGGTTCGCCGCCGCGCCGGGCGTCGCGCTCGAGAAGATCCTGAGCCTGTTCGCCTTCCCGCGGCTGGCGGCCTCGTCGTCGACGGTGTCGGCGGTGCTCTACGGGACCGACGCGACGATCGTCAACGCCGGGGCGATCGCGTCGGTCGAGGTCAGCAAGGACAAGTTCCTGACGACCGCAGGCGTCACCATCGGCGACGACGACAGCATTTATGTCGTCCGGATCGGCGATGGGATCAGCCCCGGAGACGCCCCGTCCGTCACGATCGCCGGCACGCCCTACAGCTACGTCGCCGGCCTGGTCGACACCAAGACCGACATCGCCCTCGGGATCAAGGCGGCGATCGAGCTCGGCGGCGTGCAGGTGGCGGTGTTTCAGCCGGGCGACGACCCCAACGGCGATGCCATACTCGTGATCGAGGACAACGGCCTCGGCCCCTTCACGCTGTTGGCGTCGAACGGCGGCGGGTCGGGAGACGTCGAGGCGTACAGCGCGAAGCGGGTTGACTGCGTCGCCGAGCAGACGGGCCCGCGGACGGCCTTCGCCGGCACCCTCAACGTCATCGAGACGCAGGTGACGGGGTGGGACGGCGTCACGAACACCAGCGACGCCGACCTCGGGCGCAACGCCGAGACGGACGCGGCCTACCGCGCCCGCCACCGGGACCAGCTTCAGTCCAAGGGGTCCGCCTCGGCCCAGGCGATCCGAGACGCGATCGCGCAGATCGACGGCGTCACCTACGTCGCGGTGCGCGAGAACCCCGACGACGTCGTCGACGGCGAGGGTCTGCCGCCGCACTCGATCCGGGTGACGGTGCTTGGCGGCGACTCGGTCGCCATCTGCGAGACCATCTACAAAAAGAAGGCCGCGGGCATCAAGACCTACGGCGCCTTCAACGAGGTGATCGAGGACGGCGAGGGCAACCTGATCACGATCTACTACCAGCGGCCGACCAGCCTCTACATGTGGATCAGGATCGACGTCACCTCTGGCGAAAAGTACCCGAGCAGCGGCGATCCGCTGGCGACGATCGCCGCCGCGGTCGCGCTGTGGGGCGACCTCAACATCTCGATCGGGGACGACGTCGAGCGCTTCGCCCTCGGCACGCCGATCAACACCGTACCGGGCATCAAGTCGGCGACGATCACCCTGGGCTACACGCTCAACGAACTCGATCCTCAGCCGCCCCTGGTCGCCGCAGATCTCGTCGTCGCCAGCACAGAGCTGCCGCTGTTCGACAGTAGCCGGATCATCGTGAACCTCGTATGACGATCCCGTACGATCACACCGCGATCCTCGAGGACATCTGGACGCAGTTCCAGAACAGTCCGAACGTCCGCGCGATCCTCGAAAAGTTCTTCGTCGCGCCCGCCAACCAGGGCGAGGACCTGCTCGAGCTGGCGACCAAGCACAACGTCGTCGACGGCTTCGGCCTCATGCTCGACGACATCGGGGCGATGCTCGACGTGACGCGCGAAAAGCTCGGCGGCCTCAGCGACGCCGACTACATCATCGCGCTCATCGTCCGGGCCCGATCGTCGATCAGCGCCGGCACGCTTGAAGACTTCGCGCAGCTCTTGAGGGCGATCCTCGCCAGCCACCCGCCGATCCCGATCGTCGAGTGGTTCCCGGCGGCCGTGCGCGTGTACCTGATCGGCATCACCCCGAGCCAGGGAACGCTGCTCGAGGTGCTCCTGAAGGGCGTGCTGCCGGCCGCGGGGGTCAACACGGTCCTGTCCGTCCACGACGACACCTGCATCAGCTTCAACAGCTCACACGGCCCGGTGACACAGACCGGGTGGTTTGGCAGCAGCCACGGCCCCGCGACGCTCGAGGCCGGCTGGTGCCACGCGATCAAGCTCTAACCCCAGGAGGAACCCGACATGTCCAAGCCGATCGTCGCGCCCGTCGAGTGGGCCACCAACCTCGTTCACCTCGTCGGCGACTACCCGGGCAGCAACACGAAGGTGTCGCCTGGCGCCGGCGTCGTCGCGGCGGGCCTCATCCCCGGCGACATCTTCGCGCCCACCGCCGAGGAGCTCAACGACGTCTGGAACCTGTGGACGCGCTATCTGATCTGGGTCTCGGACGGCACGAGCAACCCGATCGGCGACCCGTCGATCGTCGAGCGCGACGCGAACGGGGTGGTGTACGCGCAACAGTTCGAGGGCTACCCAGACGCCGGAGGGATCGACCTCTACGGCGTACGAGGCCGCTCCTTCGGCAACAACGCCGGGGTGCTGGGGCAGTCGGGCGCGAGCAGCCACGCCGGCGTCAGGGGCGAGAACACGGGCCTCGGGCCGGGCGGCCGGTTCGACGCCGGCGGCAACAGCGACGGGAGCTGGAACTACGGCAGCGGATCCGGATCGGGGGCGCGCGGGTTCGGCGGCACCACAGGCCCCGGGGTGCGGGGGCTCGGCGGATCCGGCGGCGGGCCCGGCGGGCGGTTTGTCGGTCAGAGCGGGCTCGCCGACATCGAGCTCTCGCCGAACGCGACCAACTACGGGATCCAGCTCACCCCCGGGGCGACCTGCACGGGCGGGATCTACATCCTCGGCAACGGGCAAGACGGCATCATCCTGTACCCGAGCGCGGCCAACCGAGGGATCTTCATCTCCGGCTCGCAAAACGTCGGCGTCGCCGCGGCGTTCGTACAGCAGACGGGCGCGGGCGACGGCCTGCAGATCACGGCAGCCGGCCTCGGCGACGGGCACATGCTGCGGTTGACCCCGAAGGTCAACGCCTCACAGCGGGCGCCGCTGGTGCTCGACGGATCGAACGGTGGGCCCTCGAACATCGTCGCAGGCGGATTCGGCTACGACCGCAACGCCGAGCGCTTCTACTGCGAGCGCAAGAACACTCCCGAGCGTCATTACCTGTGGGACGGGCCAAGCGGGCTCAAGCCGGCGCTCTACAACGTCACCACGCAGGTCACAAACGCGAACGCGGGCGTGCCGACGACCGCGATCACCAAGGCGATCAACCTCGGGGCGAACGAGTCGGCCTGGGTCGTCTGCCGCATGGATCTCGGCTGGACCGGCGTGGCCGGCGACGTGACGGTGACGGTCGCCTTCGACGGCGTGCAGCAATACCAGCGCGACATCTACATCTCAGGCGGCGCGAGCGACAACGATCTCGTGAAGGCCGTCTGGACCTGGCAGGGCAGGGCGACGGCCGTGACGACCGTGACGGTGACGATCGCGCGCATCGCCGCAAACACCGTCTGGGCGCGCTTCAGAAGCCTTGTCGCGCTCGAGACGATCCGCAACGGAGATTGGATCTGATCATGCTGCAGTTCACCTTCACTCGACAGGCCATCATCGACTCGGTCGCCATGGTCCACCCCGAGGACAGCTACGCCGGCGAGGAGTACGCGGAGATCGCTTCCGTGCAGGCGGCCCGCTTCATCGGCAAGCACTTCGCCGAGAAGTGGCAGACGGGGGGTGTGGACCTCTCCGATCCCGGACAGGTGTACGCAGCCGCGCAGGCCGAGATCGCGGCGATCAGTCCGTGTCCAAACGAGGGCTGCGGCTCAAATCGCGTGGTTTTGACAACATGTCCGAACAACCTCATGCCGTTCGGCGACTTCGCGGCGCCGGGGTCGTTCTGCCGCAACTGCGACGTGCCGCATCAGTGATCGCGTGGGCGGCGCCGGGTCACTGATGATCAGAGAACTCGAACGCGGGCCTTGTCCCGGCGGGCGAGGAGATCAGGATAGGGCCTATGCGCAAGACCGCTCGAACCATCGCCATCACTCTCGCCGGCCTCGCGGCCATCACTTGCTCGGTCGGCTGCGACCCGTACATGCCTTGCGCGGATCCGAAAGACCCGTGCCCGATGGCGTACGAGTGGAAGGAGTACGGGCAGCCGAAGAAGCCGTGGATCTGCGACGCACCCTCGGCGGAGGGCGGGCAGGGCACGATGCTCTGCACGCAGTCGTGCAGCGTCCACGCCGACTGTGCCGGATCGCCGGACCCCGCGGTCAACGCGGTCGCCAGATGCGACCAGGGCGTCTGCATGCTCGGCTGCCGGCCCGGGTGGACGTGCCCCGAGGGCACCGGTTGCGAGCCGAACGACAAGGCCAGCATCAAGGCGACCGGATACTACGGGCGCTGCTCGCAGGTGTTCGAGGGCGAGCCTGCGCCCGAACACGAGGGCGACCTCGCCTCTCCGGGCTAAAACCGCGCCAGCCACACCGCCGCGGCTAGGACGAGCCACGGGAAGATCGCCAGCCCCACGGCGATCCCCGTGGCGTAGTCGTTCCAGGCGCAGGGCGCAGCGTGGCGCTCGAGGTCAGGCAGCGGGCGGAACACCGGGTCAACCTAGCACGGAAAAAACGCGGTTGACCTGGAAAAGTGGATAGCTATTATGCCGCGCATGAGCTCGCCGATCTTGCCCGATGGGTGGCACCGCTCGCCGAACGAGGTCCGCCGCGACGACCGGCCCATGTGGGCGCTGATGTGCGCCGGCGAGCCGGCTGCGCTGGTCGAGCGCCGGGCCGAGGGCTGGCACGTGTCGGCCGCGACGACCGACCTGCGCGGGCACGCGGTCGTCGACACCTTCGAGGCCGGGCGCGCCGCGGCCGAGCTGGCGCTGCGCGAGGGCATGGCGTCGGAGGTCTGGGCGCGCGAGTTGGCGGTGCGCTGGTCCGCGGAGTTGCGCCGGACCCTGGGGGCAGCATGATCACCGACCGCGCGCAGAGGTGGCGCAACCGCCTCGCCCTGTTCAAGAAGGTCGCCAGCGAGCCGATCGACACGAGCGCCTACGAGGTCGCGCCGATCGACGGTGCCGGCGCGGACAAGATCGCCGGCGAGTTCGTTCGCGCGCATCACTACAGCGCGAGCTACCCCGCCGCCCGCGAGCGGATCGGCCTGTACCGCCGGCGCGACGCGTGGGCGATCGGCGGGGGCGAGCTGGTGGGCGTCGCGGTGTTCTCGGTCCCGGCGCAGCCGAAGGTCCTCGACGCCCTGCCGTGCGACCGCGACGAGGCGGTCGAGCTCGGGCGCCTGGTGCTGCTCGACGGCGTCGAGGCGAACGGCGAGTCGTGGTTCATCGCCCGTGCGTTCGAGATTCTGCGCGCCCGCGGCTACGCCGGCGTCCTGTCCTTCGCCGACCCCGTTCCGCGGCGCACCGCCGCTGGCGAGGTCGTGTTCCCCGGCCACCTCGGGACGATCTACCAGGCGACCAACGCGATCTACACCGGCCGGGCAACGCCGCGGACGCTGCGCCTGCTGCCGGACGGGCGCGTGTTCTCGGCCAGGTCGATCAGCAAGGTCCGCGCGAGTGAGCGGGGCTGGCGCTACTCGGTCGAGTTGCTCGTCGAGGCCGGAGCGCCGCCGCCGGCGGACCTGAGCGCCGAGGGCCTGCGGGCGTGGCTCGGTCATGCCGTCGCCGCCGTCACCCGCCCACTGCGCCATGGCGGCAACCACCGCTACCTCTGGGCGCTCAACAAGGCCGCGTCGCGGACGCTGCCGAAACACCTCGAGGCGCAGCGCCTCAAGGTGCAGCCGTACCCGAAGTTCACAGCTTGAGGAGACCTGAATGAAAGAGCAGATCACACAAGGCGACGAGGCGGTGCTCAAGGAGCACGGCCTCGTCGGGATGCCGCGCCCCCGCGCGGCGCGCTACCTGGATATCCACCCCGGGAAGGAATCGATCGAGCTGCGCTCGGGCCCGCTGGGACCGCCGCACGCGACGCCGGACAAGCTCATGGCGCGCTACTACGAGGAGACGATGCGGCGCGTCACGAAGCCGTCGAGCGTCCTGCGGCGGCTCGCCGGCGTCGCCTTCTGGCCCGACGAGTCGGGGCTGCTCGTCGCCCGCGTCGTCATGCGCAAGGGGGACGGGCGCATGACGACGTCGTGGGTCGGCCTCAACGCCCGCGAGATGTACGTCGCCGGAGTGATCGGGATCGGACTGACGCCCGACGCCTTGATCCGCAAGCTCGACGAGGAGGCCGGACGATGAGACGCGCGAGCGCGATGCTGATGGCTGTTGCCCTGGTCGCAGCGAGCTCGGGCCCGGGCGTGATCGGGTACGGCGCCGGGACCGGGCCGGGCGTGCGCGGGTCGTCGGGGCCGCCACCGCCGCGGCCGAAGGGGCGCCCGTCGATGCGGGGGTGCTGGAATCCGGCGGGCGGGATTGAGGCCGCCCGCCGCAACCGCCTCAAGGGGCGGAAGGGCAGGCGGAGATGAAGGCGCTGACGATTCACCAGCCGTTCGCGTCGGCGATCGGGCACGAGCAGCTCGACGCCCCGCGCAAGAACTACGAGATCCGGCCGGACCCGACGAAGTACCGCGGGCCGGTGCTGATCCACGCGGGCAAGCGACCGCCGCTCAACGCCTACGAGCTGAACCTCGGGGCGGTCGCGGTCATGGGGCCTGGCACGCCGGTGCGCACCTACGAGGAGGAGCGCGACCAGCTGGCGCCCGAGGCCGACGCCGCCGCGCGCGGCGAGGGAGGCGGGCTCGCAAGGGCAGCGGGCCCGCGCCTCGCCGCCAGGGGCTCACGTCGTGGTGACGAAGGGCCGGAAGTACGTCGACGGCAACCCGCTCGCCGGGAAGTAGCGGACAGGAGCGATTGAACATGAACGCAGAGACATGTAAGGGGCGGTTGCAAGTTGAGCGGCTCGACAGGACGCAGCCGCCGCCGGGGTACACGCTGACGCCAAGCTGCGGCGTGTGGGTGGCCGACGAGGGCGGCGCGCTCATCCGCGAGGACGAGTCGTTCGACGGCGAAGCGAGTGCCATCGCCGCGGCGTGGACCCACTACGAGCGCGAGCACGACCCGCCGGGGCTGGAGACATGGGAAGATCCAGAGTACGGCTGGTGGTTCTACCTCCAGGCGAAGACGGGCGCGCGCCAGAACCCGGGGGCGGAGCGGAAGGACGCCCGCTCCGCGGCGTGGGCCTGGTACTGGCGGCGGGCCGTGGTGGCCGTGGCACTGGAGCGATTCTGCGGACCCGCGAAGGCGGCCGACTGGCCCTGGCCCGCCTGCCTCGCCTGGCCAGACGAGCAGGTTGCCGCGGTCGAGCGCTGGCTCGCCGAGGGCGGCGACCTGCCGGAGGTGCTCCGTGCCTGAGCAGGTCCGGACCGGCAAGGTCATCCAGCTCCGCGACGCCCTCGGCACGGAGGCCGACTGGCGCCGCGCCGCCGCCGAGGCCGCGCAGGCGAACGCCCGCATCCTCGCCGCGCAGCGGGCGGACGAGGCCGAGCGCGCGCGAACCGAGCAGGTGCCGCTGCTGTCGCCGCTGAACTGGCTGCGGCTGGCGGCGATCCGCGCCGGCCGCGACTGGCGCGACCTGCCCGCGGCAATCCGGATCGGCGGCGTCCAGGACCCCGGCGAGGCCGCGGGCGCCGTGCTCGGCCACCACAGCCACGACAACGCCGCCGGCAGCCTGGCCGACCCCAGGCTCGCGCACGAGCCCCACCGCGGCGCCTACGGCGTCGTCGAGCTCGCCGGCGCCGCGCCGGCCGTGCGCGGGCACCAGGACGTGCGGCAGGCGCCCGGCGCCGTCGTCGATGCCCGCGGCTGGCCGGTGGCAACGCACGTGCTCGCGGTCGAGGGGGACGAGCTGGTGCTCTACGGCCCGGCGATCGACCTCACGAGCAAGCGGCCCTGCCTGCTCGTGATCGAGACCTTCGTCGACGACCCGACCGCCGAGCGCGGCGTGTGGCACCGCCCGATGACGCCGCGCGAGTTGTTCTCGCTGCAGGACGGCGACGAGTCGTTCGTCGTCGAGGCCCGCGCTCGAGCTCGAAAACGCAGGCGGGGATCATCGAGTGGATCGGCAACATGATCCCGGTGCGCACCGCGACGGCGATCGGCCTCGCGGCGAAGGCGTGCCTGCTGTCGACGCAGTCGGCGGGGTTCCTGCGCGGGCAAGACGTGTGGGTCGCGCCGCAAAAAGAACAGGCGCCGTCGCCGGCGCCTGAACATGCGGGCGAGCCCGCGGTATGACCGAAAGGTCAGACGACGACGGTGACGGCCTTGGTGGCCGCGAGGACGTAGAGGTCGCCGGCGACGAGGTGGCCGCCGAGGGCCGCCGCGTTGTTGGCGTACTCGGTCAGGCCGAGACGGACATTGCCGGCGCTGACCGTCAGCCCGCCCGCGGTGACGGTCAGGCCGCCATGGGAGATCGTCAGCCCCTTGGTGCTGGTGAGGGCGCCGGTCGTCGCGTTGAACGACAGCTTGCCGACCTCGGCCCCGTCCGAGTCGTTCTGCACGAGCTCGAGCGCCTCGCCGGAGGTGAGGCCGAACCGGGCGCGCTCGGTCGCGCTGACCTTGATCGACAGCTTGCCGGTGCCGCCGTCGCTCTTGACGAGGTTGAGGGCCGGCGAGCTGGTGCCGTCGCCGAGCGTGAGGGTCTGCGCGCTGACGTTGGAGAGGTCGGTCTTGGCGCCGCCGCTGACCGAGGGGCGCAGGTCGAGCTTGAGCTGGCCGGGGGAAGCGACGTCGACGGCGGACTCGTCGACGACGATGAGGGAGATGTTCTGGGGTGCGAAGGTTCTGGTTGCCATGGCCGGCGCAGGCTAGCGCCGCGGGCGGCCTTCGCGCGAGAGGTTCGAGACCCGGTCGACGCGCGGCGGCCGGGCGGGAGGCAGCGGCCGCGCACCAACCATCAGAGATGCCATCTATGAGTTTTTTCCGCATGGAGCTCCCCTACCCCCCGCCGCCCCCGGCGATCGCCCGCGACCACCTCGGGCAGTACCGGCAGGAGAAGGGCGACCCGACCGCCGCCGGCGTCGTCTTCATCAAGGACCAGCCGCCGGCCTGGCCGCCGTCGATCGGCTCGGGCGGCTGGCTGGTGCAGTCGGGCGACCTCGGCCTCGTCGACGTTGCCGAACCCGGCAACGCCTACACGGTCGCCATGTTCGGCCCCGGCCGGGCCGGCAAGGTCGCCCTCGGGCCCGACTCGCTGTTCCTGTGGGCCTACGAGATCGGCGGGCCCGGCGGCATCGTCGCCCCGACCGTCGCCCGGCTGCGGGCGTTCGTGGCGATCGGGCCGAGCTGGTACCCGCTGATCGACCCGGCCGCCGCCGCCGGGCTTCACCGGCAGGCGCTCGCCCGCCGCCCCGAGGGCCTCGCCCCGCTCGAGGTCGCATGACCGTCCGGGGCAAGAAGCCGCTCGCGGCCTACCTGCGCCGGGTCGCCAAGCGCCTCGAGGCCGCCGCCGAGTTCTGGTCGCTCGCCGCCGAGGCCGCCGACTGGCCGAACCCCGCCAAGCGCCTCGTGCAGCAGGCCCGGGCCGCCCGCCGGGAGGCGACCGCCCTGCGGGCCTGGGCCGCCGACCTCGCCCGGGAGACGAGGCCCCGATGACCACCCGCCGACCATCACAGATGGACGTCGCCCGGGCGATCAGACATGTCCTCGCCGCCACCGGCGCGACCCCGGCCCGGGTCGCCCGCGGGGCCGGCTTGTCGACCTCGTACCTGGGCGCCCTCACCCGCGGCGAGCGGATCCCGAGCCTCCCGACGATGGAGGACATCGCCCACGCCCTCGGCATTCCCCTGTTCGTCCTGGCCTTCTACGGCACCGACGACCCGAGGTCGGAGCCCTTGCGCCCCGTCTGCGAGCAGCTCCTCGCGGCGGCCCGGGAGCGGGTGAGCACCGACGTCGGGGACGAGCGGCGACCGACCATCACAGATCGATCTGTCATGGCGACCGGCGGCGCGCCCGCCTCGCCGACCGCCACCCCGCGCCGACCATCATAGATGGCATCAGTGATGTCACCGCCGGCCGCCCGTTGACCGCGCCCCGCGCACCGATCCACAAGCCGACGACGCGCTCACCATGGCCCCGCGTCCGCCACAACCGCCCACGCGCACGGGATCGCTATCCGGTGCGGCCGCGGCTGCCGCGAAGCGGTCGGCCGAAGGATCGGCGCCGGCGGCGGGGCGGTCGTGGCTGAACTCGTGGGATCCGACGCACGAGCCGCCCGAGGACCTCATCGCCGAGATCGTGCGGTCGATCGAGGAGGACGGCCTGCCGCAGATGGACGCCGCCGCCGCGTCCGGGGTCAGCGGGTCGCTGTTCTCGAAGTGGATGCGGCTCGGCGAGGCGAACGCCCGTCTCGCGCAGACCGAGGGCGGCGAGGTGCCGCTCGACTGGCGCGGGCAGCTCTACCTGCGGGTGCGGAAGGCGACGGCCAACCACAAGCGCGGCGTCGTCAAGACGCTCGCGCGCGCCGCGAGGAACGATCCCGAGCTCGGCGTGAAGTACCTGCCGCTGCGGTTCGGAGGCGGATCGGGCCACGCGCGATCTGTGATCGGGTCTGACATCCCCGATCAGGAGGCCGCAGCCGCAGGCCCCGAACACATGAGCGACGAGGACCTGCTCGCGCTGCTCGAGCAGACGATCGGCGCCGCGGTGGCCGCCGCCGCGGTGGAAAACAGCGGCGGGGGACTTGCGCCGGGCATAACCCCTGATCAATCTTCCCCGTGATGGATCTCTACGAGACTTACCTGACCCACTACCGCGCAGCGCTGCTCGGCCAAAGTGCCGAGGTACCGCCCGGTAGCGACATCCGCATCCACTACGCCGCTACGCTGGGAACGGCCCATGGGGTCCAGCGCGAGCCGTTCTTGAGGATGGAGTCGATCGAGGTGTGCGTGCGCGCGGCGTGCAAGGTCGAGGAAGCGCGCTCGGGGGATAGTCGATGAAGCGCCGCAAGTCCGCCTGCGAGTCGTGCCTGCCTGGTGTCCCCTGCGTTCTGCACGGGTCCGAGCCCAGCCACCGCGACGACTCGTTCGACACCCCGGCGGCGCGCCGGCGCGACATCAACCGGCGGCGCGCCGAGCGAAGCGCGGTGTCTTTGCAGGAGACCGAGCGCCGCATCGTCCGCGTCGAGGAGGACGGCTGATGCCCCGCTTCGAGCCCTCCGGCCTCGGCAAGCGCGCCGAGGCGCCCGCCGGCTACACCATGACGATCGCCGAGGCCGCGGTGCGCCTCGGGGTCGTGCCCGCCACCCTGGCCCGCTGGCGATCGGTCGGCATCGGGCCGAGCTGGTGGCAGGGTCCGCACCGCAGCTCGCCGATCTTCTACCGCCCGGCCGAGATCGCGGCGGTCAAGAAGGCGAAGGAGCAGCACCTCAAGACCGAGCCCAAGCACGAGGTCGCCGCCCGCATCGAGCGGGCGTCGTCCCGCACCCGCAAGAACAGGAGAACCCGATGAAGCTGTCCCGCGACCTCTGGCGAGCCGCACGCTCGCTGATCAACTACGCCGCCGTCGCCCTGGCGACCGCCGCGGCGTGCGACCTCTACCACCACTTCGCCGACGACCCGCCCGACACCTGGACGCCGCCGGTGCTGATCCACGAGCAGGGCCGGTGTGTCCCCGCGGACAGGAGCGGGAGATGAACGACGACAGGTTCAACATCACCGCGCAGGCACCGACGCACGCGGCCGTCCTCGAGCTGGTCCTCGGCAACCGCCGGGTGCGCCTGACGGTCGACGCCGAACCGATCGAGGAGACGGCCGAGCTTCTCGCGCGCCTGGAGGGCGCCGGCTATGTGTTCAGCCAGAAGCGTGACGGGAGCTGGTGGTGGAGCGACCGCGAGGACGAGGGCGCGTTCGAGGGCAACGACACGCCGCTGCCGAGCAAGGCGCTGGCGGTCGCCGGCGCGTGGGCGCACTTCTGCGAGCGCAACCGGGCCACCGGCGACGGCGACTGGATAGAGGCCCACGAGGCCCTCATGCGCTGGCGAACCTGGGCGCAGGACCACATGGGGGAGGAGACTGACGAAAGGCTGCGCGAGGCGATCGATCGCGCCTGGGGCTCGAACAGCCTCAAGGTACGGGGCGCCCTCGACAGGCTGTTCACGGCGCTCGAGCGGGCGCAGGTGATCGACGGGCAGGAGCACGACGGCATCGCCGACGACCAGCTCATCGACCGCGTGATCGAGATGGTGCCGCGGCTCGCGGCCCTGCGCCGGTCGACGCTCGACGAGGTCTACGAGGCGCACGGAGAGACCTTCACGCTGCCCGCGGACGTCGTCGAGGAGCTCAAGGGCGCCGCGCCGCTGCTGCTCGAGCGGGCCGACGCCGAGGCCGTCGTCGCCCTGCGCGCGGCCGCCGGCACGAACGCCCGGGTGCGCGAGCTCGAGGCCGGCATCCGCCGCGCCCTCGACCACCTCGGCAGCGCGCGCGAGGAGGACAGCCTCGACCGCCGCGAACAGTACCGCGCCGAGGCCGAGCGCGAGCTTGAGAGGGTGCTGTGAACCGCTGCGAGAAGTGCGACGAGCTGCACTTCGGCAGCAAGCACACCTGCGCGCCGCGCTGGCGCGTGTGGGTTCACGACTATCACGAGGTCGGCGACGACGCCGACTCCTGGGAGGTCCACGCCCGCGACGCCGAAAGCGCGGCTGAGGTCGCGCTGGCGACCCACAACGACGAGGGGCAGTACGTCGAGCGCGAGACGCTCGTGTTCGTGCGGCGCCTCGACACCGGCGAGCAGCGCTGGATCCGGGTGTACGGCGAGCCGTCGATCCACTGGAACACCGGCGAGGTAGACCCGCCCGAGGGGCTTGAGGCCAAGGCTCCGACGAGCGACGGAAGCGACGACGAGGACGAAGGCGACGAGGAGGCCGAGGCATGTTGACCGGCCTGCAGACCCTCGCGCTCTACGAGGCCAGCGCGCCGGCGGTCATCGACGAGCTCGCGCATGGTCGGCCGGCGCAGATCCGGGCGCTCGTCTCGCGCGGCATGCTGGCGACGCGGCTGATCGAGGTGACGCTCGACCTCGACCGCGACGCCGTCCACTTCCTCGCCACCGTCGAGCGATGGCCGGCGGGCGACAAGAAGTCGCGGATCGCCGGGTTCGATCTGCTGCTTGTCCCGGCGGGCGCCGAGGCGCGCATGGGCGGGCTCGCCTACCACGGCCGGGCCCGCGTCGCCGGGCCGTCCGAGGGCCGGGTGTTCCCCGCGGCCGACGCCTGGCGGCACTTCTGCGAGACCCACGTGTTCTTCTTGCCCATCTGCCTCGACCAGCCGACCGACGTCGGCGAGGATGCGACCACCGATGCCGAAGTTCGTCCCTGACCCCAGCACCACCGTCGCCGCCCCTGCGGCCGAACCCACCACACCCACGGGCGCGGGGCGCCCGCTCGAGAAGGCGGCCGACCTCGCCGATCGACACGGCCAGGTCACGCGCCGCGCTGTGCTCCTGCAGTACGACGCCGACACCGCCGACCCGACCGCCGACGACTACGACGCGCGGATGATCGAGGCGGCCCGCGCCCAGATCGCCGCCGGCCGATTCGAGGCGGCCCGCCGCCTCGCCGGCCGCGTGCTCGCCCGCGCCGGCGACGGTGCTGCGAAGCTGTCGCCCGCGCTCCGCGGCACGGTCGCCGAGGAGCACGCCTCCGCGGCCCGCACGATCGAGGCCGAGGCGCGCGACGGCCTGCGGAGCACGAACTACTCGCGCGAACGCACCGCCCGGATCTTCGCGAACGAGTGGGCGACCAAGTTGCGCGCCGTGATCGAGGCCGGCGGCGCGGCGGCGCTCGACGGGTTCCTCAAGGGCGTCCCCGACGAGGCGAGGATCGCCGAGCAGGCGCGCATGCCGGTGCGCCGCGAGGGCGAGCTGTGCCCGCTCGACCTCGTCAACTTCGTGCTGATGCACCTGGGCGGCGGGGTCGGCGTGACGCTCGTCGCTGGCGAAAAGGGCGGCGTGGTCCAGACGGCCTACACCCCGCACGCCCCGGGGCCCGCGACCGGCAACGACCTCGAGGCCCTCGCCGCGAGGCTCGACGCCGGCGGCGGCGCAGCCCCGTGCCCGATGTGTGGCGCGCCCCGGTGGACCTTCGTCGCCGACGAGCAGGGAGAGGCGTGCTCGGTCTGCTCCTGGCCCCACGCCCCCGGCAAGGCGCCGGTCGTGCGGCGCCAGCTCGCCGCCGAGGAGGCCAGCAAGCTGCTCCGCGAGCGCGAGCGGGAGATCGAGGCGCTGCAGAAGCAGGTCGTCGGCCTCGAGGCGGTCAAGACCAGCCTCGAAGGGCAGATCACGAAGTACGACCGCGAGATCCGCCGTACGCGCGCTGCGGCCCGCCCGCCGGCCGAGGACGCCGAGGCGCTGCTGTCGCGCGCCCGGGGCATGGTCGGCGAGCTCGAGGCGTTCGTCATCGCCACCAAGCAGCAGGGCGCGAGCCCGGAGGCCGGATGACCCTCGCCGACCTCCGCCGGTGGGAGATGCAGGCGCTCGACAAGTTGCTCGGGCGCCTGCTGAACGAGGCCAGCCTCGCGCACGGGCGCGGGGCCAAGGCCGAGGCGGGCGTGTGGGAGGCGGAGGCGCGCGCGGTGATCGATCTGCGCGACAGGGTCGCCAGGAGGCGCCGGTGACAAAGCCCGCCAGCGGAACGACCAAGCACGTCAAGGCCAAGTCCGAGACCTGGCACCTGACGCTGTGGCACGGCGACGGGGACGACGATCCGGACGCGGTGTCCGTCGAGGTCGAACTCCACCGCCACAACTTCCACCCGACCATGACGGCCAAGGAGGCCGGGGCGTTGATCGACGACTCCGCGCGGCAGTCCGTCGCCGAGGGCAAGACCCTCGCCCATGCACTCGAACCGAGCCGGGCGCGGCCGTTTTCCGAGTGGCCGGATCTGCCTGCGCGGGTGCAGGAGGGCCGCCGCCAGGTCGCACGCGGGCTCCTGCGCCTGTTCTACATCGGGGCCCCGTTCCCCGACTTCGGCGCCGATCCGGTCGCCGACATCGACCTCGCGCGGGCGCTCCACGACTGCGAGCGGCCAATGGTCGACTCCGGCCGCTCGCTGGTGGACCTGCAGCGCCCGTGGATCGAGTTCAGCGACCTGCCGCCGCTGGCGCAGGAGGGACGCGTCATGCAGGCGCGCTACCTCAAGGTGCGGGCGTTCTTCGCCCCGCGGGCCCCCGCCGACATCCACCCCGATCTGAGGGCGTGACGTGTCAGCCCGGCTCGAGCTCGACTACGACAAGCTGTCGGCGAAGCTGTCGCCGCAGCTCGCCGAGCTCGCCAAGCTCGAGCCGGGCCAGCGCGCCGAGTGGCTGCGCGGCCTGCCCGCAGAGGTCAAGGCCCGGCTGCCGTGGCTGTGGGAGTTCTGGGCGAGGCCCGAGCAGATCTGGCGGCCCGGGACCGAGCTGATCACGCTGATCCAGGCCGGCCGCGGGTGGGGCAAGACGAGGGTCGGAGGGCAGGCGACGCGCTGGGTCGCCGAGCACCCCGAGGCGTGCGGATTCGGCAAGCCGCCGCTGTCGGAGGGCGCGCCGATCATCGCCCTGGTCGCGCGCACGGCCCACGACGCGATCGCCACGATGATCGAGGGGCAGTCGGGGATCCTCGCCTGCTCGCCGTCGTGGTTCAAACCGAAGTTCTACCCGTCGAAAAAGATGCTTCTGTGGCCGAACGGGATGCGCGCTTACTACTTCACCGCCGAGAAGCCCGAGACGCTGCGCGGGCCGAACATCGGGTGGGTGTGGGCCGACGAGGTCGCGTTCTTCCGCCAGCCGAAGAACGAGGGAGGCAGCGCGCTCGACAACATCGAGCAGGCGCTCCGCAAGGGCCTGGCGCGGGCGCTCTACACGACGACGCCGCTGCCGGTCAAAGCGATGTTCGACCTGCACGACCGGGCCACCAAGGGCGAGGTCCGGATCGTCCGCGGGTCGTCGCTCGACAACGCCGCGAACCAGGCGGCCAAGTGGATCGCGCTGCAGCGGGCGAAGATGGGGACGCGCCTCGGCCGGCAGGAGGTGCTCGGCGAGCTGCTCGCCGGCAACCCCCGGACCCTGTTCCCCTTCGAGCTGCTCAACAACTGCCGCCTCGAGCCCGACGAGCCCGTGCTGCCGGGCGAGTCCGCGTACTCCTGGCTGCGCCGGGTCCTCGGCATCGAGACGATCTGCGTCGCCGCCGACCCCGCCGGCTCGAGCTCGGAGGACGCGGCCGAGTTCGGGATCGTCGTCGTCGGCCGCGGGCGCGACGGACACGAGTACGCCCTCGAGGACCTGTCGGGGCACCACACCGCCTACGCCTGGCCGCGGATCATCTACGAGGCCGCGCTGTATTGGGGGGCCGACGCGATCGTCGGCGAGGTCAACTACGGCGGCGAGATGATCGAGGCGGCGATCAACACCTACGTGCGCGCCTTGATCGAGAAGCGCCAGCCGTACCTGCCGATCCCGTTCGTCGCGGTCCGGGCCAAGGGCGGCGCCGGGGCCCGGCTCGCCGTCATGGCCCAGGCGTACGAGCTCGGCCTGTGTCACCACGTCGGCCGGCCCGAGCGCTGGCAGCCCCTTGAGGCCCAGCTCCACGCCTTCGACCCGAGCCGGGACAAGGACGAGCAGGTCGCTCGGGTGGAGAAGACGCTGCCGAGCGGGGTGATCGTCACCGAGACGGTCAAGCTCGATCGGATGGACGCCCGGGTCTGGGCGCACCTGTACCTCTCCGGAGACGAACAGGCCGCCCCGCGCATGGTGACGATGCTCGGCAAGGGCGGCGCGGACCTGCTCGCGTCGATCCGATAGCGCGCGGAAAAAAGTTAGTTGACCAGCGATAGGACAGGGTCTATACCGTGGGCATGTCGAACGCCGTCCTGATCCGCGACCACATTCTCGCCGCCTACCACGGCTTTACGGGCGTCCTCGCCCGCAACATCCAGGCGATCGGGGTGCCGATGCTCCCCGGCCGGTCCAAGCCGCCGGTGCTCCGCGCCGCGGAGATCGCTGCCGCCTCCGCGGTGGTGCTGCGCCTCGCCGAGCTCGCCACCCGCCGGGCGCTGCCCGCGGGCGCGGCCGTCGAGCAGGCCCCGCCAGCCCCGACCTCGGCCGGTCGCCAGGCCGCCGGCGCCGATGCGGCGCCGCCCCGCGGCCGCCGGGTCGTGTTCCTGTTCGTCCGGGTCGCCGGGATCCAGTTCATCGCGCCCGCCCGCCCGCCTCGGGCGACCGAGCCGCGCTACATCGACACCACCGCGATCGAGGTGGCCTGACCATGCGCGGAGACGACAGGGACAGCATCAAGGTTTCGGACCGCATGGCTGCAAAATTCGTGATTTCCGACGCTGTGCGCGATGTTCTGTCGCGTTCCACTATCACCGCTGACCGCGTGGTCCTGCCGCCCGGCCAGCTCGATCGCAAGCTGTACGAGCAGGTCAACAAGGCGCTCGAGGGCGCGGGCGGGAAGTGGAACCGCTCGGCCAAGGCGCACGTGTTCGACCGCGACCCGCGTGAGGCGCTCGGCCTGGCGATCGAGACCGGCAAGGCGACGAACGTGAAGCAGGCGCTCCAGGCGTTCTACACGCCCGGCGAATTGGCGGCGCGCATGGTCAAGCACGCCACCATCAAGCCCGGGCAGAGCGTGCTGGAGCCGTCCTGCGGCGCCGGCAACATCCTCCGCGAGATCGTCAAGGCCGCGCCCGACTTGCGCGTGCTCGGCGTCGAGATCGACTCCATCGCGGCTAAGAAGGCGCGGGAGGTGCGGTCGGTCAGGGTACTTATCGCCGACTTCCTAGTGCTCCAGCCCGAAAGCTGGGATCTGTTCGACGCGATCGTGATGAACCCGCCCTTCTCCAAGGGGCAGGACATGGCCCACGTGCTGCACGCCTGGAAGTTCCTGAAGCCGGGCGGCACCCTCGCCGCGATCACGTCGCCGAGCTGGCGCACCGGCCGGACTAAGGCCGCGACGGAGTTCCGCGCCTTCGCGCACGCTCATGCACTCGTCGACGAGGACGTGCCGGCGGGGACCTTCCGCGAGAGCGGCACCGACGTCGGCACGGTCCTGCTGGTGCTGCGCCGCCCCGAGTGAATCAGGCCCCGGCGAGCGGCGTCGTGGGTGCCCGATGGCTGTCTTCCACCACCTGTTGAGCCTCGCCCTTGTCGTCGCGCTGGCGGTCGTCGCGTACCCGCTCGGCGCGCCTGCGCGAGCAGAGGAGGGCGCGCCATGGGTGAGTACGCCGAAGCGGAGATCGAGCGAGAGATGCTTGAGGCCGCGGGGTTGGACGAGCGCCGCGATCCAGCGCCCGCTCGCACCGCCTTCGCCGACAGGGACCTGCAGGAGTTCGCCAGGCAGGCAGGGCTACGTGTGTCCGCCCCGTCGCCGCACCATCTGCAGGTCAGGAAAGGCGGCGAGGTGGTCGCCGAGTGGTGGCCAGGGAGGGGGACCACGCGGGCGGGCGGGAGGCGGGGCAGGCGGTGCCGCGAGGTCGCCGACTTCATCCGCTGGATCAAGTCAGAGGGGAGGATCTGAGATGGCATCTGAGAAGGGCAAGAAGGTTCACGTCATGCACGACCCCCAGGAGATCGCGCAGGTGATCTTGCGGGGTGTCGAGGTCGGGGTTGACGCCGGAGGGCGCACGCGCTGCCGCGTCGACGACAGCCTGACCGACGAGGATCTCGCGGCGATCGTCGAGGCGCTGCCCGAGTTCACCGAGAAGCTGCGCAAGCGGATGCCCGCCGCGCGCCGAATCCTGCACTGACCATGATAGATGGCACCCGAGGCCGCGCGCCGATCCGCACGCCTGGATCTGGCACGCGGTCATAGTCATAACCGTTGACCACTTCGCCGGGGTCGTTACCCTGGCCGGTAAGGCCCTCAAGGGCAAGGAGCACCATGCGACAGTCAGAAAAGAATCGCCCGCCGCACCCGGGAGAGGACCGTCGGATCGACGCCGAGCACTACCGCTCAGAGGCGGCGAAGGTCAGCGATCTCGAGAGCTCGCTGACCGGCCTGCTGCACCGCGAGACCGGCCTTCAGGTCGACCTCGACAGGGCGCGGGCGGAGATCCGCAGCCTGCAGGCCAAGCTGGCCGCGGCGACGCTCGGGGGCACCGACGCCGAGCGGCTGCGCGACCTCGAGGCCGCCGGCCGCGACGCCCGCGACTGGCTCGTCGAGGCGATGAACCGCCGGTCCAACGGCGGCGACGTCGACGAGGTCCTCGCCCTGGCGCACGGGCGCCTCGAGGCGATGAACCTCGGGGACGGCGACCCCGATGCCGAGGCTCGCGCCCGCGCCTACCCCGACGACAGCGCCGGCGCCGACGAGTGGCGCGTCGCGGCCCTCGAGCGGGCCATCGTCGAGGCGGTCGGCCTGCTCGCGTGCCACGACCTCCACGGCGACGAGACCGCGCTCGCCGCCCGCCAGGCGTTCGAGGGCCTCGGGATCCCTGGGCTGGTGATGGTGACGCGCTGTGCGAGCTGCGCCGAGCCGATCGAGGAGGAGGCCGAGACCTGCCCCGACTGCGGCGTGAGCCTGTTCAACAACGTCGTGACCGGCCTCGAGGCGCTTGGGCACGAGGAGGGAGACGGCGATGCCTGAGCCGATCCGCTTGCCGACGCACGAGGTCAAGCTGTTCCGCGCCTTCCTGCGCGCCGAGGTCGGCGCGCTCGAGGCAAGGGTCGCTGCCCGAGGCCGGTTCGCCGCCTTCCTCACCGCGCCGTTCTCGGCGGTCGCCTCGGCCTGGCGGTGCTACCGCTACGGCGCGAGCCTCGGCCTGCCGATCCCGACCATCAAGCGGGCCGGGATCGCCGAGTTCGAGGAGATGGAGGCCGGCCGGTGAGGTACATCGACCACGTCCTCGCCGACGTCGACGGCTGGCCCCCGGCGCTGCGCAGCGAGTTCGAGGCGCTGTGCGAGCGCCTCGAGTGGCAGGCGTTCACCGAGAAGGAGGCGGCCCTGCGCGCCTGGATCCTGACCAGGCGCGACGAGGTCGCGCACGAGCCGGTGATCGTCAACCGCCACCACCTCAGCCCGCCGACGCCGCAGCCGACCACGCTCGAGGGCGGCAAGTGGCCGCCCTTCGCCCACTACATCGGCCGCCCGCCGATGGCGGCGCAGCGCGACGACGACCCGGCGGATGGGTGGCGCTGGAGCAGGGCGCTCAACAACCCCTACCCAAAAGACCTGTACGCGGACGGCCTCGAGCGCTTCCGCTTGCACCTGCGCCGCGACATGGCCGCTGCGAAGGCTCGGGCCGCGGCGCCCGAGGGCAGCGACCTGCGCCGGCGCAAGATCCCGCGAGTCGACGCGATCGATCTACTGCCGGCGCGCTGCGCCCTCGTCTGCTCGTGCGTCGATAGCCCCTGGACCCCGACCGATCCGACGCCGGCCGACAAGCCGCTGCCGGACTCGTTCAAGTGCCACGGGCACCTGATCGTCGCGGCCTGGCGGGCGCGCAGGAGGGCCGGGGAGAAGTGATCGGGTCGGTCTATGGCCGAACGCACGCCGCGGTGGCGCTGGCCCTGCAGGTCCCGCCGAGCATCCTGCACGGACGATCGGCGAGGGCGGTGCTGGTGCGGCACCTCGCGATGACAGCCTGCGTCGACGCCGGCCTCGCGGCCTCCGACGTCGGCCGCCAGGCCGGGATGGACCACAGCACCGTGCTCAACGCCGTCAAGGTGACGCGCCGCCGGATCGACTGCGGCGACGAGGTTGCCGCGCGCGCGCTCGAGGGCGCGAGGGAGTTGGCCAGGGGCTTGATCGACACCGGGGCCCGGGGCATACCGGCGCCGATGTCTGCCCTGCTGCCCCTGAAGGACCTCGCCGGCACGCCGCCGACCGACGAGGCGGTGCCGACCGACAAGCCGGCCAACGCGAGCTACAACGACAACCCGCGGCCGTTCGTGCCCCGCACGCTGTCGTTCTGGGCGCAGTGGACGAAGGACGACGGCACGGTCGTCGCCGGCGGGTCCTGCAAGGTCTCGTGGTACTCGATCACGCTCACCGACAAGGGCTGGGTCGCCCTGCTGCTCGAAGAGGTGACGATGACGGCCGGCACGCTCTACACCAAGACCTACACGGCCCCGGGCAACCTCTACCCGCGCATGCACACGTTCACGGCTCCCGGCGGGCTCGAGACGCGGATCAAGCTCTACGCGCAGGTCGTGTGATGATCTGGTTCCCCGGCCTCGTCGACATGGTGATCCGGTTCGCGCGGCAGCCACCGCCGACGACCGACCTCGAGATCGAGGACCTCGCCGACCTCGCGCCCGCCGCGAACCGCGTGCGCCGGCGCAAGGTCAGCGAGATCCGCTCGATCACGCTGCACCAAAACGGCTTTGCCTGGGCCGACGACAACCCGCTCACGCCGCGCATCCGGGCGCACTTCCAGATCAAGCGCTCGGGCAGGGTCGCCGAGATCAACCCGCCGGAGTTCCGCCTGCGGAGCAGCTCGAACGGCGCCAACGCGCACACCATCGCGATCGAGATCGCCGGCAACCTGCAGGGCGAACCCGGCTGCGACGACGAGCCGCCGGTCGACTGCGTCGAGGTCGACGTCGGCGGGTGGTTCAAGCCCGAGCGCTTCGGCCGGCACACGCTGCTCGACGCCCAGGTGATCGCCACCCGCCGCCTGATCGTTCGGCTGGTGCGGCAGTTCCCGCAGATCGATCGGATCCACGCCCACCGGCAGTTCGCCGCCGATCGCCCCCTGTGCCCCGGGTGGGAGATCTGGCGGCGGGTCGGCATGTGGGCGCAGGACGAGCTCGGACTCAGCGACGGGGGCGCCGACTTCGCGGACGGCGGCACCCCGATCCCCGCGAGCTGGAAGATCCGCGAGAACCCCGGGAGCCCGACATGAAGCTTACCACCGCCCGCATCTTCGCCATGATCCTCCTGCTGCTCGCGCTCGCCGTGGGCGTCTTGTGGCTCGCCTGCCCCAAGAAGAACCCGCCGCCGCTGCCGGCGGGCCAGGAAGCGACGACGGCCCCGGCGGAGGTCGACGGCGCGCATTGACACCCCCCACCGCCACGCGAGGATCATCGAGCGATGAACGCTGGTCGATTACTTCACCTGTTCGTGATGGCGGTGCCGGTGGCGATCTTGACGACCTTCAACCTGCTCGGGGTCAAGGCGACACCCGAGCTCACCTCGGCCCTATCAGCCCTGACCACCGCGGCCGCGGCCCTCGCCGGCAGCCGCTACATGCGACAGACCCGGCCACGCCCACGGCCGCAGAAGGAGAGGACCGATGCACCTGCGTCGACTGCGACCAGCCCCCGCACACCCCGCGCACCACGCGACCGGATCAAGCCCACACCTGCACCTGCACCTGCCCGTGCAGGCGAGCGGAGAGACCCGTGAGGACGCCTCGCGATGGCCGCTTCGCCTCGCCGCCGCCGGCCTCGCCTGCGAGGTCCTGCTCGTCGGCAACCTCCTCGCCATGCTGTTCCGCTGACGGTCGGCATGGTCCTCGCCCTGACCACAGGCACGGCGTTCGTGCTCGGCTCGTGGTGCGGGGTCCTCTTGCTCGCGATCGTGATCCTGATCGTGTACCGCGACGACTTCGACTGGTGACGACATGGGCCTGCGCACCCGCCTCTTGAGCTTCATCCGCGGCGACCACCTGCTACCCGCCGGCGCCGCGCCGGCGCTGCCGCCTCGCCGCGACTCGTCGGCCGAGGCCGGCGGCGGCGGGTGGGTGAACATGTCGACCGGCCTCGGCACCGCCCGCGACCCCGCCTACGGCACGACCTTCGGCTACCAGGTCCAGCTCCCCGACGACCTGCGTCGGAACCTGTACCTGTTCGAGCCGACGACCAGGATCGTCGTCGACCGGCCCGGCAAAGACCTTGTCCGCCGAGGCGTCACGCTCAAGGGCTTCGAGGGCTACGACCAGCAACCGTTGGAGAGCTCGCTGCAGGACCTCCAGGTCATGCGCAAGATCGGCCTCGCGTACCGCTGGATGCGGAAGGACGGCGGCGCCGCGCTGTTCCTCGTGGTCGACGACGGCCGCACGCACAACCAGCCGATCGACTGGCGCGGGGTGAAGCGGCTGCACACGATCCACGTGCTCGAGCGGTGGCAGGTGACGCCGGCGCAGTGGCAATGGGATCCGTCTCTGCCCTACTTCGGCGAGCCGCTCTACTACTACGTCCACACGCAGGGCTCGCGCGGCGCGCTCAACCTCGTCCACCGCGACCGCTTGATCCCGTTCGTCAACGGCGACCTGTCGATCCGCGACCGCACGCTGTTCAGCGGGTGGGGCGTGTCGGAGATCGATCGGATCTGGAACGCCTTGCGCGCCAAGGGGCACGCGCTCGCCAACGTCTCGACGATCCTCTCGTCGTTCGCGGTCGACGTCGTGAAGATCAACGGCTTTCACGCCATGGTCAAAAACGGCGAGAAGGCGGCTTTGCAGGAGCGGGCCGACCGCATGCGATCGACGGTCGGCACCCTGAGCAAGATCTTCCTCGACTCGACCGAGGACATGATCCCGTTGACGCGCTCGATCGCCGGCCTCGCCGACGTGGTCATGCTGCAGATCGACGAGCTGCAGGCGTCGACCTGGATCCCGAAGTCCATCCTGCGCGGGCAGTCGCCCGGCGGCCTCGGCGACGGCGAGAACGCCGGCGAGATCCGCGGCTACTACGACTTCATCGGCGGCGAGCAGGAGGACTATCTGCTGCCGGCCTTCTGCTACATCCTGCGGCTGCTGCTGTGCGCGCGGTTCGGGCCGACCGCCGGCGAGGAGCCCGAGGTGTGGAGCGCCGAGCCCAAGCCGCTGTGGACCCCGAGCGACGCGGAGATGGCCGCCATCCGACTGCAGCACGCCCAGGCGCGCAGCGCCGACTGGATGACAGGCCAACTCACCCCGGCGCAGTTCAGCAGCGACCCGACCCTCGCCGAGTTCTACGACCTCGACGCCGACGAGGAGGGCGGCCTCGACATCGCCGGCGACGACGACGAGGCGCGGCCGTTCCCCGCGAACGAGACGCCGATGACGACCGGCGAGGCCGCCGCGCACTTCGGGGTCGGGCCGAACTCGATCCGCACGATGATCAAGAGCGGCGCGATCAACAGCTACCAGGTCAACGGCCGCTACGTCGTCAGCCTGCAGGAGATCATGCGCGCGACGACCACCAAGCGCTCGCAGATCGATCCGCCGGTGGCGGAGGCGGCGTAGCGGTGCAGGTTCTCGGGGTCGTGGTGTGCGGCTGCGAGGCGCCGCTGCTGCTCGACCGCCCGCCGCCTCGCCGCGACGCCGCGCGGCTGCCGATCACGCCCTACCCCGACGCCTTCGAGCGGCAATACAGGGCCGCCCTGCGGCCGCTGCTCGACGACCTCGCCGGGCTGACGCAGGACCTCGTCGGCATGCTCGACGACTACACCGCGGACGCCTCGAGGGCGCGACTGGCGGAGGAGCGGCGCAAGCAGCTCGCCGCGAAGCTGCAGACGATGCGCGACGCGGTGCTCGCTCGGTGGACCACCAAGCGGATCGTCGGCAACATCCCGCTCGAGCGGATCGTCGACGGCGTCGACCGCCTCAACGAAAAGGCGACGATCGCCCAGGTCGCCCGCGCGATCGAGGTGACGCCCGACCCGCTGCCCGAGAACGCCGAGGCGTGGGTGCTCGCGGCCGACACCGGGTTCTCGCGCGCCAAGCGGGACGCCTGGGCGAAGGCCAACGCCAAGCTGATCCGGTCGATCGCCGAGGAGCACCTCGACCGCGTCGCCGAGCTGGTCGACGAGGGGTTCCGCGCAGGGTCGCGGGCGTCGGTCGTCGCCGAGCGGCTCGTCGAGGCGACCGGCGTCGCGCAGCGCCGGGCCAAGTTCATCGCCAGGGACCAGATCGCCTCGCTGCAGGGACAGGTCGTGCAGGCGCGGCAGGACGCGCTCGGGATCAAGCGCTACCGCTGGCGCACCGTGGGCGATGCCAGGGTCCGCACGGCGCACGCGCTGCGCGAGGGCAAGATCTTCCGGTGGGACCAGCCCCCGCCAGACGGGCACCCCGGCCAGCCGATCAACTGCCGCTGCTACGCCGAGCCGGTTCTCGATGACGTGATCAGCGCGCTTTCGGGCGGATGATGCAGGTTGACACGCAATAGGACAGGGCTTATGCTGTGCGCATGTCCTTCAGAAATGTGCGTGTGACCAGCGACCGGCACATGTCCACGGCCGCATTCGAGCGCGCTCACAAGCGCTCCGGGTTCTGGTGGCTGCGGGATGCGCCGCCGGGCAACTTCCTCACCATCGGCTGGCACCGGGGCGACCGGCCGCTCGACATCACGATCCGGCTCAAGGTCGGCGTCCTGTACACCCTCGGCTGCGGGCAGGGGCGCGACGCGATCCGGCAGGAGGTCCGCGTCGAGGCGGATGCCGCGGAGGCAGTGATGACCGTCGAGCGGGCGCTCGAGCGGATCCGCGGCTGGATCAGAGATGGATCTCAGATCGCGGCCGACGACGAGACCGCGCGCAGGTCCGACACCGGCGCTGGCTTCCACGCGATCCGGCAGGTCCGCCTGGATCGCACCCGCGAGCTGCTCGCCCGCGTCGCCGGCGAAGGCGCCGAGGTCGGCAAGTTCCTGCGCGAGCAGCAGGAGCAGCCGGCGGCGGTCGTCGACGCCAAGCTCGCCCCGCTGATCAAGGCGTGGGCCAACCTCAACACCGGCCGCGACCTGGGCGGCATCCTTGGAGCGTAACGACCATGACTCATCGATCTGTGATGCCCGACTACGCCGCCGCGATCCTGCGCTCGACCTGCGAGGCCGCGACTGCGGCGATCGCCGAGCGCGGCCGCCTCGACGACGACGAGATCCGCAGCTTCATCGGCGGCGTCGCCGACTGCTTCGACGCCGACCCGTCCGACGTGCTGCTCGCCCTCGGCCTCGACGACCTCGACGAGACCCGCGCGCGGCCGAGGCTCGGCGGCGGGCATGTCTGCTGCGGGTGTGGCGGCGTGTGCGACAGCGGGATGCCCTGCCCGATGGCCTATGCCTGCCGCTGCCGCACCCTGCCGCTGCCGGAGGCCGACGAGGAGCAACTCGACCTCGCCGAGCCGCCGCCGGGCTACCACCTCGCGCCGGTGCTCGCGGGCTCGCCGGCGGCGGTCGCCGCCGGGGTGCTGCAGGCCGACGCACTCGACCTCGAGGCCCCGCCGGTCGGGTGGGTGTGGTGCCGGCCCGGCGAGGCGATCGCCCTGGCCGCCGCGCGGGCCGAGGGCGGCGCCGGCAAGGGCGACCTGTGCGCCGACGAGGCAGCGGCTCACGCCGCTGCCTGGGCCGACCACCAGCTCGCCGCGCTGCCGCCGGGGTTCAAGCTGCGGGACACCTGCGACGATCCGACCGTGAGCGTGACCGATGCGGGCACGGTGCGGATCGAGTTCACCGCGCCGTCCGGAGATCGCCTGTGGATCACCACGTCCTACGACGACTTCGGCGACGACGGCGAGGTCCTCGGCGAGATCATGGGCAGGGTCTCGCGGTGGGAATGGAACAACGGCGAGAGCAGCGACCACGCGTCGACCGAGCCGGAGGCCCGGGCCGACGCGTGGGAGTTCTTCCACGAGCAGGGCGCGGCGACGCTGCACGACCTGCTGCTGCTCGTCGGTGTGTGGCCCGAGGACGCCGCCGACGAGGCCGCGCTCGCGCCCCGCCTCGACTGGATCCGCGGCTGGTCGCTGCTCGAGCGCGGCCTCGTCGCCCGGTGGGCCGCCGCCTCGCACGTCCACGCAAGCGACCACGACGACGTGCGGGTGCCGGCGCGCCCGGCCTGCCTCGACCTCGGGAGGCCAGCATGACGGCGCAGCAGGCGGCCCTGCCGCTCGACAACCCGTTCACCGCCCCGGACCTGCCGCGGCTGCGCGGCACCGAGCGGCAGATCGCTTTCGCCTCGAGGACGCCCACGCGTGACGCCGGCGGCGCCTGGCTTACCCGCTGGCCGGGCGTCACCGTCAGGATCGATCCACCTCGACATGTCGTCCCGTTCGCCGGGGCGCTGGACGTGGACCCCGGCACCGGCGGCACGGCGTTCGAGCACAGCTTCACGACCGGCAGGCGCGCCAAGCTCGGCGAGTGGCGCCGCATCCACGTCATGAGCGCACACGCTGGCGGCGAGATCCGCGGTTACGAGCTCGAGGTCGGCGGCGAGCTTCTACTCGCCTACCCCTGTTACACCGGCATCTGGCCGGAGATGGATGCCGAGGTCGCGCGGATCGTTGCTGCGGCCGCGCAGGCCTGACGCCGAACGGGGCCCGGCTACGGCCCCGGCACCGCACTCCCGGGCCAGGGCGATCCGGCGGCCGAGGGTCGGGGCGGGAGCGGGTGGGCTCGCGGGCGTCCCCGGCCAAGGCCTCTACCTCGCCGACGAGGTCCGCGACGTTGCCGCGGTCCTCGCCTCGCACCTGATCGAGCGGTTCGAGGCCGCCTATCAAGTCGCGCATGCCTACGTCGACGCCCGCGATCTGCGGCCGCCGACCCGCGCCGAGCTCGCCGATCTGGCGGCGACTGCGACGACGCCCGAGGGCGCGGCCAAGCTGCTCGCCGCCGCGATCCGCCACGCGCACACCTTCATCCGATCGACCGGCTGATCGATCGGCCCCGTTGGACGACTTCAACAGGCACGGCGCAGGTCACGACCATGCAGATCCACAGCACGATCCCCGCCGGGCACACCGGCAACACCATCTACCTGCTCAACTTCCCGGCCGCGCACACACCCTCGCGCCGCTACGTCGTCACGCCGATCTCCGCGCAGGAGATGCGGGACATCCTCGAGCGCGCCGACCGGCCGATCGTCTCCGCGCTCGGCCACGAGGGCGCCGCCCATGCGTTCGCCGGGCTCATCGGCGCCGAGGTGCCGATGAGCCGCCTCGAGGTCAACTTCCGGCCGGGCGACACCGCTGCACGCAGGCCGGCCTGTCGGGCTGGCGCACCTCCGCGGCATGCGGCCGGACGGCGTGTGAGAGAGGTCGCAAGATAGATGATGAAAGCGCGGCGCAAGATACTTGCGCCGCGCTTTCGTTGGTAGTACATAACGCCCATGGCCTCGCGCAACACCGACACCCTCCGCGACTACCCGACCACCCGCGACGTCTCGTTCGACGAGGAGGTCGCCGCCCGCCCCGCCGCCCGGGTTGCCGGGGGCGAGATGTCCCTCGCCGAACTCAAGGAGCGACAGCGGCGGATCGCCGAGGACTTCGACCGGCGGGCCGCGCGGCCCTGAACGCCAGGCCGGGGCGAACCCGGCCCGGCTCCATAGGAGAAAGACATGTCCGAACAGTCAGATCGCTACACCGTCACCGCCCTCATCCGCTTCTACGAGCACGAGACCCGTCACGAGCTCGGCACGGCGCCGAGCCGCCGCAAGGCCAAGCGGATCGGCTACCTCGACGGGTGCCGCTTCTACCCGCTGCACAGCACCGTCGCGGTGTTCGAGCTCGAGATCCGCGACACCCTCACCGGCGCGCTCGTCCGGGCCCACGGCGCCGAGGTCGAGGCGTACCACCGGGCCCGGGCGCTCCCCACGGTCGGCGACGTCGGTTACTGGTAGCCGCAACCGGCCCCGCCCGATCGCCGGGTACACCGATGCGACGCGCGCCTATCAGGTGGCGGTCGCCGGGCTCCTGGAGAGGGCCGAGGACATCCGCCGGGCTGTGGAGCGCGCCCGGGTCCACTACCGCCAGGAGGCGATCTACGTCTCCTACCTCGGCACCGCCGAGATCCTCGGCCCCTCGGCCTAAACAACCTCGCCGCCCGCCTGGTCCGGGCGGGCGGCGAGGCCCCTCCCCGGACCAGACTCAAGAGACAGGAGGCGCCCATGCGCTACACGACCCTGCTCGGGCAGTTCGTCGACGTCGACGTCGATGCCATCCTCGAGCGCTTCTACGACTCGATCCTCGCCTCGCCGAACGGGGCCGCGGCGGAGGATCTCCTCTACGGCCCGACCAACCCGCTCGCCGCCGGCCTCGAGCTGCGGGACGGCCTGCCGGTCTGGACCGCGGCGGTGCTGCGGGATCCCCGGTGGACCTTCTTGCTCGACGCGGTCGCCCGCTGCCGGGCGGCGACCGGCGAGCTGGACGTCGCCGCCGTCATGCGGGCGGCGACGTGGAGCACCGCCGAGGCCGCGCGGTCGCTCGGCTGCTCCGAGGTCAACGTGCGCGCCCTGGTCGCCAGCGGCGCCCTGCCGGCCGTCACCGCCGCCGGCCGCCACATGCTCGACCGCGCGGCCGTCGAGGCGTACGACGGCGTGCGGCAGGCCGGGCATCGCGGCACGCGGGTGCCCGCGCTGTATGTCCGCGCCGGCACCCGCGGCGACGCCCGCCTCGTCGTCGTCGTGCTCGGCGAGGACGGGCGCGAGCTCGCGGGCGAGCTGCTCGGCAGCGTCGACGACGTCGAGGAACTCGTGTTCGCCGGGTGGGCCGAGGCGGTGATCCTCGCCGGCAAGGGGGACAAGGCCCGGGCGCTGCACGTGCGGCCGCTGCACGGCCGCGCCGCGACCGGCTTTGGGCTCGAGGGCCTCGAGGTGCGCGGTCGGTGGGAGATCCTCGACCGCACCAACAACCGCGAGGAGGCCGCCAGCCTGCTCGCGGCGATCCGGGCCAAGGCCCGCGCCGAGGAACACAGGATCCGGCTCCAGGCGAAGATCGACACCGATCGCTCGGAGGGCATGACCACGACGATCCACAGCCTCGGCTCGAGCTGACCGCGGAGCGCGCCGCCGACCTGCTCGAGGCCGAGCGCCTGCGGAGGGCTTGACTTGCGCGGCGCGCGCCGCACACTGCGCATGATGACCGCGATCGATATTAGTTGCGCTGACTTTCGCGCCACTCTGCAGCGCGTCGCCGACGCTGGCGGCTGCGACCGGCGCGGGTTCTGTGATCCCGCGCGCAGGCGCGCCGCCTGGCGCATGGGGATCCGACGCGCGCGCGATCATAGATGCTTGACCGATGCGCGGGCGAGATTTAGATAGGGGTTATGCCTCGCCTCGCAAGCTACCTCGCGGCGTTCGGACGGCTCACCGGCGACGATGTCGATACGGTGATCGGCGCGATCGAGCGTGACTGGATCGCCGACCGGCTGACCTGCGCCGACCGGGTGCGCTTGATCGAGGAGGCCAGACACTACAGGGAGGTGCATCATGTCGCCGCGGCGAGTGAGAGCTCGTCGGCGCCGTGCTGATCAGCAGGCGCAGCGAAAGAGACAGTGTTAGGCGTGCGATCTGCCCGGGCGTAGCGAGCGCCCGGGCCCTTTGCCCTCGGCCGCTTCGGCGGCAACAGGTGCGGACGAAACAGGCCAGACCACATCGGGGTATCCGTTGAGGCGCTCCGAGTAGACCGCGCGGGTTCGACTCCCGCCGAGGGCGCCGCGCGAAGGCGCGAGAAGAGAGATAGAGATGGGAACCGCAGTTGCTACCACCCCGGCCAAGCGCGGGGGCAAGAAGTCCACCACCGCGATCGAACCCGTGCGCGCCGAGATCCCCGAGCTGTCGGCGACGCTGATCCCTGCGGACGTGCGCGCGAGCGTCGACACGCTCACCCGCGAGGCGGCCGCGATCGCAGCCAAGGAGATCACCAGCGCGGCCGCCCTCGAGACCGCCGACGCGCTCGCCTCGCGCATGAAGGGGCTCGAGGCCGAGATCGAGACGACGACCAAGGGGCTCATCAAGCCGATCGAGGAGGCCGTCAAGGCCGTCAAGCGGGAGATCGATGCGGTCGTGACCCCGATGGTCGAGGCCCGCGTCGCGCTCGCCCAACACGTCATCAAAACCAAGCCGCGACTCAACATCAAGGAAACGACCTCGTGCTACGAACAGCGCCGCGAGAAGATCATCATCAAAAACATCGAAAAAATACCGCACACGGTCAAACTACCAGACGGGACCGTGCTGCAGCTCCTCAAGGTGGACGAGGCCGCGGTCGCCAAGGCCATCAAGGCCGGCGTCCACGTCGGCGGCATCTACGTCGACGAGCAGATCGTGATCGGGGTGAAGTCGTGATCACGCTCCCTGTCCTCGAGGGCAGGGTGAGGGGCTGCACCGCCTGCACGGCGGCGCGGCCCCCCGCGTTTCGGGTGTTCGGCGACGGGCCAGACGACGCCCGGATCGTGCTCGTCGGCGAGGCGCCGGGCGCGACCGAGGAGGCCGAGGGGCGGCCGTTCGTCGGCGACGCCGGGCAGGAGCTCGATCGGTGGCTGCTCGCCGCCGGCGTCGACCGGCAGGCGGTGCGGATCGTCAACGCGCTCGCGTGCCGCCCGACCGAGCCAGGGAAGCGCCCGGGCACCCTGCGCAACCGCAGCCCGCGCCCGGCCGAGGCTGCAGCCTGCCGCGAGCACCTGCTGCAGCAGGTCGGCCTCGTGCGGCCGTGGGCGGTGGTGACGATCGGGGCGGTCGCCCTGTCGTCGCTCGCGCCCGAGCTGACGATCGCTGGCGTCGACGAGCGGGGCATCGTCCTCGCCCCGCGCGACCAGGCGTCGCCGCTGTTCGGCGTGCGGCTGTTCGCGCTGTACCACCCGGCCGCGGTCCTCCGCTGGCATCACGCGGCGCCGCCGCGCGCCCAGGAGGCGCGGACGCGGGCCGTCGAGGCGCTGCGAGCTGCGGCGCGGTTCATCGAGATCAACGCGCCCGCGATCGGGCAGGAGGCGCATCATGGGTGAGTCGTCGATCGGGTGGCTGCACCCGCCAGCGCACGGGCGGCGCGTGCCGTTCGAGCACGGCGGCCAGCCGGGCTACAGCGTCAACTACTGGATCGGCTGCAGCAAGGTCGACCAGGAGTGCAAGCACTGCTACGCCGAGCGCGAAGCGGAGCGCCGGCGCCTGCCGACGTTCCGCGACAGGTCGCTGCCGGTGTGGGGGCAGCACGCGCCGCGGCACTTCACGACCGCGGCGACGCTGCGCAAGGTGAGGGCGTGGGACCGCGAGGCGGCCGAGGCCGGATGGCCCCGGCTGATCTTCGGCGGGTCGCAAATGGACTGGCTCGAGGACCGCGCCGACCTCGTCGAGCGCCGGGCGATGATGCTCGACGCGATCGAGGCGGCGCCGAACCTGCGGTGGATCCTGCTGACGAAGCGGCCCGAGAACTTCGCACGCCTCGCCTCGCGCTGGCGCGCAGGCGTTCCCTCGCACGTCTGGATCGGGATCTCGGCAGGCTCGCAGCCGAGCCTGGACGCCAAGCTCGGGGCGTTCGAGGCGATCCCGGCGCAGGTGAAGCTGATCAGCGGGGAGCCCTTGATCGGCCCGACCGACTTCAGCGCCGGCCTCAAGATCGCGCACTGGCTGATCCTCGGCGGCGAGTCCGGCCCGAAGGCGCGCCCGTGCAACACGGCCTGGATCCGCTGGGGGATCCGGCAGGCGCGGGCCGCCGGCCGCCACGTGTTCGTCAAGCAGCTCGGGGCGGTGCCCGTGGGCACGCCATCGTGCATCGGCTGCGAGGGGGCGGCGGTCGCCAGGGCGACGGCGACCTGCGGGCGCTGCGGAGACGTTGCCGAGCTCGTGGAACTGCCGGGCGGCGAGTTCGGCCGGGTGCTGCACCTGGCGCATGGCAAGGGCGAGGACCCGCGCGAGTGGCCGGCCGACCTGCGGGTGCAGGAGTGGCCGGACGGCAGCGCCTACGACTTCGGGGAGGCGGCATGATGTCCGCCGTCGCCGTGGCCTCCATGGCGCTCGCCGTCGCCCTCGCGGCGATCCTGCTCGCGGTCCTCGGGTGGATCGCCGCGATCGTGCGCGGTCGCCGGATCCGCGCCCTGCGGGCCGACCTGCTCGGATCGCAGCAGGCCCTCGTCGCTGCCGTCGCCGCCCGCGAGGACGCCGAGCGCGCGGCGGTCGCCGCCCGGGCGGCCGCCGACGCGGCCGAGGCCCGAGCGAGCTCAACAACTGTTCCACGTGGAACACCGGCGGAGGGCCCGTGAAACGCGGTGGACCCCTCGCGCGCCGGACCCGGCTCGAGCGCCACACGCCGATCGAGGCGAAGTCGGAGCTCGCGCCCGGCAAGCCGCTCGCCCGCCGCACGGCGATCCGGGCCCGCAACCCGAAGCGAGCCCAGGCCGCCCAGGACGAGGACTTCGGGCCGCTGGCCGACGCCGTGCGCCGCCTGCCGTGCTGCGTCGTGGGCTGCCGGAGAGACCCGGTCGACCCGGCCCACGTCCGCAGCCGCGGCGCCGGCGGGGCCGCGTGGATCGAGGTCGACGGGCGGCGCGTCGGCAACCTCGCGCCGCTGTGCCGCGCCCATCACACCGGCGGCCCGGGCATCACCCGGCCGCAGCACCAGATCGGGGTGCCGCAGTTCGAGCTGGAGAACGCGCTCGAGCTGCGGCTCCCGGGCCGCGAGGCAGCTCGAGCGTTCACCCTCGCCGCGGTCGCCGAGGCGGTCGGCCGGTGGTTCGAGGACGGCGGACCCGAGGAGGGGATCGAGTGGTAGCCGCCGAGGACACGCCGGTCGGCGGGCCGCGGACGATGTTCTTGCTCGACGCGCACAACCTGCTCTACCGCTACTACCACGCGGCCCCGGTGCAGATGCACCAGGGCCACAACGTCAACGCCGTCCGCGGCTTGCGGTCGCTGGTGACGCGCCTGCTGTCCTATGGGCCAGGGGCGGTCACGATCGTGTTCGACGGCGGCGGGTCGTGCTCGGGCCGCAAAGATCTCCTGCCCGCGTACAAGGCCGGAAGAACCGACATGCCCGACGACCTGCGGTATCAGGTCGAGCTCGCGCGCGACTACATGCCGCGGTTCGGCGCGTCGACCGTGCGCGTCGACGGCTACGAGGCCGACGATCTGATCGCGTCACTGGCCTTGCCTGCGCGGGAGGCCGGGCATAGGGTCTATCTCCTGACCTCCGACAAGGACATGCTGTCTCTTGTGACAGACGTCTTGCCGCCGATCCACGTCTACACGCGGATCGGCGACGGCTGGCGCATCGTCAAGGAGGCGGGGGTGCAGGAGCGCCTTGGGGTGCCGCCGGGCAAGGTCCTCGACATGCTCGCCCTGTGCGGGGACAAGGTCGACGGCATCCCCGGGGTGCCGGGCGTCGGCGACAAGACGGCCGCCGAGTTGATCCTGCAGTACGGCAGCCTCAAGACGCTGTTCGACCTGCTGCCGACGCTCAAGCGGCAGGGCCTCAAGGACAAGTTGCGCGAGCACCGGGCCGGCATCGACCTCGCGCGCCGTCTGCTCGAGCCCGTGTCGGTGCCGATCGACGCGATCGCCCAAGGGACCATCTATGCGCAAGCCGCGACACACTGAGGAGATCTACCGCCGCATCCTGACGTCGATCTGGCGCGCCGACTGGTGGGCGCGCCTGCCCGAGCGCCCGCGCCTGCTGTGGCTGCGGCTGGCGACCGCGCCGGAGTCGACGCTGATCCCCGGCCTGGTGCTCGTCGCCGTCGCCGCCGTCGCGGCGTCGCTCGGGTGGACCCGCGAGGAGGTCGAGCGGATCTCGGCGGCGCTGCCGACGAGCTGCTGCCGCGCCGACTGGCACGCGGGCGTCGTCTGGCTGCCGCCGGTGCTCGGGTGGAACCCCCCGCAGTCGCCCAAGAACGTCAGCGGGTGGCGCGTGTCGTGGGCGCAGATCCCCGACTCGCCGCTGCGCGACGAGATCCGTGAGGACCTGCGGATCCACTGCGCCAAGCGCCTCGGAGGGTTCGAGGCCGCGTTTGCGGCGGCGTGCCCGGTGCTCGTGCGGCCACCAGCGGCCGCACTGCCGCCGGCGCGGATTGAGATCTCCGCTGGCGACGGGATCATCGTCAGCGCGGCCGGCGTCGTCGACCCGGTCGCCGCCGTGCGCGCCGTCGCGGCCTCGCTCGGGGTGTCGATCCAGCTCGGGCCGGCGGTCGTTCCCGAGGTCGTCGAGGCCGAGGTGCTGCCGCGCGAGCGCCAAGAGCCGATCCCCGCGCTGCGGACCTACGCGCCGCCGGCGCCCGCGCGCCCGCGCACCCGCGAGGGCAAGCGCTCCGCGGTGCTGGCCGAGCGCGCCGCCGACGTCGAGCGCGTATTCGCCTACCACGACCAGCGCCGGCGCGCCGCCTTCGAGTTCGCCGGCCGCGCCCCGACGCCGGTCGACGAGGACGGCGTTCGGGCGGCGATCGTCGACCTGTTCGCCGCCGGCCGCACCGTCGCCGAGCTCGAGACCGTGTGCGACCGGCTCTACGAGTACGTCGCGGGCGCCCCCGGCCGTGCCGAGCAATACACCCGTGCGAGCTGGTGGACCCTCGGCAAGCTCAAGGCGTCCGAGGTCGAGCGGCTGCTCCGGCAGGGCGTCGGCAGCAGCGACCCGGCCGGCCTCGGGGCGCTGATCAAGGCGATCAACGACATCCGACCTGCAGGAGCCCGAGCCCTGTCGCCGCTGTCGATGGTCGACAAGCGGCCGATCGCGGTGTTGCTCGAGACCGTGCGCGACAGCGCGGCGATCCTCGACACGATGCAGCAACTCGCCGCCGCCGCCGGAGAGCAGGAGCGCGAGCTCAAGACCCGCGCCCTGGCCGACGACGAGATCCGGCTCGTCAAGGCGTGGGGGCCGACGCTGTGTCGGCTGTCGACCTGGATGACCGCGCAGGCGGTCGCCGAGCGGTGGGTCGCCGGTGAGCGCGGCCCGGCGCTCTACGCCGAGCTGTCGCGGGCGCTGGCCGCAGGCGACGACGCGGACGCGGCGAAAAGCGGTTGACGCGCCGCAGGACAGGGCCTATGCGTTACAGCATGGCAAAGACGAGTTCGTTCGCGCGCATCACTACAGCGCGAGCTACCCCGCCGCCCGCGAGCGGATCGGCCT
>ERZ795050.567-NODE-567-length-56833-cov-5.538078_pt1 | contig 56833 bp, 65 predicted proteins | sample MGYA00375134_ERZ795050 | MGnify/ENA primary metagenome ERZ795050 (study PRJEB30179, sample SAMN05720221) | activated sludge metagenome | isolation source: Anaerobic digester | place: Japan | collected 2015-05-26 ... | reverse complement strand
TATAAAGGAGCGTGTCATCCCGGTGGGATACATGCTTATCCACGGCGGAAAGAAAAGTTCCGTTGAGTACCTGAGCCAGACAGAGGCCATCCCGCCCGACAAACATGACATTATTACCGCCACTGCTCTTGCGGGTGAGATGCTGGGAATGAAAATGATTTACCTTGAGGCCGGCAGCGGCGCAGATTTGCCGGTTCCTCCGGAAGTAATAAGAGAAGTCAAAATGAATATTTCCGTACCTGTTGTTGTCGGCGGAGGAATAACCAGCCCTTCCCAAATCAGGGAAGCATTCAGGGCAGGAGCTGATATGATCGTACTGGGAAACGGGTGCGAGAAAGAACCCTCCCTACTGGAGGAGGCATGCAAGATACGGAACAGTTTATCCTGATTCTTACCGCAGAAGTTCAACAATTGGTTCGCCGCGAACAGCGTTTGGCAGAGGTATTCCGCACAGAGCCGACAGAGTGGGTGCGATGTCGGCCATGTCAACCTTTCTGTTTACCGTAGCCCTGTTTATTATCCAGCCGTACCAGATCAGAGGCACATGCACGTCATAATCATACGGGGAGTTGTGTCCGGTAACCGTGTTATCTGCGGTTTCAACCCAGCCCGGGCTGAGGATTATAAGAACATCGCCCGACCTCTGGGGCATAAAATTGCTGGAAGCCATTTTGAGGAAACCGTTGCTGAAATCGGCTGTTTCAAACATGTACATCGGATATGCCGACGCCACACCGGTATTCTGAACCATAAACCGTGCGACACGTTTCTGCATCTCTTCAAGCTGAAGGCGTGCATCCTCGATCAGAGTGCGGTTAAGATAAATCTGGTTGTCGAAATATCCTTTCACCCATTCACCCTGGCCGTATATGGCATTCAGATATATTCTTAACAACTGAAGTGCCTGGGTATGTCTGAAATACCCCGAAGGTATCCTGCCCGCCTCAAGCAATGAAGGAACCTCGGCTACACCGTGGGCGGATGTAAAAAGTATAAGGATGTTTTTCTTCCCAATCGAATCATTCAGCATTCCGATAAGCTCCGAAATGTCGGCATCCAGCCTTAAAAGCGCATCGGCAACCTCCACCGAAGAGGGTCCGAACCGGTGTCCTATCCTGTCATTCGCGGTAAAACATACCGATAAATAGTCAGTTATATCGTCTTTACCGAGGCTCTCCTCACTGATCAGCCTCATTGCAAAGTCTTTTGTCAGGGAATTGCCGAAAGGAGTCTCTGCAAGCAGAGAGTAGTCTTTCACGGAGCCGGCTCCCTTCGGCTGCAATTTCTTCAGATCGTAGGGAAACCTGTTTATTTTATTGAAACCCATCTCAAACCTGTTTGAATCGGGAAGGCAATCCCTGTATGATTCTGCATCCTTCAGAGGGTTCCAGATTTTACCCATGTATGAATCTGAGAGCCTCAGAGCATTAAAATCATTTACCCATGCCGGAAGTTCATTCATGTAATAGGTACTTGACATCCACGATCCGCTGACATAATCGAACCAGAACACCCCTCCCCTCACATGCCCGGCCGACAGTATTGCCGAGCTTTCCTTCATGCCTACGGAGAACACTTTTGCCGCCCCGTTGGCAGCGAGAAAAAGTTCATCGGCGATGGTGGACGCCATCAGTTGAGAAGGAGAATGCTGACCCGACTCAAATGAACCGCCTACAGCACTGACATTCTTATCGGAAGTGCAATAGATAATCTCATTGCGAAGCGGCACATGCCAGTAATCGGAAGTAATGCCGTGCACCGAAGGAGTTGTTCCCGTCGATATTGTGGCATGCCCGGGTCCTGATTGCGTATTGACATAGCCATACCTTGCATTTTTAAAGGTCGTCCCCTCATTCATCATCCTGCGCAAACCGTTGTCTGAAAACCTGTTTTTCAGCTTCTCAACCTGGTCGTAGCGCAGCTGTTCCACAATAATTGTAACAATAAGCCTGGGTTTATCGGGTGGAATATAGGCAGTCTGACCGTTAAGATATTGCGCTGAAAACAGAATGAAAAAACATGCAGTGAATACTGGTACCCGTCTCCTTCTCATGAATAAAAATTTTAAACCGGTATGTCAGGTTTATTCCTGCTGCCGGATGTGCAAAAATAAATCTTTTGATTACAGAACCAAGAGAAGAATGATAATCAATAACCATCGGCAGCCACGACAATCCCTGCCCTGTACGATACACCGGTTGACAGGGAGCGGAAGATTGCAATATAAACACCCGGCGCCAGCCCTCTTACGTTAAGGATCAAAGGTCTCTGACCGGTGATGGTTTCTTTTATTTTTGCCCCGGCAGATGTGTAGATAGTGACACTTATCCGCCCCTGAAGGGTTGACGGCAGCCTGCACTCTACATATTCATTTGCCGGCACAGGAAAAAGCAGAGGTGTTTCCGGGTAGACGCTATCGGTTTTGGTACCGTCAGATTTCATATATACAGTAAGGTCTGTCCGCCGGAGCGGCAAAACCTGTACTCCGGTAACGACAGTATCCCTGTAGCCGTATGCTGAAAACCGAAGATCCCATGTTCCTGGCGACAGCATCCTTATGAAACTGCCGGTTGTTGTGTCGGCATAAACGTGCGAACTGTCTTTGTCATGACCGTCAATAAATACCCGGGCCGGCACAGGTTCTGACGTGGCATCGTCGAGCACCCGGCCATGGATTCCGTACAGGGCATTCTCGAGATACCCTATAAATGACTGCCTGTTGTACTGCCAGAGTAACTCCAGCTGGGCAGCAGGTGTCTGTTTTACGTAATCAAGCTCAATTGTCACTTCCCTACCCTGGAGCTCCCATGTTATAAAATCCTGCCTTCCCCCGTAAATAGTGTACCAATCTGAACCCCTCACCACACCACTGTCATACTCATTAAGATAAGAGAGCCCCGAAACAGCATGCACGGTATCGGCATATCTTCTGCTTATCTCGTAAAACCAGTTATGATCTGCATGGTATTTTGAGAACCACCTGTCCCACGGGAAATTAACCACCTCGAATCCTGAATGAAAATTTGCCGAAAGGACAAATCGTCTCTTCCGCATAAAGCTGATCATATCCACATTCTCCTTAGGAGGAACTATTGACGGATCGAGGGGGTCGGGAAATTTTCTGTTCAGGTCATAGCCTTCCGCATTGGTCCTTGTTGGTGAGGAGATGATGTTCCCTGTCCTGTATGTACCGTCGGGATTGGCAAGGGGATTGATCCATATTTCAAGGTTATCGACAAGATTCTTTACCCTCGTATCGGAAGAATAATTCCTGAGAAGATGATCGGCCAGCCTCAGCATCAGGACAAACCCGGCAAGCTCATCTCCATGCATTGTCGAAGAGTAAAATACTTCCGGTTCATCTTCATCGTCGGCAACATTATCCGATATTTTTAATACAAGGACCTGTTTCCCGTAAATACTTGTTCCTATTGTGTCGAGCCGGCACAACTGCGGGTAATCTGCCTGTAACTTACGCATTATCGAATCATACTGGGTGTAGGTCGGGTAGGTATCCCATTCCATGGCATCCTTTACCGAGGCAGCGGTAACAAGGCCTTTCGGATCTTCAGGTGGAATTAATTTCCAGGGTTTGCCCAGGCCGAGGAACCATTCCACCGTGGCAGGAGTAAGTGTAATATATACACTTCCTTCCCTTACGGATGAGATTGAGAGATGTCTTGAAATGATATCCAGTTCAGGACGACCCGGCCGGGCGATCAGTACCTCCGCCTCTCCCCTGGCTGAAATGACCGAACGTAGGCTGTCGTCGCTGACGGCCTGTGAACGGCAGATACCTGTTGTCAGGATCAGCAGTATTAAGGTTTTATTTATAAACCTCCTCACAATATATTAAACGTTAAAACGGATATGAAGTATATCTCCGTCTTCAACAATGTAGTTTTTGCCTTCAACAAAGAATCGTCCGGCCTCGCGGCATGCATGTTCCGAGCCGTACCTGATAAAATCCTCATATTTCATCACCTCCGCCCTTATAAATCCCCTTTCGAGGTCGCTGTGTATGGCACCTGAGGCCTGCTGTGCGTTCATTCCTTTCCTTATTGTCCATGCCCTTATTTCCTTTGGTCCCACCGTAAAAAATGTCAGGAGATTCAGCATCCTGTAGGCCGATCGCACAAGTTTGTCGACTCCCGGCTCTTCCAGCCCGGCATCTTTCAGAAACGCTGTCCTGTCCTCGGGCGATTCAAGTTCGGCTATTTCGGCTTCAAGCTTACCGGCGATAATAAGGATCTCGCTTCCGGTACCTTCCAGTTGTTTTTTTACCTTTTCCACATAAGGGTTACCTTTCAGGACAGATTTATCGTCAACGTTACAGACATACATTACAGGCTTAATTGTAAGCAGGAACAGGTCGTCGGTATATTTTCTCTCCTCCGGCGACAGGTCGAGTGTTCTTGCATTGCCGAAATTTTCGAAATGATGTTTCAGCCTTTTGAGTACCTCGATGCCGTGCGCCGCATCCTTATCGCCTGTTTTTGCAGCTCTTTCAAGCCTTTCCATCTTTTTTTCAACCGACTCCAGATCTTTCACCTGCAGTTCGAGGTCCACGGTTTCCATATCTCTTACCGGGTCGACCGAGCCATCTATATGGGGCAGGTTATCGTCGTCGAAGCACCTCAGTACATGGATCAGGGCATCAGTGTTCCGGATGTCGGCCAGGAACTTGTTGCCCACGCCTTCCCCCTTGTTTGATCCTCTTGCGAGTCCCGGAATATCAACAATGCCTACAGTAGTATGAACGATGCGTTCAGTCTTCTGGAACTTTTCAAGTTCATATAACCTCCGGTCGGGCACCTGGATAATTCCGATATTCGATTTTGAGGCGCTGAAGGCATAGCTGCTTGTTTCAACCTTTGTTCCGGAAAGGCAGTTGAAAATGGTCGTTTTGCCTGAATTCGTGATTCCTATGATTCCGCACTGGAGTGGCATGGTTAATAATATTGATCGTACAAAGTTATAATTTACTTTCCTGCAGAGTTCATCGTTGTTAAACTTTTATACCTTTCGGAAGTCAAAACATAAACAACAAATTACTCTTTGTTTGGAAGATAAGGAGAGGACGGACAATGATATTATATCCCTTCTGGACGCCGATCCGGAAGCTGGTTTCAGGATGATGGCAGAACGTTACGGCCGGAGGCTCTACTGGCACATAAGACGCCTGGTAATTCTTCATGAAGATGCTGATGACGCCCTGCAGAATACTTTTTTAAATGTATGGAAGAACCTTGACAGTTTCCGCCGGGAAAGTTCCCTTTATACATGGTTGTACCGGATAGCCACCAACGAAGCCATTACACTGATAAACAGCCGGAAAAGACACAGCACCGTTTCGCTTGATGAGCTTGGGGCTGTTTTTGCCGGGGCACATGAGGGAAGTACATGGTTCGACGGTGATGAGGCCCAGAAAAAGCTGCAGAATGCAATACTCCGGCTTCCGGAAAAGCAGAGGATAGTGTTTAATCTCCGCTATTATGAAGAGATGTCGTACGAAGACATGAAGAAAGTGCTGGGAACCTCAACAGGAGCTTTAAAGGCTTCGTACCATCATGCCGTAAAAAAAATCGAGGAATTTCTGTTGGGTGCTTAAACCTTTATTATAAAAGTTTATCTAATAAAATGATGAGTGAGCTTGATAAAATACCGAAAGAGAATCCGTTCAGGGTGCCCGATGGGTACTTTGAAGGGATAACCGGGCGCATTATGCAGGCCGCCTCAAACGAACCACGCTTTAAAGCGGCTGAAAAGAAGATATTCCGGTTGAGACCATGGATGGCAGCCGCTGCCGGACTTGCAATAATTACCGCTCTCAGCATCACATTTCTTCTTATCAGCCCCGGCAGGGAGAAGATGGATATTTACACCGATCTTTCCTTTAACGGCACTGCAGAAGAAATTTTTTACGGGATGGATTTGTCAGCCCTTGAAGAAGAGGCTGCCGGAAGGATAAGCACTTCAGGATTCATCGGTGTTGAGAACAGCGATATCATCGAATATCTGCAGATGCAGAATATAAACATTCTTGACATATACGAATATTTTTGAAACAGGGTTATGAAAAAGGGTTTAACGATTATTATCGGTTTATTTTTCTCCTGGGGTCTGCTGAATGCTCAGAATCAGGCTATGGAGAGACTTAACGCCTACAAGGTGGCTTTCTTCACCAAAAGGCTGAATCTGACCACCCAGGAGGCACAGAGATTCTGGCCTGTCTACAATGAGTTGCAGGACATGAAGCTTGCCGTGCAACAGGAAAGGGCAAAGATTTTCCGGGAAATTAACCAGAACGAGTTAAACATGTCGGAAAAAGAGCTGATCAGCGCCGGCGACAGGCTTATTGAACTCGACCTGAAGGAGGCGGAACTGAATGCCTCCTATCATAAGAAATTCAGGGAGGTTCTGTCTCCTCTTAAAGTAGTGCGTCTGTACCAGGCCGAGAACCAGTACCGGCTCCAGCTTCTTAACGAACTGAGGGAGAATGCCCCTGTAAGGAATAACATTCAGCAGCAAAGACAGCTGAGAAACAATTAGTTTTCAACTCAGGTTTTTAAGGGAAAAGATTACCCGTCTCTTCCAGGCTGATTCGCTGTTGTTTACCGGTTACCATATTTTTAAGAGTTACTTCACCGTTTTTTATTTCATCTTCACCTGCAAGAGCAACGTATGGTATATTGAGCGAGTCAGCGTAGGCCATCTGTTTCCCGATTTTCGCATCACCCGGGTAAATCATGGCGCTCACGCCCGATGAGTGCAGTTTCTTAAGGATCTTCAGGGCGTAAACATATTCATCCGCCCCGAAATTTATAATCAAAACCCTGCAAGGGGCCGTGCTTACATTCTCAAATCTCCCTTGCTGCAGCATCACATCGTAAATCCTTTCGGCTCCGAATGAGACGCCGACGCCGGAGACACCCTCCAGTCCGAATATGCCCGTCAGATTGTCATATCTGCCGCCTCCGCAGATACTCCCAATGTTTACGCCATCAGCTTTTACCTCTATTATAGCCCCTGTATAGTAATTCAGCCCTCGTGCCAGGGCAAGGTCTATCTGGTACCCGCAGCGCAGAGGATCAGGATCGAGATACCGTGTCAGGGTTTCAAGCTCTACGATACCTTTCATTCCTTCATGAGAGCCGGAGAGAATTTTTCTGAGTCCCGTAAGCTTTTCGTAATTATCTCCCTTTATCTCAAAAACCGGAGTCAGTCCGTCAATAACCTGCTCACTTAGTCCTTTCTCCCTGAGTTCGGCGATAACTGCATCTTTTCCGGTTTTTTCAAGTTTGTCAATGGCTGTGGTGATATCGGTAAGCCTGTCAGCCGCTCCTGCTTTCCCGGCCAGACCGGCCAGTATTTTCCTGTTGTTTATCTTAATTGTAACCGGCACTTTCAGTCTTGCGAAAATCTCGTCGATAACGCGCAGCAGTTCAAGTTCGTTGAGGAGGGAGTCGCTGCCGATAACATCCACATCGCACTGGGTAAATTCGCGGTATCTTCCTTTCTGCGGCCTGTCTGCCCTCCAGACGGTCTGAATCTGGTATCTTTTAAAGGGGAAGGTGATCTCATTCCGGTGCTGAACAACAAATCTGGCAAAAGGCACGGTAAGGTCATACCTGAGGCCTTTTTCGCAGATTTTTGATGAGACGGAAGAGGAATCCCGCCTGAGCAGTTCTTCTTCTGTAACATTTTCGAGGAAGTCGCCCGAATTCAGTATTCTGAAAAGGAGTTTATCGCCTTCCTCCCCGTATTTACCGAGGAGAGTGGAGAGGTTTTCCATTGCCGGAGTTTCGAGCGGCTGGTATCCGAAGAGGGTAAATGTTTCCTTTATTATGTTTAATATCAGCTCCCTGCGGATAATCTCACCGGGAGGAAAGTCCCGTGTTCCTTTTGGAATATTAGGTTTCACCTGCATGCCTGGTCAATAAAAAACCAAAAGTATGCATATAAATTGAAAGTTGAAACCGGTCCGGGTTTTTCCGGCCCGGATGTTCAGTATTTTTCGGGAACGTAAGTCTGGTCTGTTTTCGGCGGCCTTACGTAGGCTACATCGTGTTTAAGCGGCGGCAGTTTAAATGGTTTCGGTGTGAGATCTTCGTAAGGTATAAGAGAAAGAAGGTGGCTGATGCAGTTAAGCCTTGCCCTTCTCTTGTCGTCGCCCTCCACGACATACCAAGGCGACTGCTTGGTATCGGTGTATGCAAACATTTTATCCTTGGCCATTGAATACTCCACCCATTTGTCGCGCGATTCAATATCCATCGGGCTGATCTTCCATCTTTTTGTGGGGTCCTTGATCCTGTCCTGGAATCTCTTTTCCTGTTCATGGTCACTTACCGAGAACCAGTATTTTATCAGGATTATTCCCGACCTGATAAGCATTTTCTCAAATTCCGGGCATGAGCGAAGAAATTCCTCATATTCCTCATTTGTGCAGAATCCCATTACCTTTTCGACGCCTGCCCTGTTGTACCAGCTTCTGTCGAAAAGGACGATTTCACCTCCGGCAGGAAGGTTTGCAACATATCTCTGGAAATACCACTGTGTCTTCTCCTTCTCTGTCGGGGTGCCAAGGGCAACCACCCTGCATATGCGTGGATTCAGACAGCCGGCAATAGTTTTAATGACACCACCCTTTCCGGCGGCATCCCTCCCTTCAAAAATAACCACAACCTTCAGTTTTTTGGCTTTCACCCACTCCTGAAGCTTAATAAGCTCAATCTCGAGTTTTCGCAACTCCTTGTAGTAGGTGTCCTTCTTCATTTTCTTGTGCTTTTCATCCTCTATGTCATGATAAAGGGCATCCTTGTCAAATACTTCCTGTTTCTTTCCGGAAGATTTATCTTCCTTTTTGCTGTTTTTGTGAGACATGTTGAAAGGTTTTAGAGACAGAAAGTTAAGAAAAATATTTTTACTTAACCAAACGCAGCAGGGAAATAAAGTAAAATATGACCCCGGTAATATTCAGGAACTCCTGTAATTTTTGGCGCCGGGCGGCGGCTCTGGCGGATATTACTGGATAAAAGGAATGGAGAGCGGATATCTGTATTCTTCTCCCCTGGATGCCTTAACCGAAGCCACGGCTATACACACTACCTTAAGAATCCATAAAGCGGCCATCAGGGGAATACCGATAATGATAAAGCATAGCGGAATCAGGAGAATTGTATAGAGAAGTACGGAAAGCTGGAAATTAAGGGCAGCCTTGCCGTTCTCATTGATCCATGTTGATTCATCCCTTCTGCTGAGCCAGCAGATCATCGGACCCAGTATACCACCGAACGGGACAATAAACCCGGCGTACGCTGAAAGGTGGCAGAACATTGCCCAGGTACGTTCGCTTTCCGATAATACTCTTATTTCTTTCATGACAATCCTGTTTTAAATAAAAGACGTGGCATGGTTAAAAATGATGCATCACCTGTACCTTGCAAGTCTTTTAAGATCTTCTTCAAGAAAAGCGTTCGGGTTATTATTGTTTATCCTGTGCTGGCCGAAATAGTACATTTCAGAATCGTCGGTACCAATAAGTATCTTGAAGCAGAAACTTCCGGTCCGGTCGTCGGTAGGCCCAACCTTATGGAGAATCAGTGTTGCCGGCGCCTTTTCCTTTATTGCCTTCACAATATCTTCCTCTTCAACAAGCCGGAACGGGTACGGGTATATTGATTTTATGGCAGCCTCCGTTGCCAGCTCAGGGGCCATATCCTCAGCTTTGGCAAGTATTGTCTTTTTAACAACTTCAGGGGCGTTTATGTTATAGTACTTCAGATACCTTCTTCCTGTTACAGAGGGGTTCTCAGAAATCAGCCTGGCATGCTTCTGCATAAACGCGAGGATTGCTCCGAGCTTATAACCGTAGGTTATGTCTTCCTCCCCGGCAAAAGAAAGCGGGACGGCACAAATCTCAGGATTATCGCTTAGATTGGCGACTCTTTTGCCCTGTATCAGGTTGATGAAATTAAACAGGCCTCCTGTTTTATCCCTTTCAAAATGTGTCTGGGTAAGTACTATGAAGGAATATGACGGATCGGTACGTCTTTTATTGAATTCCACAATACTGATGAACTCAAAGGGGGTAACCGTCCAGAAAGAATTTACCGCTTCCCTGATGTTGGGATTCCAGGCAGAAAAAGGGTCGTCTTCGAGAACGACACATGTCTTTGATCCCATGAATTGTTTAATCTCTGCCGCACTGGGGAAAGGGGCCTGAGCAGTCAATAATGAAAGAGCTGCGGTTACGAAAACTGCAGAAAGGATAATTTTCTTCATCTGCGGAATTTTTATCTGGGTAAATATAAAGGATTCTTTTCGTTGAACTTACGGACATAAACAAACATAAGCTCCTTTTGCTTTTTCCTGGGCAGTTTCACATACTCCTCGTATATTTCAGGATCTTTCATTATTAAAAGTTTAACATTCTCGACGGTAAAATCAACTATCTTACCTGTCTCTGTATCAATCATATACTGCCTGAGCTCATTCCTGGCAGAGGAATAGGGTCTGTAGGAATAAGGTGAATACATGCCATAAGGGTAATACCCGCCGTAATAACCATACGGGGAATAATAATAAGGATCATAATAGCCGTAAGGGGAATAATAATTATACCTGTTTTCGTAAGTTGTGACGTCGGCAACAAAATGGCAGATGTTGCCGACAAAGGTTATCCTGTTGAAATTTCCCTGTATCATAACATAAACCACGCCATTCCTTGCAAATCCCCATATTTCTTCTTTCTTCACCTCCTGCCTTACCCCCATTTCATCGTAAAAGTATATTTTGTCGGCCGCAAAAACCTTGTCAAAAAAATCCTTATCGTTATAATCGGCGGAGGTGAGCAGTTTTGCCTTTGGAATGGGCCTGTTTGCCTTCACCTGATCAAAATTAAGGTAAATTCCATCCCTGAACCTGAAGTCAGGAGTGTACTTTACCATTTCGGCCTGTTCCTGTCCGTATGATATCCATGGCAGAAGCAGCAGAGCTGCAATTACAGCCACCGGTATAAAAACGATGTTGCTTAACTTCCTGTCCATTTCAAGTCCTCCTTACGGAAACGGTAATCAAAAATTATACCGAAACTGGGCGTTAATCCTGTCCGTTTCAAAGGTAAATATAAAGTGTTTTTTTATTAAAACGATTTTTCTTTCTCCGGTCAGATTGCTTTCAAAGTCATATTTGTATTATTTTTACAAAGGAAATATGATGTAATGGATAAACTGAAGAAAAGGCATTCACCTGCCGAAGCCGGAGCAACCAGCCATGAGTCCGAAACAGGCAGGAGGATTATAATTAACCTTTTACTGGCCGTACTTATTTTACTGATTGCAGGAATAATTCTTATTTCGCTGAACTTGCTGCTTCCTGCCGGGATACTTGTTCTTATTGCATCGGCCGGCATACTGCTGATTTACCGCAGGTCTTCATCTATGCTGAGCATGCTTTCCAAGAGGCTGGAGGAGACTTCCGAGTCGAGCGGAAAAAAGGACACGGTGATTACAGATTTCTCCCACAGGATAAGGGAACCTCTCAATACCCTTGTAATTCTTGGCGATCTGCTGATGAAGTCGGGACCTGATGAGAAACAGAAAGAGCTCATTGAGACTCTGGTTGCATCTGCAAAAAACATGGTCGACACCGTCAACCAGCTTACAATGGAGAGCGGCAGCGTAAGTTACGAGGGAAGAGAAAAGATACGCTTTAACCTTAACTCAACAATCCAGAACACTATAGAACTGTTCAGGCTCCGGCAACCTCCGGTTTTGAATTTCTTACCGCCCGATAAGGATCTTCCGGATTACCATCTGATCGGTGACCCCATTGTGGTTAAACAGATTTTGCTGGATCTGTTTAGTCTTCTTGAGGCCGGAAGCAGGGATTATCCTACCGGAGTTAAAGTGGTGGCTTCAAAGGATGAAAACAGGGATGACGGTCTGTACATAAATTTCTCCATCTCGACCGATAAAAAAACACCCCTTCCGTCTGATAATGAAACCCTTATCCATGCCGCCAGAATTATTGAAGATAATGGCGGCAGTTATGCCTTTGATTCTGACGAAAAAACCACAAAACTATCCTTCTCCCTTCCTTTTATTCCCGCCACAACCGAAGAGAAAAAAACCATTGCCTCCCCCAGGATGGACATCCTGAAGACACAGGCACAGCCTTCAAAAAACCTGAGGGATGCCAACATACTGCTGGTGGAAGACAACCAGATAAATCAGAAAATTACCATGCTTACCCTCAAGCCTCTTGTCAGATCCATAGATACTGCCACAAATGGAAGGGAAGCACTGGAGAAGTTCGGCAGTTTCAAATACGATCTGATATTGATGGATATACAGATGCCTGTTATGAGCGGACTGGTTGCCGCCGGGAAGATAAGGGAACTTGAGGCAAGTACAAATGAACACATACCTATTATAGCCATCACGGCAAATGCAATGCTCGGCGACAAAGAGCGATGCATATCGGCGGGAATGGACGATTATATCAGCAAACCTTTTCAGCCCTCTTCACTGATAGAAATCATAAAGAAACATCTTTAAAACTTCATTAAATTCTTATTCCCATAACCAGTATATCGTCTATCTGGTCATTTGTCCCCTTCCAGTTTTCAAGAGTATCCTTAAGAATGATCTTCTGTTCACTCATAGGAAGCCTGTTTATGGTTGTAAGAAGATATCTCAGCCTCCTGTACATAAACTTCTTGTTTTCCTCTCCCCCGAACTGATCGGCATAACCATCGGTAAAAAGATACACCGGTTCACCCCTGTTCACATTTATTCTGTGAGTTGTATATGATGCCTCTCCGGGTTTCATCCCCAGAATATATTTATCACCTTTCAGTTCATTGAGTTTGTCGCCGCTGAAGTAATACACCGACGAGAATGCCCCTGAAAACTCAAGAGTCATGTCCTTAACATTCAGTGTACAAACCGATATGTCCATGCTTTCCTTTATTCCAGGGGCTCCGGGTTTACCTCCGGGGAACAGAGACCCCACCATTTTGTCGAGCCGGTCAAGAATTTTTCCCGGACTATCATCCGGATTTTCCTTGATAAGACTGTTGATAAGGTTATGGCCTATCATCGACATCAGGGCGCCCGGCACCCCATGGCCTGTACAGTCGGCGACAACCAGGATTACCCTGTTTCCATGTTTGTAAAACCAGTATAAATCGCCGCTTACGATATCTTTCGGAAGATAAAGTATAAAGCTTTCCGGGAAGCTTTCAGTCAACAGTGACACTTCGGGCAAAAGGGCGTTCTGTATGCGGTGAGCATAAACCAGACTTTCGGTAATGTTACTGCTTCTGGCCTCAAGAAGAGACAGTTTCCGGCTTAGCTCCTCCATCCTGGTTTTATAATCAGCAAGTTCTCTCCTGGCCTTGACCAGTTCGCTCTTATATAACCGGTAAGCCAGAAAGATTGCAACCGTTAAAAGGAAGATGTATACAACAACCCTGAATGTTGCTGACATAAAATACTGACCGGTAAACAGTTTCCATCCTGCCGGCCACTCTTGCACAAATTCAGAAAGCAGGAGTTTCATACTTGTGCAAAGATAAGAATTAAGGGGCGCTCTGCCTAAAGCGTTAGTGTAAACAGTGCCTGTCAGGCTTTGATGGCAGCCGATCCCGGGCGGAAGGCTTTGCTGAATCTAAGCGAGGGCGATTTGATAAACGGGGCAGGTCCGAGCTCTTCCCATTTCTCATCAATTCTCCGTATGGTATCATCGTCAGAGCACACAATCCCCGGCCATGGTCGCGGAAATCCGCCCGGCCGGTAAGCCTTGGTTGTAGCGTCTATGAAATAAAGCTTTCCTTCGATATTCTCTATGTCGTGAACTGGATCCGTGTTGCCAAGTATATACCAGGTACAGAGGGAGATATCAGAAAGATCAAATCCATCGTCCACTGCCACGAATAAACCAAACCCTGAATGCCGGGCCGTTTCCTTCAGAAAATCCTTTATCGCTGCAATGTTGGTTTTTCCTCCGGTGTTTTTTACGGCTGCGATAAGGACCGGAATATCAAACTCCCCGCGCAGATCCCTGTATGCCGTGATCAGTCCGGCAGTTAACAATGTACCGGGGTCGGCTGACCAGGTGAGCAGAGGAATATCCTGCTTTTCATCTGTTTTTTCCTGCGGCACTTTACGTGTGGCATCAATTCCGAGTTTACCGCCATAGGCTTCTGTATCAGATGCATGATCGAGCACATCGAGAGGGCCGCGTGTAAAGACAAGGTCGTGCGAAGGATTGCAGGAACTGAAAACAACCCGTGCCAGGCTTTTGTAGTCGCGGATGTCGGTATCTTCACTCACCACTACCAGAAATTTGGTAAACATCATCTGGCCGGCGCCAAAAACAGAATTTATCACCTTCTTCCCCTGTCCGGGCCACCTTTTTTGTATTTTGACTATCGCGAGGTTATGCGCCACGCCCGGAGCAGGAAGGTGCATATCTTCAAGTTCCGGAAGCAGGGTAAGTTTAAGGGGGGCCTGGAATATTTCAGAAGTCAGTTCCGTAAACTGGTAATCTTCCATTGGGGGGACACCCACGATGGTGGCCGGGTAAACAGGATTACGGGAATGAGTAATACATGTTACATGAAACCTCGGATAGGGGCCTTCGAGGCTGTAGAAACCGGTATGATCGCCGAAAGGGCCCTCAGTTACCGGTTCCTCCAGGGGGTCAACGAACCCTTCGATAACAAAATCAGCATCGTCGGGGACATAGATGTCATTTGTGATGCATTTGACAAGTTTCACCTTCCGGCCCCTGATGAAACCGGCCAGCAGATATTCGTCGATATTCTCAGGCAGGGGGGCTGTTGCGGCATAGGTGTAAACCGGATCGCCCCCGAGGATAACCGATACCGGCATTTTTCTGCCGGTTTTTTTCCATGCTTCGAAGTGATTTGCTCCTGTTTTGTGCAGTTGCCAGTGCATTGCTGTTGTATCCGGGCCCAGTACCTGCATCCTGTACATGCCGGCGTTTGGTTTCAGGGTTTCGGGGTGATAAGTGTTTACGACGGGAAGAGTTATGTATCTTCCTCCGTCGTGAGGCCAGCATTTAAGAACAGGCATTATGCTCAGGTCCGGTTTCCTGATAATGGTATGCTGGCACAGGCCGCGCCGGGACGACCTTGAGGGAATCAGGTTGACAAGGTTCAGCAATCCGGGGATACCCTTAATTTTACTGAGGAAGGATGAAGGTGCGGATGGCATGGAGGCCGGAATGCGGGAGATTCTGGAAATCAGATGGCCAATGTCTTCCATGCTGCATGCCATGGCAAGTCTTTTTCCGGAAGCGAAAGCGTTTATCAGCAGAGGAAACGCGGTTCCGTTATTTTCGAACAGCAGTGCAGGGCCATTGTTTTTTACAAACCTGTCGGCAATTTCGGTTATTTCGAGTTCGGGGTCAAAGAAGGTTTTTATTCTTTTCAGATCACCCCTTTTTTCGAGTGCAGACACAAACTCATTAAGTCCTTTCCAGGCCATCTTTCTGATATTGACTTTACAAATATATTAAAAGGCGAGGAGGGTTGATAATTGTTTCAGCATAATAGGAAGGGATATGAGGGATAAGGGGTGTATAAAAAACAGTAATGGGAACTATTCGTTAGATTAGTTCCCATTCACCGTTTGCAGCCGAGGCCGCGAACGGCGTCAGGCTACTGTTATTCTGGCCGGCTGCTTAGCAGATCGTGAGATCTGGTTTGGCAACCCTGAACCGTCGGGCACTGCTTGTTAAGGCTGTGCCTTCGGGCTGTCCTTTCTTCCCGCCGAGGCGGGAATTCCGGGACGAAGCGTCAGTCAGGCATGCGCTGATCCTCCCCGGAGGGAAGTTCAGTTTGCAGTTCCCATCAGACCGAAGTCCTTTGTCTCCTGCAGCCCTGTGACCCAATCGTTGAAAGAACGTTTCCGGTTTCATCGATCTGCTGAACACCGGAGACTTCCGAGAGCGGTCTCCTGGTTCAGGCTTCGGCTCTCTGATGCGCAGACCCGGGGGTCTGACCGAACCATTCCGGGCTTCAGTTAAGAAACCGTTATCTGGTTCCACATCGTTTGAGCAGCCTTTTATCGCTCACCTGATATGTCAAAAATAATGTATGAAACTTCAATTTGAAAATATTTCGGGTCATTGTTGTAAACGCAATATAAACAGGAGTTATTAACAATTGTTAATAACTCCTGTAATTTGTAAATTATTGTATAGTAATGTATTGCGAGCTATTTAGACTCTTCCCCCTGTTCTTTTGCAGGTTCCTCCTGCGGAGTTGTTTCAGAGGCGGTATCGGTTGTGGCTGCCTCAGCGGCTCCGGTGGTTTGTCCGGCTGTTTTCTTTTTGGGAGATCTTCTTCTCCTTGCAGCGGTTTTGGTTTTGGTTTCTGTTCCGAGCATAGCCTCATTAAAGTCGACCAGTTCGATTATGCACATTTCCGCATTATCGCCGATTCTGTTTCCGGTTTTTAGTATCCTGGTGTATCCACCCGGTCTTTCGGCCACTTTGGGGGAGATTGTTCTGAACAATTCAGAAACTGCCTCTTTATTCTGGAGGTGACTGAAAACCATTCTGCGCGAATGTGTGGAATCTTCCTTCGATTTTGTGATAAGAGGTTCGATATATGTCCGGAGAGCCCTTGCCTTGGCTGTTGTGGTTTTTATTCTTTTGCTCATAATAAGGGATGCTGCCATATTGGCAAGCATGGCCTTTCTGTGTGCACTGGTTCTTCCCAAGTGGTTTATTACTCTCTGATGTCGCATTGCTGTATCCTTCTTTTGAAATTAATCCTTGTCAAGCCTGTATTTTGTTACATCCATACCGAAAGAGAGGTCCATCGAATCAAGAAGTTCGTCAAGTTCGGTAAGAGATTTTTTTCCGAAATTTCTGAACTTAAGCAGGTCGTTCTTATTAAATTTGACCAGGTCTCCGAGTGTTTCAACCTCGGCAGCCTTAAGGCAGTTGAGGGCTCTTACCGAAAGGTCAAGATCCACGAGTTTGGTTTTCAGCAGCTGTCGCATATGAAGTATTTCTTCGTCAAACTCCTCGCCGGTAAGTTTTTCACCCTGATCGATAGTGATCTTTTCATCGGAGAAAAGCATGAAATGGTATATCAGTATTTTTGCTGCCTCCTTGAGTGCTTCTTTCGGGTGTATTGATCCGTCGGTTTCTATCTCAATAATCAGTTTTTCGTAGTCGGTTTTCTGTTCAACCCTGAAGTTTTCGACAGAATATTTAACGTTTCTTATAGGTGTGAAGATTGAGTCTATGGCAATAAGTCCGAATTCGGCTTCTTCGGGTTGGTTTTCCTCGGCGGGGACGTAACCTCTTCCCTTGCTTATTGTAAGCTCCATATTGATTTTCACTCCGGGTTCCATTCTGCAGATAACAAGGTCGGGGTTCAGTACCTCGAATCCGGACAGAGCATTATTCAGAGCCCCTGCCTTGAACACTTCCTGGTTGGTGATTTTCAGAGCCACTTTTTCGCCCTCTGCGTCTTCGGTTTTTCTTTTAAACCTTACCTGTTTCAGGTTAAGTATAATATCGGTTACGTCTTCGATAACCCCTTTTATTGTTGAAAACTCGTGGTCGACGCCGTCAATTTTTACAAGTGTAATGGCATATCCTTCGAGTGAAGACAGAAGAATTCTTCTGAGGGCATTTCCCACTGTGATACCGTAACCTGGTTCCAGGGGGCGGAATTCGAATTTGCCGAATTTGTCATTCGACTCGAGCATTATTACTTTATCGGGCTTCTGAAATGCTAAAATTGCCATGGGCTTAATTATTTGGAGTAAAGTTCAATAATAAGGTTTTCCTTAATATCTTCAGGAATATCTGCACGCTGAGGTATCGACATAAATTTTCCGGCCATCTGGGTTTCGTCCCATTCGAGCCAGGGGATTCGAGCCGAGCGTCTTTCAGCTATGGAGCCTGTTATTACCTCGAGTGATTTTGATTTCTCGCGCACTCCGATAATATCGCCGGGTTTGAGCTGGAAGGAGGGTACATTTATTACGCGGCCGTTTACGGTAATATGTCTGTGGGAGACAAGCTGTCGGGCAGCCGCCCTTGTTGGTGCGATACCAAGGCGGTACACGGTATTGTCGAGCCTTGATTCAAGTAGTTGAAGCAGCACTTCGCCTGTAACTCCCTTGCTCCTTGAAGCTTTCTCGAAAGCATTTCTGAACTGTCTCTCCAGGAGCCCGTAAAGGTATTTCACCTTTACCTTCTCCCTTAGCTGGATTCCGTACTCGGAGATCTTCTTTCTCTTTTTGTTAAGTCCGTGCTGTCCGGGAGGGAAGTTTTTCCTGTCGAGATATTTGTCGGGGCCGAAAATAGGTTCCCCGAATTTTCTTGCAATTTTTGATCTGGGTCCGGTATATCTTGCCATTGATCCTAATGTTTTCTGTTAAATCATTCAATATTAAACTCTTCTTCTTCCTGCGGGTCTGCAGCCGTTGTGAGGCAATGGTGTCACATCCACTATTTCAGTCACCTCGATGCCGGTATTGGCTATTGAGCGGATAGCAGATTCACGTCCGGCACCAGGTCCTTTCACAAAAACCTTCACTCTTCTGAGCCCCAGGTCGTAGGCCACCTTGCTGCAATCTTCGGCAGCCATCTGGGCTGCATAGGGTGTATTCTTTTTCGACCCCTTGAATCCCATTTTTCCGGCCGATGACCATGAAATAACCTGTCCGGAATTATTTGTTATGGTAACAATTATATTATTGAATGAAGAATGAATATGAGCCTGCCCTGCAGGTTCGATACGCACTACTTTCTTCTTTGATGCTCCGGTCTTCTTCGCCATAATTAACTTTATTTAGTAGCCTTTTTCTTGTTTGCAACAGTTTTCTTTCTTCCTTTTCTGGTTCTTGCGTTGTTTTTGGTGCTCTGACCTCTGACCGGCAGTCCTGATCTGTGTCGGATACCCCTGTAGGAACCGATATCCATAAGCCTTTTGATGTTAAGCTGCATTTCCGAGCGGAGTTCACCTTCGAGCTTATAGTTTTCGCTAAGGATTTTTCTGATGGCGTTAATCTGTTCATCGGTCCACTCTTCCACCTTAACATCCTTGTCGACACCTGCCTGAGCAAGCACCTTACGGGCTGTACTGCGTCCCACACCATAGATGTATGTAAGACCTATCTCACCTCTTTTATGTCTTGGTAAATCTACCCCAACAATACGTGCCATATAGTTTTTTTAATGGTTTGCAAAATTAGTAAATTATCCCTGCCGTTGTTTAAACTTGGGATTTTTCTTATTAATTACGTAAATACGGCCCTTTCTGCGTACTATTTTGCAGTCGGCGCTGCGTTTTTTTACAGAGGCTCTTACTTTCATAATTCAATTTTGTTTCTATTTATATCTGAATGTTATTCTTCCTTTTGTAAGGTCGTAGGGAGACATTTCCACTCTGACCTTGTCGCCCGGCAATATTTTAATATAGTGCATTCTCATTTTGCCTGAGATATGGGCTGTAATCACGTGCCCGTTCTCAAGCTCGACCCTGAACATTGCGTTTGACAGGGCTTCGGTAATGGTACCATCCTGCTCAATCGGGGGTTGTTTAGCCATAATTTTATCTGTTTTTTAACACTTCATCAATAAATCTGAATGTTGATAAAACATCTGCTTTCCCGTTATCAACCGCCACCGCATATTCAAAATGGGCCGACGGCATTCCGTCCGAAGTCACAATTGTCCATCCGTCGCTTTTCTGTACTGTTTCCTTTGTTCCCATATTTATCATTGGCTCAATACAGATAACCAGTCCTTTCGGAAGCTTCGGGCCGGTGCCTCTTTTTCCGAAGTTGGGTATTTCGGGAGCTTCATGGAGCTTAACTCCGATCCCATGTCCGACCAGTTCCCTTACGACGGAGAAACCTCCGCTTTCAGCTTTTGATTGAACAGCGAAAGATATATCTCCCACGCGGTTGCCTGCAACTGCCTCTTTCACACCTTCCTCGAGGGAGGCTCTTGTGTAATCGAGCAGTTTCTGCACCCTGTCGTCAATATTTCCCACAGCAAATGTAAAAGCAGTATCTCCGTAGTAACCGTTCAGAACCACTCCGCAGTCGACTGATATGATGTCGCCCTCCCTCAGTTCGTAAGCGGAGGGTATCCCGTGTACTATTTCTTCATTCACGGAGGTGCAGAGTGTAGCGGGGAAGCCGTTATAGCCTTTGAAGGCCGGCACGGCGCCATGATCGCGGATAAATGATTCGGCAATTGCATCGAGCTTAAGTGTTGTTATGCCCGGGGCTATATGCCTGGCGATCTCTGCAAGTGTCAGCGACACGAGCATGTTGCTTTTTCTGAGCAGTTCTATCTCTTCGTTTGTCCTGCTGTTTAACATCAAAGAACGTAATACATATTAATACGCTGCCACGGCTCCTGTTCTTCCCTTAACCCTTCCCGATTTCATAAGGCCGTCGTAATGCCTCATAAGAAGGTGGCTTTCTATCTGCTGCAGTGTATCAAGAACCACACCCACAAGTATCAGCAGAGAGGTGCCTCCGTAGAACTGTGCGAACTGCTGTGACACACCGGCTTTCACGGCCAATGAGGGCATTACAGCCACAATAGCCAGGAATATTGATCCGGGCAGTGTTATCTTCGACATAATGCCGTCGATAAATTCAACAGTCTTTCGTCCGGGTTTTATACCGGGAATAAATCCGCCGTTTTTCTTCATATCCTCGGCCATCTGGACGGGGTTGATTGTAATGGCAGTGTAGAAATATGTAAAGAGTATTATGAGCAATCCTGTAACCAGGTTATACCAGAAGCCGTACATATTTGAGAAGGCCACCACAAAACCTGATGATGAATTTGAATATCCTGCAATAATTATTGGCAGCATCATTATAGCCTGAGCGAATATTATCGGCATCACGCCTGCGGCGTTCACCTTAAGGGGGATGTATTGTCTTACGCCGCCGTACTGTTTGTTGCCGATAATCCTGCGTGCATACTGTACCGGTATCCTGCGCGTCCCCTGCACAAGGAGTATTGTGCCAAGAATAACGACGAACAGGAACACGAGTTCGACAACAAGTGCTATCAGTCCGCCTGCTCCGTTCATCCTGGCGCCGGCTTCGAAAATAAAGTTTGCCGGCATCCGGGCCACAATACCTATCATTATAATAAGCGAGATACCGTTTCCGATACCCTTATCGGTAATTTTCTCTCCCAGCCACATAACGAATATTGTTCCCGCGGTAAGAATGATCACTGATGATACCATAAAGAAGGTACCGGAAGTGATGAATGCGGTGGAGGGCAGAACATTATGAAGGTTATAAAGGTAGGTTGGAGCCTGAAGGATGAGAATGATGACAGTTAGGTAACGTGTGTACTGGTTCATTTTTCTTCTTCCGCTCTCTCCTTCCTTCTGAAGTTTCTGGAAATATGGGAAAACGATGCCGAGGAGCTGCACCACGATGGAGGCTGAAATATAGGGCATTATTCCCAGAGCAAAGATCGAAGCCTGCGAAAACGCACCTCCCGAGAACATATCGAGCAGACCCATTATACCTGAAGAGGTTTGTGTTCTTAAGTCCTGCAGCTGGGAAGGATCTATTCCGGGCAATGATACATATTTCCCGAGCCTGTAAATCATTATTATGCTCAGGGTATATAAAAGCCTTGCCCTCAGGTCTTCTATCTTAAAGATATTCTTTATGGTCTGTATCAGCCTCATCTGATTATATTTTTACAACAGTACCCTGGTTTGCTTTGATAGTGTCGGCAGCCTTCTGGCTGAAAGCGTGAGCATGAACCTCGATCTTTTTGCTTAGTTCGCCTTTTGCCAGGATCTTCACCTTTGCATTTTTAGATACCAGTCCTGCTGCTACAAGGGTTTGGATATCTATTTTATCAACATTAAGTTTCTCGGCGAGACTCTGTAATGTACTTACATTAATAGCCTTATATTCCACTCTGTTGATATTATTGAATCCGTATTTCGGGAGTCTTCTCTGGAGCGGCATCTGGCCGCCTTCAAATCCGATTTTTCTCTTGTATCCGGATCTTTGTTTGGCTCCTTTATGCCCTCTTGTGGAAGTGCCGCCTTTACCCGAACCCTGTCCTCTGCCGAGGCGTTTATTTTTCTTCACTGACCCTTTGGCCGGTCTCAAGTTGCTAAGATCCATAATTATAAATGGTATTATTCTGTTTAAATTTCTTCCGTTCTGACCAGATGTCTTACTTTTTCCACCATACCGAGAATCTGGGGAGTTGCTTCATGTTCAACGCTTTGGTTGAGCCTGTGAATGCCAAGTGCCTCCAGAGTTTTTCTCTGTCTCTCTGATCTTCTGTTTTTACTCTTTACCTGGGTGATTCTGATTTTTGCCATGGCATTTAGTTTCTAACCGTTAAATACTTTTTCAACTGGCACACCGCGCGATTCGGCTACGGCGAAAGCATCTCTCATCTGCAGCAGGGCTGCGATGGTTGCCTTGACCAGGTTATGAGGGTTCGATGACCCTTTCGATTTTGCGAGAACGTTCTTCACGCCCACGCTTTCGAAAACGGCACGCATTGCACCTCCCGCCTTTACTCCGGTACCTTCGGATGCCGGTTTGATGAAAACCTGTGCACCGCCGAATTTTGCGGTCTGCTCGTGCGGCACGGTTCCTTTAATGATGGGAACCTTAATGAGGTTCTTCTTGGCATCTTCAATTCCTTTTGAGATGGCTGTGGTTACCTCGCTGGCCTTTCCGAGGCCATGACCGACAATACCATTTTCATTACCCACAACCACAATAGCGGCAAAACTGAATGTGCGACCTCCCTTTGTGACTTTTGTCACTCTCTGAATACTGACGAGCCTGTCTTTAAGCTCTATATCAGTGGTTTTTACTTTTCTTATTCCCTCCATGATTCATTAGAATTTTAATCCACCTTCTCTTGCTCCGTCGGCCAGGGACTTAACCCTTCCGTGATACTGGTAACCGCCTCTGTCGAATACCACTTCCGATATTCCCTTTTCGCGGCATTTGGAGGCCAGCAGTTTGCCGACCAGAGAAGCCTGTTCTGTTTTTTTGATGCCGGTCTTGGATGCTACTTCTTTCTCCCTTGAACAGGCCGACAAAAGGGTGACTCCATTGATATCATCAATGAGTTGTGCATAAATCTGCCTGTTGCTGCGGAAAACCGAAAGCCTTGGTTTAAGGCTGGTCCCGTGCACTTTCCTGCGTATCCTCCGCCTTACCCTGGCTCTTCTTTCCAGTTTGCTTAATGCCATATCTTTAAAATTTCCTTATGTTAAACACTTGCTGATTTCCCGGCTTTTCTTCTGATATATTCCCCGACGAATCTGATTCCTTTACCCTTGAAAGGTTCGGGCGGACGGAGTGATCTAATTTTGGCCGCCACATGACCAATGAGCTGTTTGTCGATGCTGGTCAGGGTTATAACAGGATTACTTCTTCTTTCTGTCCTGGCCTCCACTTTGATTTCGTCGGGAAGCTGAATAATAATTTCATGAGAGAAGCCGAGGCTTAATTCGAGGTTCTGGCCTTTTGCCTCTGCCCGGTAGCCCACACCCACCAGTTCGAGTTCCTTTTTGTAGCCTTTCGACACTCCCTCAACCATGTTGGCGATAAGGGCTCTGTAGAGTCCATGGAGCGATTTGTGGTTTTTAGAATCGGAGGGTCTCTTAAGAACTACCTGGTTGTTTTCGACCTCCACCCTGATATCGGGGTTTATCTGCTGCCTTAACTGACCCAGCGGACCCTTAACAACGATGACATTATCATCGTCCACTGTGACGGTCACCTTTGCCGGCAGGTTAATTGGCAAGTTTCCTATTCTTGACATTTCCTCTCCTCCTCTTTTTTAATAAACGTAACAAATAATCTCTCCGCCGACGTTTTCTTTTCTGGCTTCCTTATCTGTCATAAGCCCCCTGGATGTGGAAATTATTGCGATTCCAAGTCCGTTCAGCACCCTGGGCATTTTTTCAACGTCGGTATATTTTCTTAGTCCCGGGCGGCTGATTCTGTGAATTGCCTTTATTGCGGGCCTTTTGTTTCTCGGGTGGTATTTAAGGGCGATCTTCAGGATTTTCTGCGGTCCTTCACCCTCAACGACCTTGTATCCGCGGATGTATCCTTTCTCAAGGAGTATCCTGGCTATCTCCGTCTTCATATTTGATGAAGGAGCTTCAACAACCTTATGGCCGGCCATTACGGCATTCCTTATTCTTGTAAGTAAATCTGCGATCGGCTCTGTCATGTTATTTACTGTTTCTTTTTTCCTTATTTTTAACTATTACCAGCTTGCTTTTCTTACTCCCGGGATAAGACCTTTCGAAGCCATCTCCCTGAAAGTGATTCTGCTGATTCCAAATTGTCTCATATAACCTCTTGGCCTTCCGGTAAGCTTGCATCTGTTGCGGAGGCGTATCGGGTTTGAATTTCTTGGAATGCGGCTTAATCCCACGTAATCCCCTTCAGCCTTCAGTTTTGCTCTTCTGGCGGCATATTTCTGCACCAGCCTGGCACGCTTTACCTCACGGGCCTTCATTGATTCCTTAGCCATATAATCAGTTTTTAACGTTTTTGAAAGGCAATCCGAAATATTTAAGTAGAGCAAGAGCTTCCTCGTCGCTTCTTGCCGTGGTTACAAATGTTATCTGCAATCCCATTATTTTTGCGACCTTATCGAGGTCTATCTCCGGGAATATAATCTGTTCCGTAATTCCGAGGGTATAATTTCCCCTGCCGTCGAAAGTCGGATTAATTCCCTTGAAGTCCCTGATTCTGGGAAGGGCCACATTAATAAGTCTCTGGAGGAATTCATACATACGGTCCTGCCGGAGGGTGACCATAATGCCTATCGGCATGTTTTTCCTGAGCTTGAAATTTGAGATGTCCTTCCTGGAATATGTTGCAACAGCCTTCTGTCCGGCTATATCGGTAATCTCCTTAAGTCCGGAATCGAGGATTTTCTTGTCGGCGATGGCAGCGCCCACTCCCTGGCTGATAACTATTTTTTCCAGCCTGGGTACCTGCATGACTGTTGTATAGTTAAACTCTTTCATCAAAGCAGGGATTATTTCCTCCCTGTATTTGGTTTTCAATTCGGGTGTATACATTACTTAATCTCCTCCCCTGATTTTTTTGCGTAACGAATCAATTTATTTTTTTCATTAAGCCTTCTTCCGATCCTTGTGGGTTTCCCTGAGGCAGGGTCGACCAGCATAAGGTTTGAAATATGCACGGGGGCCTCTTTCTTGAGGATTCCTCCCTGAGGGGCCTTGGCGTTTGGTTTGGTATGTTTCTGAACCATGTTAACGCCTTCCACAATAGCCCTGAGTTTATCCCTGTCAACTTCCAGTACCCGGCCTTTCTGTCCTTTCGACTCACCCGAGATGACTATCACGGTGTCGCCTTTCCTGATATGTAATTTTTTCTGCATCAGTTAGAATTTAAATGTTAAAGAACTTCAGGGGCAAGTGATACGATTTTCATATACTTATCGCGCAGTTCTCTGGCCACGGGGCCGAAGATACGTGTACCCCTTACCTCGTCGAGGTTTGTGAGCAGCACGACGGCATTGTCGTCGAACCTGATATAGGAGCCGTCGGGTCTCCTGATTTCCTTTTTGGTTCTTACCACGACAGCCCTGCTGACCATACCCTTTTTGGCTTCGCCCGATGGGATAGCACTTTTTACGGTAACTATTATTTTATCGCCCACAGTGGCGTATCGCTTTTTTGTACCGCCAAGCACCCTGATGCACAAGACCTCCCTGGCACCTGTGTTATCGGCTACATTCAATCTTGTTTCCTGCTGTATCATAATTACTTAGCTCTTTCAATTATTTCAACAAGTCTCCAGTTTTTATTTTTGCTCAACGGTCTGGTTTCCGCTATTCTGACAGTATCTCCGATTTTGCAGGAGTTTTCCTCATCGTGAGCCATCATCTTTTTTGTCTTGTTGACAAATTTTCCGTAAATCGGGTGTTTTACCTTTCTTTTAACGGCAACAACTATTGATTTGTCCATTTTGTTACTGACAACCACGCCGATTCTTTCTTTTCTGAGTTTCCTTTCCATGGCAGGTTCTGACTATTGATTTTTCTTATTCGACTCCCTTGTTTTGAGTTCCGTAAGGAGTCTTGCTATATTTTTCCTTGCCTCTTTAATCTTCTGGGGATTATCGATTGGCGAGATTGCATGATTAAGCTTCATGCGGGTAAGCATAAGTCTTTCCGAATCGAGTCGTTCGATAAGGTCAGCGGTGCTTAATTCTTTTATTTCCGACATTTTCATTGCCACACAATTTTATTCTTTAACATAATCATGCCTTACCACGAATCTGGTTTTAATAGGCAGTTTCTGAGCTGCGAGCCTGAGGGCTTCCTTTGCAACTTCAAAAGGCACACCTTCGGCTTCGATAAGGATACGACCGGGAGTAACGGGGGCGACGAATCCTTCGGGGGCACCCTTACCTTTTCCCATTCTTACCTCAGCCGGTTTTTTGGTTATCGGCTTATCGGGGAAAATACGGATCCATATCTGTCCTTCACGTTTCATATGCCTGGTTACGGCCTGGCGGGCTGCTTCGATCTGCCGTCCGGTAATCCATGCCGATCCGAGGGCCTTAATCCCGAAAGAGCCGAAAGAGAGTTGGTTACCTCTCTGGGCATTTCCTTTCATCCTGCCCTTCTGCTGCCTCCTGTATTTTGATTTCTTAGGTTGTAACATTGCCTGTTTACATTAATATGTTTGAATGTCTGCAGATTTTATTTCCTGGGTTTTCTTTTAAGGCCCTTTGCTTTTGCGTTTTTCGCCCCGATATTCGGGCTGAGGTCTCTTTTGCCGTAAATTTCGCCGTTGCAGATCCATACCTTAACCCCTATTAGGCCCACCTTGGTATGAGCTTCGCCGAGGGCATAATCGATGTCGGCCCTGAAAGTATGGAGGGGAATTCTGCCCTCCTTGTAAGTTTCGTTTCTGGCCATTTCAGCTCCGCCGAGGCGGCCCGAGATCACGACTTTTATTCCTTCAGCTCCCATTCTCATGGTTGAGGCTATAGCCATTTTTATTGCGCGCCTGTAGGAAATTTTTCCTTCGATCTGCCTGGCTATATTGTTTGCAACGATGCTTGCGTCGAGTTCCGGCCTTTTTATTTCATAAATATTGATCTGGACTTCTTTTTTAGTGATCTTCTTTAATTCTTCCTTGAGCTTATCCACTTCCTGACCGCCTTTTCCTATAATGATTCCGGGGCGTGCAGTGTTAACTGTGACAGTTATAAGCTTGAGAGTTCTTTCGATAACAATTTTGGATATGCTTGCTTTCGCAAGACGTGCATTGAGGTATTCCCTTATTTTGGTATCCTCTACCAGTTTGCCGGAGAAATCCTTTCCGCCGAACCAGTTTGAATCCCAACCTTTAATAATACCCAGCCTGTTGCTTATCGGATTAACTTTTTGTCCCATTTATTATGAGTTTGAGCTGTTTTCAATATTTTCATTATTGGCGCTGCCGAGCACGAGAGTTACATGATTTGATCTTTTTCTAATCCGGTAAGCTCTTCCCTGGGGCGCTGTCTGAAGTCTTTTAAGGCTGCGTCCGCCGTTAACGAAAATTTCCTTAACAAAGAGACCGCTCTCTTCCACCCTTGCACCTTCATTTTTCTGCTGCCAGTTTGAAATTGCCGAAAGCAGCAGTTTCTCGAGTTTTCTTGAAGCTTCCTGCTTGCTGAACTTTAGAATGTCAAGAGCCTTGTTAACTTCAGACCCTCTGATGAGGTCGGCCACGAGCCTCATTTTCCTGGGGGAAGAGGGGCAGTTTCTAAGTTCCGCCTGGTACAGGCTTTTCCTGGCCTCTTTAATTCCCTTTGCTCTGTTTCTTTTTCTTGCACCCATTGTGTGTATCTGTTTCAAAAAACACCATTATTATTTATTGCCGGAATGACCTCTGAAGGTACGTGTGGGGGCAAATTCTCCCAGTTTATGACCTACCATATTTTCGGTAATATAAACAGGTATGAATTTGTTTCCGTTATGTACGGCAACTGTATGCCCCACGAAATCGGGGGAAATTACCGATCTTCTCGACCAGGTTTTTATCACCGATTTCTTGCCGCTCTGGTTCATTTCCAGTACTCTTTTTTCAAGCTTAAAATCGATAAAAGGGCCTTTTTTAATTGATCTGCTCATAGCACCTTGTTATTTCTTTCTTCTTTCAACAATATATTTTGAGGAATACTTTTTCTTGTCGCGTGTTTTGTAACCCTTGGCAGGAACCCCTTTTCTTGACCTTGGGTGTCCGCCTGATGCTTTACCTTCACCGCCGCCCATCGGGTGGTCGATCGGGTTCATGGCGACACCTCTTGTTCTTGGTCTGCGTCCGAGGTTTCTTGACCGGCCTGCTTTACCTGATTTCTCGAGGTTATGGTCGGCATTGGAGACTGAACCCACGGTTGCCCTGCAGGAAGTGAGGACAAGTCTTGTTTCGCCTGAGGGGAGTTTCAGTGTGGCATATTTTCCCTCCCTTGCGATAATCTGTGCGTACGAACCGGCGCTGCGTGCCATTGCGGCTCCCTTTCCGGGTTTCAGTTCTATATTATGAACAACAGTACCCATAGGGAGGTCGCCGAGAGGCAGGGAGTTTCCGACTTCAGGGGGTACATTGCTTCCTGAAAGTATTTTCTGTCCTACCTGAAGGCCGTTTGGTGCGATAATATATCTTTTCTCTCCGTCTTCATAAACCACAAGGGCTATTCTTGCCGACCTGTTGGGGTCATATTCTATGGTTTTCACAGTACCGGGGACGCCATCCTTGTTTCTCATGAAATCGATGATACGGTACATTCTTTTATGACCGCCGCCCCTGTATCTCATAGTCCTCTTTCCGTCGGCATTTCTGCCTCCTGTTTTCTTCAATGGCTGAATCAGGGATTTTTCGGGTACAGTGCTGGTGATATCATCAAAAGCACTGATAATCATGTGTCTCTGGCCTGGTGTAACAGGCTTTAGTTTTCTTACTGCCATTTTAAATATTGCTATAGAAGTCTATCGTATTTCCTTCGGCCAGTGTCACAACCGCTTTTTTCACGGCCGATGTTCTGCCTTTTACTGCACCTGATTTGGTATACCGGGTTTTAACTTTTCCGGCATAACGCATGGTATTAACTGTTTCAACAGTGACGCCGTACAGTTCCTCCACGGCCTTTCTGATCTGGAGTTTATTGGCTTTTCTGTCGACAATAAACCCGTACCGGTTGAATTTCTCTCCCTGGCTGTTCATTTTTTCAGTCACTATGGGCCTGATAAGTACGCTCATCTTTTTTCCGGTTTCTAGTTTTTAAAATTCTGCTGCAAAACGTCAACTGCGCTCTCTGCAAGTATCAGTGTTGAAGCATTTAATATTTTGTATGTCGTTAATTCACTGACAGTTACAACTTCAACGCCCTGCAAATTACGAGAGGACAAATATATATTTTTATTTTGTTCCGGTAAAACATAAAGTGATTTTTTATCGGAAACCTGCAGATTATCGCTGATTTTCCTAAACTCTTTTGTTTTGGGATTTTCGATATTGAAATCTTCCAGAACGATAATGCTGTTTTCAGAGGCCTTATACGAAAGGGCCGATTTTCTGGCAAGCTGTTTAACTTTTTTGTTAAGTCTGAAGCTGTAGTCTCTTGGTTTGGGGCCGAATATTCTTCCGCCACCTCTGAAGAGAGGGTTCTTAATATCGCCGAAGCGGGCGCTGCCCGTACCCTTCTGGCGTTTCAGCTTGCGTGTACTGCCGGTCACTTCGCCCCGTTCCTTCGATTTTGCCGTACCCTGCCTGTTGTTGGCCATGTACTGTCTGGTATCGAGGTAGATGGCATGATCATTGGGTTCAATGCCAAATATTTCATCGTCGAGGGTGACTTTTCTGCCCGTCTTTTTTCCCTCAATGTTATAAATGCTTAATTCCATCACTTAGTAATTATTACGTAACCACCTTTTGGACCGGGAACTGATCCCTTAACTATCAAAATATTTTCTTCAGGTATAAGTTTCATTACCCTGAGGCTAATAGCTTTTACCTTCTGATTTCCCATTCGTCCGGCCATTCTCATACCCGGGAGCACTCTTGAAGGGAATGATGATGCGCCGAGAGAACCGGGAGCTCTTCCCCTGTTATGCTGTCCGTGGGTTTGTCCGCCCACTCCGCCGAAGCCATGTCTTTTAACAACACCCTGGAAGCCTTTTCCTTTTGTCCAGCCGCGCACGTCGACAAAACTGTCGGGGCGGAAGAATTCAGCCGTGATAACCTCTCCAAGTTTCACCTGGCCCTCTTCAAAACCCGTAAATTCAATTACTTTTCTGCGCGGTGTTGTGCCTGCTTTTTTGAAATGTCCGAGTTCAGCGCCGGGAGTGTTCTTTTCTTTCTTATCATCAAACCCGAGCTGTACGGCATTATAACCGTCTTTTTCGACAGTTTTTATCTGTGTAACGACACACGGGCCGGCCTGCAGAACGGTACATGGAACATTCTTCCCGTTTTCGTCGAAAAGGGAGGTCATTCCAACCTTTTTACCAATTAATCCCTGCATATTCTTGAATTTTTACCTGTTTCACACTTTTATTTCCACCTCAACGCCGCTGGGCAGTTCGAGCTTCATGAGAGCGTCGATTGTTTTGGGCGTTGAGCTATAAATATCGAGAAGTCTCTTATATGAAGAGAGCTGGAACTGTTCTCTCGATTTCTTGTTCACGAAGGTTGAACGGTTTACCGTGTAAATCCTCTTATGCGTTGGCAGGGGTATAGGGCCGCTGACTACTGCACCGGTCGATTTCACGGTTTTTACGATCTTCTCTGCTGATTTATCCACCAGATTATGATCATAAGATTTAAGTTTAATACGAATTTTCTGACTCATATCAAAGTATTTTACCTTTTGTTATTTCCACTATTTTCTTTGCCAGTTCCATCGGCACCTCTTCGTAATGGCTGAATTCCATTGTTGATGTGGCTCTTCCCGATGTTATTGTTCTAAGTACGGTTACGTATCCGAAGTTTTCGGCGAGGGGCACCTTTGCCTTGATAACTCTCGACCCTGCCTTGGTTTCCATTCCTTCAATCTTGCCTCTCCGCCTGTTGAAATCGCCAATTATATCGCCCACATATTCTTCAGGAGTAACAACTTCGGCCGACATTACCGGTTCGAGCAGAACGGGGTTACATTTAACGGCAGCTTTCCTGAAAGCCTGGCGGGCAGCTATTTCAAAAGAGATCGAATCGGAATCTACCGAATGGTATGAACCATCCTTCAGAACCACCTTAAGCGACTCCAGGGGGAATCCTGCAAGCGGTCCGTTGGCCATGGCTTCCCTGAAACCTTTTTCGATGGCGGGGATAAATTCTTTGGGGATATTTCCGCTTCTTACCTCATTGACAAACTGAAGTCCCTTAACACCGTCGTCGGCAGGCATAAGTTCCACCTGTATATCTGCAAATTTTCCTCTGCCGCCGGTCTGTTTTTTAAACACTTCCCTGTATTCGACCGGGGTAGTGATAGCTTCCTTATAGGCTACCTGGGGCACACCCTGGTTGCATTCAACCTGGAATTCCCTTCTGAGGCGGTCGATAAGTATCTCGAGGTGAAGTTCCCCCATCCCCTGAATAACTGTCTGTCCGCTGTCGGGATCGATCTTGACCTGGAAAGTGGGGTCTTCTTCTGCAAGTTTATTAAGGGCCACCGACAGTCTTTCAAGGTCTGCCTGTGTTTTTGGTTCGACTGCCACTCCGATGACGGGTTCGGGGAAATCCATTGATTCGAGCATCACAGGCTTATGGATCGCGCAAAGGGTGTCGCCGGTTCTGAGATCCTTGAATCCCACCCCTGCACAAATGTCGCCTGCCTCTGCACTTTCAACAGGTGTCTGTTTGTTTGCATGCATTCTGAAAAGCCTGTTGATCCTTTCCCTTTTTCCTGTTCTTACGTTTAAAACTGTATCGCCCGATTTCAGGGTTCCTGAATATATTCTCATAAAAACCAGTCTGCCCATGTACGGATCGGTGGCTATTTTAAATGCAAGTGCGGCAAGAGGTGCGTCGTTATCGGGTTCTCTTACCACTTTATCTCCTGTTCTGGGGTCGGTTCCTTCGACAGATCCTACATCAAGGGGAGAAGGGAGGAATTTGATCACTGCATCGAGCAGTTTCTGTATTCCTTTGTTTTTGAAGGCTGCCCCGCAGAGTACCGGCACTGCATGTCCCGATATTGTGCATTTCCTGAGGGCATCGATTATTTCCTGTTCGGTTATTGAATGATGGTCTTCGATATATCGTTCGAGGATGGTATCGTTTACGTCGGCCAGAGATTCGACCATAATGCTTCTCCAGTGTTCAGCCTCCCCGAGGATATCGGAAGGCATCTCAATTTCCCGGTAAACTGAACCGAGCGATGAGTCATCGTCCCACACTATAGCCTTCATGTTTATAAGGTCGACAACCCCTGCGAAGTATTCTTCGGCGCCGATGGGTATCTGGACCGGGACCGGTTTGGCGCCAAGTTTATCGTGAATCTGCTGAACCACTCCGAAGAAATCTGCGCCAGGCCTGTCCATTTTGTTTACGAAGGCTATTCTCGGGACGTGGTATTTATTTGCCTGCCGCCACACGGTTTCGGACTGAGGTTCTACACCGCCGACTGCACAGAAAACAGCAACGGCGCCGTCGAGCACCCTGAGGGATCTTTCAACCTCGACAGTAAAATCCACATGGCCCGGGGTGTCGATTATGTTTATTTTATAATCTTCATTTCCCCATTTCCAGTAAGTGGTTGTTGCAGCCGATGTGATTGTGATTCCCCGCTCCTGTTCCTGAACCATCCAGTCCATCTGGGCATTGCCGTTATCGACCTCACCGATGCGGTGTGTACGACCCGTATAAAAAAGGATACGTTCGGTCGTGGTTGTTTTCCCCGCGTCGATGTGGGCCATAATGCCGATGTTTCTGGTATATTTCAGGTTTTTGTCCATTACTTCCGTGCTTTCTCAGGTATTCTGCATCAGAATCTGAAGTGGGCAAAAGCTTTATTAGCCTCGGCCATTCTGTGGGTATCCTCTTTTTTCTTGAAAGCGCCGCCTTCATTATTGTATGCTGCCATTACTTCGGAAGCCAGCTTTTCGGCCATTGAATGGCCCGGGCGCTTGCGGGCGAAGAAGATCATGTTCTTCATGCTTATGCTCACCTTGCGGTCGGGTCTTATCTCCATCGGAACCTGGAAAGTTGCACCACCCACCCTGCGGCTTTTTACTTCAACCTGGGGCGTAATATTCTCGAGTGCCTGCTTCCAGATATCGAGCGGAGATTTACCCTCCTCCTTTATCTTTTCGCCGATAATTTCAAGAGAGTCATAGAAAATCTTATAGGCAACTGTTTTTTTACCGTTAAGCATCAGGTTATTCACGAACCTGGTAACATACGGATCGTTGAATTTCGGATCCGGTGCCAGTATTCTCTTCTTTGCTCTTGTCTTTCTCATTTTATTTTGTGTCTTAAACTTTTTAAAAACGAACCTTTTTCAGGGCCTGCAAACCGGTTATTTTATTTCTTGGGTCTTTTTGTTCCGTACTTTGAGCGTCTCTGGTTGCGGCCGTCAACACCTGATGTGTCGAGAGTACCCCTGACAAGGTGATATCTTACTCCGGGCAAATCCTTAACCCTGCCGCCCCTCATGAGAACTATTGAGTGTTCCTGAAGGTTATGTCCTTCGCCGGGTATGTATGCATTAACCTCTTTCTGGTTTGTCAACCTTACCCTGGCAACTTTTCTCATGGCAGAATTCGGCTTTTTGGGGGTTGTGGTGTAAACCCTCACGCAAACGCCTCTGCGCTGCGGGCACGAATCGAGAGCCGGAGCCTTACTTTTGTCCACCAGCTTTTTCCTGCCTTTTCTGACTAACTGCTGTATTGTCGGCATATATTCAACTGTTTAGTTTATGTTTCTTACCCGAAAAACGGGCTGCAAAGGTATTAATTAATTTTATTATTATCCAAGTTGTCATTCAAAAAAATCGTAACATTCCGCTCCCATGAGTTTTTCCCTCACGAGATGCCTTTACAGTTTTTTTTATGTTACTTACTTGTGTAAGTCTTCTTCAGGTTCCTTCCCGACATTTCCCGGATGAATTCTTTTGTAAACTTACCCGGAAGGGAAACACCGGTACTCCTGTTCCTTAAAAAACCGGTGCAAAGAAAATAAAATTTCCGGAATAATAACACACCGGCAGGTCAGATTTATAAAAATTATTAATTTTGTCCCCTCATTTAAGCAGATATTATATCTATTGTATAACAAATAACAGAACTTCAGGATGAAAACCTACCAGACTGACCAGGTGAAAACCATTTCACTTATCGGAAACTCAAATTCAGGAAAAACCACGCTTGCCGAGGCAATGCTTTTTATAGGAGGGGTAACAGACCGCAGGGGCACAGTTGAAGCAAAAAACACCGTTTCAGACTACCGCCCGGCAGAGCATGAAAGCGGCAACTCAATATTCTCAAGTGTTCTTTACACTGAATTTCAGAATAAGAAAATAAATATACTCGACACTCCCGGACTTGATGATTTCTGCGGCGGTGTAATATCATCCCTGTTTGCATCCGACTGTGCAGTTATGCTGATAAATGTTCAGAACGGGGTTGAAGTGGGAACCGAAATTCATTTCCGCCACGCGGAAAAACTTCATAAACCGATAATAATGGCTGTCAACGGTCTCGATCACGAAAAGGCAAATTTTGAGAAATCGATCGAGATGATGAAGGAGAGACTCAGCAGCGATGTGGTTGTCATTCAGTATCCCGTAAACGAAGGGACCGGATTCAACGCTGTTATTGACATCCTGAAAATGAAGATGCTGAAGTACGGTAAGGATGGAGGAAAAGCTGAAGTTCTCGAGATACCCGACGACCAGAAAGAGAGGGCTGCCGACCTGAGGTCGCAGCTTGTGGAAAAAGCCGCAGAGGCTGACGAATCGCTGATGGAGCTTTTCTTTTCAAGCGAAACCCTTTCAGAAGCAGATGTCAGAAAGGGCATCGCAAAAAGCCTGATAGCAAGATCTCTCTTCCCGGTTTTCTGCATTTCGGCCAAAAACAACATCGGGGTCGACGACCTCATGGATTTTATTGTCACCGAGGCTCCTTCCGTAACCGACATGCCCGGCCCGCTTAACAGCAAGGGACAGGAGGTTAAACCAAATCCGGCCGGCCCGGCTTCCGCTTACGTGTTCAAATCCTCAATTGAGGAACATATCGGTGAAATAAACTATTTCAGGGTTTACTCGGGAAAAATTACAGAAAACATCGACGTAATCAATACTTCAAACGGAACCAAGGAAAGACTTTCCCAGTTGTACGTCTGTGCAGGAAAAAACAGAACAAAAGTATCAGAACTTAACACCGGTGATATCGGCGCTGTTGTAAAGCTGAAAAACACCAGGATGAACCATACACTGAATGCACCCGGAAACGACTGGACATACAAGGGTATAGAATTCCCCGACCCCAAGTTCCGGACAGCCATCAAGCCCCAGTCGGAAGGAGATGATGAAAAGCTGGGCGAGGCTCTTTCCAAAATGCATATGGAAGATCCGACAATCATTGTTGAGTATTCAAAAGAGCTTAAACAGATCATCATTTACGGGCAGGGAGAGTACCACCTTAACATCCTGAAATGGCACCTTGACAATATTTATAAAATACCTACAGTCTTCAACCCTCCCAAGATTCCTTACCGGGAAACAATTACCAAAGCCGCACAGGCCGACTACAGGCACAAAAAGCAGAGCGGCGGCGCCGGACAGTTCGGTGAAGTGCACATGATTATCGAGCCTTATACGGAAGGGTCTTCCGAATCGACAATGATGAAAATAGCCGGCAAGGAGTATAAACTCTCCATCCGCGACAAGGAAGAGATTGAACTGTCGTGGGGCGGCAAACTGGTTTACGTAAACTGCATCGTGGGAGGTTCAATCGATGCAAGGTTTATGCCTTCAATATTAAAAGGTATAATGGAAAAGATGGAGGTAGGCCCGCTCACCGGATCGTATGCGAGGGATATCAGGGTTTACGTTTACGACGGCAAGATGCACCCGGTCGACTCCAACGATATCTCCTTCAGGCTGGCCGGCCGGAACGCCTTCAGCATGGCTTTTAAAAATGCTGCTCCGAAGATTCTCGAACCTATCTACGATGTGGAGATTTTTGTTCCTTCCGACAGGATGGGAGATGTTATCAGCGACCTCCAGGGCAGAAGGGGAATGGTTCTCGGTATGTCCAGCGAAAAGAGGTTTGAGGTGATTAAGGCAAAGGTTCCTCTTGCCGAAATGAACAAATATTCCACCGCACTCAGCTCACTTACCGGCGGACGTGCTTTTTACACGATGAAGTTCGCAGAGTATTCGCAGGTACCGTCCGACGTTCAGGAAGCTGTTATAAAGGCTTACCAGGCAGAGGAAGAAGAAGAATAAACATAAATCATCAGATAAAAAAAAGAGCCGTACCAGTGAAGTACGGCTCTTTCTTTTGGGGTTTGTCAGACCGTTGCCAGGACATCCCAGACGAATGCCCTTATGCCAACCTCCTCGTTTATTCCGTCTATCTTTTTAACGGTGTCGAGTATTGAGGCTACCTTTTCATCGTCGACCACTGCGATTACGCTTTTATTGATCTCGGGCCAGACGTGTGTTCCCAGATGCGGAACCCCCGTGTTGGTGCCCCGGCCCTGAACATTTTCCCACAGGGAGTACCCTCTTACGCCCAGATGATCAAGCATGTATTCGACTTTCTCCGTCAGGGCCTGGTTATATACTATCATTACCGCTTTCATATCATTTCTGTTTAATATCATTATTCATTATTTCCGTTGCCATTAAGGAAATCGAGCCCTTCATAAGCTCTGCTTTTCATCCTTCTTTCAACTCTTTTTACAAAAACTGCATACACAACAGGAACCAGAACGAGAGTTACGAAAGTGGAAAAGACCAGACCTCCGATTACCGCCACACCCATAGGGCTCCACAGCTCCGACCCTGACCCTATTCCGAGGGCCAGCGGGAACATACCTAAAATTGTTGTGGCCGAAGTCATAAGCACAGGTCTTAACCTCGAACGGCCCGATACGGTGATCGCCTCATACAAATCAAGTCCCCTTCCCCTCATCAGGTTGATAAAGTCAACCAGCACGATTGCGTTTTTCACGACTATTCCTATCAGGAGCACAGCTCCGATTCCTGATATCACGCTCAGCGTGGTTCCGGTAAGATAGAGGGCAATGGCCACCCCCGAAAACGCGAAGGGAATAGAGAACATAATTATGAAAGGCATCTTCAGCGATTCGAATTGCGAGGCCATTACAAGATAAACAAGTATAAGGCTTACTACGATCAGCAGGGCAAGATCCATAAAGGCCTCCATCTGTTCCTGGATAGCTCCGGAGATCTGCACCATTATACCGGCGGGTTTCGGGGTTGAATCTATAATATTCTGAAGATCGGCCTGCAGATCGGTGAGCGATCTCTTATAAGGTGTAAGGGAAATCCTTACCACTCTCTCCTTCCTTTTGCGTTCAATGCTTGGCGGAGCCCAGTATTCTTTTATCTGCGCCACTTCGGCAAGTCTTACGAGCTGACCGGAGGGAGTGGGAATGCCGATATTCTCAATCTTTGTAAGAGTATTCCGGGAGTCCTTCCTGAACCTGACAATGATTTCATATTCATTTCCCGTCTGCCTCAGACGCGTGGCAATAAGTCCGTCAATACGGTTTTTCACTGCAGCGGCAGCCATGGAAGTATTAAGACCGCTGGCGCTGAGCTTCTCACGGTCAAAAACGATCTGAAGTTCAGGTTTTGATTTACTCCTGCTTATTTTTACATCCTTGGCCCCTTTTACATTTTTAATCCTGTCGGCCAGCTCCCTGGCAAGTATGTTTGTCGCTGCAATGTCGTATCCGTATATTTCAACGTCGACGGTGTTGCTCCCGAAACTTCCCATCCCTTCGGTTGTTGTGACGGTATAGTTTATTATCTCGGGAAATTTTGCAAGGTCCTGCCTCATTTCCTCCGCAATATCCCAGCACGTTTTTTCCCTCTCGCCAACCGGTTTAAGTCTGATGCTCTGCCTTATAACATGTGTGCCGCCTGCACTGAACATGGATGCCCATCCTCCCTGGTCATCAGAACCTGTAGAGGTTGAGACAAGGTTGACCTCGGGATATTTTGCAAGGAAGAGGCTGTCAATTACAGATGCCAGTTTTATGGAATTTTCCACCCTTGTGCCGGTCTGAAGTTCTATAGTTGTTGAGAGTCTTGCTTCATCGGCTTCGGGGAAGAACTCAGTACTGATCCGGGTAAACAACATCATTGATACGACGAACACCAGAAGGGAAGTTATCATTACGAAGGTTTTGTGCCTGAGTGCCCATTTAAGGGTACTTTCATAGAAGTTGTCAAACCAGTCGAGCCATTTTCTCACACTTCCGTCCCATGTCCAGAATGGTGCGTCTTTTCTTACCGGTCTGTATTTCATCAGCATTGCGCTGAGAGTCGGGGTAAGTGAAATAGCGGCAAGTGTTGAGGTTATAATAACGATAGTGACACTCAGACCAAGCTGCTTAAAGAGCACTCCGGTGAGTCCCTTCACGAAGGTAAGGGGGAAGAATACGGCAACTACCGTCAGGGTGGTTACGATGACGGCAAGCCATACCTCGTTGGTGGCATAGATGGCGGCCTCGCGCGGCCTGCTGCCCCTTTCAATGTGTTTTGTGATGTTTTCGAGCACTACAATGGCATCGTCAACAACCATTCCGATGGCGATGGAAAGGGATACGAGCGAAATAATGTTTATCGAGGCGTCCGACACAAAAAGATAAATAAACGCCACGACAAGCGATACCGGTATTGTAAGAATGACAATAAAAGTTGCCCTCCAGCGGCCGAGGAAGAAAAGCACAACAAGAACAACGAATATAGCCGCGAAAAGAAGGGTTTCTGAAAGATTCTTTATGGAATCTTTTATAAATGAAGCACTTGCGAAAAGCTTTTCAATCTTTACATCGGGAGGAAGGTCTTTGGCCACCCGGGCAATGGTCTTTTCTATTTCGCGCGTCACCTTCACGGTATTGGCGCCCGACTGTTTCTGGACATAGAGCCCCATCCCGAGGCTGCCGTTTATTTTTGTATCAAATTTTGATTCCCTTATTGTATCCCGAACTTCGGCAATATCTTTCAGATATACTGTATTGCCGTTGTAGTAGCTCACCACAATGTTTCTCAGAATATCGCTCTCCGGGAATTCACCCTGTATTCTGAGGGCATAATCGGACTGTCCCATCTCGAGTGAACCGGCTGGCAGATTAAGATTCTCGGCCCTCAGGATATTCCCGACCTGTTCGACGGTGAGGTTGTAAGCCTCCATTTTCCGGGGGTCAATGTCGATATAGACTCTTCTGCCCGGGACACCCGACAGGCTTACTGAAGCTACGCCATCAATTCTGTTGAGAGGATTAACCACTCTTTCATCAAGTATTTTCTCAAGTCCCTCGTAACTCTCTCTGGCTGTTACGGCATAGAAAATTATCGGCATCATGCTCGAATTAAACTTGATGATGGTTGGATCCTCTGCGCCATCAGGGAGCGCCCTTGTCACAAAATTGAGGTTGCTCCTGATATCGTTCATTGCCTCATCGAGGTTGCTGCCGTATTCGAACTGAAGGAATACAACCGAAAGTCCGTCGCTGGAGGTTGAAGTCAGCTCCTTGAGGTTTCCGACGCTGTTAAGAGCATTCTCAATCGGACGGGTAACATTTTCCTCCACATCCGAAGCGCTGGTTCCGGGGAAAGTGGTAACAACCGTGATAAAGGGTAATTCTATTTCGGGATACAGGTCAACCGGTAGCTGAACCAGTGAATAGAGGCCGATAACAATCATTCCAACGAATATGAGAATGGTGGTGACAGGCCTCCTGACCGATGATTCGTATATACTCATTGCAGTAGTGTTTCAGAATTATTTTACAATCTCAATTTTATCTCCGTCCGAAAGCCTGGAGTGACCTTCATTTATAAGCAAGTCGCCCTCCTTAAGGTTCTCGGAAATAATCTCAAAGCTGTCGTCGAACCTTTTTCCGATCACAACATCAACTCTTTTCGCCGTGTTATCTGCGGCAATCATAACGTACCTTTTGTTGGTACCTTCCTGCATCATTACGGTGTATGCCGGTACAACGAACGTTTCAACTTCACCAAGGTTCATGGATACCCTTACAAACATGCCCGGCTTAAGCATTTCGTTACGGTTCGGCACCTCAATTTCCGCGGTGAAAGAACGTGTTGCGGCATTGACTGTGGGGGAGACCCTGAAAACCCTGCCGGTGAAGACCTCGCCTTTGTAAACGTCGGCGGTAATTGTTGCCTTCATGCCTGTTTTCACCAGAGGGTAATACTGTTCCGAAAGGCTGACATTTACCTTCAGGGGGTTGATCTGCATCACCGTCACCACGGCGGGCTTGCCGCTCATGGCAGCAGGAGCGCCGGAATACATCTCCCCGTCCTCGTAGTATTTGCCGGTAACTATTCCGCTGAAGGGTGATTTAAGAAGTGTGTTTTGTTCCATAAAGTCGGCGTTGGTCCTGGTAACGTCGTACTGTGTCTTTACCTGGTCGTACTGCTGCTGTTTTGCACTTCCGGCCTTCAGAAGGGTATCAAGCCTCCAGAGGTCCTTCTCGAGGCTGCTCAGCTGAAGTTTCAGCTGGTAAAGCTGGGTACGGTCCATAAGAAACAGTTTATCTCCTGCATTTACCCTGTCGCCCACTTCAACATAAATTTTCTCTATGCGCCCCGGAGATGACGGCGCTACATTCACCTCCTCAAACGGAAGAGTTGTTGCTGTATAATCTATTGTTCTTGATATCGAGGATTTTGCCAGAGAGACAACTTTCACAGGTGCTGCATTTTTTTCAGCAGATGCCTGTTCTGAGCTTCCTGATGAGCAGCCATTTACAACCAAAGCTGCAATTGTTAACAACGGGATGGATTTAAGAAATTTCATCATTGTAATATTTAAAATTATGACAATTAATTTGTTATATACTGTATTAAAGATTGTTGAGCAATTTGTCGAGGGCTACCTTGGTCTGGTAAAGGTTGAACAAGGCAGACACGTAGTTATTCTGAGCCTGGAGGTACAGGCTGTTGGCCTGGGTGAGGTCAATGCTTGAGGCCATTCCCTGCCTGTATTTATTCTCCATGCTCTGAAAGACTCTTCTGGAAAGCTCCACGTTTTCGAGCTGGGTTTTATACTGCATGTTTGCGTTAACCAGGTTGTACCGCAGCTGTTTTTCCTGTATCAGCAGTTGTTCGGCCGCCATATCTTTCGCGGTTTTTGCTTTCTCAAGGTTTATCCGGGCTCTTCTTATTGCTGAGTAGCGATGCCCGCTTGCAAAAATGGGAACCGAAAGCTGGAGCCCGACCATCGAGTTTTTAAACCACCTCAGGTCGGCAATTTTGTCGCCCATGCCGCTTACACCGTAGTTGTAAAAACCTGAAAGGGAAGGGAGGACGTTGGCCTTCTGACCTTTGAGGGCAAGCGCTGACATTTTTTCCTGGTCATCTGCAAGAAGCCATGAGACGTTTTGTGTGTGGTCGAATTCCTTTGAAAGTATGGCTTCCACATTTATCTGTGTGGTCAGGGTTTCCAGGTTATCCTTCAGGATGATTTTCGTACCTGCCGGCACCCCCAGTTGAAACCTCAGCATGTTGTAATTGAGTTCAACGGTTCTTTCGAGCTGGCTGCGGCTGTTCTCAACTGTTTTAACGTTCGACTCCATCTGGTCGACATCGGTCTGTTCAGCCATACCGGCAGCAAGCATGGCACGCGTCGATTTAAGGGTTTCGTTCAGGTTCGAAATGTTCTCCTTTATAATCTCAAGCGATCTTTCCGAAACCAGAATCAGAAAATATGTAACGCCGACCGTTTCTTTTGTGTCAAGTTCTGTCCTTTTAAGGTTATGACGGCTGAGTTGCTCAGCCACTTTGGATGTTTCAATACCTATCAGGTAAGGTGCATTGAAGATAAGGGTGGTGGCCTGCATGGTAGCTCCTGATGTAAACTGTGAACCGAATGTTACGGGTATCTTCACGCCCGGCTGTCCGAAAAACTCTCCCGGAAGGAGGGTTGTCATCAGCTTCAGGTTATCGTTGAAAGAGCCGGTGATATTTACCTGAGGCAGACCGGCGGATATGGCTTCCCAGAGCGCCTTGCCTGAGGCGTCGACATCGAGCCCTGCCGAGATAACCATTTTATTCTTTTTCAATGCCAGGTCCTGTGCATCCTTCAGTGACAGGTTCAGTGTTGTTTCCTGCCCCTGCAGCATCAGGGCAGGCGTTAATAAAAGAGTGCACGCTGCAGTCAGAATCTTTTTCTTCAGAAACATAGCGTTGTAAATAATTGAGTTAAATAAGAATTGTTTTTTCATGCTTTTTAATAATCTCCAGTCCTTCAGGAGTGGCAATACCTTTAAGATAATTGACGATGGAATTCATCACCACCTCCCGTCTTGAAAAGCTTTCGAGGGGAAAGAGGTCAGTGTTCATGACCGAAAGCACCATCAGGTAAATTGTCCTGTTTACGATATCACCGTTAATGTCTTTCCGGAACAGTTTTTCCTTAATGCCCCTCTCAATCACCATCTTGTTATTCCTGTAATCGGGAAGTTCGCACTTTGTGTCCTTCCTGAGCATCATTTCCTGGTGGAATCTTTTGATATCCTCCGTAAATGCCGGGCTCATGGTAAAGAAATGCTCCACGTTCAGTTCGATAAGCCTGAAAATTGCATTTATTGCATTTTCCGACTCACCGAGTATCCTCTCCACCAGTTCCTTCTGCCGGGCGGCCATTGACGTCAGGACACCTTTAAGAAGATCGTCCTTGTCGGAGAAGTTTTCATAAATGGTACGTTTTGACACACCCAGGTGGGCTGCAAGTGAATCCATTGTTACCGCCTTTATTCCGTATTTACGGAACATTTCGGCAGCTCCTTCGATTATCTTATCCCTGATTTCCATAATTAACCGCGCAAAAATGAGAAAACTTTTTTAGTTTACAAAGTTTTTTTCGTTAAAATTCTGTTAATGCCGGTCAAACTGCGTAATATGCCGGTGAATGGCGAAACCGGCCGGCGCAATCTGATAGGGTTAAACAGGTACCTGTATATTTTGTTCACTCTTTCTCAGTACATTTGCATAAAACTTATTATGGCCTCAAAAGTGATTTACCAGGTGGATGCATTCACGTCCGAACCCTTCAATGGCAACCCTGCAGGAGTATGTATTACGGAGAAGGAGGAGCCTTCCGGCTGGATGCAGAATATTGCAGCGGAGATGAATCTGTCCGAGACAGCTTTTCTCTTTTCTGAGGGAGGTATGCTGAATATACGTTTCTTCACGCCTGAAGCCGAGATAGATCTTTGCGGGCATGCAACTCTTTCTTCTGCACATATTCTTTTCGAGACCGGGCTCGCCTCGCCCGGGCAGGTTATAATGCTTTCGTCGAAGGCAGGCATTCTTTCGGCAAGGAAGGATGGAGAATGGATATCGCTTGATTTTCCGTCGTACGGGGTAAAAAAGACAGAGATACCGGAGAAGTTCCTCAAAGCTTCGGGGATTAATCCCCCGGAATTATACCGGACATCAAACGGATGGGCTCTTGCGGTATGTAAAACCGAGGAGGAGGTTAAAAAGATGTCGCCCGATTTTGCCGGGCTGTGCGATTCCGGGTTTGGCGATCTTATAGTTACGGCGCCTTCGGGCAGCAGCGATTTTGATTACGTTCTGAGGTGCTTTGCCCCTGCCCTCGGGATAAATGAGGATCCGGTTACCGGTTCGGCGCAGTGCGTGCTGGTCCCTTACTGGAACGCAAGGAGCGGTAAAAAGGAATTTAAAGTAAGGCAGTTGTCGGCACGGGGCGGAGTGCTCAGATGCCTGCTTCAGGGCAATCGCGTTATTATTTCGGGTCAGGCTAAAACTGTCTTCAGGGCCGAGTTGTTTGTTTGAATTTCAGCCAAAACGCATTTGCAGATTTATTTGATTACCTGTACAGGTAGAAGAATCCCCTGTATTGTTTGCCTTCGTAAATCTTATCGTCCCAGCCCCTGGCTCTTATTATGTAAAAGTATATGCCGGGAGCGGCCTTAACCGACGATTTGTTTACATTGCCGTCCCATCCCTGCCAGCCTGCAAGTCGCTCTCCTTCTCCGTAGAAACTGTAAACCATCATGCCGCTGCGGCTGTAAATTTCCACGCTGATGCTGCGAAGCGACTTTGACTCAACAACAAAAAAATCATTTATGCCGTCACCGTCGGGCGTGAAAACATTAGGGATATCGAGAGATGACGGTTCTACGACAATCTTCTCAAAAAGAAGAGAATCGACGCAGAGGTTTTCGCTTTCGACAATCAGCGTAACAGTATATTCGCCGGGCTTGTAGTAAATGTGCTCCGGACTCCTTGCCGAGGATGTATCCTTATCGCCGAACTTCCACAGGTATTTGTGACCCCTCACCGATTTATCCTCAAAATTCACCTGCAACGGCGCTTCCCCGGTCACGGGGTCTGCCTTAAAATCGGCCTTTACATGTATTGAAGCATAAGGAAATGACGATTCACTCACACATCCGAAATTGTCCGTAACCTGCAGTTTATAAACTACATCCTCAAGAGGAGGGTTATAGGTAACAGGATTGATCTCTATATTGGGAAAGGGAATTGAAGACGAGGGAGTTGACGACCATATGAAGGTGACAGGGTTACCCAGTTTCACAGCCTGCCCGCCTGAAGGATCATAATAATAGAATGTATCAGCAACCGCTTTCCCTGCCAGTGCCACATAATCGCATGTGAAGTTCTGAAGCCTGGCTTCGGCAAACGGCCTGTCGAGGTGCACCCAGGCAACAAGCATAGTGTCATAACCCGAACCGTCTGTAATATGCGCCCTGTAGCCTCCCTCTTCAAGTCCTGTAAGCGATGAGGTTGAAACACCTGCATCGGTCCTGATGAAGTCAGAAAAATCCTTTGTCGCCGTGTTCCATTTATGCCATGAAAAGGTGAAAGGAGCCGAGCCGCCGGGACTGGCTGCCACAAGTGTCCCCTTAATGCTGCCTGACGGATTGCAGAACACGTAAACGGGATGCTTCAGAAGCGGATCGGAAGGATAGGATGTCATCTGCATGCCGCTTGCTGAAGGTGCCGTGATCTGTGACAGAATCACAGGTGTAAAGAGAAGGAATATGAAAACAAAAAGAGGCCTCACAGGCAACAGGTTAATATTTTAAAACGTTAAACCTTCAAACTTTGTATAATTAACGGCAAGTATAATGATTTCATTGCTAACCTGAGATTGCAAAAGTGTTTTTAATGGAACACCAGCCTGATAAAATTCCAAACCTTCAGGTTGTTGATAAAATAAATGTTTTTATTCCGTAATTGAAATTCATCTGACAACTGTAATTGTTAAATTTGCCGGCGCTGCGATTCTAAATACCTATTTAATAAATGACCGGCAGTTACCTCGATGAACTCAACCAGGCCCAGCGTGAAGCCGTACTTAACACGGAAGGCCCTTCGCTGGTAATAGCCGGCGCGGGCGCCGGGAAAACACGTGCACTTACCTACCGCATAGCTCACCTTCTCGAAAAGGGAGTGAAAGCCTGGCGGATACTGGCTCTTACATTCACAAACAAGGCGGCCGGCGAAATGAAGGAACGGATAACCGCCATAGCCGGTTTTGAAACAACACGCTACCTGTGGATGGGCACCTTCCATTCAATATTTGCAAAAATACTCCGCACCGAGGGCGAAAAACTCGGATATAAGCCTTCCTTCACCATTTACGATGCCACCGACTCGAAAAGCCTTATCAGGTCGGTTATAAAGGAAGCCGGCCTGGGTGACGACGTTTATAAGCCCGGAGTAGTTGCATCAAGGATTTCATGGGCAAAAAACAATCTTATCACCCCACAGGTATATGCCTCAAATGCAGGTATAACAGAATATGACAAGGCTATACGGATGCCCCTGCTTCATGAACTCTACAAGGCATACCAGCAGAGATGCTACAGGGCCAATGCCATGGATTTCGACGACCTCCTGCTGAACACCAATATTCTGCTGAGGGATTTCCCGGAAGTCCTTGACAAATACCAGAAAAAGTTCGACTACATACTTGTGGATGAGTACCAGGACACAAACTATGCCCAGTATCTGATTGTAAAAAAGCTTTCGGAGAAACACCGCAACCTGTGCGTTGTGGGCGACGACGCACAAAGCATCTATTCATTCAGGGGCGCCAGAATAGAGAATATTCTCGAATTCCGCGACGATTACCCGGAAGCCAGGATCTTCAAGCTTGAACAGAACTACAGGTCGACGCAGAATATCGTTAACGCAGCAAATACGATTATAGCAAACAATACCGGCCAGATTCATAAAACCGTATTTTCGGAAAACGAGAAGGGCGAAAAGATAAGGATTATGCAGGCCATGACAGACACCGAGGAAGGTATCCTTGTAGCCTCAGACCTTTTCGACCGGAGATTCTCAGGGAGACTCAACTGGTGCGACTTTGCAATTCTTTACCGGACAAATGCGCAATCGAGGATTTTTGAAGAGACGCTTCGCAAAAAGAACATTCCCTACCGGATTTACGGTGGCATATCGTTTTACGAACGGAAGGAAATAAAAGATATCCTGGCTTATTTCAGGATGGTGGTGAACCCGGAGGACGAGGAGGCTCTGAAAAGAACCGTCAACTACCCCAAAAGGGGCATAGGCGATACGACAATAAAAAAGCTTTTCGAAATTGCATCGTTGTCGGGCAATTCCGCCTGGAATATTATCGGCCGGATTGATGATTTCAGTGAGTATTTCAACAATCCGACGTGCCGCAAGCTGGCAGGTTACAGGAATCTCATTGCCGGGTTCATTGAGAAAACCCTTGAAGCGGATGCATGGGATGCTGCCCGTGAAATAGCCAGGGAGTCGGGAATTATCAGGGACCTGCAGGAAGGTAAGACGCCTGAAGAGGTAAGCCGCTACGAGAACTTTGAAGAGCTGATGAACGGGATAAAGGAGTTTACCGACTCGGCGCGTACCAACGGCGAACCCTGCACTCTCGAGGCTTACCTTCAGAATGTGGCGCTGCTGACCGACCAGGATATTGAAGATCCTGAAGGTAATGACAAGGTCACCCTGATGACGATACATTCTGCCAAAGGACTGGAATTCAGTCATGTATATGTAACAGGCATGGAAGACAACCTCTTCCCCTCTCCCATGTCGTCGGGATCTCCCAGGGAGATTGAAGAAGAGAGGCGGCTGTTTTATGTGGCACTGACCAGGGCAAAGAAACTGGCCACCCTTACCTACGCAATGAACAGGTACAGGTACGGAAGCCTGGAATTCAGCAAACCCAGCAGATTCCTCAGGGAGATCGATCCCGCGTATATCGAATTCCCCCAACTTGCCTCAAGAGTGTCGGGAGGTGCTGTCAAACCAGGGCCGGAGAGTTACCGGCTGAGGGAAGAAAAAACTGTTTACCCGGGAAGTGACGCCAGGGAAGGGAAAAAGCTTTCGAAGATCACCTCACGTACAGTAAGCGCTGTACCGTCGGCAGGTGAGTATGCCACTTCCCTGTCGGAAGGTGATTCTGTTGAGCATGAGCGGTTCGGCACGGGGAAGGTAATTGAAATATCGGGCGATGCCCCAAACACCACCGCGCTGGTCGAGTTTGAAACGGCTGGCAGAAAAAAACTCCTCCTGAGGTTTGCAAAACTCAGGAGGATAAAGTGATTAATATACGTAAAAACCCTTATTTCTTTGGCTGCTGTGCCTGCATCTGGTTAAGGTTCACCTGCCTGAGGGGGTAACCGGCAACACCAATAGTGTAGTTGATATTTTTCCTGATCTCCTTTGTCTCCATCTTCATGGTAAGGACATTCTTCTCGTCGTAGGTTTCCATTGCAAGGGTTGCACCGTCAAGGAAGGCATTGTTGGCATAGTAGGCAGGCATGCCCGAACGGCTCATTGTTCTCCTGTCGGCACTGACCTTCAGGTCGCGTGTAATCCACATCTTGTTATATCCTTTTACATCGGGCTCCCTGTAGAGATATTCATCGCACCTGTAACCTGCAATCACGCGGGTGTTTCCTGTTTTCGTGAATTCGCCCTTTGTTGTGACATCTCCTGTCTGTGCACCTTCCTGCTCATCGGGTACGGCACTTATCATGCCAAACTTCCCCTCGCCCATATCCATCAGGAGCAGCATGCATTTATTTGCGTTATCGTATACTATTGAGGTTTTAACGGCTCCGCTTCCCTCATCGGTCTGGACGTTCATTTTTGACTCGAAGCCCCCGCTTGAATTATTATCGTTGTAATAAATATAATAATCCATTTTCAGGACATCCTTTTTGTCGTACATCTCGGCCTGCATATAGATAGAATTGCTGAATGAATATGCCTGCTCATATTTCAGATCCACTTTGTTTGCTAAAAGTCCGCCAAGGTTAAGACCTTTCTGTTCACGGTTTTCACCTGCTCCCTCAGCTTTCTGGTTTACAGCCTGTTCGGCTTTGGCCTGTGCAATGGAGTCTGCCTCTTTCTGAGTCTCTTTCTTCACGGCCTTGCCGATATTTCCGACCGCCTGTGAAGCTTTGTTCCTGATCATGTTACCAATCTGGCCGCTGGAAGCCAGTGTAAATGCTGATACAAGGATTAATGACAGGAATAGTGTTTTGTTTTTCATATTGTAGGTTTTTAAACTATAAAATTACTAATTTCTTTAGAAATACCTTTCGCGGCAGGTTTTTTATTAATGTCACAGATCTAGAAAACGGATCTTTCCCACTCTTTGTTGCCGAAACCCATAAAAAGGATCAGCGGCCCCGGGCTGAAGATCAGTCTTATCATGCTGCCGGAGGCACGGTTAAGGGTCGCCTGCCACCAGTTGGTCAGCCTTCGCCTTACCAGCGGATATTCGAGCCCTTCAGTGGTAATTTCTGTAGTACCGTCGACCGAGAAGAATGAAATTTCCTGCCCGGGGAATGTATTGAATTCGCTGCTTTCGTAAACAGGAAGAATCACACCGGTATCGGTGATCATTTTCACCTTAAGAAGCCGGCCATATTCAAGCAGCAGTGAAATATTCCCGATGGTATGGTCTTCCCGCTTCCCTGTTGCGCCCAGAATTAAAATATTCTTCAAGCCCCTCCCGCTGCACCACGTAACAGCCTTTGTGAGGTCGTTGGTTTCCTGTTCCGCAATCCTGAATATTTTGTTGTGATATTTCTTCACGATAAACGGAGGAACTGAATCGCAATCACCCACTATGGCAAGCGGCTCGGTTCCGAGAGTTCTGAGGTGCCTTGCGGCTCCGTCGCAGAGAACGACCCGTTGCGTTTTTTTCAGAATCCCGAGGGGAACAGGATGTTCGGGAAATTTGCCGTCGGCAAGTATTACTGTTGTCTCTTTCATAATGAAACCATCAAAGGTACAAATGTTTCATTTCATCTCAGAACCGTGAAGCGACTTTGACCATTCCTTCAGTCCGGCAAATGACATTATGGCATATACAAGGTAGAGTATCAGAGTCGGGTAAAGACCTCTGAAAATGCAGAGTGCCGACATTGAGAAGTTAACGATGATCCACAGGTACCAGTGTTCATAAATTTTCCGTGCCAGCATCCATGTTGCAACAACCGAAAGGGTAGTTATAAATGAATCGGCTGCAGGCACGGGCGAGTCGGTATACCTGCCGAGAGCAAGCCATAAAACAAAGAACATGGCAATTGAAATAACTGCCAGTACGAAGCCCGTCCTGGCCTTCAGCCTCGAGACCTTCAGTTTTCCCTTCACTTTCATATTCTTCCCACTCCCACTCTCCCACTCACTCTCACTCTTCCCCATACTCTTCCTCATACTCTTACCCTTGATCCACCAGTACCATCCGAGGAAGCTGATAGCCACATAATAAACCTGGAGACTCATATCGGCATAGAGCTTCTCCGTAAAGAAGACAATAATGTAGGCACCCGAAGTAATTATGCCCACCGGCCAGAGCATCGGGTTCTGCCTTATCTCAAGGAAAACGTACAAAATACCGGCAAGAGCTCCCGCAATCTCAATGTAATTTCCTGAAAACCAGTTGATAGTTTCCATTATTTAAAATTCAAGCCGGGCGGTGACCATATAATTGATTCCTGCCTGGGGAAAGAAATAAGCCCATGTTTTCTCCTGCCCGTCTTCGTACCACACACCACCGTAGGCGTTGCTTTCGTATTTGTGATTAAAAATATTGTTCACGGCAAGCTGTATCATGGCGCCTTTCAGGGATTTGACTACGGGGCGGAATTCAATTTGCATATTATTTACAAAATATGGTCTGATGATTCTGTTCTCACTTCCTGTATTGTCGAAATACTGTTTCCCTACATATTTGCTCAGGAAATGCACCGAAAGAAAATCAGCGGGTCTGTATTCAAAGTCGCTTCCTGCAATGACTGACGGGGAATAAGCTATTTCGACAGTTCCCAGTTCAACGCTTTTGTATTCACTGCTCCAGTCGGATGTATTATAATCAGTGTAGTGGAGCAGGAAATCTTTTATCCTGTTCCTGCTAAGGGTAAGGTTGAAGTTCCAGGAGAACTCAGACAGGGGCTTTACCGATGCGGAAAATTCAATCCCTGTTCTGTAACTTTTCTTAACATTTGTCATTACCGGGTAACCCACATCGCTCAGTTGTCCGGTCGGCACAAGCTGGTTGTCATAGAACATGCCGTACAGGTTCAACCCTGCAGTAAATGATTCGCCTTTGATATTATATCCGGCCTCAAGGTCATAAAGGGTTTCAGGTTTTGGCGTTGCCTCCGGGTCTCCGGCCGCCTCCTTGAAATCGGATCTGGCGGGTTCGCGGTTGGCAACCGAGAAGGAGAGGTAAGCTTCATGGTTTTCCCTTACCGGCCAGAACAGACCGGCCTTTGGATTAAAGAATGAGAACACGTGTTTTTGAGAAAGATCTTTGAAATCATCATCAGGGCCGGTCATTACATATTTTATATAGCGGTACTGCATGTCGGCAAAACCCGTGACGGTTCCTGCAACAGGAAAATGTATTCTGCCGTACAGATTCCCTTCGCTCTTGGTTCCGTTATTGAAATACCATGTATGATCTATCTGCGTATCCCCTGCATTTCTCATCCAGATTATTTTCCCGAAGTGATCGCCGTCATAGCGGTTCACTCCTCCACCCAGTACGGCATTGTAATCTCCCCTTCTCCAGGTGAGTGAATATACCATTCCGTAAAATCCGTTTTCCATCCATTTTCTCCTGATCAGATCGGTCGAAAGAAGGTATGATGTATCGATTTTAACCGGAGGCAAACCGTATTTCGAGAACTTCTGATTTTCTCTGTATTCCTCGTAATAACCTTTACCGTATGTAAAGTGAACAGCGGCATTAAGAAGAAGGGTGCCGGAAAGTTTTATGCTGTAAATGAGCTGGTAATGGTTCTGCAGGTAATTGTCCGTTTCATTTTCGTAGTAGCTCAGTTTTCCTGAAGGATCTCTGTATTCACCGGCGGGGTTATACCTCCTGTTTGTACCGAGTGAATCGGCTGGCACTCCCCACCAGCTGATGCCGGTTTTTTCCCTTCCCAGAATAATGTTTGTTTTAAGTATGGAATTTGAGGTTCTCCAGCCTGCGCTCAGGAACAGTGATTTATTGTCGGAACCGGTTCGCATGATATAGCCGTCGCTTTTCACCTCCGACACCCTCATCCTGAAGCTGAATTTATTGTTCAGCAGGCCTGTTGCGGCTTCCGCACCGGTTCTGAAAGTATTGAATGAGCCGAAAGAGGAAATGATCCCCGCGTATGGTTCAGCAGTGCCTGATTTTGTTAAAATATTAACAGAAGCTCCGAAAGCTCCGGCCCCGTTGGTTGATGTTCCCACACCGCGCTGCACCTGTATATTTTCGACCGAAGAAACAAGGTCGGGGATATCAACCCAGAAGACCTGCTGCGATTCGGCGTCGTTAAGAGGTATCCCGTCGAGTGTAACGTTGATGCGGTTTGCCTCGGTACCCCTTATCCTGAAGCCTGCATAACCGACCCCGTTTCCGGCTTCGGAGGTCTCGACCAGTGATGGTGTGAGCGCCAGCGCAAAAGGCAGTTCCTGACCCGTATTCAGCCGTTTAAGCATCTCCCCCGAAACATTTTTGTACGTTACCGGGGTACTCCTTTCCGCCCTTGAGGCGGTAACGATTACCTCATCGGTAATAAAAACCAACTGCTTAAGAGCTATTGTCAGATCACCACTCTGAGGCACGGAAACATTAATGCCGGCGCTCTCAAATCCAGTGAAGGAAATCCTCAGGGTATATGTTCCCTTCTCAGGTAATGCGAGCCGGAACCTGCCATTTGAGTCGGTCACTACACCCAGACCGGTTCCTTCCGCACGAACGGAGGCACCCGGAAGAGGAGAGCCCGTTTCGTCGGTAACACGTCCGGCGACACTATTCACGCCGGTTTGTGCCGCTGCATAAAATGCGGTAAAAAGGCACAGGAGATTGATAATTAAAACTTTTTTCGCTTTCATTTTTCATCAGTTAAAATATTTTCAACCGATGAGGTGTTAGCGCTGAATTGTGTGATACTCTTTATTCCCTACGCCGGCATTACCCGGATCAGGTTCAAGGGTATGATCTCAGCCCGTAATATTAAGGCACCCCATCCTAAGACTTTGCAAAGATAAGACTTTTTTAAATTTCAAAAGGTGTCCTTAAGGCTTTCATTTATATAAATGATTAAATTAGGCCTCTCAAAAATTAAGGATGAAAGACCTCCTCGGGAAGCTCAGATACAAGGATCAGCCGCGCATTCTGGTGCTTAATGCAGAAAAAGGGGTTGTTGATCAGTTGATGAAAGAAAATCCGGGACTTGTAATCGATACAGCCATAGATCCCAGGTTTCCCTACGAGCTGATGCTTATTTTCGTGAAGTACATGGAGGATGTGGATGAAATGGCTCCGAAAGCCATACACAATCTTGTGGCTGACGGACATCTCTGGTTTGCATACCCGCGCAGAGGCAACGGAAAGAACGGATCTGACCTCGACCGCGACCATGGATGGGGTATGCTGCTCGACAGGGGATTTGACCGTGTTGAAAGAATTCTGATTAATGATGACTGGGCAGCCCTGAGGTTCCGCAATATAAGGTTTATCAAATCTGCAAAATACAGATGACATTTTACCAAAACAGATATTCATATGACCAGACCTTTTAAAACCGGTTTTTCGATTGTGATAATTTCGGCGGCATTGCTGCTTATCCTTTCGGGTTGTGCAAAATCGGAAGATGTCAATGCATGCCTTACAGGGCATACATACGGATTTTTCGGAGGATTGTGGCACGGTTTTATTGCCCCGTTCGATTTTATCGGAATGCTTTTCAACGATAAAATAACCATGTACGCCCAGAACAACAACGGCGGATTATATGCTCTTGGTTTTCTGCTTGGCAGCGGAGGATGGGGCTTCTTCGGAAGCAGAGGAGCCAGAACAATAAGGCGGTCTAGAACCAACACAAAAAAAGAGGTATTTATCGACGCCGAAGTGGTTGAATAAAGACATAGATAAAACCTGAGTGGAGAATTTCGATAAGACTATTGACATTGAGAAGGTTATAAAGGAAAGCCGGAACTTTCTCCGCCGCATGCCTGACTTTATGATCAGGATGCTCAAAAAGCTTATCTTCGAGGATGAGATGAACCTGACAATTTACCGCAGCAGGCATCTCGGTGGTCTAAGCTTTGTTGAAGATGTGCTGAAGGGATGGAATGTAACCGTTTTCACAAGGGGTGAAGAGAACATTCCTGCAACAGGCAGATTTATTTTCGCATCAAACCATCCCCTCGGCGGAATAGATGCTCTCTGTCTTTATAAGGCTCTCGCCTCACGTTTCAGCGACATTGTTTCTCCCGCCAACCAGCTTCTGAACCATATACCAAACCTGAGACCACTTTTTATCGGGCTCGACGTTTTCGGTAAGACATCACGCGATACCGCCAGGAAACTTGACGAGGTTTATGCCTCAGACAAACAGATAGTCATTTTCCCTGCAGGCGAAGTTTCCAGAAGAAGAAAAGGAAAGATATCGGACATCGGATGGCAGAAATCATTTGTCACAAAAGCCGTTCAGCATCAAAGGGATATCATTCCAGTTCATATCAGCGGAAGAAACTCCGGACTATTCTATACCGTGGCAAACCTCAGGAAATTACTTGGAATAAAGATGTATATCGAGACAGTACTCCTTCCCCGCGAAATGATGAAGAAACGCAACTCATCAGTGACCATCACTTTCGGGAAAGTGATCCCATGGCAGAGTTTAACGGGCGATAAAACACATCAGGAATGGGCGCAGGAAATAAAGCAATTGGTCTATTCTCTTGAACAATGAATTTTCACGATGAAGTTTAAGACGCTTTTGTTTGCCGTAATCCTTTTTTTACCCTCAGTATCGTACTCACAGGAGGGTTCCGAATATCTTCCCGATATTGACGGGGTGCTGAAAACCAAGGCTGAATACGACCTCGACAATATGATGTTGAGGTTTGAAGTGCGCAATGCCAGGTTCGGGGCCAGGGGCAGAATAAACAGGTATTTTTCCTACCGTGCCGAACTTGACCTGTCGGATGAAGGCCGCATCAAAATGCTTGATGCCTACGTAAGATTCGAACCTGTCAGCAGGCTGAGCTTTTTCATGGGACAAAGAAAGATTCCCTTCAGCACGGATTATATAAGAAATCCCGCCGAAAACATTTTTGCAAACAGGTCATTCCTTGCAAAGTACATCAATGACGGAATGAGAGACATCGGGTTTTACGTCAATTACAGGACCGCAGGAGCTTTTCCTGTTGACATGACCCTGGGAGCGGTAAACGGAACAGGCAACAACAACCCTCAGTGGATTGAAAAACCGAATTTAGCGGCAAGGGTGACAGCCGGAAGAGACGATGGTTTCAGAATTGCGGGTAATGCTTATATGGGAGAAGCCATCAACAAAATCCACCTCAGGATGTATGGTGCGGAGGCAAGATACACGGCCGGCAACCTCTTTCTTGAAACAGAATACGTTTACCGGGGCTGGTCCGACACATCGTCGGTAAGGCGGCACGATGACGGATGGTATCTTCACGGATATTATAATTTTGAGGTGAAAAATGAAATGCTCCGGCTTATTTCACCAACGGCAAGGTATGATAAGATGGGAGGATCAATATTCGGCGGCAATACTGAGGCCGACAGGCTTACACTCGGCGTCAACTTCGGCTTCGAACCGAAACAGTTCACCGCCGAAATAAGGGTTAATTACGAAAACTACTTCAGGAAGAGTTTACCGATACACACAGATAAGCTTACCCTTGAGTTTATTGCGAAGTTTTAGAATTCCGTTTCCTTCCGGCACGGGCCTTTACAACAAGATATATCACAAAGGCAACTCCCAGGAAAATCAGAATTTCTCCTATCCAGGGGTAAATTTTTTCCCTCACCTCATACAGGTAGTATCCCGTAACAGCAAGGATTACATTCCATATTCCGGCGCCAAGAGTAGTATAAATAATAAAATCGCGCATATTCATTTTCGACAGTCCTGCCGGGATGGAGATCAGTTGTCGCACTGCCGGGACCAGCCTTCCGATGAAAGTTGACGATTTCCCGTTCTTTACGAAGTATTCTTCTGCATGTGCCACTTTAGCTTCTGAAAGCAGCAGCATCCTCCCTATGGCTGAGCGTGCAAACCTGTAAACCAGAGGACGTCCGAGCCAGAGGGCGAGATAATAGTTTACCAGTGCTCCAGCCAGGGCGCCTGCCGTTCCGGAGAGAACCACAAGAAATATGTTCAGTTCACCCTGGGCTGCCTTATATGCGGCAAAAGGAATTACAGCCTCTGAGGGGAAAGGGATGAATGAGCTCTCAATAGTCATAAGAAGAGCCACCGTGAAATAATTCAGGTGGCCCATGTACCATTCGATGATGGTATTAATGATTTCCACTCTCAGTCAAGTAGCAGCTTAATAACTATCTTCCTTACAGGTGCAGGTTCCGAACCTGCTTTCAGTCCGGGCTTATGGGCGTCGCCGGGGAAGAAAACGAAGAACCTGCCGGGGTCGGCATTAAAGGAGGCATGTTCTTTCACCGTGAAAAATTCAATGTCGCGTGTGGCATCGTACTCCTGAGTAATTGTATCGCGCATGGCCAGGGGAGTGATCTGGATTATCTCGGATCCCTTTGCAACATACTGAATATCTGCGTATCTTCTGTGAGCCTCAAACTTTGCCGCGTTTTCATCTTTGGTCTGGTATTCACTGACCAGGACATAAAGGTTATTTCCGTCGATATCGTATCGTCTGAGTTCAAGAGTATCAAGGTTGGTTTCCTTAAGAAAAGAGAAAGCCTTCTGCCATCTCTCTTTGTTTTTATGCCATGCAATGGCCATCTCCTTTTTACTGACCGAGGGGTCAGGTTTGACATTCCAGTCGGCGTACCACGCTGTTTTCGAAAACCATTCATCAGTTTTCTTTTCACTCCACAGGGATGGATCAGTGTTTTCGTTGCATCCTGAAAGACCGGAAATCAATGCTGCCATGATAATCGGGATAAAGAGTTTTTTCATTTAATCGTAAATTTTTGGTTTACCTGAGAAGGTAAGTGCAAAGATAGAAAA